>WPCG01056675.1_pt1 | contig 363738 bp, 329 predicted proteins | sample 5403311 | NCBI WGS metagenome assembly WPCG01 (sample SAMN12869467, study PRJNA574797) | sludge metagenome | isolation source: wastewater treatment of Control | place: China:Beijing | collected 2019-05-17
GAGGGGGCGACGCTCCAGGCCGCCGAACCCCCCGCCCCCTACCGCGTCCTCAGCTACCGCGACATCCCCGGCCTGTGCAAAGCCGCCAGCATCAAAGAAATCGAAGCCCAAGGCTGGAGCCTCAACCCCGGCCGCTATGTCGGCGTCGCCCCCGGCGAGGAAGTCAGCGACGAAGATTTCAAGGAAAAACTGGAAACATTGAACGAGGAACTGGAAGTGCTCAACGCGCAGGCGCGCGAGCTGGAAACCACTATCGCGGCGAATGTGGCGGAGATTCTGGAAGCATAATGATGGAACTCAGCGAGGTTTGCGAATTGATTGTTGATTGCGAGCATAAAACTGCTCCGACACAAGAAGATGGTTACCCATCCATTCGCACACCAAACATCGGACGGGGCTATTTTATTCTCGATAACGTCAACCGTGTGTCTGAGGAGACTTATCGCTCGTGGACGAGACGCGCCATTCCAAAACCAGGCGATCTAATCATGGCGCGTGAAGCTCCGGTTGGAAACGTGGCGATGATTCCTCCGGGACTTCAGCCATGCCTTGGTCAGCGGACCTTGCTGATTCGCCCTGACAGATCAAAAGTCGAACCGTCATTCCTAAACTACTTCCTGAATGGGCCGTATGCACAAGGGATGATTCACGCCAAGACGAATGGTGCAACGGTCGCACACTTGAACATGAAAGATGTTCGGAGCATGGAATTGCCAAAGCTTCCGCCGCTCCCCGCCCAACGCCGCATCGCCGGCATCCTCTCCGCCTACGACGACCTGATCGAAAACAACCAGCGGCGCATCCGCATTCTGGAAGACATGGCGCGCAGCCTCTACCGCGAATGGTTCGTCCACTTCCGCTACCCCGGCCACGAATCCGTCCCCCTCGTCGATTCCCCGCTCGGACAGATACCGCAGGGGTGGGAGGTGAAAACCGTTGCCGATTCGTTTGAAATTGTTGGCGGTGGCACGCCGGCACGGAAAGAGCCTGAATACTGGGAATATGGAACTATCCAGTGGTTCGCGCCGAGCGACCTGACTGGCGCCGGAACGATGTTTATAGACAATTCCGGGGAGCGCATTACCGAACATGGATTGGCCAAGAGTTCCGCCAGATTATTCCCGGCGGGGAGTGTGATGCTAACGAGCCGCGCAACCATTGGCGCAATTGCAATTAACACGCATGAAGCCTGCACTAACCAGGGCTTTATCACTTGCTTGCCCAATGACCATGTGCCGCTTTATTTTCTGTATCACTGGCTCAAGGAAAATGTGCCGACATTCCAGCGCATGGCTTCTGGCGCGACATTCAAGGAAATTAGTCGCGGAGTATTCAAATCCATTGAATTCCTACAGCCACCAGTCGAGTTAGTGTGCCGTTATGAAATGGCGATAGAGCCAATAGCCGGGCAAATTCACACACTCCAACGCCAAACCGCCAACCTCCGTCGCACCCGCGACCTGCTGCTTCCGCGCTTGTTATCTGGGCATATAACCACCGACAGGGAGAATCAATGACACTACGACAGCAGCTTATTTCAGATCGTGTGGCAAACCTGGAATCTTCTATTGGCATTCCTCAAGATCAGGCGTTTGAACGCCTTGTTCATTCTCTTGTGACAGGTCAGAGCGTGCATTCCCTCGATCCCGCTGATTGGGTCGATGGAAGCCAAGACAAGCAAATCGACCTTATTTCTATCGAGGAGGAGGAGAATGAGGCAGATATTTTTATTATCTCCGCAAAGTTCACAACCGGATTTTCGTCGAATGCGATCATTCTAATGCGCAATGGACTTGGTTGGATGCTCAATCGCCCGAGGAACGAAGTTGCTACGATTTCCAACGAAGCATTCCGCGACAAGATACTTGACGTTCGATCCGTTCTTTCTGGAATTGGGCCATCAAATATTAGGGTTCATTGCTATTTCGCCACGAACGGCCTAGCGGCCGATCTTTCATCTGAATACCAACAGGAAGTAAGGGGCATTCTCGCCGAATACGATAATGGGACATTCGCTGAATTCACTTTTGAGACACTGGGCGCAGACGAGCTTGTTGCCCTTCTCAACCGCCTTGAAAAACGTAGCCGCTCAATTGATGCTGATGTCCCAATCCGCTATGACGCAAACACGCCGTCGCTAATTCGGTACCAGACGCAGGGTTTGAAAGGGGTCATTTGCACTGCGACAGCTCGCGACATTGCAAATCTAGTAATCGGCGACCCGGAAGGGGCATTATTCGACTCGAATATCCGCCGATTCTTGGGGAAAGGGCGTTCTGTTAACGCAGATATTCTGAAGACGGCAACAGATGCTGCATCTAGCTATCTTTTTTGGTTTCTGAACAATGGGGTAACTATCGTTTGCGATAGATGCGATCCGGTGACAGACCCAGATAACCCAAAGGTAAAAATTGAAAACCTCCAAATCGTTAATGGGTGCCAAACGGCTACGGCACTGGCGCATGCCGCTCGCGATGGAACACTGCGGGCTGATACGCGGGTGCTGTTGAAGATTTTTGAGACAACGGACCCAACGTTGGCATCGCGAATTGTTCTTACGACAAACAACCAAAACCGCATTAGCACGCGAGACCTAAAGGCAAACGACGCAGTGCAACAAGACATGCAACGCCGTTTTGCAAGCTACAACCTCCTGTATGAACACAAGATAAACCAATATGCGACTACCACTCTGACAGCAGGGCAGATGATTGTTTCAAACGAGGATGTTGGTCAGGCTTTTCTGGCTATTGCACTCAAGAAGCCGGGTGATGCTCGTCGACGAAAATACAAAGTCTGGACAGACAACTATCAGGATATTTTCAGTGGCAGCAGCGTCGAGCCGCATGTTATTTGCCTGCTACTTTACCAAGCTGCCAACGTGTGGGCGAAAAGTGCGCGTCGCGCGCCTGGAATTACCGAATTGCGGCGCAAGTTGATAAATAATGGTCTTCTACATGTCGCGAGGATTGCAGCATTATTGTGGCGCGGTACGGATTCCTTTAACCAGCCAACAGCGGACCTCCAAGCGCAGATCAGGTCGCTACAATCAACCCCGGTTATTGTGGACCCGAGTTTCAATGATGGATTGAGCCGACTTGAGGCACTTATCCTCGCGAACCCGGATTTTATGAATGACGTTGATGGGGCACTGAAATCAGCTCTTCTCGAAACTGCAATCACCCGAGCGCTTGTCTTAGGTTCTGCACAAGCGAACGCTGGAAACCCAACAGCCTAATGTAATTATGACGTGGGACTATAGCGAGGATTGTCCAACCGAGAAGCCTTCCATCCAATTCTTGGGGGTCGCGATATCTTCGGTAGCGGAAGAGGTGATGAGTACGATGACGCTTTTTTCTGCGATGAACATTACATTGCATCAGTTATTGAGTCAGACTCCGCTGAGCTATCTACCTAGCAAGGGTGCAGCGTGACCGAGCACGATCTGAACACCCTTCTGGTTGGCCTGCTGGCGCTGCCGGTGGAAACCGAGTGGGTGGAATTCAAGGAGGCGAAGCACAGCTTCGGGGCGGATGATCTCGGGCAGTATTTCTCGGCCTTGTCAAACGAAGCGAATCTGCATCGCCAGCCCTGCGCCTGGCTGGTATTTGGCGTGAAGGACAAGCCGCGCCAGATCGTGGGCAGCCAGTTCCGCAACACTGCCGTCAGTCTGCAATCGTTGAAGCAGGAAGTGGCACGGGAGTTGTCGCCGCATGTGACTTTCATCGATATTTTCGAGTTGATCCGCCCCGAAGGCCGGGCATTGCTGTTCCAGATTCCGCCCGCGCCTGCTGGGATGCCGGTGAGCTGGAAGGGGCATCACTATGGGCGAAACGGCGAATCGCTGGCGGGGCTTTCCATCGAGAAGATCGAGCGCATCCGCCGGCAGGCGATGCGCGAGGACTGGTCGGCAGTGCTGATGCCTGATGCGACTCTGGATGATCTTGATGCCGGGGCGCTTGAGCTGGGGCGGCAGAAATATCGCGAGAAGCATGAGGGCAATGCGCGCCTGCTGGCGGAGGAGGCAGGCTGGGATGGCGCCAAGTTTCTCGACAAGCTGAAGTTGCGCATCAACGGCCAGCTTACTCGCGCCGCGTTGCTGCTGTTCGGCAAGGATGAGGCTGCGGGCAAGTTACCCGCACAGCCGAAAGTGAGCTGGATTCTGAAGGACGCGCAGAGCATGGATGTGGATTATCAGCATTTTGGCCTGCCGCTGCTGAAGCTGCCGGACGCGCTGTTTGCGCGGGTGCGGAATCTGACTGTGCGCTACCTGCCGCCGGGCACGCTGTTTCCGACCGAGGTGCTGCAGTACGACAACTGGGTGATCCGCGAGGCCTTGCACAACTGCCTCGCGCATCAGGACTATGCGATGGGTGGGCTGGTGCGGGTGGTGGAAAAACCGGGCGAGCTGATTTTCAGCAATCTGGGCAATTTCATTCCCGGTTCGGTCGAACAGGTAATCGAACAGGACGTGCCGCCCGAGGAATATCGCAACCGTTGCCTGGCAGACGCAATGGTGGAAATGAAGCTGATTGATACCATCGGCAGCGGCATTCGGCGCATGTTCATGCTGCAAAGAAATCGTTTCTTTCCTTTGCCGGATTACGTCGTCGACCGTGAGCACTCGCGTGTGGAGGCACATATTGCCGGGCGGCTGATTGACGAGCGGTACACTTTCGCGCTGATTCGCCATGCGGACTTGACGCTGCATGAGGTCATCTTGCTGGACCGTGTGCAAAAGCGGCTTTCCATCACCGCCGAGGAAGTAAGGCTGTTGCGTGGCAAACAGTTGATTGAAGGCCGTGCCCCGAATGTCTACATCGCGGCAGGGGTGGCTGCGGCAGTGGGCGATGCCGTGCAGTACACGCGCAACAAAGGACTGGATAAGGCGTTTTACAAGGGACTGGTGATCAGCCATTTGAAAAGTTTTGGGCCGACAAGACGCAAGGAATTTGAGCGGCTTTTGCTGCCCAAACTACCCGAGGTGCTAAGCGAGCCTCAGAAGATCAACCAGGTCAGGAATTTGTTACAGGAAATGGCAAGGGAGAATGTGATCGTTTCTTCCGGGCATGGGGTGGGCGCCACCTGGGTATTGGTTCCTTCCGGCGAATAAGCTAAACAAGTGTTGATTTAGCTCATTGCCAAGCCGATTTTTAGCCAATGCCACGTTCTTACTATCTGATTTTATTGGGTTTTAATTGGTTAACTTTTGATTGAATAGAGGGCGCTTAGCTTATTCACGCCATGAGCTACACCGAGGATAGCCTGGTCGAACAACCCGCCATCCGGCTTTTTGCCGAGCTGGGCTGGGAGACGCTTTCGGCTTCGGATGAGATGCTGGGCGCGGATGGCACGCTGGGGCGCGAGACCAAGTCTGAGGTGGTACTGGCTTCCCGATTGCGACCGGTGCTGGCGCGGCTGAATCCATTGCTGCCGCCCGAGGCCCTTGCTGCCGCAGTGGATGAGCTGTCGCGAGACCGTTCGGCCATGACGCCAGCGGCTGCCAACCGCGAGGTATGGGCATTGATGCGTGACGGCGTGAAGGTGTCCGTGCCCGATACGCTCAAGGGCGGGCAGAAGGACGAGCGGGTGCGGGTGGTGGACTGGCAAAACCCCGCCGCCAACGATTTTCTGCTGGTCAACCAGATGACCATCGTTGGCCAGCTTTACACCTGCCGCCCGGATTTGATCGGGTTCGTGAATGGCCTGCCCTGGGTGGTGATCGAGCTGAAGAAACCCGGCGTGCCGGCCAGGCAGGCCTTCGACGGCAACCTGACCAGTTACAAGCACGCGCAGAACGGCATCCCGGCCTTGTTCTGGTCGAATGCCCTGCTGATTGCCTCCAACGGCACGGACAGCCGCGTCGGTTCGCTGACCGCAGATTGGGAGCGGTTCTTCGAATGGAAACGCATCGAGCGTGAGGACGAGCCGCGCCGCGTGTCGCTGGAAGTGATGCTGCGCGGGCTGTGCGAACCGTCGCGCCTGCTGGACATGGCGGAGAACTACACCCTGTTCTCCGAGCACAAGAGCGGGCTGACCAAGATCATTGGGCAGAACCATCAGTTCATCGGCGTGAACAATGCCATCCGCGCCATGCTCAAGGCGCGCGAGGAAGGCCACGGACGGGGCGGCGTGTTCTGGCAGACGCAGGGCTCCGGCAAGAGCTTTTCCATGGTGTTCTTTGCGCAGAAGGTGCTACGCAAGATTCCGGGCAACTGGACGTTTGTGGTGGTCACCGACCGGGTGGAGCTGGACGATCAGATAGCCAGGACTTTTGCCGCCTGCGGGGCGGTGAGCGATGCGACAGCATGCCACGCGCAGAGCGGCGCGGAGCTGCGCACGCTGCTCGCCGGCAACAACCGCTATGTGTTCACGCTGATCCATAAATTCCAGACCGCCGAAATGCTGTGCGACCGGCGCGACGTGATTGTGCTGACTGACGAGGCGCACCGCAGCCAGTACGACACGCTGGCGCTGAACATGCGCGCGGCCTTGCCGAATGCCTTGTTTGTCGCCTTTACCGGCACGCCGCTGATTGCTGGCGAAGAGCGCACCCGGGAAGTATTTGGCGATTACGTTTCCATCTATGACTTCCAGCAATCCGTCGAGGACGGCGCGACCGTGCCACTGTTCTACGAGAACCGCACGCCGGAACTGCATCTCGACAACCCGGACCTGAACGACGACATCTACGAGCTGATCGAGAATGCTGATCTTTCCGAGGAGGCCGAGAAGAAGCTGGAGCGCGAACTGGGGCGGCAGTACCACCTCATCACGCGCGACGACCGGCTGGACACGGTGGCGCAGGATATCGTGAAGCATTTCCTGGGACGTGGCTTTCAGGGCAAGGCCATGGTGGTGTCCATCGACAAGGCGACCGCACTGCGCATGGTCGACAAGGTACGCAAATACTGGCCGAAGGACGACAAGACCGACATGGCGGTGGTGGTGTCGGCAGGACAGAACGAGATCGAGCAGATGGCGAAGCTGGGCATCGACATCGTGCCGCACCGCAAGCGCATGAATGAGGAAAAGTTGGACGAGCGGTTCAAGGACGCCAACGATCCGCTGCGCCTGGTGTTTGTGTGCGCGATGTGGCTGACGGGGTTTGATGCGCCGAATTGCTCGACGGTGTATCTCGACAAGCCGATGCGCAACCACACGCTGATGCAGACCATTGCCCGCGCGAACAGGGTGTACCCCGGCAAGCACAGCGGCCTGATCGTGGACTATGCCAACGTGTTCGCCTCGCTGGAAAAAGCCTTGGCAATCTACGGCAAGGGCACAGGTGGGGCGATGCCGGTGCGCGACAAGAAGGCCTTGGCGGATGAGCTGCGCTACGCGGTGAACGACGCGAATGTGTATTGCCTTGAACACGGCGTTGCGCTGGCGGAAATCGAATCCATGCCAACAGCCAATTTTGCACAGGCCGGGGCAATCAGTGCCGCGGCGGATCGCCTGATGGCTCCGGAGACGGTCAAACGCGACTTCCTTGCGCTGGAGGCATTGGTTCGCAGCTTGTATGGCGCGGTGAAGCCCGATCCTGTGGCCATCGAGTTTGCGCAACGGTGCGGCTGCCTGGCGGCGATTGCTGAATGTGTGCGCAATGTGACCGAACCGCCGGACATATCTCACATCATGCAGGGCATTCAGGATTTGCTGGACGAATCGATTGCGGCCGAGCCTTTCAAAATCAGGCAATCGTTACCTGAATATGGGCAGATCGATCTGTCGAAAATCAATTTCGAGGCGTTGCGCAAACGCTTTGAGAGCAAGAAGCCAAGCAACACCGATCTGGAGCGCTTGAGGGCCGCCGTGAAAGCGCAGCTTGAGCGCATGGTGCGGCTCAACCCGACCCGCGCCGACTATCTGGCCAAGTTTCAGGAACTCATCGAAGGCTACAACTCGGGCAGCCGAAACATTGAAGAGATATTCAAGGAGTTGCTGGCGCTATCGCAGATACTGACGGACGAGCAGACCCGCCATGTGCGCGAGAACCTGAGCGAAGAAGAGCTGACGATCCTGGATATCCTGACCCGGCCCGCGCCCGAACTAACTACCAAGGAACGGGAAGAGCTGAAGAAGGTCGCGCATCACCTACTGGAGAAATTACGCAAGCTGCTGGTGCTGGGCTGGCGGCAAAAGATTTCCACCCGCGCCCGCGTGAAAATCGAAATCGAGAATGCGCTGGATGAAGGTTTGCCGCGTGCATATTCAAAAGAGCTATACGCCGCCAAGTGTGCAGCGGTGTTTGAGCACGTGTACCAGAGTTATCAGGGCGAAGGGATGAGTGTTTTTACAGCGGCATAGGTGATTCCTTGATTGCCGCAATGGGATCCCTGTTTCTTTCCTGATTTCCCATCAATTCCGTCATCCTGCGTGGCTTGGCACTCACCGACAGCCACCGGCATCGAACCCGCCCACCTGCCCGACGACCTGCGCGAGCCCTTGCTGTAATAAATTGACGCCACGCCACAACATGGCCAGCAGCCTCCTTAAAGGGTCGGCGCGGCTCTGAAGCCGCTTGACACATAACTTGACTTATACTTGACCATAAACTAGTCTGCGGCAATGGCCTATGTCCCGCAATTCACCATCACCCCCACCCTGCTTGCCGAAGTGGAGCAGGTGGCGGCGCTACGGGAGCGGATACAAAGCGCGGTAGTCGATCTCCCGTGGATACCGGCGCTGCAAAAGGACACGCGGACGCGCAACGTCCATGCCTCGACCGCCATCGAGGGCAACCCGCTTACCCTGGAACAGGTGCGTGCCCTGGAGGAGGGACGCGAGCTTTCCTCCTCCGCCGCCCGCCCCAAGCGCGAAGTCATCAATTATTTTGCCGGACTGCGTTTCGTGGAAAAGAACGCGGCCAAGAAAACCATCCGCCATGCCGACATCCTGGAACTGCATCGGATACTGGCGGGCGAGGTCATGGATCAGGGCGAGGCCGGCAAATACCGGATGATCGCGGTACGTGTCGGGCCCTATCTGCCCCCGCCGCCCGATGCCGTGTCGGGCCTGATGCATGAATTGCTGGAATGGTGGGGCACGGCGGCAAAGAAGCTGTCGCCCGTGCTGAGCTCGGCGATTCTGCATTACCGCTTCGAGGCCATCCATCCCTTCGCGGACGGCAATGGCCGTACCGGACGCGCATTGGCCTTGTGGGAACTCTATCGGCGCGGTTTCGATACCCACCATATTTTTTCCGTGGATGAGTATTACTGGGAAAACCGGCCCGCATACTACGCCGCGCTGCAAGGTGTGCGCACGGCGGGGGACGACATGAGCGCGTGGCTGGAATACTGCGCGGCTGGATTGCGGCAAACGCTGGAGCGGGTGTGGCTACGGATACAGACCTTGCAGGTGAAATCTTCGGAGAAGCTGGTTCTTCGTCCCCGGCAGGAACAGCTTCTGCATCTGCTGCGCGACCATGGCGGCATGACGCCCAGCGAAATATGGGCGGCGCTCGGCGTTTCCCGGCAGGGGGCGATGGATCTGCTCCGGCCGTTGCTGGATGCGGACATTGTAGAAAAGGTCGGCGGTAACAAAACCGGCCACTACGTCTTGAAAAACTCATGAGCGAAGCCGAGACCCGCGCCGAGCACTCGTCGATTCGCCGCCCACTTTGCCGCGCAAAATCTCTGGCACGGCCGCTTTGCCGAAGTGCCTTTCCCTGACAAGAGCGGGATTGCCGCCCCCTCAAAACTCATTCCGTATCCGCTTGTAACCCTTCACCAGCTCGTTGTTGGCCTGGGTCACGCTTTCCGAAAAGTTGCTGACATCCGGCGTCACGCGCTCGATGCTGTCCAGATCTTCCTTGGACCGGATATTGGCCGTCGAGGGGATATAAAAGCTGTGCGGAACCTCGCAGCCTTCCACGACGGAGTTGTGGCGGATGACCGAATGGCTGCCGACGGTGCAGTTGAACAGCACGGAATTGAAGCCGACAAAGACGTGGTCGCCCACCACGCAGGGGCCGTGGACGATGGAGCGGTGCGCGATTGAGGTGCCGCGCCCGATGATTACGCCGCCCCCCGCCTTGCAGTGAATCACCACACCGTCCTGGATATTGGAATTGGCGCCGATGACGATGGGCTCCATGCCACCCTGGTCATTGACCTCGTCCGCGCGTATTACGGCGTAGGGTCCGATAAACACGTTTTCCTCGACGACGATCTTGCCGCACAGGATGGCAGTGGGGTCGACGAAGGCGGTTTCGTGAACCTGGGGCAGGTCGCCATTGGGATTGCGTCGAATCATATAAGCCTCGATCTGATGCCCGCCCGTCCCCTTGGCAGCCCGGCGCTTCCGGGAAACGGTCGGAAAATGCTAGAATGTTGCGTTTTTCAATATGTCTGTTGCATTAGACATCGGCAATTTTCCATCAGGGCGGCTCTCATGTACACCAATAAATGGTTTCTGCGTTTATTCCCCTTCCTATCCTGGTTTCCCATCAATTCCGTCATTCTGCGCGGCGACGTGATGGCGGGCATTACCGGCGCACTGGTGCTGGTGCCCAAGGCGATGGCGTATGCGCAACTGTCGGGCCTGCCGGTTTATTTCGGTCTTTACACCGCGTTCGTGCCGGCCATCCTGGGGGCGATGTGGGGGTCTTCGCGCCAGCTGGCGACCGGGCCGGTGGCGATCATTTCGCTGATGACGGCAGCGGCGCTGGCGCCGTTGGCGGTGCCGATGTCGGAAGACTATATTGGCCTGGCGCTGCTACTGACCCTGATGGTTGGCATGATCCAGTTTGGCCTTGGCGTGCTGAAATTGGGCACCATCGTCAATTTTGTTTCGCACCCTGTCATTCTGGGCTTCATGAACGCGGCGGCGATCATCATCGCCTTGTCGCAGCTGGATATGCTGCTGGGCATTCCCAAGGGGCGCAGCGATTCCTTCCTGAAAGATATCTGGGAAATGATCACCTACCTGCCGCACACGCATCTGCCCACGCTTGCCATGTCGGTATTTGCGCTTGTTCTGATGCTGGTACTGAAAAAGATCAAGGTACTATCCAAGCCCAGCGTGCTGATAGCGGTGATTATTACCACCGTCGTCAGTGCAGCCATCGGTTTTGCACACAAATCCAAAGGCACACCGGACGCCATCGCCGATCCGGCCGCGCGCGAGCTGGTGGCTAGTTACGCCCAGGCACAGGCACGCATCAATGACATCAAGGCCGACGCCACCGCCAAGTCGGTTCAACTGCGCGCGCTGGAAAAAGCCCATGATGCACGCGGTGCGGCCGAACTGAGCTACCAGCTTGATCTGATGAATCTTGAAGCCGACGGTCTGGAGAAGCAGAACAAGGAACGCATGGGTTTCATCCGCAAGCTCAACTTCGAACGCGCCGATGCACCCGAAGACCAGCCCTCCACGCTGTACCTTGAAAGCAAGGTACCCACCGGCATTAAAACCGATGGCCATCACTGGCACATCAAGAAGATCGAAGATGGCAAGATGAGCCTGACCGGCGGCGGCGATGTGGTCGGCAACATTCCGGCCGGCCTACCCTCTTTCCGAATCCCGGCGCTGTCTTTCGATGCCTTTACCCAACTGTTTGCAGCGGCGCTGATCATTTCGCTGGTGGCGTTCATGGAATCCATTTCCATGGCCAAGGCGCTGGCCGCGCAAACCAAGCAACGGCTGGATCCCAACCAGGAGCTGATCGGCCAGGGCGTCGCCAACATGGGGGGCTCATTCTTCCAGGCCTATCCGGCCACGGGTTCATTCACCGGCTCGGCCATCAATTTGCAGGCGGGTGCGAAAACCGGCTTTGGCATGGTGTTCAACGGCATTTTCGTGGCGGTCACGCTGCTGTTCCTGACGCCTTATCTCTACCACCTGCCCAAGGCCACCCTGGGCGTCATCATCCTGCTGGCGGTCGCCAGCCTGATCACACCCGACGCAATCAAGCATGCCTGGAAAGCCAACAAGGCAGACGGCGTTGTCGCGATCGTCACCTTTGTCGTCACGCTGATCGCCGCGCCGCACCTGGACAAAGGCATCATGATCGGCGCCGGTCTGGCGCTGGGTTTGTTCCTGTATCGCACCATGAAGCCGCGCGTCGCCCAGCTGGGCCGCTATGCCGATGGCACCCTGCGCGATGTGAAAGTGAACCCGAATCTGCCCACCAGCGAGCATGTGATTGCCATGCGCTTTGACGGGCAACTGTACTTCGCCAATGTGTCCTATTTCGAGGACGCCATCCTCGAAGCCGTGTCGGAAAAACCCAAGGCCAAATATGTACTGGTCGTGGGCGATGGCATCAACAATCTGGATGCCACGGGCGAGGAAGTCATCAAGCACCTGCACGAGCGCCTGCATGAAAGCGGCATCACGCTGGTATTTTCAGGCCTCAAGAAGCAGGTGCTGGACGTGATGCGCAACACCGGCCTGTTCGAGGAAATCAGCCAGAAGTATATTTTCGCCAATGAAGACCAGGCGCTTGCCGCCATCTACGAATGGCTGGGCGAGGAAGGCAAAGACGATCTGTTCTGCAACGTGCCCGCTCAAGCGCAGTCGCAGCCTGGGCCCATGGGTGGAATGACAACCAAACCGGCCTGATTCAGCCGGCTGCCAAAAAATGCCCCGCAGTTTGCGGGGCATTTTTACATCGTTCAGGCCTGAGCCGGCGTCCAGTTGTGCTTTTCGGATCGGGCGTTTTTCAGCCAGGCATGAAACGCGTCGTACATCACCATGCCATGCTTGAGCATTTCATGGTCGTCCTGATACATGGCCGACAATCCCAGTGTTATTGCCAGCAAACCGGGGCATTGCGGCGCCAGTTCCGGCCGTCCGGTATCGGCGCCGCGCACAATAACTGCCAGATCGTGCAATACGGGATCGGTAAGCTTGTGCAGCTTCAGGAACGCATCAAAGCTGCAAAACTCGCCAACGTGACCGTATTCAACGCCGGGAATGTCATAGGGAATCGCACCGGTTTGCTCGGCAACCTTAAGCACCTCGCCAGCAGGCACATAGAGAAATTCCGCGTCCCTGTCGATGAACCGTGCTATCAGCCAGGGGCAGGCGATACGGTCGATCTTTGGGCGCTCGCGCGTCACCCATTTCATTTGGCTGACACCTTGCCACCCACGGCCTTGTAGCCCTCGATGCCACCCTCAATGAAGCGTGCCTTGATGCCTTCGGCCTGCAAACGGTCAACAACGCTGTTGGACACAGCGCCGCCCCGCACGCAATAAATCACTACGTCCTGAGTCTTGGGTAGTGCGGTAATCCAGGCGTCGATTTTTTCCGGGTTTTTCCAGAATGCACCGGGGATGGTTTCGTTCGAAGCGGCGAAATCAGCCTCGCGCCTCACATCCAGCAACAGCGCGTCATCGGGATTCAGGTTTTCGGGTTTGATGGTGCGTTCCATATTTCTTCCTTACATGAGCAATGAGTAAATCAATCCAAGTAGTGCGCACACGCCGATCACCTTCATGATGTCGGCCTTGTACTCCCACAACGCGACGAAAGCGGCAATGGCAACAATGACCGGGAACCATTCAAACGGGCCCCTGAATGGCGCATCCGCTATAGCCTGCGGCCAGAAGGTATGCCAGGCAAAGAACACTGCCAGGTTCAGCACCACGCCAACCACGGCTGCGGTAATACCGGTTAGCGGCGCGGTGAATTTCAGTTCGTTGCGCGTTGCTTCCACCAGCGGACCACCCACCAGGATGAACAGAAAGGATGGCAGGAAGGTGAAGAAAGTCGCCACGGCCGCGCCCGCCAGCCCTGCGGCAATGGAATTATCAAAGACCTGCTTGGCCACGCCACCCAGATAGCCCACCCAGGTCACCACCATGATGAGCGGCCCCGGCGTGGTTTCGCCCAGCGCCAGCCCATCCATCATCTGCGGGCCTGTCAGCCAGCCGAAATGTTCCACGCCGCCTTGATAAACATACGGCAGCACGGCATAAGCCCCGCCAATGGTGAGGAAGGCCGCCTTGGTGAAAAACATGCCCATGTCAGCCAGCGCCTGGTCGCCACGCAATACGAGCATGGCAGCCAGCCAGATCAACAGGAAAACAACGAGCTTGATTGCCAGCCTGGACCAGGAAAACTTCGCGTGCGCCGGCGTGGGCGTGTCGTCGTCGATGATGGCAGGGCCATATTCCTTGCTGCTGGCGCCATGACCGCCGCCGCCCATGAACTTGGCAGGCATGAGCTTGCCGCCGATGGCGCCCAGTATCGCAGCCGCCAGCACGATCCACGGAAAGCCGATGTCGAATACGAAGATGCCGATGAAGGCCAGTGCCGCCAACCCCCACAGCACTTCGTTTTTCAGCGCACGCGAACCGATGCGCCACGCGGCGAACAGCACCACCGCCACCACCGCAGGCTTGATGCCGTAAAAGATTCCCTGCACCAGCGGGACATCACCCCAGGCGAGATAAATCCCCGCCAGTAGCGAAAGCAGGAAAAACGCAGGCAGGAAAAACAGCACGCCCGCGATGATTCCACCCCGGATGCCGTGCATCAGCCAGGCGATATAAATGGCCAACTGGGTCGCTTCAGGCCCCGGCAACAGCATGCAGTAATTGAGCGCATGCAGGTAGCGATGTTCGGAAATCCAGCGGCGTTTTTCCACCAGTTCCTGATGCATCATCGAGATTTGCCCGGCCGGGCCGCCGAAACTGATGAAGCCGAGTTTGAGCCAGTATTTGAATGCTTCGCCCAGCCTGACGGGCTCAGGGGCTGTTTTAGATACGGTGTCCACGAATAATTCTCCAAATGGATTTTGGTTATCAAAAAGCCAAGCTTGGACGGGACACCGTCTTGCTGAAATTCTTCAGGTAGCCGGGGGCTGGCGCCCCGACGAAGGCGAATTATAACGGAAAGCCGACGGTTACACGCCGAGTTGCTTATCCAGTTTGCCTTTGAGTTCGGCGAAATCCAACTCGCCGGCTTTCCTTTCCAGAATCCGGCCCTCCCTGTCAATGAGAAAGCTTGTTGGCGTCATGTTCACATTGCCAAACGCACGAATGGCCTCGCCCTTGATGTCGAGCACAACGGGGAAAGGCAGTTGCCTTTCCTGCGCAAACTTCAGCACGTAATTCGGCGGGTCGTAAGGCATGGCCACGGCGATGAGTTCAAAACCTTTGCTCCGGTATTGGTTGTAGACATCGATCATGCCCGGCATTTCACGAACGCAACCGGCACACGTCGTCGCCCAGAAATTGACCAGCACAACCTTGCCGCGCAGATCATTGAGCGCGATTGTTTCACCCGCAATGGTTGAAAAGCTTGAAGCGGGCGCCCGCGTCTTGCCGGTCAGCGCGGAAATCGCTGCACCGCCAATCAGGATGGCAAACAACGCACTCAGCAGGAACCGGGCTTTTGTCACAGGTAGGCGCGCTTCAGCCTGATGTAATGCTCGGCCGAATAGTTGAAATAGGCCAGCTCTTCCAGGGTGAGTTCGCGCACCATCTTGGCGGGCCTGCCGAGATAGAGATAACCGGACTCCAGAGTCTTTCCTTCCGGCACCAGCGAGCCCGCGCCCAGCAGCACATTTCGCTTGATGACGGCCCTGTCGAGGATGATGCTGCCCATGCCGATCAGGCATTCGTCTTCAATCGTGCAGGCATGCAGGATGACGCTGTGGCCCACCGTGACCCGGTCGCCGATGACTAGTGGGCCGCCGGCAGGATCGGCTTCGCTTTTGTGCGAGACATGCAGCACCGAATTGTCCTGGATGTTGGTGCCCGCGCCGATGCGGATCGAGTTGACGTCCCCGCGAATGATCGCGCCCGGCCACACCGATGCATTCTCGCCCAGCATGACTTCGCCAATGACGGTGGCGCGCGGATGCACCCAGGCGCCGGGGGCAAGCTCGGGAGTCAGTCCATTGAAAGCGCTGATTTCTGTAACCATGGTCAATACAGGGTTGAATTGCCGGAAGATCAACCAATTATAATGATTCAACCCGTCTTCCCTGCATTGAGACTTCCATTCATCCAAGGTATTGAACATGAACCCATTGCTCGATTTTTCCGGTCTGCCGCATTTCTCGGACATCCGCTCCGAGCATGTCAGTCCCGCCGTCGATGAGCTGCTGACAGCCTGCCGGGAAACCGTAGCCCGTTGCGTCAAAGAGAATGCCGCCGCCACCTGGGTGGACTTTGTCGCGCCGATGGAGGATGCCAATGAGAAGCTGTCGCGTGCCTGGGGCCAGGTTTCCCACCTGCACAGCGTGATGGATTCGCCCGAACTGCGCGAGGTCTACAACGCCAATCTGCCCAAAATCACTGAATACTATGCCGAGCTTGGACAGCATAAAGGCCTCTTCCGCAAGTTCAAGGCGCTGAGAAATTCGGCTTCATACAACTCCTTGAATGCCTCGCAAAGGAAAATCGTCGAGAACGAACTGCGCGATTTCCGCCTGGGCGGCGCCGAGTTGCCCGACGCCGAGAAAAAGCGCTTCATGGAAATCCAGCAGGAACTGGCCACGCTGTCAGCCAGGTTTGAAGAAAACCTGCTTGACGCGACGAATGCGTTCTCGCACTTCATAGAGAACCGCGACGAACTGGCAGGTATTCCGGATGACGTGCTGGAAATGACCGCCGAGGCCGCCAAGGCAGATGGAAAGGCAGGCTGGAAATTCACCCTGCACATGCCATCCTATTTGCCGGTTATGCAGTACGCGGATAACCGGGAACTGCGCCAAACCTTGTACCGAGCCTATGTCACGCGCGCATCCGAATTCGGTGATGCCAAACTCGACAACACCCACCTGATTTCACAAATTCTCAAGCTCCGCGCGGAGGCCGCAAAGTTGCTGGGCTTCAATAATTACGCCGAGGTTTCACTTGAGCCCAAGATGGCGGAAACACCCGCGCAAGTGCTGGATTTTCTGAACGAACTGGGCCAGCGCGCCAAGCCATATGCCGGAAAGGACATGGCCGAATTGCGCATATTTGCCAGCAATGAGCTTGGCCTGGCCGATTTGCAGGCTTGGGACATTGCCTATGCCAGCGAGAAGCTGCGGGTAGCGCAATATAGTTTCTCCGATCATGAGGTAAAACAGTATTTCCCCGAACCTCAGGTGCTGGCGGGCATGTTCAAGGTCGTGGAAACCATTTACGGCCTGCACATTCGTCCTTCGCAAGCGCCGGTCTGGCACGAGAGTGTCAAGTTCTTTGAAATCACCGATCATGGCGGCCAGAAAGTCGGCGAGTTCTATCTCGACCTGTATGCGCGCCCCAGCAAGCGCGGCGGCGCGTGGATGGATGACGCCATCTCCCGGCGCCGGAAAGGCGCCGGCATCCAGACGCCGGTGGCCTATCTCAACTGCAATTACACGGCGCCAATTGGCAACAAGCCTGCGCTGTTCACGCATGATGAAGTCATCACCCTGTTCCACGAATTCGGCCATGGCCTGCACCATCTGTTAACGAAGATCGAAGATCTGGGCGTTTCCGGCATCAACGGCGTGGAATGGGATGCGGTCGAACTGCCCTCGCAGTTCATGGAAAACTTCTGCTGGGAGTGGGATGTCGTGCGCCACATGACGCGCCATGTCGACACGGGCAGGGAACTACCCAAAGAACTGTTCGACAAGATGCTGGCCGCCAAGAATTTCCAGTCCGGCATGCAGACCGTTCGTCAGATCGAGTTTGCGCTGTTCGACATGCATCTGCATTACGATTTACCGGCCGGCAAAACCGCCCTGCGGCTTATCAATGAAATCCGTCAGCGGGTTGCGGTAATCATTCCGCCGGACTACAACCGCTTTCCAAACAATTTCTCGCACATCTTCGCGGGCGGCTACGCGGCTGGCTACTACAGCTACAAATGGGCGGAAGTCCTGTCATCCGATGCCTACGCCCTGTTCGAGGAAAACGGTGTGCTGAATCCGGAAATCGGCCACCGTTTCTGGAGCGAAATTCTCGCCCAGGGCGGCGCCCGGCCGGCTATCGAATCGTTCAAGGCCTTCCGTGGACGTGAGCCAACCATCGACGCGCTGCTGCGGCACAACGGCATGGCCTAAATTTTTCTTAAATCTGGCCGTTAACTGGGCGTTGCGGACAACTTCTCAGATTTGCCATGAAACTCATGCCCTTAGCTTTGGCGTTGATAGCCCTGCCTGTAGCGGCCGACCAGTTCTACCGCTGGGTCGATGGTCAAGGCCGAGTCAACTATAGCGACCAGCCCCCGCCTTCATCACTGTCTAAACAGGCCACTCAAAAAAGTTATAAGGGCAGCGTGATCGAGGGGGGCGAATCCTATGCCCTGCGCCAGGCGCGGGAGCGCTTCCCGGTGACGCTGTTCGCTACCGCCGACTGCGGCATCCCTTGCGAACAGGCCAAGGGACATTTGGCGAGACGCGGCATTCCATACAGCAGCAAAGATCCTTCGAACGATCCTGAGGCGCAAAAAATGATGGCCTCCGCTGGCGGAAAGTTTCGTGTGCCGACCCTGCTGGTGGGCAAAGACACGCTGGACGGATACGAAGTCAGCGCCTGGGACGGAGCGCTTGACCGCGCGGGCTACCCCAAGAGCCCGGCTCCTGGCGCCAAGACAACAGCCAAAGCCGAAGAGAGCAAACCCGCCCCATCCAGCAACACTCCTTGAGAGTAACTTTAATTCATCCCGCGGGCGGCCTTGGCCGCCCTTTTTATTTGACAGGTAGAATGCCGGCATGAAACTAGCCGCATGGAATGTCAACTCGTTAAAGGTCCGCCTGCCCCAACTGCTGGAATTTCTTTCCACGCGAAATCCCGACGTCGTTTGCCTTCAGGAAACCAAGCTGGAAGACCACAACTTTCCCAAGGCCGAAATCGAAGCCGCCGGCTATCAGGCCGCTTTCTCCGGACAGAAAACCTACAACGGTGTCGCCATTCTGTCGAAGGCACCACTATTGGACATGCAGGCAGGCATTCCAGGACTCGAGGACGATCAGAAGCGTATGCTTGCGGCAACCGTCAATGGCACGCGCATTGTCTGTATCTACATCCCCAATGGCCAAAGCGTCGACTCGGACAAGTACCAGTACAAACTGAAATGGCTGAACGCACTGACCGGTTGGTTGAAGGATGAACTGACGCGGCATTCCAGGCTTGCACTACTGGGCGACTACAACATCGCGCCCGAAGACCGCGATGTGCACGATCCCGTGGCCTGGAAGGATCAAGTGCTTTGCTCCGAGCCTGAACGGGATGCGTTCAGGAAATTAATCGCTCTGGGATTGAAAGACAGCTTCCGGCTGTTTGAGCAGCCGGAAAAAAGCTTCAGCTGGTGGGATTACCGGATGATGGGCTTCCGCCGCAATCACGGGCTGCGCATCGACCACATCCTGCTGTCCGAAGCGCTGGCCGCTGAATGCGCGGAAAGCCTGATCGACCGCGACATGCGCAAGCTTGAGAGGCCTTCGGATCACGCCCCGGTGATGGCAACGATCAGCGGCTAGCGCTCAGAAATTCGCTGCCTCGACTTCCAGCCAGGTCTTGTTGATGTTCCCGCCCATCTGTACTTCAAAGTCCTTGAGCTTCTGCCAGTCTTTAAGGCTGACCTTCTGCCGGACATCGGCCTCCGAGCCGCCTTCCTTGTAGACTTTCTCCACGCCTGCGTAGAAATCCGCCATGCGCTTTTGCATGGCTGCGGCGTCCTTCATGCTCATCAATGGGCCGTGGCCGGGGATGATGGTCTGTGCGGGGAATTGCTGCAAATCCACCAGCGTCTGCACCCATTTTTTCACTTCGGCGTCGCGGAAATTCGGTGTGGTGGTGTTGACCAGCACATCGCCGGCAATCAGCACCTTGTCGTCGGGCAGCCAGACCAGCATGTCGCCCTTGGTGTGCGCTGCCTCGGGCACCCAGAATTCCATCTTCACGCCATTGATTTCCACAGGAGTGCGAGTCTGGGATGCATAGGTCCGGCTGGCAGGAATGGCTTTGGTGTTGGGAAGCTTGCGGCCAATGGCTGATTCGGCAATGGCGATCCAGTCGGTGCCCGTATCCTCGACCAGCTTCTTGCAGTTTTCCGAACTGATTATTTCGGCGCCTTGAAACATCACATTGCCCAAGGTGTGATCGCCATGGTGATGGGTATTGATGATATGGGTGATGGGCAGTTTAGTTAGCTTTTCAGCCGCCTTCTTGATATGAGCACCGACTTCATCGGACATGCCGGTATCGATCAGAATAGCGGCCTTGTCGCCCAGAATGAGCGTACTGTTGACCATGTATCCATGGTTTGCAGCATTCGGAAGCTCTGTCGGCCCAAGCAGGGCATAGATGCGGTCATTGACCTTGGCCACCTTGACATCGGGAATGGGCTTGACCATTGCAGCCCCAGCCAGAATGGCAACCGAGGCAACCAACAACAATACTCGTTTCATAATCTCCTCCATCCGGAATAGTCGAAAAGGAGATTAGGCCAGCATTGTATTTGTGGCAAGCAGTGCAAATGGACTATTCGCTGGTCTCGTCCATCCCCAGTTCCTGGATTTTCCGCGTAAGCGTGTTGCGGCCCCAGCCCAGCAAATGCGCGGCTTCGATGCGCCGTCCGCCGGTGTGCTTGAGCGCAATCCGGATCAGGGTTTTCTCGAAATCCGGCACCAGGCCATCCAGAATTGCACTTTCTCCACGCGCAAGCTTGAGATCAGCCTGCCGCGCCAGACATCCCAGCCAGTCATCTGTTTCGGCGGGTTTGTCCGCGCCGATCATATCCGGGGGCAAATCACCTGTTTCGATTACCTGGCCTGGCGCCATGACTGTCAGGTAATGACAGATATTCTCGATCTGCCGGACATTGCCGGTCCACGGCAATCCGCTCATGAGCTTGAGCGCGGCATCGGAAAGCTTCTTGGGCTCCACGCCCAGTTCGCGCGCGCTTTTCTGCAGGAAATGCCTGGCCAGCAAGGGAATGTCCTCGCGGCGCTCCCGCAACGCCGGCAGGCGCAGGCGGATGACATTCAACCGATGATAGAGATCTTCGCGAAACATACCTTCTTTCACGCGCGACTCCAGATCCTGATGCGTGGCGGCAATCACTCGGACATTAACCTTGATGGGTGAATGCCCGCCTACCCGGTAGAACTGTCCATCCGCCAGCACGCGCAACAGCCGGGTTTGCAATTCGGCCGGCATGTCGCCAATTTCATCCAGGAACAGCGTGCCGCCATCGGCCTGCTCGAAACGTCCGCGCCGCTGGGCTGCCGCGCCGGTAAAGGCACCACGCTCATGGCCGAAAAGCTCTGATTCCAGCAAATCCTTGGGAATCGCGGCGGTATTCAGCGCGATGAACGGTCCGCTGGCGCGGCTGCTGTGACGGTGCAGCGCGCGCGCGACCAGTTCTTTACCGCTGCCTGATTCACCGGTAATCAGCACCGTCGCATTCGACTGTGACAGGCGACCGATGGCGCGAAACACTTCCTGCATGGCGGGGGCCTGGCCAAGAATCTCCGGCACCTTGGCCATGTCCTCGTCGACGCTTTCCGTCTCACGGCTTTCCGCCAGGGCACGCCTGACCAGATCAACCGCGGCATCCACGTCAAAGGGCTTGGGCAGATATTCGAATGCACCACCCTGAAACGCAGCCACTGCGGAATCCAGATCAGAATAGGCCGTCATGATGATGACGGGCACGCGCGGCAGCTTTTCCTTGATGTGCTGGAGAAATTCCAGCCCCGATGGGCCAGGCATGTTGATATCGGAAATGACCGCTGCCGGCTTGCTTTTTTCCAGACGCGTCAGTGCTTCGCTGGCCGAGCCGAATACTTCACAGGTGATGCCTTCACGCTCTAGTGCCTTTTCAAGCACCCAGCGGATGGAGCGGTCGTCGTCAATGATCCAGACTGAATTCATAAGGTTCTAAACCGGGAAATAAAGCGAAAAAATGGTATGCCCTGGCGCGGAATCGAATTCGATCACGCCATGGTTTTGGGCGATGAGCGTCTGCGCCAGCGGCAGGCCGAGTCCGCTGCCGCCTTCGCGGCCGCTGACCAGCGGAAAAAAAATGTGATCTTTAAGCGGTTCGGGTATCCCCGGGCCGTTGTCGATGATGTCCAGACGCAGCGCAAGGCGGTACCTTTGACTGCCCATGGTAATCTGCCGTGCCACCCGTGTCCTGAAAATCAGTTCGCCCTCGCCTTTCATGGCCTGCACGGCGTTGCGCGCGATATTGAGCACGGCCTGGATAAGCTGTTCGGAGTCCGCCTTCAATTCGGGAAGACTGACATCGTAATCACGCACAATCCTGATGCCGCGCGGCGTTTCCGCCAGCAGCAGGCTTCTCACCCGCTCCAGCACTTCGTGAATATTGACCATCGACAGCGTCGGCAATCGATGCGGCGTCAGCAGCCGCTCCATCAGCGATTGCAGCCGGTCTGCTTCCTTGATGATGACCTGGGTGTACTCGCGCAGACTCTCGCGCGGCAGCTCGCGCTCCAGCAATTGCGCGGCACCACGAATGCCGCCCAGCGGATTCTTGATTTCATGCGCCAGATTTCTTAGTAGTTCCCGGCTGGCTTCCTGTTGGGAACGGATATTTTCCTGCCTGGCGATTCTCAGTCGCTGGTCGGCGGGCCGGAGCTCGACCACGGTAACCCTGGGATCCTCGTGCACGGTAACGGTGCATGACACCCTGACAGGAGGATGTCCATTGACCTGGGCCGAGACATCGTATTCGGTAACCGTCTCCCGGCTCAGGCAGGCGCTAGCATAAGCTGCCTTCAGTTCCGGACTGTTTTCAAAAACCGTTTCAAAACCTTGCCCCACCAGCAATACGCCGGATATTCCAATCAGTGTCTCGGCAGCGGAATTGACGTAATCAATGCGCCCGTCGCCGTCGACCAACAACACGCCAGTCGCGAGAAAATCGTATGCGGCAAACAAGGGAGGTGAGACCATGCCCTAACCTAGCACCGAATGTGCCAGCAGACAAAACTAACGAGAGGTGCTGATTTCTTTCTGGATGGCGGCGATATTACGCTCGTGGTTTTCCACGGCATCGCGCAGGCGCTTGACGCGGGTCTGGTAGCTGGAGTCGGAATTTCGCTCGCCCTGCAAGGGGCGTTCAGCCAGTGCAAGTTGCCGCTTTGCTTCATCGAGATTGCGCCGCTCTGTGGAAAGCTCTTCATCCAGCACGGTGCGCCGGATGTCATCCCTGCGCTTTTGCGTGCCCGTATCTATGCGGGGGAAATCAACGGGGCTGGGCATGGATACCCGCTTGGCACCGCTGCTCGTAGACCGTGAAAGCGTTCTCGGGCCGCTTGGCAGCCCATAAACCTTTTCGGCCCGTTGTCCTTTACGAACGACATCCGTAAACGTCACCTGGCCGTTTTCATCGATGTATTTGTAGATTTCCGCCTGAACCGGCATCGAGAATGCCATTGGAAGCAGAATTGGGAGGACGAAAAGTTTCATGAACAAAAGTTTACCCGAGACTTATTTTTATCGGCGTAAATAAGTCTTGTCTTGAACCGGCAAGGTTCCCGAAAAACAAAAAAGGCGGCAAAGCCGCCTTGCCAGGACAAATGAAAAAGGCGGCCGTGGCCGCCTTTTTCACCAGGCTGCAAAATCTTACAGCGAGTAGTACATCGCAAACTCCACGGGATGGGTGGTCATGCGGAACTTGGTAACCTCTTCCATCTTCAATCCGATATAGGCATCGATCATGTCGTTGGAGAAAACGCCGCCGCGGGTCAGGAACTCGCGATCCTTGTCCAGATGCTCCAGCGCCATTTCCAGGCTGTGGCAAACCTTCGGAATCTTGGCATCTTCTTCCGGCGGCAGGTCGTACAAGTCCTTGTCGGCGGGATCGCCAGGATGGATCTTGTTCTGGATACCGTCCAGGCCGGCCATCATCAGCGCGGAGAAAGCCAGGTAGGGGTTGGCTGTCGGATCGGGGAAACGGGTCTCGATACGGCGAGCCTTTTCGCTGGCCGCAATCGGGATGCGGATGGAGGCGGAACGGTTGCGGGCAGAGTATGCCAGCATCACGGGCGCTTCGAATCCCGGCACCAGACGCTTGTAGGAGTTGGTGGAGGGGTTGGTAATGGCATTCAATGCCTTGGCATGCTTGATGATGCCGCCGATGTAGTACAGGCACATTTCGGACAGACCAGCATAGCCGTTGCCGGCAAACAGGTTTTTGCCATCTTTCCACAGTGACTGGTGTACGTGCATGCCGGAACCGTTGTCTCCAACGATGGGCTTGGGCATGAAGGTGGCGGTTTTGCCGTAGGCATGGGCCACGTTCTGAACGATGTATTTCAGGGTCTGGGTCCAGTCGGCGCGACGAACCAGGGTATTGAACACGGTGCCGATTTCGCACTGGCCGGCGGTCGCCACTTCATGGTGAAACACCTCAACCGGAATGCCGATTTCTTCCAGCGCCATGACCATCGCCGCGCGGATATCCTGCAGGGAATCGACCGGCGGCACGGGAAAATAACCGCCCTTGATGCCGGGACGGTGGCCTGTGTTGCGATCTTCAAACTTTTCGGCGGAGGACCATGCGGCCTCTTCTGATTCGATCCTGACCGAGCAGCCGGACATATCGTCATGCCAGGTGACGGAATCAAAAATGAAGAATTCTGGCTCGGGGCCAAAGTAGGCGGTATCCGCAATGCCCGTGGACTTCAAGTAAGCTTCGGCGCGGCGCCCCACCGAACGCGGGTCGCGGTCATAGCCTTTGCCGTCCGATGGCTCAATGACATCGCAAGTCAACACCATGGTGGCTTCGTCGAAAAACGGGTCCATGAAAGCGGTATCCGGATCTGCCTTCAGCAACATGTCGGAAGCCTGGATGCCTTTCCAGCCGGCAATTGAAGAACCATCAAAAGGATGGCCGTTTTCAAACCACTCCCCATCAACGATGCGCGCCGGAATGGAAACATGCTGCTCCTTGCCGCGGGTATCGGTAAAACGCAGATCAACGAAACGGGCTTCGTTGTCCGCAATCATCTTCATTACATCGGCGACCGCCATGGTAGTGCTCTCCTCAAATCAAAAATGAGCCAGTGAAAAATATTCGACGGCGGGGTTACTGCAGAAACCATGCCATCAGTAAAAACCAAAACGTCCATTGTGCCACAAGGCCTTTCGATGTTGCCAAACCACTGCATTGCACCACAATAAAGCATATGACTCTCCAAGCGCACAGCATTGGTGCACGTTGCGACTTGATGTGAGTGACATATACTCGGTAGTGTCTCTTCAACAGCGAGAAAAATATGGGACGCCTGACAGAAATTCTTACTTCAGCCCAACAACGCGCCAGGGCAGCTCAACTACCCTATGAGGGCGCGCTGACACCGTGTGAGGCTGCGGAAGTATTGCAGCTCGCCCCTGGCTCCCGGCTGATCGATGTCCGCAGCCGGGCTGAACTGGATCTGGTTGGCAAGATTCCAGGAGCCATTGAAGTCGAGTGGATGACTTATCCTGGCTGGCATCTCAATCTACATTTTCTGACCCAGCTCAAGCAGCAGGCCGATATGGAAGCGCTTACTCTTTTTATATGCCGCAATGGCCTGCGATCTCACAAGGCTGCTGAAGCCGCGACACTAAATGGCTACCGTGACTGTTACAACGTGCAGGAGGGTTTTGAGGGCGATCTGGACAAGCAGACAAACCATCGCGGCAAACTGGGCGGCTGGAAATATAACAACCTGCCCTGGAGTCAGAGCTAGGTTTGACGTAATAGCATAAGCCCCCTCAGGTTCACGAATTCAGACATTGCACTTGGCAAAAAGAATATTAGTATTAAAAGGTTTTCTTATTTTTAATTAACCTGAATAACCTGAATCTAACGGCATCAGACTCAGCTTGGAAAAAATCATGGCGACCAAAACCAGCACACGCGCTCACCCAACCAAAAAACAACTCCCCGTCAACAAAAAGCGGAATGGCTCCCGCACTCGCCGGGCATCCGATGGCGACGTGCCGCCGGTCATCAGCGCCGAAGGCATAGAACGGTTTGCAGTTAACGAGGCTGTGGACGCAGCACAGGCAGCCAAAATCACGGCCGTGCAGGATATTCTTGACCGTGGAACCGCGGTGGGCAGCGGCCCTGAATTGATCCAGTCCCTTGAAGCGATTTTCGCGGGCGCCTCCGCAGAGGATGCGGAGGAACTGCGCAAGGTATTGCTCAAGCAGCACTTGCCCGGCGGCCCCAAGTCCCATCGCAATCCCGATGAAGAACTGTCGGACGACTGGCGCGAGGGCGGCTACCCTTACAAAAACCTGATGTCGCGCAAGAATTATGAAAAACAAAAATACCACCTTCAGGTGGAATTGCTCAAACTCCAGGCCTGGGTCAAGGAAACTGGCCAGCGGGTCGTGATCCTGTTCGAAGGACGGGATGCCGCAGGCAAAGGGGGAACGATCAAGCGTTTCATGGAACATCTCAACCCTCGTGGCGCGCATGTCGTGGCCCTGGAAAAGCCTTCCGACACCGAGCGCGGGCAGTGGTATTTCCAGCGCTATGTCCAGCACCTGCCAACCGCGGGCGAAATCGCCCTGTTCGACCGTTCCTGGTACAACCGCGCCGGGGTCGAACGGGTGATGGGTTTTTGCAGCGACGATGAGTATCTTGAATTCATGCGCCAGGCGCCGGAGTTCGAACGCAACCTGGCCCGCAGCGGAATCCATCTGATCAAGTTCTGGTTTTCTGTCAGCCGGGAAGAACAGCGGCGCCGTTTCAAGGAACGTGAAGCGCACCCGCTCAAGCAGTGGAAACTTTCCCCAATCGACCTGGCCTCGCTGGATAAATGGGACGATTACACCAAGGCCAAGGAAGCCATGTTCTTTTACACGGACACGGCGGATTCGCCGTGGACGGTCATCAAGTCGAATGACAAAAAACGCGCGCGGCTCAATGCCATGCGCTACATCCTGCACAAGCTCCCCTATGCGAAAAAGGATATCGACCAGATCGGTCCGCTCGATCCACTTCTGGTTGGCCGTGCGCATGTCGTATACGAGCGCGGCGAACGTTACGGCAACACGCCCGTTCTGTAATACGTACCGCCCAACGCAGGCAGCCTTGTCTGTCATGGGCCTGATAAAATCGGGCTCATGACAAGTCATTACGCCGTTTTCGGCAATCCCGTCGCGCATTCGAAATCCCCGCTTATCCACACCGAGTTCGCCAGGCAAACCGGGCAGGATCTGGACTACCGGGCGATTCTTGCGCCCGCGGATGATCTTGCCGGTGTGGTTGCCGCCTTCCGGGCGCAAGGCGGCGCGGGCGCGAATGTCACCGTGCCTTTCAAGCATCAGGCATTCAAACTCGCTACGCGCCACACCGATCGCGCACTTGCCGCCGAGGCGGTCAACACCCTGAAGTTTGAAAAAGACGGTTCCATCCTCGGCGACAACACCGATGGCACCGGCCTTGTGCGGGACATCACGGAGAACCACGAATTTTCCCTCGAAGGAAAACGCCTTCTGCTTCTGGGCGCGGGCGGCGCGGCATCGGGTGTGGGCCTGCCGCTATTGCAATGCAACCCGGAAGAACTTGTGATCGCCAACCGCACACCCGAAAAAGCCATTCTGCTGGCTGGCTGGTTAAGCAAACATGGCAAGGCAAGCGGCTGTGGATTTCATGAATTGACCGGCGGTTTCGACGCCGTCATCAACGCCACTTCCGCCAGTCTCAAGGGCGAACTTCCGCCCTTGCCCGGTACGCTTTTCAAGCCCGGCGCGCTGGCCTACGACATGATGTACGGCAAGGCGGATACGCCCTTCATGGCGTGGGCGCGCGCCCATGGGGCCACGCATGTTTCCGACGGTCTGGGCATGCTGATCGAACAGGCGGCTGAAAGTTTTTATCTCTGGCGCGGCGTGCGTCCGGATACCGCGCCCGTCATGCAAATGTTGCGCACAGCCAAATGAAAGCACTATGGCAAGGGACCTGGCGCGCCCTGTTGATACTGCTTGGGCTGATTGTGGTTTATCAGTTCTGGACATTCGCCCATGTGCTCTGGTGGATAGACCACAACCCCTCTTCAAGTGCTTTCATGCAGGCGGGGCTTGCCCGCATTCAGGAAAAAAACGGCGACGCCGAACTCCGCCACAAATGGGTTCCCTACGACAAAATATCCATTCACCTCAAGCGGGCCATTGTCGCTGCCGAGGACGGCAAGTTTCTCAATCACGAAGGCTTCGATATCGAAGGCATCCAGAAAGCGGTGGAGAAAAATCTCAAGAAGGGTCGGCTGGTGGCAGGCGGTTCCACCATCAGCCAGCAACTGGCAAAAAATCTGTTTTTATCCGCCGACAAGAGCTTCGTGCGCAAGGGCCAGGAGGCCGTCATCACCCTGATGATTGAAACCACATGGAGCAAACGCCGCATCCTGGAGGTCTATCTCAACATCATCGAGTGGGGGGATGGCATCTATGGCGCCGAGGCCGCCTCGCGACGCTATTTCAAAAAATCCGCGGCCAGCCTCACGCCCGGCCAGGGCGCCGCCTTGGCCGCCATGGTCCCCAATCCACGCTGGTATGAAGACAACCGGGCATCGCGAAAGTACAAACGGCGCGTCGCCACCATCGCGGCACGCATGCGTTACGCGCAAGTGCCGAAATAATCCGCGCACCCCTGTCATGCCGCGCTAAAATTCCGCCAAGCTGAAAATTGGCGCCATGACCGAAGAATTCGAAACTCCTCACCAAAACCAGGACAGCCTGGAGGAACACCTGCATCAGGTGCAGGCTTTGCTCGCCAAGCAAAAGCTGGTGGAGGATCTTGTCCATCGCCAGGGCGGTCCGCGCCAGGATCTGGTTGAATCCATCGTCCACAAGCAAAACCTTGCCGAGCTGCAGAAAAAACTGGATGAACTGCATCCGGCGGACGTGGCCTACATACTCGAATCCTTGCCGCTCAACGAGCGCCTGGTGGTGTGGGAACTGGTCAAGGCGGAGCGCGACGGCGAGATCCTGCTGGAAGTATCGGATGCCGTCCGGGAATCGCTCATTTCGAGCATGGACAATGCCGAACTGCTGGCCGCCGCCGAAACCCTGGATACAGACGAAATCGCCGATCTGGCGCCCGATCTGCCGCATGACGTCATTCAGGAACTGCTGACTTCGCTGGATGCGCAAAAGCGGGCCCGGTTGCAGTCCGCGCTGGCCTTTCCCGAAGATCAGGTCGGCGCGCTGATGGATTTCGACATGGTCACCATCCGCGCCGATGTCACGCTGGAAGTGACCCTGCGTTATCTGCGCCGGCTGGGAGAACTGCCCGACCAGCTGGACAAGCTGTTTGTCATCGAGCGCGACGATTATCTGATCGGCGTGCTGCCCTTGAAGCGCCTGCTGACCTCCGACCCCGAGGCCACCGTGGCCGCGGTGATGGTGGAAGACTATGTCAGTTTCCAGCCGGATGACGACGCCCACGAAGCCGCCCAGGCCTTCGAGCGTTACGACCTGGTGATGGCGCCCGTGATCGATGCGCAGCACCGCCTGATCGGACGCGTGACCGTGGATGCGGTGGTGGATTACATCCGAGAAAGCGCGGAATCCGACATGCTGTCGATGGCCGGCCTGAAAGAAGAGGAAGATCTCTTCTCCACGGTCTGGAAGGCGGCGCGCAACCGCTGGATGTGGCTGGCCATCAACCTGATGACGGCATTCATCGCCTCGCGCGTCATCGGCATCTTTGAAGGCAGCATCGAAAAACTGGCGGCGCTGGCGGCGCTGATGCCCATCATCGCCGGCATCGGCGGCAATTCCGGCAACCAGACCACCGCGCTGATCATCCGCGGCCTGGCGCTTGGCCAGATCACGTCCTCCAACGCACGCAGACTGCTGTTCAAGGAACTGGGCGTTGCGGTGCTGAATGGTGGCGTGTGGGGATTGGCCGTTGGCGTGTTCGCCTGGCTGCTTTACCAGAATCCGGCGCTGGGTGGCATCATGGCCCTGGCGATGCTGCTGAACATGATAGTCGCCGCGCTGGCCGGCATTTTCATTCCGCTGGCCATGGAGCGCATGAACCGCGATCCGGCGCTGGGTTCATCCGTCCTGCTGACCGCCACGACGGACAGCATGGGCTTCTTTATCTTCCTTGGCCTGGCCACCCTCTTTCTGCTCTGATGTCAGATACGCAAAATCCAGCCCCCGGTCAAAGCAGCATGAGCAAGCCGCATGTCAGCGGCAAGGCGCTTTACCTCAGGCTGCTCAAATATGCACGGCCGCACTGGAAAATCCTGCTCATTGCCATTATTGCCAACGCCATCACTGCTTCCCTGGAACCCGTCTTGCCGGCCCTGTTCAAGCAGATGCTGGATGAGGGCTTCGTGGCGAAAAACCAGGCCTGGCTGATCTGGATGCCGGCCGGCATCATCGCCCTGCTCGTTCTGCGCGGGCTTTCAAGTTTCGCCGCCAGTTATGCGATCAACTGGATCGACACACGTCTGGTGCAGGATCTGCGCGAAGCCATGCACAAAAAGCTGCTGACCCTGCCCGTCAGCTATTTCGACAATGTCAGCACCAGCCAGCTCACCGCGCATGTCGCGTTCAATGTCATGCAGGTCATGCGCGCCACCACCACCGGTCTGACCGCGCTAAGCAAGGATGCACTGACCATCGTGGCGCTCATGGGCTACCTGCTTTGGACAAACTGGCAACTGACGCTGATCATTTTCATTACCTTTCCGCCGATTGTTTTTATCGTTATCAAGGTTGGCAAACGCCTGCGTACCATTTCACACGCCGCCCAGAACAATGTCGGCATGTTGACCGAATCGCTGACCGAATCGCTTTCGGCGCACCGGCTGGTGCGGATCTTCGACGCACAGCCCTATGAAATCGCCCGCTTCCACGAGCGCGCGGACAAGGCGCGCAAACTGGAAATGAAGCGGATCGTTACCTTGGGTGCGAATACGCCGTTTGTCGAAATCCTCGCTTCCATTCCGCTGGCCATCATTTTCTTTATTGCCATGCAGCAGGCCGTGAATGATCAGACCACGGTGGGAGGATTTGTCTCCTTCTTCATCGCCATGATGCTGCTGTTCCCGCCGCTCAAGCGGCTGACCACCTTGAACGATGTTTTGCAGCGCGGCCTGGCTTCCGCTGAAGTCGTGTTTGAAATTCTCGACGAAATTCCCGAGGCCGATCCGGGCACGCATGTGGCAAAAAGACTGAGCGGCGACATTCGTTTCGAACAGGTGACCTTGTCTTACCCAGGCAAGCAGCAAGCCGCCCTGCTGGATATTGATCTTCATATTCAACCCGGCGAGACCCTGGCCCTGGTGGGCGGCTCCGGCGCGGGAAAAACCAGCCTGGTGGCGCTATTGCCGCGTTTTTACGCACCAAGCAAGGGCCGTGTCATGTTTGACAACCACCCGGCCGATGACTACACGCTGGCCAGCCTGCGCGCCAATATCGCCAGCGTGTCGCAGGAAATCGTGCTGTTCAATGACACGCTGCGCGCCAACATTGCCTACGGCGCCAAACGCGGTTCCAGCGACGATGAAATTCGCAAGGCAGCCGAGGCCGCTCACGCCTGGGAGTTCATCGGCAAATTGCCGGAGGGGCTGGATACGCTGGTGGGTGAAAACGGTATCAAGCTTTCCGGCGGCCAGCGCCAGCGCATCGCCATTGCCCGCGCCTTGCTGAAGGACACGCCGATTCTGATTCTTGACGAGGCGACGTCGGCACTGGACACCGAGTCGGAGCGTCATGTCCAGGCCGCGCTGGAAAATCTCATGCAGGGCCGCACCACCATCGTCATCGCCCACCGGCTTTCCACCATCGAGAAGGCTGATCGCATCGTCGTCATGGAGCAGGGGCGCATCGTGGAAACCGGCAAGCACGCCGAGCTGCTGGCGCAAAATGGCCGTTATGCCCAGCTATACCGGATGCAGTTCAGTTCTCCGGCATGACCAATCAGGCGGTTCTGGAACCTCTTGCCACGGAAGTCATTCAGCCGCCGAGGTCGCTCGTCACTGCCGCGGGCCGCGCCATCGGCGACTTCGACATGATCCGCGACGGCGACCGTATTCTGTTGGGGCTTTCCGGCGGCAAGGATTCGCTGTCGCTGCTGCATGTGCTGCTTCACCTGCAAAAAAAAGCGCCCATCAAATTCGAACTCGCCGCTTGCACTGTCGACCCGCAGTCGGACCAGTTTGATCCCTCGCCGCTCAAGCCCTATTTGGCGGAACTGGGTGTGAAATATTTCTTCGACTCCCAGCCCATCGTGGCCGAAGCGCAAAAAACGCTGACCAAGGATACCGACTCTTTCTGCGCCTATTGCTCAAGAATGCGGCGCGGCATTTTGTATCGCGTCGCACGCGAGAACGGCTATAACGTGCTGGCGCTGGCGCAGCATCTCGATGATCTTGCCGAGACGCTGATGCTGTCGATGTTCTTCGGCGGCAAACTCAGAACCATGCAGGCGCATTATCTGAACGATGCCGGCGACCTGCGCGTGATCCGTCCTTTTGTTTACGTGCGCGAACGGCAGACCCGCGCATTCGCCGAAGCCGCCGGGCTGCCTGTGATTTTCGAGAACTGCCCGGCCTGCTTCGCCAAACCACAGCAACGCTACGCCATGAAACTGATGCTAGCCGAGCAGGAGAAACTGCATCCCAAGCTGTTTGCCAGTCTGCTGACGGCGATGAAGCCGCAAATGGGAAAACCGCCTGCAGGCTGATCGACTGGGCCCGCTAACCTGAGTAAAATGCTCGGGTTTAATTGTTCGCCGCCCAAAACCATGTCCGTCAGCAATCCACACATCAAATCTTTCATCCCGCCCCAGCGCACACTCATGGGCCCCGGCCCATCCGATGTTCCACAACGCATTCTGGATGCGATGCAGCGTCCCGCCATTGGCCATCTCGATCCGGCGTTCCAGGACATGATGGAGCAGATCAAAACCCTGCTTCGCTACGCTTTCCAGACTGAAAATCCCCTGACCTTTCCGGTTTCCGCACCCGGTTCGGCCGGCATGGAAATGTGTTTCGTCAATCTGATCGAGCCGGGCGACAAGGTCATCGTCTGCATCAACGGCGTGTTCGGCGGCCGCATGCTGGAAAACGTCAAGCGCACCGGCGGCGTGCCGGTGGTGGTGGAAGACGAATGGGGCAAGCCGGTTACCGTTGCCAAAGTCGAGCAGGCTTTCAAGGACAATCCGGACGCGAAGGTATTGGCTTTCGTGCACGCCGAGACCTCCACCGGCGCGCAAAGCGATGCCAAGTCGCTGGCCGCGCTGGCACAAAAACATGGCGCGCTCACCATCATGGACTGCGTCACTTCGCTGGGCGGCACGCCGGTGATGATCGACGAGTGGGACATCGATGCCGCCTACTCCGGCAGCCAAAAATGCCTGTCATGTACGCCCGGACTTTCACCGGTGACTTTTTCCGAACGCGCCATCGAAAAAGTGCAAGCGCGCAAGACGCCGGCGCAAAGCTGGTTTCTGGATCTGAAACTTGTGCTGGGTTATTGGCAATCCGCCGGCAAGCGCACCTACCACCACACCGCGCCGATCAATCCTTTATATGGACTGCACGAAGCGCTGGTGATCCTGTCGGAAGAAGGCCTGGAAAACGCGTGGGCGCGCCACCGCGCCATGCACGAGAATCTGAAGGCCGGGCTGAATGGCATGGGCCTGGATTTTGTCGTGGAAGAAAGCGCGCGTTTGCCGCAACTCAATTCCATGTGGATTCCAGATGGCGTCGACGATGCCGCCGCGCGCAGCAAGTTGCTGACGGAGTTCAATCTCGAAATCGGCGCCGGTCTCGGCGCGTTGGCAGGAAAAGTCTGGCGCATCGGCCTGATGGGTTATTCCGCCAGGGAACAGAATGTCGACTATTGCCTGAAAGCATTGAAAGCCGTGCTGGCATGACACCGCCGAATGACCCCAACCGCCAGGGCTATGGATGGAAACACCCGATACTCGGCGGTCTGGGCGTCGTCATCGCAGTTGGCATCATCGCATTCATCGACGACTTGTATGTACGCGTCTGGCTTATTGGTTCGTTCGGCTCCAGCGCCGCGATGATTTTCGGATTTCCCGACAGCGCATTCGTGCAGCCACGCAATGTCATTGTCGGCCACATTTCAGCCGCCGCCGTGGGTTGGCTGTGCACCTTTGCATTCGGGCCGACGTGGTGGTCGGTCGCAATAGGATGCGGCCTTGCCCTCACGGTCATGATGCTCTTGCGCTCGTCCCACCCTCCTGCCACAGGTACGCCGATCGTCATTCACTTTCTCAATCCCGGCCCGGAGTTCATTCTGGTTCCTGTCGCGGTCGGGGCTCTCATCCTTGTGGCGACCGCGTTCATCTATAACAACGCCGTGCACAAGCGCCCCTACCCCAAACACTGGTGGTAATTCAAAGCCGGTATTACAAACCCAGCCGCTTCCAGATTTCCAGCGACAGCACTGCCTGATTAAGCGTGTAGAAATGCAGGCCCGGGGCGCCGCCGGCCATGAGCCTTTGGCACATATCCGTCACGACATCGAGGCCGAAGGCGCGGATGGAATCAAAGCCGGTTTCAAAGCGTTAACCAGCAAGGGGTAGCGCAGAGGCCTGTTGAGTCATTCCACGAAGCAGGAGAATTGGATTTTCATCTGTGGGTATTTTGTCTGCATTAGTGTGATACCGGCCAGTGAGTGCCGTAAAGTACAGGCATTCAATTCGCACCTGACGATCAATTCTGACTTAGCAATCTTGCACGGGATGATGGACGGAAGCGGAGGTATCGCCACCATCATCTGGTTGATTCAAAGTTCACTTACGCAGCCGCATACTGAATGATAAGGAAGAACGCAACATCCAAGTCCAAGAATTGACGCAGTCTGCCAGTACAGTAATAATCACAAAATTGACGCAGCCTTGTGGTTCACGGCCATTCCCTTGCCAGTACCTCTCCTAGTCATCAGCTAGTGCGCACGGACCATGGCTTACGACGCCTTCATCTCATACTCGCATGCCACCGATGGCAAGTTTGCGCCGGCGTTGCAGCGGGCGCTGAAATCCCTTGCCAGACCATGGTACCGCATGCGTGCACTGACGGTCTTTCGCGATGAAACCGACTTGTCTGCCGTACCCGACCTAACCGCAGCAATTCGTGGCGCACTTGCCAGCTCCCGCTACTTTGTCTACCTAGCGTCACCAAGTGCAGCTCAGTCGCGCTGGGTTGGCGAGGAAATCAAGACTTGGAGACATCGCAACCTGCCTCATAGCCTGCTCATCGCTCTGACAGAGGGAGAGATTGCTTGGAACACCGCTGCCCGGGACTTCGACTGGGAAAGTTCTTCTGCACTGCATCCAAATCTAAAGGGCGTGTTCACGCAAGAGCCGCTCTGGGTTGATTTTCGCTGGGCTAAAAGTGAGACCGCGCTATCTTCACGTGACCCAAGATTCCAGCGCGCCACTGCCATGCTGGCGGCGCCAATGCACGGCAAGACCCTGGATGAGCTCGTGGGCGAGGACGTAAAGCAACACCGCCGCAGACAGTGGCTAATCGGCTTCACTATAAGCACCCTTGCGTTGCTGCTTGTCCTGTTTATTGGCGCTACTGTTGTAGCCACACGAAGCAATACGAATCTTCGTAGCAAACTGACCCTAGTTGACACAGTCCTGCCTTTCTTCAGAGTTGAGCCCAGCCAGCCCGAGAAAGATTTGGGACATTTTCCCGCGTGGCGCAAGCTGAAATTCGATCTGCGTGACACGCTGCTCCTGTCTGCCAGAACCGAAACCTGGGTTAAGGGAGGGCTAGAAAGGCTTGCCTTGCGTAGCGATTGCATCAACCCGCGTTTCGCGGACTATGGCGGCCGTCTGGATTGCCCGAAACACCCCAACGATTTTGACGCTGACGGCTTGCGTTCTGACATCCCCGGCCTTTCCGCCATTGCCAGCACCCTGGTTGATGCGATAAAAAGCGGCAGGGCTCGTAGCCATCTTTATGAGAGTTCAGGGGTGGAATCTTTTCCCGAAAAAGATGACCCCGAAACCGATGCCGAAGATGATGTCTACCGGGAACTGATCGTCCAAACTGACATCCTGTTACCCAACCGCTTGTGGAAAAGCCTGCCACAAGCCCTCAGGGGTGAGAGGCGTTCCGATCATTTTGAATACTCGCAAAGTTTCTCGATCTGGAGACAGCCAATCAAAGGTACGGCCGTCAGCTCCGAATTGATCGTCATCCAACTCTCGCATAATGGTTATTGCGGTTCTGGCGGATGCGAAAATCCCTCCTTCGGTTTCCTGAGGGTGGGTAGGGAATACGCATTGGTCTTCGCTGAAACGATGTGGGACGATATCGCAATCTACGATGCCGGGCCCGGAAACATGCCCCAGATATTTTTTATTCGCGTCAAGCAATCGGGTTCATCAGATCAATACCGCACCATCATCCGGTCGCTCTTTGACTCTAACTGTGTTTGCTATCGTACATACCTCACTGGCAAGGTCAGATCGAGAGAGTATGGATTTGACCAGCGCTTACCATCGCGCCTGGCCGACACAAAGAGCCGGGCAAAGCTTGAGTATGTCTCGCCGTCCCGCCTGGATTGATCAGGTCGGTGTTACCTCAACGCTTGGTGGCTCCGGCAGTGCCTTGGCCTATAATCCAAGACGCTTCCAGATTTCCAGCGACAGCGCTGCCTGATTAAGCGTGTAGAAATGCAGGCCCGGCGCCCCGCCGGCCATGAGTCTTTGGCACATATCCGTCACGACATCGAGGCCGAAGGCGCGGATGGAATCGGCATCGTCGCCATAGCCTTCCATGCGCTTGCGTATCCAGCGCGGGATGTCGGCACCACAGGCATCGGAAAAACGCGCAAGCTGCGAGAAATTGCCGATGGGCATGATGCCGGGAACGATGGGAATATTCACGCCCAGCGCATGCGCTTCATCGACAAAGCGGAAGTAGGCATCGGCGTTGAAAAAATACTGGGTAATCGCCGAGTCCGCGCCCGCCTTGACCTTGCCGGCAAAATTTTTCAGATCGTCCCGGGCGCTTTTGGCCTGCGGGTGAATCTCGGGATAAGCCGCAACTTCCAGATGGAACGTGTCGCCAGTCTCGGCACGGATGAATGCCACCAGTTCGCCTGCATAACGCAGCTCGCCCGGTTCTGCCATGCGGGACGGCAGATCGCCGCGCAGCGCGACGATGCGGCGAATGCCATTTTCCTTGTATGTCTTGAGTATGGCGCGGATATCATCGCGCGTTGCACCGATGCAGGACAGATGCGGCGCCGCTTCGTAACCCTGCTGCTGGATTTCCAGCACGGTTTCCAGTGTGCGGTCGCGCGTCGATCCGCCCGCGCCAAAGGTTACGGAAAAGAATTTCGGTTTCAGTACCGCGAGCTTTTCGCGCGTGGCACGAAGTTTCTCCATGCCCTCGGGCGTCTTGGGCGGAAAGAATTCAAAGCTGTAGGTCGGTGCGGTCATGCTTCACTCTTTCCTTGCGGGGATCAGCGCCGATAGCGCCCAGGCGATCAACCCATACAGAATCGATCCCAGAAGCGCGGAAACGAAGCCACCCACCGTAAATCCCGGCAGCAAGGCGCTTGCCAGCCAGAACAGCAGCGCATTGAGCACCAGATAGAAAATTCCCAGCGTCAGCACCGTGATCGGCAAGGTGAGAATGGCCAAAACCGGGCGCACCAGCGTGTTGATCAGGCCCAGCACCAGCGCGGCGATCAGCGCTGACCCGATGCCTGAAACCTGAATCGAAGGCATCACGTATGTCACCGCCAACAGCGCAAGGGCATTCAGACCCCACAGCAACAATAGCCGCATAACGTCTCCCGAAAAGCTATCGATCAATACCGGTAATGTTCGGCCTTGTACGGACCCTGCTTGGGCACGCCGATGTATGACGCCTGCTGGTCGGTGAGTTCGGTCAGTTGAGCGTTGAGCTTCTTCAGCTGCAAACGCGCGACCTTCTCGTCGAGATGCTTGGGCAGCGTGTACACGCCCACCGGGTAGTCGGCAGTACGCGTGAACAGCTCGATCTGCGCGATGGTCTGGTTGGCGAAGGAGCTGGACATCACGTAGGACGGATGACCGGTGGCGCAGCCCAGGTTCACCAGGCGGCCCTTGGCCAGCAGGATGATGCGCTTGCCGTCAGGGAAAATCACGTGATCAACCTGCGGCTTGATCTCTTCCCACTGATACTTCTCGATCGACGCAACATCGATCTCGTTGTCGAAGTGGCCGATGTTGCAGACAATGGCCTGGTCTTTCATTTTGGCCATGTGATCGTGGTTGATGACATGGAAGTTGCCGGTGGCGGTGACGAAAATGTCGGCCTTGTCGGCGGCATAATCCATGGTCACCACGCGGTAGCCTTCCATCGCGGCCTGAAGCGCGCAGATCGGGTCGATCTCGGTCACCCACACTTGCGCGGACAATGCGCGCAGTGCCTGCGCGGAACCCTTGCCCACGTCGCCGTAGCCGCAGACCAGCGCGATCTTGCCAGCCACCATCACGTCGGTGGCGCGCTTGATGCCGTCGACCAGCGACTCACGGCAGCCGTACAGGTTGTCGAACTTGGACTTGGTCACGGAGTCGTTGACGTTGATGGCGGGGAATTTCAGCTCGCCGCGCTCGTGCATCTGATACAAACGATGCACGCCGGTGGTGGTTTCCTCGGTCACGCCCTTGATCTGCGCCAGGCGGGTGGAATACCACTTGGGATCAGTCGCCAGCTTGGCCTTGATCGCGGCGAACAGCACAGTCTCTTCCTCGCTGCCTGGCTTGGCCAGCACGTTGATGTCTTTCTCGGCGCGCGCGCCCAGATGCAGCAGCAGCGTAGCATCGCCGCCATCGTCGAGAATCATGTTGCTGAAACCGCCATCCGGCCATTCAAAAATCCGGTGGGTATAGTCCCAGTATTCGGCAAGCGATTCGCCCTTGACCGCGAAGACCGGAATGCCGTCTTTGGCAATGGCGGCGGCAGCGTGATCCTGCGTGGAAAAAATATTGCATGAAGCCCAGCGCACCTGCGCACCGAGCGCAGTCAGCGTCTCGATCAGCACGGCGGTCTGGATGGTCATGTGCAGACTGCCGGTAATGCGCGCGCCTTTCAGCGGCTGGCTTTTGGCGTATTCCTCGCGGATCGCCATCAGACCCGGCATCTCCGTCTCGGCGATGCGGATTTCCTTGCGGCCCCAGTCAGCCAGCTCCAGGTCAGCTACGATGAAATCGTTGTTTGAAGCGGTATTAAGTATGGCGTTCATCACGCCCTCCTTTCTGTTAGCAAATACACAAAAAAGCGAGACGTGAGCGCCGTTTAGACAGGATGCGCAAGCATCCCTTCCGAGCCTGACACACGTTTCAAGCAGTGTGTTGCAACGCTCCTCGGAAAACCGTCTGAAACAGAGTCATCAGACGGGCTCATGCGAATTAATTAGCAGCTTTGCCCTTGACCGGCTTGACCCCTTCCAGCATCTTGAAAATGGTCTTGGAAGAACCCATGAACAGGCGCTTGAAGCTCTTGGAAAGGCAGCGGCGTTCCAGGGTGTTGCGGCGAGTGCGTTTACGTTCAGCCATGATGAATTCCCGAATGTGTTTACTTTGAAGGATGCCGATTATACCAGCACCGGCAATCCTTCCAATGCCCCTGAAAACCCGCTGGCGACTGTTTGATGACTCGCACCCGGATAATCCATTAGGCGGCCCTGCGGGCCTACGCGAGTCCTGGCAGCGGCTTTTCGGCGTCTTGCCACCCCCCGCTTCGCGCCCATAGTCGCGGATATGCGCTTGGCGCGGGTGCGGCAATCCACTCGCAACCCCCCTCGCCATGCCCTCGCGTCCTAATGGGTTATCCGGGTTGAAACCGGCGAGGATATGCCGTGCCCTTGCCGCCGGTAGTAGTATTCATTATCGAATTCCGGGGAGCAGACATGCCCTTGCACGTTTTTGTCGCCATGCCGTATGGCCGCAAGCAGGACATTGATTTCGACGCCGTTTATGCCGACTTTCTCCGGCCAGGCCTGGAATCAGCGGGGTTCGAGGTGTTTCGCGCCGACGAGGAGCAGCGCGCCGGTGACATCCGCACCGACATGTTCCAGGAATTGCTGCTGGCGGATCTGGTAGTGGTGGACCTGACCATCGACAATCCCAATGTCTGGTACGAACTGGGCGTTCGTCATGCCTTGAGGGCACGCGGCGTGCTTCTGGTGCAGAGCGAGCGCGCCTACCAGCCCTTCGATATCTATACCGATCGCAAGCTGCGCTACCACATTAAAGACGGCAAACCCGATCAGGAACATCTTCAATCCGATCGGCAGGCATTGGCGGAAATGGCCCAGGCCACCGTCACCGCATGGCACGGGCGCAAGATCAGCCCTGTCTTCAGCCTGCTCGATGGATTGAATGAGCCGGACTGGCGGGCATTGCTGCTGACGGGTGACAACGAATTCCGCGCGGGTTACGAGGCCTGGCGGCGGCGCATCGAAGTCGCGCGCAAGGGAAACCGGCCGGGCGATGTGATGGTGCTGGCGGAAGAAGCGCCGACCTGGTCCCTGCGTCTGGAAGGACGGCGGCTGGCGGGCAAGGCGCTGATCAAGCTCAAACAGTATCGCCTTGCGCTGGAACAGTTTGAATCCATTCTCGCCATGTCGCCAGACGATCTGGACGCGCGCCAGCAAAAAGGCATGCTGCTGGGCCGGCTGGGGCAGCATGACGCCGCCCGCGAGTGGGTGGATGCCATTCTCGCCGATCACAAAACCGACCCGGCATGCTGGTGCCTGCTGGGCCGGCTGGAAAAGGACGAATGGGTCGGACGCTGGCGGCGCGAGGGCGCCAGTGCCGGGAACATGCACGCCGATGCCGCGCGCGAAATGCCGCAGCTGCTTCAGGCCATCGAGCCTTACATGAATGCCTGTATCCAGGATCCGGCGCATTTTTATTCGGGCATCAACGCCTGCACCTTGCGTCACCTGCAGCGCCATCTCGGCGGCGAAATGAAGAACCCGGCCAGCCTGCCCAATCTGGAAGGCGGGGTAATCTGGGCCTGCCTGGCGGCGATGGAACGCAATCCAAGAGACTACTGGACCCGCGCCACCTGGGCCGAACTGGAGCTGTTGCTCGGCACGCCGGAAAAGGTTGAGCACGCCTGGCGCGAGGCCGTGGCCGAAGCGGACAAGGACTGGTTCGCGCTGGATTCCAGCCGACAGCAACTGCTGATCCTGCGCGATCTGGGTTTCCGCGTGGAAGCGGTATCGGCAGGCCTCGCCGTTATTGATGAAGAAATCGCCCGTCTGGAAGCGCCCTGGCAGCCGCGCAAGATATTCCTGTTTTCCGGCCACATGATCGACGCACCCGGACGCGCCGAGCCGCGTTTTCCGGCAGACAGGGAGGCCATCGCCGCCAAAGCCATCGACGACAAACTTGCCGAACTGGACATGGGCGCGGATGACCTTGCCATTTGTGGCGGTGCCTGCGGCGGCGATACCCTGTTCGCAGAAGCCGCGCTCAGACGCGGATGCCGCGTGCGGGTTTTCGAGCAATATCCCGAGGCGGATTTTCTGCAAGCATCCGTGGCCTTCGCGGGTGAACCCTGGGTCGACCGCTACTACGCCATCAAGGAAAATCCGCTCACTCAAATCCGCATCCAGCCTGACGAGCTGGGGCCCCTGCCCAAGGGCATCAACCCCTACGAACGCAACAACCTCTGGCAGCTTTACACCGCACTAGCCTTTGGTCCGGACAAGGTGCGTTTTCTTGCGTTATGGAATGGGCAGGGCGGCTCCGGCCCCGGCGGCACCCAGCACATGGTGGAAACCGTGCGCCGGCATGCCGGCAGGGTCAGCATTCTCGACACGCCGCAACTGTTTAAACCATAAGCCATCCAGCCTATATCGATTGGCCTATTCGCCGGTTCATCGAATTCCTCGACAATGATCTATGGTTGATTAAACAAGCTTACTGGGAGAAATCATGGCAATACGGCTTTCCCAAAACCCGTATCCGGCATTGCCGGCTTGAGCAAAGAACCATCAAGTGCACATCGAAACCGGCAACCTCCTCTCCGCATTGATTTTCGGCGTGCTCCTCGCCTCTGGCGTGGCCTGGGTGGTGGCGGGCCTGTACCGGCGGCGCATGGTGGCATTGATGCGTGGCGGCGCGCCACCAGGTGACGCCCACGCTACACAACCCGAAACAGCAAGCACGCCGCCACGAGCTCCGCTCGTGCAATTCGATCTGGCAGACAATCGTCGGGCGGAGCGGCGCTTTCTGCTGGCGTTATCAGGACTGTGCTTGCTGATCGGACTGACGCATTCCTGGCTGGCGCTGCATTTCGTTTATAAGGTCGAAGGGTTCTCGCTCAACCGGCTGCTGATTCTGGGCGCGGTATACGCCTGGCCCATGGTGCTGGCCTGGGGAATGGCGCGACGCTGGTCCTGGCTTCAGGTCACGGCGGGCGTGATCGCTTACATGGCGGTCATGGCTGTGGTGGTCATGCTCGGCTCCAACGAACAGCAATCCATGAGCAAGGTCGGCATCTGGCTGATGGGCGTGGTCGCCATTCCGGTCATCGTCACGCTGTTCATCAGCGCCAGCGGCCGCATCCGCGCCATTGCACCCTATCTGTTGCCACCCTTTCTCATCCTGTCCGTTTCCACCCATCTGGTCTTGCAGCTCATGGCCAACAATGTGCAGGAACCGCCCGCCTGGCTCTACAGCCTGGTGGGAACCCTGGGCGCCTACGGCACAATTCTTTTTCTCGCGCTGGCACCGTGGCTGCTGCTGGCCTGGCCGGTATATGCACTTGGCCGCTGGCTGGCAAACGCGTATCGCAACAAACGGTTTTCCGATCTGGCTTATCTGTTTGCCGCTTACTGGTTTGTCGTGCTGGTTTCCAGCACCTTGCCAGCCCTGCAGGGTGAGGGTCTGGCGGGCCTGACCCAGTTGCTGCCCTGGTTATGGATTCCAGTCGCATGGATGGTATTGCCAGCATGGCTGAAACCCGATGGCCAGCCGCCCACCCTGCTGGTGCTGCGCGTGTTCCAGAAGGATGTCCAGGTCGAAACGTTGTTCGACCGCGTCATCGAACGCTGGCGGCATACCGGCAACACCGTGCTCATCGCCGGCACCGATCTCATCAGCCGCACGCTCGATCCCGATGACTTGTTCGCGTTTATCAACCGCCAACTGGCCGGCCGCTTCATTGCCAGCGAAACTGAAATTCCGCGACGCATCGCCGAATTCGACATGCAACCCGACCCCGACGGCCGTTGTCGCGTCAACGAATGCTACTGCTTCGATACCACGTGGCAAGCCGCACTACGCGCGCTGGTGCAGGCAAGCGACGTGGTACTCATGGACCTGCGCGGCTTCAAACCGGAGAACCGCGGTTGCCGCTTCGAACTGGGTGTGTTGGCCCAGGCTGCGGAAATCAAGCGCGTTGTGCTTTTATTCGATGCGCATACCGCAAAAGACGCCGCCGAATCCGACATCGCCGCAGCACCACCGGGCCGTTTCGCCTGGCTGGAGGCGGGGAAGATGGACTCGGCCAAGGCCAAACAGGCACTGTCAGCCTTGTTCAACCATACCGGCAACGTTCAATCACGCAATCAATCCATCTAAAGGAGAACTGTCATGGCAACGGAAATATTTCTGGAAATCGGCGATATCAAGGGCGAATCCGTCGCCAAGGGGCATGAAAACGAAATCAATGTCACATCATGGAATTGGGGCATGACACAGGCAGCCGGACTCAAAAGCGCTTCCGGCGCAGCCATGGGGAAGGTGCAAGTGCAGGACATCGCCATCAGCAAGCTCGTCGACAAATCCAGTCCCACGCTGATGCTCGCCTGCTGCGGCGGCAAACGCTATCCCGATGCCACGCTGGTCATGCGCAAGACAGGCACAAAGCCAATCGAGTACCTGAAAATAATCATGCGCGATGTCATGGTCTCGTCCGTGGCCGTGGGCACCAGCAGCGACCAGGACAGAGTCGCCGAAAACATCACGCTCGGTTTTGCCGAGTTCAAGGTGGAATACACTCCGCAGAACAAGGATGGTTCGGCCGGCACGGTCACTGCGGCGGGGTGGAACATCGTTAAGAGCGTCAAGCTGTAACCTGGCAACGCCACACGGATTGATTTTGAGCAACGTGGACAGCAGCCTTTGTCCACACCTGTTAAATACAATGGTCAGACTGAATCCTTCAGCCCATTTACAAGGAGATCGACATGAAACTGACTGATCGCATCGCCAGGCCTGGCCCCAAAAAAATCCTTGCCTGCGACGGCGGCGGCATTCTGGGGTTGATCAGTGTAGAAGTGCTGGCGCGCATCGAGTCCCTCTTGCGGGAGCGACAGCCGCCGGAGAAGCGAAAAGACTTCGTGCTGGCTGATTATTTCGATTATTTCGCCGGCACCAGTACCGGCGCGCTACTTGCGGGCTGTCTGGCACTGGGGATGTCGGTGGATCGCATCCGCAAGTTCTACATCGACAGCGGACGCGAGATGTTCGACAAGTCCGGTCTGCTGGAACGCCTTCATTACAAATATGACGACGACAAGCTGTCGTTAAAGCTGAAGCAGGAAGTCGGCGAAGACACCACGCTGGGTTCTGACAAGTTGAAAAGTCTGCTCACCATCGTCATGCGCAACGCCACCACCGATTCGCCCTGGCCGGTTTCCAATAATCCTTTTGCAATGTACAACCGGCGCACGCGGGATGACGGCACCGTGCGCGAGAACTGCAATCTCGATCTGCCGCTGTGGCAACTGCTGCGCGCCAGTACCGCCGCGCCCACCTTTTTCCCGCCGGAAGTCATCACGGTCGGGCAGCAGACTTTCATCTTTGTGGACGGCGGTGTCACCACCTACAACAATCCGGCCTTTCTGGCTTTTACCATGGCCACGCTGGATCGCTATGAAGTGAACTGGCAAGCGGGAGAAGACAAGCTGCTGGTGGTATCCATTGGCACAGGCAACACCGCCAAAGCCAATGCGGATTTGAAGCCCGGTCAGATGCATCTGCTCTACCAGGCCGGCAACATCCCATCGGCGCTCATGTACGCCGCGCAAAACCAGCAGGACCTGCTATGCCGCATGCTCGGCAAGTGTCTTTCGGGCGACGCGCTGGATCGCGAACTGGGCGATATGATCGGCTCGCGCGGTCCGGTTTCGCCCAAGCTGTTCACCTATCTTCGCTACGACGTCGACGTCAGCCGCGAGGGTCTCGACAAGCTGAACTTGCCCAAGGTCGATCCCGATCATGTCCAGTTGATGGACTCGACGAAATATATCGACGAGATCCAGATGGTGGGCAAGGCATTGGGTGATATCAAAGTGAAGCCTGAACATTTCACCGGCTTCTGATTCATGTCCAGAATTTTCCTTTCCTACCGTCGCGACGACAGCGCAGGCTTTGCCGGGCGTCTGGCCGACGCGCTGGAAGCGGAGTTTGGCGCGGGCAGCGTGTTCCGCGACGTGGACGACATCCCGCCCGGCGAGGATTTCGTCCAGGCCATTCAATCCCGCTTGCGCGAGGCCTCCGCCGTGCTGGTCATGATCGGCCCACGCTGGCTGGCCAGCAACGGAGAAGCATCACGATTGCACGAAGCGGGGGATTTTGTCCGCAAGGAGATCGAAGCCGCGCTGGCTTCCGGCAAGCCGGTCTTCCCCTTGCTGGTGGGCGGCGCGCTTATGCCGTCCGAAGACACGCTGCCCGCATCGATTGCAGGTTTGGCACGCAAACAGGCCGTGGCGCTTTTGGACAGCAACTGGCGCGGTGATGTGGAAAAACTTGCAGGCAGCCTGCGCCCGCTGATGCCACGCGACGACCAGCCCGATCCGGGCAGACGCAAACTGATTCTGGGTTTGGCGGGCGGCGGCGCGACATTGCTCTTGCTGGCCTTTGGCCTGCGCCACTGGCGCAAGCCTCCACCGATGCCTGAATCACAGCCCGTCGACATCAGCGGCCGCTGGACCGCGCGCGTCAAATACGGCTGGGGCGATGAGCATGACGAAGTCTTCGAGTTCAGAAACATGAACGATCGCCTGCATGGCAGCGCCACGTATCTCACGGGACGGCTTGTCATCGAGCGGGCGAAACTGGAGGGCGAGTGGCTGAGTTTTCAAACACGCAGCCAGGAAATGCTGGGCAGCGACAATCCGTGGAAAGAGGTCGTGCATCGCTATACCGGACAGGTCAGCGCAAATGAAATCCGCTTCACGCTGGAGAATACCGGCGGCTACTCGATTTATGCGCCGATGGAATTTGTTGCCAGGCGCGAAAACAAATAAGCCTGCTATGCTGAATTGCAACAGGGGTACGTGAGATCGAAATGCGAGGCGTCTTCATCAGTTACCGTCGTCAGGACAGCCAAAGCGCCGCCGGGCGGCTGGCTGACCATCTCAAGGATCATCTGCATGGCGTGCGGGTTTTCCGCGATGTGGAAACCATAGAACCTGGTGTCGATTTCGTCGAGGCCATCAATCGCGCGCTCCAGTCCAGCGCCATCATGCTGGCGGTGATCGGCCCGAGGTGGATGCTGATTACCGATGCGGCGGGCCGCCGCAGGCTGGACGATCCTCACGACTATAACCGGCTGGAAGTTTCCGCCGCGCTGAAACGAAGTGACGTGCGCGTCATCCCGGTACTGGTCGAAGGCGCGCAGATGCCCGCGACGGAAGACCTGCCCGAGGATCTCAAGGCCCTGTCTCGGCGCAATGCCATCGAGTTGACCGACAAGCGCTGGGATTACGATGTCGGCAAGCTGGTCGAAACCCTGGACAAGGTGCTGAATCAGGACACCGGCACTGACCCCGAACCCGATCCAGGTCCGTCAATTTTTCAAAATGCGGTAACCCTGCTCAAACGCAAGCCGGTTGTTGCGGTTGCCGGCGCGCTGGGCGTGGCCTTGCTCGCCTTCCTGCTTAAACCCGATGACACCACGCCTGGCGGCGGCGAAACGCCAACCTGGCAAGCAGGCAAGCCCGCGACCGAACCAACAACAGGCATCCAGATGGAAACGCCACCAGACAAAACCGGGGTAAAACCGTCCACGCCAGGCCTGCCCGTGCCCATGCCAAACCCCCCGGTACTCGATATCGTCACACCCGGGAAACCCGTTCCACCCAAAATCATCATTGCCACCAAGCCCGTACCCGGCGGCGCCACGTCTGCCGCAAGCAAGGAGAAGGGTTCAATTCCCGCGCTTGCGACTTCCGCCAAGCATGCACAGCTGACCAAACCGGACTCGTCCGTTTCATCCTCCACGCCAGCCACGTCGAGCGTGAAAAGCGAATTGGCAATACCGGCAGTCGAATCCGCCAAGCCCAGCCTGGCCAGCATCCCGCCAGTCAAGCAGCCTGTTGCAATTCCCTCGCAACGCGTGTTGCTCATCACCTGGGGGCAAACCACGCACCGCAATTTCTGGTCCGGCCTGACAGCCAGCGAATACAGCCAGCGCATGTCCAGCCAGTTTGAATCGGTATTACGGGAACAAGTGACAGAGAAAATTACCGTTCAGGCAAGAACCAGCGAAAAAGCTGCCAAGGATATGGCGGTCAAACAGGCCGTGGTGGCCATCAGGCGTGCATGCGAGGAAAGCGGCGTTGACTGGGTTTTTGCTGCGCACGCCGAGGAAACCTTCGCCATCAGCTCGGCCGACAGCGCCTTCTGGCCGGAGTTGCGCATGATTGCAATGCGTTGCGGCCAGGGCGAACCCGCTATCGCAAAATTCACACTCGCGCCACGTCAGGCAGACAGCTTCCCCTTTTCCAGCGAAATGCGCGACGCCATGAAGGAGTTCGTCAGGAACAAACGTCTCGGCAAATCGTAAGCCTTGACGGGTTGAAGCCCGTTCCCATTCTTCTTCCATTCGCCTCAATCCCCGGCCTATACCAAACGGCTTAATCCCAAAAGCCGATAACAATCGTTAAGCAACTGTTCTACAGTGAATCAGGCCGCTTGATGCCGCTGCCACCTTTGGTGGCGCACCAATCAGGGAAGAAGAACAGTGAAAATACGCAATCACAGATTGACGCGGGACGATGGCAATGCGCTTGCCTACATCGCCAGCCCGCACGTCGGTGTCAATATCGAGCCGCGTTTTCTCATCATCCATTACACCGGCGGCAGCAGCGCGGCGGGCACCATCGGCTGGTTTCGCGATCCGGCATCCAAAGTGTCGGCGCATCTGGTCATCGCGCGCGACGGCACGATCACCCAGATGGTGCCGTTTAATCGCGAAGCTTGGCACGCCGGCCAGTCGCGCTGGGGAAATTTGTCCGGATTAAACCGCTACAGCATCGGCATCGAACTCGACAATGCGGGTCTGCTCATTCGCAGCGGCGGCAAATGGGTTTCGCAGCTTACGCGCCGGAGCTATCCCGATCGCGAAGTCACCGTCGCCACGCACAAGAACGATCCACCCGGCTCCATGCCCAGCGGCTGGCATGCCTACACGCCCGCGCAGATCGAGGCAACGCTTGAATGCGGCATGGCGCTGGTCAAGCACTACGGGCTTGCCGATGTCCTGGGACACGACGACATCTCGCCCGGCCGCAAGCGCGATCCCGGGCCGGATTTCCCCATGGAATCGGTGCGCGCGCGCCTGCTGGGCCGGGCCGATGATCATGCCGAGTTGTATCGCACATTGACCAAATTGTTCGTACGCGATGGCCCCGGCGCCGGTTTCGCCACACTGCATGGCACACCTGTTCCTCAAGGCACCGAAGTCGAGGTGCTGTCCAAGAATGGCCTGTGGTGGCAAGTCGACGTGGTCGGTGAAGTCAACGGCGTGATGGACATCGTCGGCTGGTGCCACAGCAAGTACCTCGCGCCGGTTAACGCCTAGTTTCATTCTGAACGTATCGAACATCCGACCCCTGGAGAACGAAATGGCCAAATCCTCCCGATCTTCCAAAGCCGTAAAACCTTCGGGCAAGAAAGCCCGAGCATCCGCGCTGCGCTATTGCTCCCAGCCCATCCAGAACCCCCGGCAGTTCGATCCCTCGGTCGATGCCATGCGCGCGCGTGCCATCACCAATGGCGCGAAAAAATGGGTGAATGGCACGCAGCTTACTTATTACTGCTACAAGGCCGGAGACCCGGTTCCGGCCGCCTGGCGCGGCAGTGCAACCGATATCCGCGAAGTCAACGCCGCTTTTCAGGCCTGGTTCAAACTGGGTATCGGCATCAGCTTCAAGGAAGCCTCCAAACCCGAGGACGCCATCATCCGCATCGGCTTCGACAACACGGACGATCCCGATGGCGGCTCGTGGTCCTACGTCGGCCGCGACACGCTGAACATCCGCGACACGCTCGAGCGCACCATGAATTTCGGTTGGCCGCTCGACACGGCCTACGGGCGCGATACCGCGCTGCACGAAATCGGCCACGCGATGGGCCTGGAGCACGAACATCAGAATCCCTACGCCGGCATCACGTGGGACACCGACGCGGTAAAAAATTATTTCCGTGGCCCGCCCAACAACTGGGGCACGCAGCAAATCGAATGGAACATTCTGAGGAAAATTTCACCGTCGGAAGTCAAGGGCACCAATTGGGATCCCGACTCGGTGATGGAATATGAGTTTGGCCCCGGAATAATTCTGGAACCCGCCGCCTACCGTAACGGCTTGAGCCCGAAAGGCGGTTTATCCAAGGCGGACAAGGACTGGATCGTCCAGTCCTACCCCGGCGCCAAACCCAAGGAAACCATTCCCCAACTGGAAGTGGGCCTGTCGCAAAAGCTGGCCATCAAGCCCGGCCAGACCCGCGTATTCGGTTTTACGCCCAAGCGCACCCGCACCTATCGCATCGGCACCTTCGGCACCTCCGACACCGTGATGGTGCTGTTCGAAGTTTCGCCTTCCGGCAACGTGCAGATCGCCGGCAACGACGACAGCGGCACGGACCTGAACGCGCGCATCGACATGCGGCTGGTGAACGGCCGTCGCTATCAGATCGGTCTCCGCCTGTATTACGCGGAAGCCGCCGCCGAAACCTCGATCATGGTCTGGTGAAGCGCCATGATCGAAGACATGCTTTCTGACGAGCGGTACGTTAGCGAGGTCTGTTCTCTTGAAAGCAAGGTTCTGTCGTCTATAGTCAGGGCAGCCTGTCCTGCGAACAGGAGCGCACCATGAAGACTTCCAAGTGGTTGGGCCTCATCGGCATTGCGGCGGCAAGCGTGGCCTGGCTTGCCTACGACAACACACCCGAGCCCATACTCGTCATGCAGGCCTCGGCAACCGCCATGCCCGCCACAAAAGACAATGACGCCGGCATGGCAAACCCGGAAACCCCCTACACCGATGCCAGCTTCCACGAAGCCGAAGCGGGCCTGTCACCCTCGGCGCGCGCCGGGCGCGAAATCTGGTTCAAGGCCACCGCCGGCAACGCGCGCTTCCACACCTACACCTTCCAGCAGCGCATCACCGCGCTGATCGACTGGTACGGCGTGCTGCGCGGCGATGCGCGCGACAACCGCTTCAAGACCTGGGGCCTCATCAACGATCCCGGCTGCTGCACGCCGGGTTCCGATGGCTGCCCGGCGAAAAGCTTTGACGAAACCTACGGCTTCGACTGGTGCCCCGGTGACACGGAGCTATTGAAATTCGTCGGCAAGCCCGGCTACCGCGACCCGGCCTGCGATTTCAAGGACGCCAACGTTGATGCAAACGATCCCGAAGGCCACCAGAAAGGCCGCGAGGACAGCTGCAACCTCGCCTTCGGCACCTCCACCGGCGCGCTGGGTTTCAGGAAATTCCCCAATCCGCGCTTCGACGCGGCGGCATGGAAACAGGTCAATGGCCGCCTCGGCACCTGGGAAGGCTACAACCGCAAGTTATCGAACGACCCCACGCTTTCGGATTTCAAGGTGCGCAAGCTCGCCGATGCCTCGATCGAACCACCCTTCCTCATTGGTACCGCATGCGGTTCGTGCCACATCGCCTTCGATCCGGCAAAACCGCCGAAGGACCCCGAACATCCGAAGTGGGAAAACCTCTCGGGTCTGGTCGGCAACCAGTACATCCGCGTATCCGAGGCGCTGATCTCCGGCATGCCGCATGGCGATCTGTTATGGCAGATCTTCGCCCACGCGCGCCCCGGCACCTCGGACACGTCGGCTATCCCGAACGACCAGGTGAACAACGCCGGCACCATCAACGCGCTCATCAACACCGCGCAGCGCCCGACCTTTGCCGGCGAAAAGGTCAACCGCTGGCGCAAGGCCGCATCGTGCCCAACCGGCGCGAAAGAATCCGCGTGCTGGTGCGAACCCGGCAAGGCCGGCAAATGCTGGGAGAAATCAACCAAAACCGAAACCGTGCATCACATCCTGAAAGGTGGCGGCGATTCCATCGGCGCGCTCGGCGCGATCCAGCGCGTGTACTTCAACATCGGCTCGTGTTCGGAACAATGCTGGGCCAATCACCTCACCGACCTGCGCCAGCTCGATCCGCAGGCGCGCAACTTCGGCCAGACGCCCTTCGACATCGGCCAGTGCCGGCGCGACTGCCCCAACTTTCGCGCTATCGAGGACCGGGTGCACAACATTCTCGACTTCTTCCTCGCCGCGCCCGAGGGCCACGCCCGCGATCTGGTCACGGCGCGCGCCCACGAGAAAGGCGCGAACTACATACAGGCCGACCTGGTGCGCGATCTCGAGAAGAACTTTGGCACCGGCTCGGTCACGCGCGGCCAGCAGGTGTTCGCCGCCAACTGCGCACGCTGCCACTCCAGCGGCAAACCGCCCTTCGAAGCGGTGGATTTCCGCGCCGTCGATCCCAAGACCGGCCTGCGCGCCGACTGGCTGGGCAACGATGTCCCCACGCCGGTGACCGAGATCGGTACGTATCGATGCCGCTCGCTGCACTCCAACCACGTGCGCGGCCATGTGTGGGAGCAGTTCGCCAACGAGGACTACCACGCGCGCAAGACCGTTTCCGGCCTCCTCGAACCGCACGACGGCGGGCGCGGCTACTACCGCAACGTGTCGCTCTTGAACCTGTGGGCGCACGCGCCCTTCCTGCACAACAACGCGGTCGGCCCCGAACTGTGCGGCTGGGACGGCGACAAGGCCAACCCCTACGAGTTCTATCGTTCCAGCTACGTCGATACCGGCAAGCCCGGCAACCCGCCGCTGGCGAAGGACAAACAGCCCGCCTGCTGGAAATACGATCCCTCGGTCGACGGCCGCTTCAAGCTCTACGTCGCGTCGATGAACGACCTGCTGAATCCGTCGAAACGCATTCCCAAGGCGACCAAGGTCGACGAGGACATCGTGCTCGACATCGGCCCGCGCATTTTCGACGGCAAGGAGGAAAAGCGCCTGATCGGCTTCACCGTGCGCGTGCCCGCCGGCAGCACGGCGGGCAACGTAGGCAACTTCCGCCACAAGGATTTCATCGTCGATCTGGTGCGCGCCAAGCTCAAGCCGGATGAACTCGAGAAACGGCTCGCCACCGTGCTGCCCGCCGCCGAGGCGAAGAAACTGGCCATGGAAATGCAGGGTATCGGCAAGGCCATCGTCTCCGACCCGGATCGACTGGTGGACGTGGTGAAGGAAGCGCGCGCCCGCACGCCCGCGCTGTGGCAGGTGTACGCCTCGTGCAGCGCGGAAATCGAAAACGACGGCCACCGTTTCGGCGAAGACTTGAGCGACGCCGACAAGAACGCGCTGATCGCCTTCCTGGCCACGCTGTGAGGAGAACGAACATGAAAACCCGCTCTCTTCTCCTCGCCGCCTTGCTGACATTCCCTCTGTCCGGCTGCGAAAAAATAAGCGGCCTGTTCGCCGGCAAACCCGACATCGCCTTCGCGGCATATGGTGAAAACTACGCCAGCAAGCCCGATTTCGCCCTGGTCGAATACGAGCATCCGATTCCGCTGAAGGAACTGGTCAAGGTCACGCCCAAATATCTGGCGGGCCTCAACCAGGAAGAGCTCGACCAGCTCTACGCGCGCCTCGGTTCCGGGCCGATGCCGGACGGCCCCTTCGACGGCGAGATCGTCTTTCCGCGTGGCAGTTCGGGCAAGCTGCGCGCCGCCGAAATCGTCGGCGGGCTCAAGGGCCTGGGCGTGAACTTCAAGGGCAAGATGCTGGAAACCGCGGGCGAGGCCTTGTGGAAAGGCAAGGTGTTCTACCGCGAGCAGAAAGTGCTGCGCAACCGCATCCAGGATCTGGCGGTGCTGCGTCCCGTCATCGGCCCCGGTGACATTCAGAAAATCGACGTCGACGGCATGGACGCCTGGCTGCTCTTCCCCGCCAAGCTCTACTGCGGCCAGAGCCTGATCGACTCGCGGCGCGAATCCATCATCATCGACTACGCCTTCACCGACGAGATACCTGGATACAGGGAAAAGCCCGACTTCCTCGCCGGCCGCCGCGGCCTCAAGGTGCGCGATGAAATCCGCATGGTGCGGCCCGGCCTCTACCTCGGCCGCGCCTACATGGACCACGCCTTCATCCTCAACTTCGTGCTTTACAGCGAGGAACTGGACAAGGCTGGGCGCGCTGAATTCACCGCAGGCCAGATAAAGAATGACTGCTGGCCAGGCACACAACAGCGGGTGGTGGCGCAGCGCTAGCGCACCATGAATGGCTGGCCTGTGTTCATGATCGCCGCACTCATGCTCTCGAATCCGGTTCTGGCCGAGAACGATCTCCCGCCGGTTGGACATTCGCGATTCGATGAACTGATCGGGAAAACATCCGTGCCTTTTCCATTTCCGCGCCTGATGAAAAAAATCAATGCGCAGATGCAGGCCGGACAAGGCAGCCTGTCGCCGCTCAAAGTCACGCTGATTCCACTAGGGCGCTCCTTGCAGCGCGAAGCCGGCGCGCCAGATTTCTTCAGATATCCGCGCGTGGTTGCCGCCGCCGACGGCGACAACAAGCCGGGCTACGCACCGCTTAAAGACCGCCTATTTCTTGGCTTTCACGAAAAGGGCGAAGTGGTCGAAGTCATCAGCTACAACGATGCGGCAGGCCGCTTTGAATTCCAGATCGTGCGCGACTATGCACCGGGAAAAACGCCAAGGATTTTCTACGCGCGGCGCAGCCTGTGCCTAGCCTGTCATCAGAACGCCGCGCCCATGTTTGCCCGGCCGCTGTGGGATGAAACTTCCGCCAATCCCGCCATTGCCGCCCGGCTTAAAACCGAACGCAGGAATTTCTATCAGCTGAAAATAACCGGGACCGACATCGCCTATTTCATCGACAACGCAACCGATCGCGCGAACCTGTTCGGCGTCTGGCAAACGCTGTGGCGGCAAGCTTGCGGGGCCGGCAAGGCAGGCAGCCGCTGCCGCATGCAAGCCTTCTCCGCCGCGCTCGATTACGCACGTTTTGGCAAGCTGCCCGCGCCCAATGCGCTGCCAGCCTTGCGGCGCGACTGGAAGAAAAACTGGCCGCACGGCCTGGCCATTCCCAACGCCGATCTTCCCAACCGCGATCCGCTTGCCGCCCTGCAAGATCCAGCCAGCGATCCGCTGCTGCTGCGCCCGCCGCTGGAAACCTGGAACACGCCTGACATCACGGCATTTGTGGTTGGCCTTGCCGGCATGCTCGATTCCGTTTCCGTCAGGAAACTCGGCAGCCTTGACCCGCGGGCCGGGCTGGAATCGATGCTCGCCCGGGGCACATTCGACACACCGGTGTTCTCGCTCGCGCTTGCCGATGCGCTGCTGGATGAATTGCGACTAGGAAAAACCCGTCATGCTGGCGCGTTGCCTGCGCCACGCGCGGAACCTCGCCCGGGGGACTCTGGTGCGTTGGCCATCTTCCGCTCGCACTGCGGAGTATGTCACGACAGCGCGGGGACAGAGCCGCCGAATTTTCTGCATGGCGGCGATGCCGAAGTAAATGCCAGGCTCGATCACTGCGCCGAACGGATTTTCTATCGCCTGAACATGGGGCGCACGGCGGAATCCGGCCGGCGCAAATCACCCATGCCGCCGCCCGCCATGCTTGCAGCGAAAGGACTCAGCGCCGATACCTGGGCGCGCTCATCACAACTCGAAGCCCTGATCGGCGATATAAGTCAGCGCATTAAGCGGCAGGGCGGCAGAGCCGGCAGCGTGCTTGAACGCCCATTTGATCAGCTTCGCGCCTGTCTTCCCGCTTCCCCCGACAACAGGACCCGCCATGCCACATCCTTTTGATCACTTCCAGCCGGGCACCGCCCGCTATCATGGAGAAAATGCTGTCGCGCTGTCTCGTGCGGCGCGGCTGGCCTACAACAGCGCGGGCGAATGCACGGCACTCTGCTCGCAATGGGGCTTTACCAGCCACCATTTCATCGACCGGCGGGAAACACAGTGCCTAGTCATGGGTAACGCCAATGCCATCGTTGTTTCTTTCCGCGGGACCGAGCCCGGCAAGCTCAAGGACTGGATGAGCGATTTCGACACGCAGTTTTGCAATGGTCCTTTCGGCAAGGTGCATAACGGCTTTCATCAAGCGCTGGCACGCGTGTGGGACGAACTGAACCAGTGCGTGACCGAATTCCAGAATCGCGGACAGTCGCTTTGGGTGACCGGCCACAGCCTGGGTGCAGCATTGGCCACGCTGGCGGCAGCCCGCTGGCGCGAAGTCGACAAGCCCGTGCATGGGCTATACAGCTTTGGCGGTCCGCGCGTGGGCGATCGGGTGTTCGAGCGTGCATTCGATCAGGATTTTGGCTCGCGAAATTTCCGCTTCGTCAACAACACCGATCTGGTTACGCGCGTTCCGCTGCGCTCCATGGGTTTCTCGCACACCGGCACGCTGCTTTATTTCGACAGCAAGGGAAAATTGCAGGTTGATCCGGGCTTCTGGGATGCATTTCTTAATCGGGTCAAGGCGCGAATCGACGACCTGGGCAAGCTGGGTCCCGCCGATCTCAAGCAGCATTCCATCGACCACTATGTGAAGCTGTGCGAGAAGAATCGCGCGGCGAAGCCATTCTAGGGCAACCATGTCAGCCAGCCCGGACACATCCTGCCGCATCAGCCGCTTCTGGTTCTGGGCGCTCGCCGTCGTAACTGCACTATTCGCGCTGGGCGCGGCCATGCGATTCCTGCCCGACCGGCCGGTGACTTACGACGAACCGGTCGAGCACTTCAAGTACGGCTCCACTGGCGGCGAACGCAACATGGGTTTTCCGTATTGGTTATTTCAGGTGCTGCCCGATGTGTGTCCCGAGATGCTGCCGGGCAAGGGATACGCATCGCTGGGCTTCATTTTCGAACAGGGCCGCGATCTGCCGGTGGGCATGTCGAAGCGGCGGCACATGGGCATCGACCGCGTCTTCCTCAACTGCGCCGTCTGCCACACCTCCACAGTGCGCACTGCGCCGAATGTCCAACCCATGCTGGTCGCGGGCATGCCGGCGAACCAGCTCAATCTCATGGCTTTCCAGAAATTCGTCCAGGCCTGCGTCAACGACCGCCGCTTTACGCCCGCGCAGGTGGTACCACGCATTGAAGAAAAAGCTGGCAGCCTCGGCCTGCTCGATAAACGCATCGTTTATCCCCTCGCCGTGTTCCTCATGAAGGACGGCGTCGGCGGCCTCACCGGCCGGCTGCGTTTCATACACCAGCAAGACGACTGGGGGCCGGGACGCGTCGACACCTTCAACTCGGCCAAGGCGATCTTCGGCGTGCCGTTCGAACACCTGCCGAAGCAAGAACTGGTCGGTGTGTCCGATTTCCCGGCAATCTGGAATCAGGCGAAGAAGCAGGGCATGCAACTGCACTGGGACGGCAACAACAGCCGTGTCGAGGAACGCAATCTTTCCGCCGCCTTCGGTACCGGCGCCACGCCCAGGCTCATCGACCACGCTTCCATCGCGCGCATCGAAGCCTGGATCGCCGCGGCCACGCCGCCGGCATTTGAGAAATTCTTTCCCGTGGACAAATCCCAGGCTAAACGCGGTGCGGCCTTGTACAAGTACTACTGCTCCAACTGTCATGGCGCCAATGGCTCGGACTTCAGCGGTGAATATGTCGGCAAGGTCACGCCCATCGCCGCCATCGGCACCGACCGCGGCCGGCTGGATTCCTACACGCCCGAACTCGCGCAGAACCAGGGCATGCTGTATGCGGCCAATCCCGAACGCCGCTTCCGCCATTTCCGCAAGACCTGGGGTTACGCCAACGCGCCGCTGGACGGCCTGTGGCTGCGCGCGCCATACCTGCACAACGGTTCGGTGCCGACGCTGAGGGATCTGCTGCAACCGGCCGCGAAACGCCCGAAGGTGTTCTGGCGCGGCAACGATCTCTACGACCCGAAACACGTCGGCTTCGTCAGCACCGAAGCGCCCGGCCTGTTCCGTTTCGACACCGCGATCCCGGGCAACGGCAACGCCGGCCACGAAGGTGCGGCCTACGGCACGACGCTGTCCGACGCCGACAAATGGGCGCTGGTCGAATACATGAAGACATTTTGAGGAGCGGGACATGAAAAATCTCTGCCGCTGTCCCCGCTGGCTGAAAATTACTGGTCTTGTTACGCTGATTTTAGCCGTCGTGCTCGGCATCGTCGGCTACAACCGCTTCATGCGCGACTACGGCGCGCCGGTGTTCGACAACCCCGACGACCGTTTCAAGTACGGCTCGATGGGCGCGGAGAGCGACGCCGGGATTCCCTACTGGATTTTCTACGCACTGCCGCGTGTATTTCCCGACAAGCTGCCCAAGCCCGGCATCGGTTACGCCAGCTTTGGCGTGGTGTGGGAAGAAGGCCACGAGCTGCCGGTGGGCTTTTCCAAGCGCCGCATCGGTTTCGACCGCGTCGCCAACACCTGCGCGTCCTGTCATGTATCGAGCTACCGCACGAAGCACGACGAGACGCCGACACTCATCGTCACCGGTCCCAACCACACGCTCGACCTCGAAGCCTTCTTCCGATTTTTAGTGGATTGCGCCAAGGATCCACGCTTCAACGCCGACACGCTGATGGCGGAGATCGACCTCGCGGCCGACATGGACTGGCTCGACCGCATGGCCTACCGCTATCTCATCATCCCCATCACCAAGAAACGGCTGGTCGAACGCGAAGGCCAGTTCGCCTGGATCTATCGCCACGACTTTCCCGAATGGGGACGCGGTCGCGACGACGCGATGAACCTGACCAAGTACTTCATGATCCGCTGGCCGATGGACGACAGCTTCGGCCCCACCGACATGCCCTCGGTGTGGAACCTGAAGAAGTATGTGCACGAGAAAAATCACCGCATGAACTTCGCCGGCGATTCGCACGATGCGTATTCCGTCGTCATCGATTCGGCACTGGGGCTGATGGGCGCGGAGCCCAAGGACAAGGCCGAATTCCTCGCGCACATCGACTGGCTGGTCGATTACCTGAAGAACAAGCCCGCGCCGAAATACCCCTTCCCCATCGACGCCGCCCGCGCCGCGCGCGGCAAGTCCGTGTTCGACGCCCACTGCGCCGCCTGCCACGCCAGCGCGCGCACCGGCACCATCGTTCCGCTGGCCGAGATCGGCACCGACCGCGGCCGCATCGACACCTGGAACAAGCAGGCCGCCATCGAGGCCAACAAGGTCGTGAAAGACATGGGCATAGCACGCAAAGGCCTGGTCGAAGCGGAACTCACCGGCTACGTCGCCCAGTTTCTCGACGGCATCTGGCTGCGCGCGCCCTACCTGCACAACGGCTCGGTACCGAGCCTGGCCGACATGCTGGCGCCACCCGCGCAACGCCCGCAGGCCTTCTGGCGCGGCTACGACGTGTACGACCCGGTGCGCGTCGGCTTCGTCGTACAGGGTGCCGAGGCCGAGCGCGCGGGCACGCCCTTCGACACGCGGCTACGCGGCAACGGCAACAGCGGCCATCCTTTCGGCACCACGCTTCCGGCCACGCAAAAAAACGACCTGCTCGAATACCTGAAAACCCTCTGACGAAAGCAAGCTTATGCCCGCCACCCTGCGCATCGCCACCTTCAACGCAGAAAACCTGTTCGCCCGCTACCGTTTCAAGGACGCGCTCGCGCCGCGCGAGGACGACGGTTTCACCATCAACGATCTGGCGTTCAAGATTCACGACGAGGAATCGAAGAAGATCACGGCGAAGGCCATCCGGGCCGTCAACGCTGATGTGATCTGCCTGCAGGAGGTGGAAAGCCTGCCGGTGCTCGACCGCTTCAATTCGTATTACATGGGTGGGATGAAATACGCCCATCGCGCGGTGATCGATTGCTTCGACCCTCGCCAGATCGACGTTGCCGTGTTGTCACGTTATCCCATCGTGTCGCTGCGCTCGCATCGCGACGAGCGCAACAAGAAGGGAACGGCCTTCCTGTTCTCGCGCGACTGCCTGGAAATCGAGCTCGATGTCGGCGGCAAGATGCTCACGCTTTACGCCAACCATCTCAAGTCGATGATGGAAGGCCGCGAGGCGACCCGCGCGCGGCGGCAGGAACAGGCCGAACGCGTTGCCGCCATCGTCGACGCACGCTGGAAGAAATCCGGCTACAAGGGCAATTTCGTGGTGCTGGGCGATCTCAACGACTACCCAGAGGGAAAAACCGGGTTGGGTGCCTTGCTCGATCACAAAGGGCTAGTCAATGTGCTGACACGCCTGCCTGCCAAAGAGCAATGGACGCATTACTATGCCGGCGGCAACGAATATCACCAGCTCGATTATCTGCTGCTATCGAAGGGTCTTGCTCAGGCCAACGCGGGCACGCCTGTTGTCATGCGGAGAGGTCTGCCCTGGCGCGCGCAGCAGGTCATGGATGAAAGGCTGGACGGCGTCGGAGAAAACGAGCCCAAGGCTTCCGATCACGCGCCGCTGTATATGGACATCACCCTGGTTTGATTCCGGAGAACCGCTTCATGCCACAACCTGTTCTGCTCAGCTCCTCAGCTGAAAAAGCCGCCAACAAGAAACTTGACGCGATGCCCGACCGCATCGATCTGCGCGACTGGTATTACCGTCCCGCGCTGATCTCCTTGCCGGATGCGTACGTTTCCTGCCCGCTGATTCCTCGTTCAAGGATTCTCGATCAGGGTCGGGAAGGCGCCTGCACGGGGTTTGCCCTGGCGGCAGTGGTGAATTTTCTGCGCACGCGGCGCGGGCTCACCGGGCGGATAAGTCCGCGCATGATGTATGAACTGGCGCGTCGTTACGATGAATGGCCGGGACAGAACTACGAAGGCTCGTCCGCGCGCGGGGCGATCAAGGGATGGGTAAAGCACGGCGTTTGTTTCGAGAAATCCTGGCCGCAGTCCCGGCATGGCATCGCCAGCATGACGGACCATGTCATTACCGAGGCAAAGCAGACGCCAGGCGGCGCGTATTACCGCATCAAACCACAGAGTGTGCGCGACATGCACACCGCCCTGTTTGAAACCGGCATCCTGTATGCCACGCTGATGGTTCATGCGGGCTGGGCGCGGCCCGGTGCCGAAAAAGATGCCAGGGCGGTTGTGGTGCCTGTCGAAGGACGCAAGACACCCTACAGGTTCCCGCTGATCCGCCGTCAGGGCAGCGCGGACGGCGGTCATGCCATCGCCATCGTCGGCTACACGCCGCAAGGATTCATCATCCAGAATTCATGGGGGGCGGACTGGGGCAAGGATGGTTTCGCCTTTTTGCCCTACGAAGATTTTCTCATGCACGCCACCGACGTCTGGGTGGCGCAGCTTGGCGTGCCGGTTACCATGGACGTGTGGGCGGGCGACCCGGCCATCGACACGTCCGGCATTCAGCGCGCCAGCCGCACCATCCCGCTCGCCGATATCCGGCCTTATGTAGTGGATGTGGCGAACAATGGCGAATTGTCGGATAGCGGCGAATACTGGACCACGCGGGAAGATCTTGCCCGGCTGTTCAACGAAACCATTCCAGCCGTCACGAAAGGCTGGAAAAAACGCCGCATCCTGCTCTATCTGCACGGCGGACTCAATTCCGAATCTGCATCCGCCAAGCGCATCATCGCATTGCGAGACGTGATGCTGGAAAACGAAATCTATCCGCTGCATGTCATGTGGGAAAGCGATTTCATTTCCAGCGTGGGCAATCTGTTCAAGGATTTATTCACCAAGGCCGACGAGCTAGCCGGTGGCGGCTTTCTGGAAAACCTGACCGAGGCGAAAGACCGGGTGCTCGAACTCACGCTTGCCCGCGCAGGCTTCCGCATGTGGGGCGAGATGAAGGAAAACGCCCAACTGTCGTCAACCCATTCACAAGGCCTGGGCGCGATTCAGCTGATCGCCCAGGCGGTCGAGGCCGCCAAGAAAAAACTTGCGGCCCATGACAAGACTGGCTGGGAATTGCACATCGTCGGCCATTCGGCCGGCAGCATCTTCGCCGCGCATGCGCTGCCTCTCCTGTCCGGGCTGGGCATTCCGTTGAAGAGCGTGCAGTTCATGGCGCCCGCCATCCGCAACGACGATTTCAAGACCCTGGTGCTGCCGCTGGTGGAAGCCGGCAAGGCGCCGCTGCCCAGCGTATATCTTCTGTCTGACAGGCTGGAGCGCGGCGACAGCATCGGCCCGTATGGCAAGTCGCTGCTCTATCTGGTGTCAAACGCGTTCGAGGGGGAACGCGGCGTGCCGCTTCTAGGCATGAAAGCGTTTCTCGATGCCGACAAGACGCTGACGAAACTGTTCTCCGGTCAGGTCAATGGCCGACCTGCACTGGTAATCTCAGAAGGCAAGGAAAGCGCGGAAATTGCGCAGGGCGCATCCACGAGCCGCACGCATGGTGGATTCGACAACGATCTGGCTTCGATGAATTCGATGCTGGTGCGGGTGCTGGATGCCACACCCAAACGCCTGTTCAGCGCGCGCGACCTGAACTACTGACGCTCAGGCCGCGCGGGCCTGACTTACATCCCTGCCGCTTCCCTGAGCGCCGCAGCCTTGTCGGTCGCTTCCCAGGTGAACTCCGGCTCATCGCGGCCAAAGTGTCCGTAGGACGCGGTGCGGGTATAGATGGGACGCAGCAGATCCAGCATCTGGATGATGCCCTTGGGCCGCAGGTCGAAATGCTTGTCGATGAGTTCCACCAGCTTGTGTTCGCTGACCTTGCCCGTGCCATAGGTTTCGACCATCAATGAAGTTGGCTTGGCGACGCCAATCGCATAACTGACCTGCACCAGGCATTTTTCCGCCAGTCCGGCGGCGACGATGTTCTTGGCTACATAACGGCAGGCGTAGGCCGCGGAGCGGTCCACTTTCGATGGATCCTTGCCCGAGAAAGCACCGCCGCCATGCGGGGCCGCGCCGCCGTAGGTATCGACGATGATCTTGCGGCCGGTAAGGCCGGCGTCGCCCATCGGCCCGCCCACGACGAAACGCCCGGTCGGGTTGACCAGATAGCGCGTGTCGGCCTTGAGCATGTCTTTAGGCAGCACGGGCTTGATGATCTCCTCGATCACGGCCTCGGTAAGCTGTGCATGCGACACTTCCGGATGATGCTGGGTGGACAGCACCACGGTATCGATGTGCTGTGGCTTGCCTTCGACATAGCGCACAGAGACCTGGGATTTGGCGTCGGGCCGCAGCCACGGCAGGCGGCCATCCTTGCGAAGTTCAGATTGCCGTTGCACCAGCCGGTGCGACAAATAAATGGGCAGCGGCATGAGTTGGGGCGTTTCGTTGCAGGCATAGCCGAACATCAGACCCTGGTCGCCCGCGCCCTGATCGAGAAACAGGCCCTCGCCCTCGTTCACGCCCTGGGCGATGTCTTGCGATTGCTTGCCGATGGCCGTCATCACAGCGCAGGTCTGGTAATCGAAACCGACTTCGGAACTGTCGTAACCAATGCGTTTGATGGTTTCGCGCGCGACCTGGCTGTAGTTCACCGTGGCGCCGGTGGTGATTTCGCCGGCAACGACACACAAACCCGTGGTCAGCAGCGTTTCGCACGCCACGCGGGAATGTTTGTCCTGGGTTAGAATCGCGTCAAGAATGGCATCCGAAATCTGATCGGCCATCTTGTCCGGATGGCCTTCGGAAACCGACTCGGAAGTGAAAATATACTCTTTCATGAAAGCTCCAGTATTCCCCCCGTTAACTTGCGTTACCAGTCCTGGGGGCCTTCGGAGCGGCGACGCTTTAGCAGTATTTGTATCCCGCCCGCAAGTTGTCTGCATTAACGCGGCGGCAAGCCGGATTTTCATCCCTGCCACTCCATATCGTCAAGTCAGATGGGATATTTAGCCCTCCGTCTGCTTTCTCTGCTGCCGCTTCCCCTGCTTCACGGCCTGGGCATCGTGCTGGGCTGGCTGATCTGGCTGTGGCCGGGCCGGCATCAGCAGCGGGTCAGGGAAAATCTTGCCCAGGCCGGGCTGATACAGGTCCGTCCCGGTCTGCTGCGCCAGGTCATACAGGAAACTGGCAAAAGCCTGCTGGAAGTGGCCGCGATCTGGTTGCGCCCGCATGAAAAGGTGGTGCGCCTGGTACGCGAAACCCCAGGCTGGGAACATTTCGAAGCCGCGATGAAGGCCGGCAAGGGCGTGGTGGTGGTCGCGCCGCATATCGGCTGCTGGGAGATCATCAACCTGTACCTCGCCTACCGCCAGCCTTTTACCGCCATGTACAAGCCGGCGCGCAAACAGGCCGTCGACGTATTCATGCGACAGGGGCGCGAGCGCGGTCAGGCGAAACTGGTGCCTACCGACCTGTCCGGCGTGAAGGCCCTGCTGGGCGCCTTGAAGCGCGGCGAAGCCATCGGCGTGCTGCCCGATCAGGTCGCCACCCAGGGCGATGGCGTTTGGGCGCCCTTCTTCGGCCGCTGGGCCTACACGCCCACCATGACCGTGCGGCTGATCCAGTCAACCGGCGCGACGCCGCTGATGGTGTATGCCGAACGGCTTTCGTGGGGACGCGGATTCAGGATTCATTTCGACCCGCTGGATGCGCCGCTACCGAAAGACCGCACCGAGGCGGCCACCGCGTTAAACAGGGAAGTGGAACGCGTCGCTCGCAAATTGCCCGCTCAATACATGTGGAGCTACGCGCGCTACAAGCAGCCGGGCGGAGCGGAGCCGCCACCCGACACGCCTGCATGAGCGAATTCTTAACCCGCCTGGGATTCGGGTTCCTGTGGCTGTTTCACTGGCTGCCGCTGTGCATGCAGGCCGCGACCGGGAATCTCCTCGGCTGGCTGGCTTATCATCTTGCCAAACGCCGCAAGCACATCGCCCGGCGCAATCTCGAATTGTGTTTTCCCGAGAGGAACGCGTCCGAAATACAAACGCTGCTGAAAAGAAACTTGCAGGCCAGCACCCGCGCCGCCCTGGAGCATGGCCTGCTGGTCTGGGCAAGTGCGGCGCGGATAAAAAAGCTCGTTCGATTCGAGGATGAAGTGCATCTCGATGCGCATCAAGGCAAGCCGTTGATCCTGATGGCGCCGCATTTTGTCGGTCTGGACATGGGCGGCGTGCGAATGACGGCCCGCACGCGCATTGCCTCCATGTACAGCCTAGCGCGCAGCGGCATTGTCAATCGCCATTTGCTGCATGCGCGCAGCCGCTTCAACCAGACCCTGCTAGTTTCCAAGCACGAGGGCATCCGGCCGGTGATCGGCGCGATTCGTTCGGGTCTGCCGTTTTACTACCTGCCCGATCAGGACGCGGGTAGAAGCGAATCTATCTTCGTGCCCTTTTTCGGTATCCCGACCGCGACCGTGCCGGCGCTGTCGCGTCTGGCCAGGGTGGCCGGCGCCAAAGTCGTTCCTGCCATCACCCGCCAGCTTCCGGGCGGGCAAGGTTATGTGATGAAGTTCTATCCCGCCTGGGAAGATTTTCCCAGCGGTGATATCGAAGCCGACACAAGAAGAATGAATGCCTTCATTGAAGACCGCATCCGCGAAATGCCGGAACAGTATTTATGGACGCACCGCCGTTTCAAAACGCGGCCCGAGGGCCAACCCAGCCTGTATGACTGAGTTCACCATTCGGCTGCTCCAGGCGGACGAAGTTGATACGCTTTGCGAACGGGCTCATGAAATCTGGCATGCGCATTACCCGGCCTTCATCGGCAAGGCGCAGATCGATTATATGCTGGTCCAACGCTATTCGCCTGAAAGCATCCGCGCCAGCCTCGAAACAAGCTGCTGGCTGGCCGCGTGGCACGGCCAGGCCATGGCCGGTTTCGCACAGGCCTTTGCCGACGATACTCCATCCACCTGGAAACTGGACAAGTTGTATGTGCACCCTGATCATCAACGCAAAGGTGTGGGACAGGCCCTGCTTGGGCTGGTGAAACAAAAGGCATGCGACTCAGGCGCGATCCGGCTGATTCTGCGCGTCAACAAGCACAACACCCTCGCGCTTTCCGCCTATGCAAAATACGGCTTCAGCTTTTATGGCGAAGATGTGCTTGATATCGGCAGCGGCTTCGTGATGGATGATTACCTGCTGGAAATGAATTTGTGCTCCGGAAAATCCAGGCCTTGAAAATGCGCCACACACCACGGCATTCCGCAGCCACAAGTCGCGGCAAGTTCAAGGATTATGTAGACTTGATGGCATGAAACTGAACTTCACTAAAATGCACGGCGCTGGCAATGATTTCGTCGTCATCGATGGCATCAGCCAGACCGTGAATTTATCCGCCAGCCGGATACGCAACATTGCCGACCGGCATTTCGGCGTGGGCTGCGATCAGTTGTTGCTGGTTGAAAAGCCGCAAAATCCGCAAGCCGATTTCCGCTACCGCATTTTCAACGCCGACGGCGGTGAGGTGGAACAATGTGGCAACGGCGCGCGCTGCTTCGTGCGTTTCGTGGTCGACAAGGGGCTGACCGCCAAATCAGAAATCACCGTCGAAACCAGAAGCGGGCTGATCCAGCCACGCCTGGAAACCGACGGGCGCGTGACCGTCAACATGGGTGCGCCGAGATTTGAGCCTGCCGATATTCCCTTCAACGCTCCGGCCCGCGCACCGACCCACGAGCTGGAAGTGAACGGCGAGCCCGTCACCATCAGCGCGTTGTCGATGGGCAATCCACATGCGGTGCAGGTCGTTGAAAATGTGGATACCGCACCGGTTGTCACGCAAGGGCCGCTGATTGAGCATCACCCGCGCTTCCCCAAGCGCGTTAACGCCGGTTTCATGCAAATCATCAACCCCAACCGAATCAAACTGCGGGTTTACGAACGCGGCGCGGGCGAAACGCTTTCCTGCGGCACCGGCGCCTGTGCGGCGGCAGTCGCGGGCATGATGCGCGGCCTGCTGGATTCACAGGTCAATGTCGAAACCCGTGGCGGCGTTTTGACCATAGAATGGCTGGGAGGAAACTCGCCTGTCATGATGACCGGCCCCGCCGAAACCGTATTTGAAGGCACACTGGAGATTGAATGAACGACCCCGTCGATGCGCATCTGATTGCAGCCTATCTTTCCGCCCACCCGGATTTCTTCAACCAGTTCCCCGAACTGCTCACTACACTTAGCATCACCCATCCTCATGGCACGCATGCCATTTCCATTACCGAGCGCCAGGTGCTGTCCATGCGCGACAAGATGCACTTGCTGGAGGGCAAGCTGGCGGAGCTGATCCACTTTGGCGAGGAAAACGACAGCATTTCCGAAAAAATGCACAAGCTTGCCGTGGACATCATTTCCGCGCGAGACATCGCGGGCTTGCTGGCGGTGCTGAATCTACATCTGCGGGAAGGCTTTGCCGTACCTCACCACGCGATTCGCATCTGGAACATTCCCGAACAGCCGGTCAGCGACGGGCTCAAGAAAGAAGTCGACACCCAGATGCATCCCTCCTGCGGCGCGTTGCGGCACGAGGAAGCTTACGCCTGGTTTGGCGAAGCGTCGGCCCATCTGAAATCCTTTGCCGCCATTCCCCTGCGCGGCGAACATACGGTTGGCCTGCTGGTGCTGGGTTCGGAGGACCCCAAACGCTTTTATCCGGAAATGGGCACGCTTTACCTCGACCGCTTGGGGCAGTTGATTGGGGCCGCGCTTACCCGGTTGGCATGAACTCCGAGATTGAAACTTACCTGACCCACCTTGCCGCCGAGCGGCGGCTGTCCTCGCACACCGTTGAGAATTACCGGCGCGATCTGGCCAGCCTGAATGCGCTGGCGCAAGGCGCCGCCTTGCAGGACCTGGACAGTCCGCAAATCCGCCACTTCATCGCCCGGCTGCACAGCCAGGGCCTGTCGTCCAAAAGCCTGGCACGGCGCCTGTCCGCGTGGCGCGGGTTTTACCGCTTTGCCTGCAAGCGATATGGTTTCCCACGCAACCCCTGTTCTGACCTGCGCCCGCCCAAGTCTCGGCGCGCCTTGCCCGAAGCCCTCTCGCCAGATAGTTGCACGCAACTGCTTGAACATGCGCCAGAGGACAATCTGGAAATTCGCGACAAGGCCATGTTCGAACTTTTTTACTCCGCGGGTTTACGCCTGGCCGAGCTGGTGAGCCTGGATCTGCTGGCACTGGACCTGCCGTCTGGCGAAGCCACCGTCACCGGCAAGGGCAATAAAACCCGGCTCGTGACTGTTGGCGAAAAAGCGCATCAGGCGCTGACGGCGTGGCTGTCAGCGCGCGCAACGATTGCCATGCCGGATGAGAAAGCGGTTTTCGTCAACCGGCACGGCAGTCGGCTGACCTCCCGGCAGGTCCAGTCGCGTCTGGGTCGCTGGGCGATCAAGGCCGGCCTGCCCATGCATGTTCACCCGCACATGCTGCGCCATTCCTTCGCCACGCATGTCCTGCAATCCTCCGGCGATCTGCGCGCCGTGCAGGAAATGCTGGGTCACGCCAACATCAGCACCACGCAGGTTTATACCCATCTGGATTACCAGCACCTGGCCAAGGTATACGACACGGCGCACCCGCGCGCCAAACGTCAGAAATGACGCAACAACCCGAACTTGTTCCCGTTACCCTCCTCACCGGGTTTCTGGGCAGCGGCAAGACCACGCTGCTGAACCAGCTCATTCGCCACCTGCCGCGCACGGCCGTGGTCATGAACGAATTCGGCGATGTCAGTCTGGATCACGACCTGCTGGAAAAAATGGAAGGTCCGATGGCCGTGCTGTCGGGGGGTTGTGTGTGTTGCACGGTTTCGGGATCGCTGTCGCCGACACTGAAAAACCTTTACATGGCGCGCGAGCGCGGCGACATCCCGAAATTCGAGCGCGTCGTCATCGAAACCACGGGCATCGCCGACCCCGCGCCCATTCTCGATACCCTGTTGAATGATCCCTGGGTACGCGTGCGTTTCCGCATGGACGGCGTCGTCACCACGGTGGATGCCGTGCTGGGTGACGCGCAGCTGGACAGCTATTTCGAGGCGGCCAAACAGGCGGCAGTGGCCGATCGCATCATCCTGACCAAAACCGATCTGGCCAGCCCGGCCGGATTGGCCGCCCTGAAATCCCGGCTAAGCGAACTTAATCCGGCCGCCGAACAACTCACTGCCGTCAAGGGTGAAATGGATTTCAGCCGGATTCTGGATCTGGGCCTGTTCAATGCACGAGACAAAACGCCGGATGTACAAAAGTGGCTGAACGAGCAGCGCTATAGACCCGTCAGCACGACCCTGATCGGAAAACCGAAAGCCGGGGATGACGGCCACGACCATCGCATCCGCTCGTTTTCCGTGATCATCGACGAGCCCATTCCCCTCGCCGGCCTGGTTTCGGCCCTGGAAATGCTGGTGAGCTTCCGTTCCGAGTACCTGCTGCGCTTCAAGGCCATCGTCAATATCGCCGGAAAAGACAAGCCCACGGTATTGCACGGCGTGCAGCACGTACTGTATCCGGAAGCGGAGCTCGATCATTGGCCAACGGAAGATCGCCGCAGCCGGTTCGTTTTCATTGTTCGGGACATGGAACCTGAATTCGTCTCCAGGGTATTGTCGGATTTTGCACAGACGGCGTCCGCCGGCCATGCCCCCACAAGCCCTCAATCCGCAGTATGATTTATCCGTTTACGTAAAAGCTGCGACACCCCGACTTCAAATAATGGCCATTCCCTTTTTCCGCAAGGACCGAAACAAACCCGAAAAGGAGGCTTCCCTCAAACCAGGGGATGAGCCGCCCTCAAAAGGCCTGACGACATTCGGTTCGGCTATCCCGGACAATCACGGCATCGTGGTGGAAGAAGTCGGCGGCGCGCCCGAAACCGCGCTGGACGAAGCCGCCATGCTGTATGCCAGCAATCAGGTTGACAACGCCGAGCAAACCCTGAAAACCCTGCTCGCGGGAAACGAACCCCGCGCCTGGCACATGCTGTTCGACCTGTATCGGGTGACTGGCCGCGAAAGGGAATTCGAACAACTGGCTGAGGAATACGCCGTCAAATTCGAAACTTCCCCACCCAATCTTGGCAACAAGCAGCAAAACGGGCTCCCCGCTCCCGCCAAAGCCAGCAAAACACTCGGGGTGGATGCAAAGCTGGATGCGGCGGCAGGCGGCAGATTGAAGGACGAGCTTTCCGCTGCCGCCAAGGGCGAAATCCTGCTGCTTGATTTATCCCGCATTTCCGCTCTCGAACCGGCTGGCGCCGCCCATCTCGCGGAAGGACTGGCCAGCGCGAAAAAAAGCCAGGCCACTTTTCAGGTAAGCGGTGTTACGCAACTTGTCGAGACCCTGAAAGGCAAACTCAACAGCGACCGCGGCACCAGCGCCTGGTGGCTGCTCCTCCTGGCCATGTATCAATTGCTGGGCAAACAGTCGGAATTTGAAGATATGGCTGTTGATTACGCCGTGCATTTCGAGGTGTCCCCCCCTTCGTGGGAAAGTATCAAGGCGGCCCAGGAAGTCTCCGCGCCCACGGCACCCGCTCAATCCGCCTCGACGGACACATTCAAATTAAAGGGCGTTATTTCCGAGGCCACCCAGAACCAGATTGCCGCCTTGCTGCAATTTGCCCAATCGAAGCAGGAAGTGGCGGTGGACTGTTCCGAAGTCACCCGCGTCGATTACGCCTACATTGGCAGTCTAATCAGCCATCTCATGCAGATGCTGGGCAGCGGCAAATCCATTATTCTCCAGGGCCAGAATTCCCTGATCAACGAGCTGTTCCGCGCCATGGGTATCGACCAGCTCGCGAAGCTGGAACCCGCAAAGCTTACTTAACAATCTTCATTCCCACACCGTGGATCATGCCCTGATCGCCCAAGCCGCCATCGCCGCAGCTGTTGCGTGGGGAAGCGGGCTGCGCCTGTATCTGGTGCTGTTCGTTCTCGGCATGCTGGGACGGTTTGCCGGGTTTGACTTGCCGGACACACTGGCATGGCTGTCCCATCCCGTCAGCCTGGGGGTGAGCGGCTTCCTGAGCGTGACTGAGTTCTTTGCCGACAAGATTCCCTGGCTGGACAGCGTGTGGGACGCACTGCACAGCTTTTTGCGCATACCTGCGGGCGCGGCACTGGCGGCCAGTCTGTTTCCGGAACTGGGGGGCAGCGGCATGACCGCACTGGTGGCCTTGCTCGGTGGCGGGGTTGCCGCCAGCGCGCAATTGACCAAAACCGGCAGCCGGGCCGTCATCAATACCTCGCCCGAACCATTCACCAATATCGCAGCTTCCATGACGGAAGAGGCCATGCTGGGGGCAGGACTATGGACTGCATTCAACCATCCGCTTGTCTTTCTGGTTCTGCTGATGGTCTTCATTGTGCTGACTGTTGTTCTCGCGGCTTTTTTCATCCGTGCGATCCGCCGCATGCTTGCCTCACGCAACGCGCCCGCGACATGAAATTCCTTCTGCCGCTTGTCCTCGCCATGCTGGCCATGCCCACATTCTCCGGTGTCTACAAATGGACAGACGCGCAGGGCCGCACGCATTACAGCGACGCGCCACCGCCCACCGCCAAAACCACGCAGCTCAAGTTGCAAAGCTATTCCGGCCCCGCCCAGGTCAGCCAGGCAACAGGCGCGGATAGTGGCGTAACGCTCTACACCACCGAATGGTGCGGTGTCTGCAAACGCGCCAAGGCATTCATGAAGGAAAACAATGTGCCCTTCAGTGAATGGGATGTGGAGAAGTCAGATTACGGCGCGGCCAAATTCCGCCAGATGGGCGGGCGCGGCGTACCGCTGATCACGATAGGTTCGCAAAAAATGATGGGCTTTGACGCAAACCGTTTCATGCAGTTGTGGAAGGCCGGCCAGACCAAGCCTTGAAAAGCGCATCCGCACCCTAATTTATCTGGTTCGAAATCAAAAAGTCATCATGGATCAATATCACGGCACCACCATTCTTTCCGTCCGCCGCGGCAATGAAGTCGCACTGGGTGGCGACGGCCAGGTCACCCTGGGCAACATTGTCATCAAATCCACCGCGCGCAAGATCCGCAGACTGTATCAAGACAAGGTGTTGGCAGGCTTCGCCGGCGCCACCGCCGATGCCTTCACCTTGTTTGAACGCTTCGAGGCCAAGCTGGAAAAACATCAGGGACATCTGGTGCGCGCGGCCGTTGATTTGACCAAGGACTGGCGCACGGACAGGGTGCTGCGCCGGCTTGAAGCCATGCTCGCCATCGCCGACAAAACCAGCACCCTGATTTTGACCGGAAACGGCGATGTGCTGGAACCCGAACAGGGCATCGCCGCCATCGGCTCCGGCGGCGCCTACGCACAGGCCGCCGCATCGGCCTTGCTGAATCACAGCGATTTGTCCGCCCGCGACATCGTGGCCGAAAGCCTCAAAATCGCCGGGCAGATTTGCATCTACACCAACCAGAATCACATTATCGAAACCTTGTGAAGGGAGAAGGGATCGCGCTTTTGGCGCTCAAGGGCGAAGGGTAAAACCGCCACCCCCTACCCTTCTCCCTTCCCCCTTTACCCTTCACTGCCATGACCCAATTCACCCCCCAGGAAATCGTCCACGAACTCGACAAGCACATCGTCGGCCAGCAGGAAGCCAAGAAGGCCGTCGCCATCGCGCTGCGCAACCGCTGGCGGCGATCGCGCGTTGAAGAACCGCTGCGCCGAGAAATCACGCCGAAAAACATTCTCATGATCGGCCCCACGGGCGTGGGCAAAACAGAGATCGCCCGCAGGCTTGCGCGGCTCGCCAACGCGCCTTTCATCAAGGTCGAGGCCACCAAGTTCACCGAGGTGGGTTACGTCGGCAAGGATGTGGATTCCATCATCCGCGACCTGATGGAAATCGCCGTCAAGCAGATCCGCGAACGGGAAATGGACAAGATGCAGATGCGCGCGCAGGATGCCGCTGAGGATCGCATTCTGGATGCGCTGCTGCCGCCGCCGCGCCAGGCAGGATTCGGCTTCGAGGCAGAGCCTGCCAAGCCCGAGGATTCCGCCACGCGGCAGAAATTCCGCAAGATGCTGCGCGAAGGCCAGCTCGACGACAAGGAAATCGAAATCGACCTGACCCAACCCTCTGCCTCAATGCAAATCTTCACGCCGCCCGGCATGGAGGATTTATCGCAGCAGTTGCAGGGCATGTTCCAGGGCCTCGGCGGCGGCCGCACCCGCACGCGTAAATTGAAGGTGAAGGAAGCCCTCAGACTGGCCACGGAGGAAGAAGCTGCCGCGCTGGTCAATGAAGAGGAAACCAAGCTTGCCGCCATCGAATCAGTGGAACAGAACGGCATTGTCTTCCTCGACGAAGTGGACAAAATTGCCGCGCGCGAAGGCGCGCAGGGCGCCGATGTCTCGCGCCAGGGCGTGCAGCGCGACCTGCTGCCATTGGTCGAAGGCACCACTGTCTCGACCAAATACGGTATGGTCAAGACCGATCACATCCTGTTCATCGCCAGCGGGGCGTTTCACCTCTCGCGTCCCTCCGACCTCATCCCGGAATTGCAAGGGCGCCTGCCCATTCGCGTCGAACTGCAATCGCTGTCAGTGGAGGATTTCGAACGCATCCTGACCAGCACCGACGCCTGCCTGACCCGGCAGTACCAGGCGCTACTGGAAACCGAGGGGGTCAAGCTCGAATTCCCCCCGGACGGCATCCGCCGCCTCGCCGAAATCGCCCATCAGGTCAACGAAAAGACCGAAAACATCGGCGCCAGGCGCCTGCATACGGTCATGGAACGCCTGCTGGAAGAAGTCTCATTCAGCGCCGCCAGGCTGGAAGGCCAGACCGTGACCCTGGACGCCGACTACATCAACCAGCGGCTGAATACCCTGGCCGGCGACGAAGACCTCAGCCGGTATGTGCTTTGACGAAGTGAAGGGGGAAGGGTAAATCCTCCCGCTCACCCTTCACTTCAGGATAAATACCCGCTATAGCGTCATAAAACCTTCCTAGCCGCTCCCCTGGCCGGGCGCGGTAAACTTGCGGGCAATCTTTTCAGGAGTTAGCCATGGCCACCCGCGATACCTTAAGCCCCAAAGAATCCGCTTGCAGCAGCGGCGCCGACTATGCCACCCTGGCTTTGGAAGCCCTGCAGGAACCCGCCGACGCAGCTTACGCCAAGGAACTGGTGGATAGAGTTGCCGACGAGTGCCAGTTCACCAAGGATCTGGCGGCCGTTGCTATCGTGTACAAGCAGCTTGGAGACCAGGCGCGTGCCGAGGAATTGCTCCAGACGGCAGAAGACTACTGCATGTCCGGCGAGGAGCAGGTCTACCTGGCCGAAGGCAAGATGAAAATCCTTGGCGACAAGGATGGCGCGGCGGCCGCGCTGGACAAGGCGCTGAAGGAAACCAACAACCTCGATCCGCTGATCGAGCTGGGCAAGCAGGCCATGAAGGTCATGGGCGAGAACAGTTTTGCCAAGAAGGTGTACGAAAAGGCGGAAAGCAAGATTGCCCGCGCCGTCGAATACACCAAACTGGCTGGCGCCGCAGTCGAGCATCTGCTGGACAAGGATTACGCCGGTGCCATTCTGGAAAAGGCCGCGAGCAAGCTGACCAACGTTGGCGATCTGCTGTCCCTGGCAGGCGAAACCGCCAAAACACTGGGCGACCCGGCCAAGGCCAAGGCTCTGTACCAGCGCGCGCTGGACGGCGCCACCGATTTCAACGCTGTTAAAAGCCTGCTCGATGCCGCCAAATCCATCGGCGAAACCGAATTCATGCAAGCGGTGCTGAAAAAAGGCGGTGATATCGCAACCGCTACCGAGCAGTTCATCGATCTCGCGCGTGGTCTCAAGTCCACGGGTGATGCCGCCGGGGCTGCAACACTGATGGACCAGGCGGAAAACGCCGTGGCCTCGCTGGACGAAATGCAAAAAGTGGTGGATGCGGCCAAGGCCGATTTCGCCGACGACTCCGCCCGCGTGCAGCGCGTCCAAGCCAAGTTCGACAAGCGCGCCGCCAACCAGGCCAAGTATGTGGAATTCGGCAAACAGGAAGATCTCGCCGATACCCCGAAAAAACTATTCACCCTGACTGATCAGGTCATGGCTGAACTTGAAGACCCGTTCTATGCCGCCAAGCTTCTGGGCAAGGTCGAAACCATGCTCAACGAAGGCGCCTACCAGTTTCAGCGCGCCCGCCCGTTGATCCTGGCGGTGGACAAGCATCTCAACGACACCCACTGGCTGGCACGCCTGCTGGATGAAGCCGCCGCCAAGTCAGGGGATTTCACCCAGTTCAAGGATGTCGTCCACACGGCAGCGGCAGAGATGAAAAACAAGGAGTTTGGCCGCGAGAAGGCCCGTGCCTATCTGCAGCAGCGTGAAGCCGGGCTCAAATCCAACCCCAACGCGGGCGTTTATGACTACACCAAACTGGCGCAGGTCATCCTGTCCGATCTGAAAGACAGCGCCTGGGCCGGCAACGTGCTGAACAGCGCCAAATCCAGCGCCAAGGACCATTATTCGCTGGCTCACATTGGCGCCATCATGGCCCAGGGCGGCGACATGGCCGGCGCCGAAAGCATGTTCTTGCAGGCGGCCCAGTCCTGCGGCAATGCCGAAGGCTGCATCCAGCTCGCCAGCCGCATGAGAAGCTACGGCACCGATTCAGCCATGGTTCGCAAGGTTTATGAAGCCTGCGGCAAGACGCTTTCATCCTCCGTGGAGAAATTGCGCTGGGTGGAAGGCATTGCCGACGAGTTGAAGGACAAGGCCTGGGCCAGTGAGGCATACGCGGCTCTGGAAAGCGAATTCAGCGGCGCGGGCAAGGCGCGGTTTGATGTCTCTCGCATGAACCGGGTAGCGAACGAGTTTTACCCCTATCGCAAGCACGCCGCCTGATCTGTATCAGCGACATCATGCCGCGCTGTTCTAATCCATGCGACATCTTGTCGCATTGATAAACAACCCGGTCTCAGGCAACATGAAACCAGTGTGTGAGTCGCTTCATGCACAACCACCTCTTGTTCAAGCCCGCTTAACGGCGGGCTTTTTTGTTTACATCGCCGGTTTCAATGGAGTCGCCATGAAATTTTTCGCTGTCTTGCTGTCGTTCCTTGCAACCCTGCCGGCCTTTGCCCTGGACATCAAAATCGAGAACGCCTGGGTTCGCGCCCCTGCTCCGGGACAGGCAGTCGTCGGCGGATTTCTGGACATCACCAGCCCGGCCAGCGATGCCACCCTCGTCTCTGCGAGCACCGCAGTCGCCGGGGTCACGGAACTTCATGAAATGTCCATGCAGGACGGCGTCATGATCATGCGGCCCGTTCCCTACATCCGGCTTCGGAAAGGCCAAACCATCAAACTGGCGCCAGGCGGACTTCACCTCATGTTGATCGACCTGAACAAACAGTTGAAGGCAGGCGATACTGTCCCGATTACTCTGAAAATTCTGGCGGACGGCAAGTCGACTTTGCATAAAATTACTGCTGAAGTCCGTGACCCCCTTGCATCCAGAAAGCATTAAAGGCATGCTGATACAGGCGTGAAGCGTCATTCGGATTTTGTTTTTAACCTTAGGAGTTGCACATGAAGAAGTTGTTTGGTTTGATGGCTGTTGCTTCCCTGTTTGCCCTGCAACCTGCAATGGCCGCAAGCAAGGGCGAGGATACCTACAAGAAAGCCTGCATGAATTGCCACGCCCAAGGCATGGCCGGATCTCCGAAATTTGGCGACAAGGCTGCCTGGAAAGACCGTATCAAAACCGGCAAACCAGCGTTGTATGACTCCGCGTTAAAGGGGAAAGGCGCGATGCCGGCCAAAGGCGGCCAGACAGCCTTGGCGGATGCCGATGTGAAAGCCGCGGTGGACTATATGGTTTCAAAGTCAAAATAATTGATCACGGCACACAAAAAAGCGGGCAATGCCCGCTTTTTTTGATTTGATCTCATTGGCCCGGTCAGCGTGCCGTCCCTAGCACCGCGCCCGCATGCCGTAACTCCTCCAGAAATCCTTTGGCAAAATCCACCAGCCTGGATGGATTATCGTGTCCGATTTCATCCGATAGCTGCATCACTGCCTCCCGGCCTGTGCGATTACCGGCCTCGAGCAGCTTGAGCAGCCGCGCACTGACATTGCTCTGCTCGATAAAACGCACATTGAATTCCGCGTCGCGGAATACCAGCAAAAATGTGGGCGTCGCTACGACTTTCGCACGAGGCCTGATGCGGTGCACCGGATACTGATATGCCAGATTCGCCAAAACGGGATTCAACAACGGCCGGCCTTCAATCAAGTCGCCATTCACATCGCGTTCCGCAAATTGCTCATCCCGATTGGAAACCGACAGCACCAATTCAATCCACTCGTAATGCGCCAGCTCCAACATGTACTCCGGGTAGCGCTCATCCATTCCCCATTCGTCTTGCAGGAATTGCAAGAATTCGTCCGGAATCTGCCTGAAATAGGGGGTATGGCTGCGGTGGCCCGCAAAGAACGCGCGCGCCAGCCTGTCCCAGCGGCGTTTCCCCAACACCTTGCGCAGCACGGGAAAACAGGCGAGCAGAAAACTTTCCGTGTTGTTGTAAACGATCTCGTTGTAGACCTTCATGCGCCGGGCCTCGACGCCGACAGGCCGCTTGAAGCTTTTCGGATCGCGAATATGCGATGCAAACGCGAACTGGTAGCGCTGGAATTCGGGTAACTCAGGCACTGGCGGCAACCCCTTCATCTGTTCCATATTTGCGCTGCAAATCGGCAATCTGCCTGACTTCCTTTTCCAGATACGCCATGGGTGGAATATTGAAGTCGCGTTCCAGCAAAGTCGGACGTACGCCGATTGTCTGATAAGTGAAGTCGAGCAAATCCCACACAGGATCGATCACATCCGCGCCGTGGGTGTCGATGATCAAATCCTCGGCTTCGTAGTAATGCCCCGCCATGTGCATGTACACCACCCGCTCGGCTGACAGCGAGGCGATGTAAGCACGGGGGTCAAAACGGTGATTGACGCTGTTGACGTAGACGTTGTTCACGTCCAGGTGTAGATCACAGTCCGCTTCATCGAGCACCGCGCGCACGAATGCGGGCTCATCCATGTCGGAAATCGGCGCATTGACATAAAACGAGGCGTTCTCGACGGCGATACGACGCTCCAGAATATCCTGCGTTCGCCGGATGCGCGCGGCCACGTATTTGACCGCCGCCTCCGTCATCGGAATCGGCAGCAGATCATAGAGGTGTCCATCATCCGAGCAGTACGACAAATGTTCTGTATAAAGCGGAAAGCGGTATTGATCGAGAAACGTCTTGATCTTGCGCAACAGCATTTCGTCCAGTGGCGCTGGCCCGCCCAGGGACAACGACAGGCCGTGACATACAAATGGGTAACGCTCTGCAAAGGCGCGGAAACGGCGGCCGAGGCTGCCGCCCATGTCGATCCAGTTTTCGGGTGCGACTTCGAAAAAATCGATGACATCCGGCACCCGGGTTTCCAGTTCGTCCAGCGACTCCCTGCGAAACCCGAGGCCCGCGCCACGAAGCGGCAAACGATTCATGACGGTATGTGACTTACTTCTTCATGCCACCGCATTTGCCTGCGCCACACTTGCCAGTGCCGGCCTTTGGGCCAGGTCCGGGGCCTCCGGGGCCCATTTCATCAGCTTCCAGGGTGCCATTGTTATTCTTGTCCATATTGGCAAACATGGCTTCGTGATGCTTGGTGAATTCTTCCTTGCTCACCTTGCCATCCTTGTTTTCGTCCATCATGGCCGCACCACATTTGCCAACGCCGCATTTGCCCGCACCACATTTACCCGCGCCGCACTTGCCCTGCATGTCGGCAACCATGTAGCCGCGATCCAGGTTCTGCATTGCAAAGGGGTTCTCCGCCGCGCCGGCCATGGGAGTCATGGCCATACCAGCCACGAATGCCGAACCCAACGCCACGCTTACTGCTTTTTTCTTGCTTGCCATCTCTCTATCTCCTTCAAGTAAAAAGGCCGAAGTGCCGGCCAAACATGCCGAGAGGATTACTCCTCTTCCCGCAACTTGCTGGCGATCCGTTCCCGGGCTTCATCCGTCAGCCCGGGTTGGTCCGCCATATTTTCGATACGCAGCCAGGACCGTACCAGATGCATTTGCTTCATGAACCGTGCGCAATTCCTGCAAATCATCAAGTGCACTTTCATTGCAAACCGTTCCTGAAACGTCAGGCCACGATCCAGTGACTGAGTCACCAGTACCGAAGTTTCCTTACAGTTTTTTATCAGGCCCACGCCGGCTCCCCTAAATTCTCGTTTCCAGGCATTCCCGCAGGAACAGTCGAGCACGATGAAGCATGACCCAGGCATTGGTCGTGGTGATATCCAGCGCCTTACAGATTTCTTCGTTGCTCAGGCCGGTCAGTTCTCTTAGGGAAAATATCCGGGCAAGATTGGGTTTAAGCCGCCGGAAGCATTCATCCAGCGCATCGCGGAGGCGGCTTCGTTCAAGTTCGGATGCCGGGTCGCCCCAATCCCTGAATGTCTCGACCCAGTGGCCACTCTTGTCAAACAAGGCCTCCCAGTCATCTTCGTTATCAGGATCGCAGCTCGGCGGCGCGACAACCTCGCGATATTGATGGCGAATGATGTCGACGATCTTGTGTTTAAGAATACCGGTGAGCCAGGTTCGCACCGAACTACTGCCAGAAAAACGCTCCTGCGCCTTCAGGGCCGCCAAAAAGGTTTCCTGAACAGCGTCCTCGGCAAGTTCGTCAGAAAACAGGCGCCGCCTCGCATAGCGAAACAGGTAATCCCCGTGTTCCTCAAGCCAGCGCGCTGGATCGCCCATTGATCCTCCATTTTTTTGCCGATTGTAGGCGGATTTCCAGAAATTTACAGTGAGAATCGTTTGCATTTAAAAGGATGGCAATATCTCTTGAAAGTCACTTCTACTGCCCTAAATAGAAAGTACCCGCGGCAATACCGCAACTTGGCAAAGGAGAAAGAAATGCCCAATGTGACCCGCTATGATCCGTTTGAAACCGCCATCGAACCATTCGACGACCTGTTCCGGGGATTTTTCCGTCCCGTGCGCATGGATCGCGAATTGCCGCAGTTCAAGATGGACGTAAAAGAGAACGACAAGGCTTATACCGTACATGCCGATTTGCCCGGCGTGAAAAAGGAAGACATCCACATCACCATCGACGGCAATACTGTTACGGTTTCGGCTGAGACCCGTTCCGAATCCGAGCAGAAGGAAGGCGAAAAAGTGCTGAAGCGTGAGCGTACCTACGGCAAGGTGATGCGGAGTTTCTCGCTCGCCAATGATGTGGACGAAACGACTGCCAGCGCCAAATACAATGAAGGTGTTCTGGAACTGGTGTTGCCGAAAAAACTGGCTTCCGAAAGCAAGCGACTGACTGTGCAATAACGTTAGCCGGAAATTTCCATTGAAGCGGCTCACGGGCCGCTTTTTTATTGCCGCACCTCCCCGTAAAATGCCGGAAAATCTCCAAGGAAAAACGAATGACCCAATTCGCGCCCGCCGACAAGGCCCACATCCTTTCCGAAGCCTTGCCCTACATCCAGCGCTTCTACGACAAGACCATTGTCATCAAATACGGCGGTAACGCCATGACCGAGCGCCACCTGATGGAGGCTTTCGCCAAGGACGTTGTTTTGTTGAAACTCGTCGGCATGAATCCGGTGGTGGTGCACGGCGGCGGGCCGCAGATCGCCGGTCTGCTGCAACGAATCGGCAAGCAGAGTGAATTCATTCAGGGCATGCGCGTCACCGACGAGGAAACCCTGGACGTGGTGGAAATGGTGCTCGGCGGTCTGGTCAACCAGGACATCGTTACCCTCATCAACAAACACGGCGGCAAGGCAGTCGGCCTCACCGGCAAGGATGGCAACTTCATCCACGCCAAGAAAATGCTGGTGCCCAGCAAGGAAAAGGCGGAAGAACTACTCGACATCGGCCAGGTTGGTGAAATCACCAGCATCGACCCGGAAATCATTCAGCATCTGGATGCGCGAGACTTCATTCCCGTCGTGGCGCCACTGGGCACGGACTCCGAAGGCAACGCCTACAACATCAATGCCGATGTCGCGGCCGGCAAGATTGCCGGTGTGTTGCAGGCGGAAAAAGTGGTGTTCATGACCAACACTTCCGGTGTGCTGGACAAGCAGGGCAAGCTGCTGACCGGCCTTACTCCGCGCGAGGTGACCGATTTGACGGCTGACGGCACCATCTCCGGCGGCATGATTCCCAAAGTGGGTTACGCTGTTGACGCCGTCAACAGCGGCGTGAAAACCGCGCACATCATCGATGGCCGCGTGGAACACGCCTTGCTGCTGGAAGTGCTGACCCCGGAAGGCGTCGGCACGCTGATTAAAAGGGCTTGAGCAAATTGCCTGCCTCCCCCTCACCCCGCCCTCTCCCGCCAGGGGAGAGGGGGACAAGGTTTCGCTGCGCGAGGAATGTTTGATGCGCTACTGGCTGATGAAATCCGAACCCTCGGACGTTTCGATCGACGATCTTGCCGCCATGCCCAAACAAACCGTCGCCTGGTATGGCGTAAGAAATTACCAGGCACGCAACTTCATGCGCGACCAGATGGAAGTCGGCGACAAGGTGCTGTTCTATCATTCGTCGTGCGAGGAACCTGGCATCGCCGGGCTTGCGACAATCAGCAAGAAGGCCTATCCCGACGAAACCCAGTTCGATCGCAGGAACAAATACTTCGACCCCAAAGCCACGCGTGAAAACCCGCGCTGGATGAATGTCGATGTGAAATTCGCCAAGAAAACCCGGCTGGTGCCGATCAAGGAACTGCGCGAGCACCCCGAGCTTGCCAATCTGCGCATCCTGCAAAAAGGCAACCGCCTGTCGATCACGCCGGTTGATCCCAAAGAATACGAATTCATACTGGGCCTGCTTTAGTTGCCTGAATTTCTGATCGCCTACCTGCTGTTAGGCCTTGTCGCCGGCTTCGTTGCGGGTCTGTTGGGCGTGGGGGGCGGGCTCATCATTGTTCCCATCCTGATCTGGCTGTTTGATGCTCAAGGAGTCGCTTCCGGTATCCAGCCCCACCTGGCGCTCGGGACTTCACTTGCCTCGATTCTGTTCACTTCGCTCGCCAGCGTACGTGCCCATCACAGTCATGGCGCTGTCGACTGGAGCGTGGTCAAACGGATTACGCCCGGCATAGTTCTGGGAACATTGCTGGGTGCATGGCTGGCCTCTTTTATCCCCGCCCGGCCGCTGAAGATTTTTTTCGTTATTTTTCTTTTTTATGCGGCGTTGCAAATGGCGCTGAATTTCAAGCCCGCGCCGAGCCGCATGTTGCCCGGTCCCTTCGGCATGCTGGGCGCGGGCGGGTTGATCGGCGCGGTTTCCAGCTGGGTGGGCATTGGCGGCGGTACGCTGTCCGTACCTTTTCAGGTCTGGTGCAATGTGCCTTTTCATCGCGCGGTCGGCACATCCGCCGCGATCGGCTTCCCCATCGCATTCGCAGGCTTGACCGGCTATATCATTGGCGGATGGAATAGCGCGGAACTCCCCCCCTTGAGTCTGGGATTCATCTCCTTGCCCGCCTTGGCCGGCATCGCCGCAGGCAGCATTCTCACCGCGCCATTGGGCGCGAGAACAGCACATTCCCTGCCCGTCGCCAGGCTGAAACAGGTCTTTGCCATGCTGCTGTTTTTGCTGGCAATACGAATGCTGGTAACACTCTAGAAAACGCTCCCATCAACAATACCCGCGGGATGCCCTGAAAAATCAAGCCGTTTGTTCAGCCAAGGCCAAAGATCATAAAAAGACGCCCACAATATCTTGTTTATTGTCGGGTTGCTGGATTCAATATATAGGGAATCGGATACTGGCCATACGCTAAACAATTATTTTCGATTCAACCAGTTGCAAGCAGATCATAAGCAAACTAGCCTATGCATAACGAAAATTATTAGTCACGTGCCACTCAACAGGGGAGAGCATCATGTCGCATCTGCAATCAGTGAAGTCCACGTTGCAACCCGACAACAATAATTACACTCAATTGACGACTTATCATGACACCCATAACGCTATCGCGTGGGGCTACATGCACGCCGAGCCCCGTCCGTGCTTTACGCCCACAATACTTCGTGAGCTGATTTCATGGGGCGGTGACATGGTCAATTCTATTGACGACCCCGACAAACCCGATATCGATTATTTTGTTCTTGCTTCGAGTATTCCCGGAATTTTCAGCCTGGGCGGGGATCTGGATCTTTTCATGCATCATATCGAGGCCAGGGACCGTGACGCGCTATACCGGTATGCGATCTCGTGCATTGACTGTTCCTACACGACCCATAGTCATTTAAACCGTCCGAGTGTAACGAGTATCGCCCTGGTACAAGGTCAGGCGCTGGGCGGCGGATTCGAGAGCGCTCTTGCCGCCAACGTACTGATCGCAGAGCGCGGTTGCAAGATGGGATTACCCGAAATTTTATTCAATCTGTTCCCAGGCATGGGCGCGATGACCTTTCTGGGAAGACGCGTGGGTCATCAGAAGGCTGAAAAAATCATCCTCAGCGGCAAGCTGTATCTTGCCGAGGAATTATTTGAAATGGGCGCAATAGATGTCCTGGCCGAACCTGGTGAAGGCGAAAAAGCCGTGTATGAATACATCAGGAGAGAAAGCAAGGCTCGCAACGGATCACTGGCGCTAAGAGCCGCAAGGGAAATCAGCCAGCCTGCTTCCTATGAAGAGCTGATTCGAATAACTGAAATCTGGGTGGATGCGGCGCTCAGATTGAGCGAAAAAGACTTGCGAATGATGGAGCGGCTGGTTTCACGGCAGACGGGAAAATCTCACGCTGCCGATTCACATGCCCAAAGCGTTCCGCTGGCGAGCTAGAAAATCATCCAGCGCGGCCAAGGCAGCCTGTTGCGCATCATGTACTTTGACAAGTGATTCGTCGGCTAGAGGCAGTGCGATCTCAAAGGGTTTGATGCGCTCTGCCTCAGCGCATATTTCAGCCATGAATATAGCGCCGACATCACTGGCACCGCCTTTCAGCATGTGCAGCTGGTCTTTCCAGGCGCCGTAATTCTGTTCCTGCAGCGCCAACCTGGTCGCCTGCATGGCCCGGTTGCTGTCCTGACGAAAATCCTCGATCAGGTCCCGAACAAAATCGATGCCTCCCCCCACTTCCGCCAGATCAATCAGCACGGTTTCATCCAGCACCAGCGCATCCTGCCGTTTTGCGTTAACGAGCCTGACCGGTTCGAGTTGTCCCGCATCACTGTAACGTGCCAGCATGTCCAGCAATGCCCGGCTGTTAATGGGTTTGGTCAGGAAATCGTCCGCGCCCGAATCCCTGCATTGCTGCTCAGCTTCACCACGCGCATCCGCAGTCAGCATGATGATGGGTAAATGCCCCTTCTCCATGAAACGCCAGCGCTTGACTACGTCAGGCCCTGACATTACAGGCATATGCATATCCATGATTGCAAGGGAATACTGACTGGCATTCGACTCAAGCAGAGACAAGGCCTCCTCTCCGTTCGACGCCATGACGACTTCATGTCCAGCGTGTTCCAGCAGACCACGCATCACCCGCTGGTTAACGGGATTATCCTCTGCCACCAGTACGCGCAATTTGATGCGGCCCGCCTTGGCCTGGAAATGATCGGCCAGCGACACCACGTTGTCCGGCAAATCCTTGTGATACGCCGCCTCGTGCAAGGCATTGAACAGCAATGTCGGATTGACCGGTGAATGCAGTACCGTGGAATAGCCAGCTTTCATCCAGGACATGTCCTGAAGTTCAGTAGATTCAGAATCAATCAGGATAACGGGCAAGTGGCCAAGGCCGGGACTGTCATGCAACAGACGGACAAACAAGGCAGGGTCGGTTCCCAGCAAGCCTCGCTCAACAATCAAGGCATCGGGGGTCTCTACTGCTTCCGACAGCAAATGCATGACCGCGCCCGCCGGTGCGTTCATGGGCAGAATTTCTCCATCCCAGGAGCGGATCAGGCTGCCCAGGCGTTGCCCCAGTTCCAGGCTTACCAAGGTTCCAACACGCAACTTCCCTGGCAGGATTTCCTGTTCTTTTTCCTGTTCCTGCGCGGGAATTTCAAACCAGAACGTTGTCCCGTCACCGGGCTGGCTGACCAGCCCGATCCGGCCACCCATCATTTCGATGAGCTGTTTCGATATGGTCGTGCCAAGGCCAGTCCCGCCATAGCGGCGGGTAATGGAGGCATCCGCCTGGGTAAAGCTTTCGAAAATCCTGCCCTGCATCTCGGCAGGAATGCCAATTCCGGAATCCACCACCTCGATCCGCAACCATGGCTGCTTGCGCTGGGTAAAAGGCCTGACATAGACATCCACGCGTCCATGCTCCGTGAACTTGATGGCATTTCCAATGAGGTTGATGAGAACCTGGCGGATATGCTGGACGTCTCCATGCAACAAGTATGGCGTTTGCGGCGCGATGTGGGTGGCAAGCAGCAAGCCCTTTTTCTGAGCCTGCGGCTCCAGCATCAGCACGGTAGTATTCAGCAGATGATGTAGATCGTAATCCTCGTTGGATTGAGTCAGTTTTCCAGCTTCTATTTTCGAGATATCGAGCACGTTCTCGATCAGCTTGTGCAATGCCTGGGCCGAAGTGTGTATGGCCTGAGTAAGTTCCTGCTGCTCCTTGTTGAGTGGCGTTTCGCGCAGCAAATCAGCAATACCAATCACGCCATTGAGCGGCGTGCGCAACTCATGGCTCATATTGGCAAGAAATTGTGATTTGGCTTTGCTGGCCTCCCGCTCGCGCCTGATGGCTTTGTGCAGTTGCTTCAACAAACTGGAAGCATAAATGGGAACAACAACAAGCGTCAGCCAGATACCCCACCACAGCGCCGTGTGGGTCTGCCAGAAAGGGTTGTATGCATAAACGATCGCAAACCCTGTGGCCGACGCCATGGTTGAAACGAACAAATACGGCATGCCATAGCGGAAACCATAACCCAGCGTCACCCACAGGTAAGTCGCGACAACTGGCGCGCCAGTCTCTCCGGAGATGGCCAGCATGTAAGTGGCCACGAAGAAATCCAGGGCCATGGCCAGTGAACGGCGCAGGACAGAGGCCTTGCTGTCAACCAATGGCCCCACCAGTAAAGCCAGTGATGCCAGGGTAAAGGCCACTCCAAGCAAATGCACCTGATCAGCGATTTGTGGTGAGTGATTCAGAACGCTGATCGTAAAATACAGATAAAACCCGGAAACGATAATCAGGCGGGTCAATGCCTGTTGAACCTCTGTATCCGGGCGCGAGCGTACCCGCCGGGCAATATCCTGTCCGGCCATCCTCAGAAGAGATACCAAACCCTGGCTCATGCTTTTATCTGTTCAGGGTAATCCCCATACTCCTTCATGATCTGGGCCACTTCATCCAGCCTGACCAGGAAAGCGCGGACGCAGTCAGGATCGAAATGGCCGCCCATTTCCGACTTCAGGTAGTCCAGGGCTTTCTGCATGGGCCATGCCTGTTTATAGGGGCGAACCGTTGTCAGCGCATCGAACACGTCGCCAACCGCGACAATGCGTGCCGGCAAAGGGATAGCCTCGCCGGACAGGCCATTCGGATAGCCGCTGCCATTGAATTTCTCGTGATGCCCCAGGGCAATCACCGCGCCCATCTGCAAATAGCGCGACGGGCTGTCAGCCAATATCTGGTAGCCGATTTCCGCATGCCTGCGCATGACGCAAAGCTCTTCATCATTGAGCGGGCCCGGCTTCAGCAGAATTTGATCAGGGATGCCGATTTTGCCAATGTCATGCATGGGCGCGGACGATTCGATCTCATCGCATTCCATGGCGGAGAGCTTGAGTTCCGAGGCAATCAGCCGGGCATACTTGGCCATGCGGATAATATGGTTGCCCGTGCCCTCGTCGCGGTATTCACCCGCCTTCGCCAATCTCAGCAGCGTTTCCCGCTCACGGATGCGGACATCCCGCGTGGCCTGCATGACCTGGTCTTCAAGCCATTTGGCCCGGTCGCTCACGATTTTCTGCGAGCGCCTAAGCGTCAACAAATTACGGCAACGGGCGCGACATTCCTGCGGATCGATTGGGCGTGTCAGGAAATCTGTCGCGCCGGATTCGAGCGCCTGATAACGAATCTGCCGATCCTCGACGACGGTGACGATGACGATGGGAACCTCTTCCAGCCTGGGCATGGCGCGCAAACGGCGGGTAAATTCGACACCATCCATGCCTGGCATGCGGTAATCGGAAATGATGAGATCGGGTGTTGAATGTGCTGCGCGGTCGAGTGCAGCCTGCGGTTCCGCAAAACTTTCCACCCTAAGTCCTGGCTCGATGGAACGCGCAAGGCCCTCCAGCAGGCTGCGGGCGGTTCCACGATCATCCACGATCATGACAAACCCTGTGCCCCAGTCCTCATGCGCCGGCGGCTCGCTATCGTTAGCCGAGCCCGTATTCACCGCATGCAGCCGTGGTTGTGACATCTGGGATCTCCCCTGCCTATGGCGTACTTTTCAAAGGTTTGGTGGCGTTATTTTAGGCCTTGTTCCAGATACTCTACGGCCATGGGGAGGATTTTTTTAGAAAGCAGGTAGTTTCCGGGCTTATGGCAGCCTGACCAACCCGTCAACATTAACAACTATATGTTTTTAAATTGGTTTTCTGTCAGCCTTGTCAGCGCCTCCCGGTATTTCCCGGAGGTGTGCATCACCACATCTTCCGGCAGGCTGGGGCCGGGGGCCTGCTTGTTCCAGCCGCTGGCTTCCAGCCAGTCGCGGACATACTGTTTATCGAAACTGGGCGGATTGGCACCGGGCCGGTATTGATCCACTGGCCAGAAGCGCGAGGAGTCGGGGGTCATGACTTCGTCGATAAGATGTAAGTGCCCGCTCTCGTCCAGACCAAATTCAAATTTGGTATCCGCGATGATGATGCCACGCGTGAGCGCATATTCCGCCCCTTGCATATAGAGCGCCAGACTGGCATCCCGCACCCTGGCAGCCAGTTCCTTTCCCAGCAGTTTTTCGCAACGGGCAAAGCTGATGTTCTCGTCATGCTGACCAATTTCGGCCTTGGTCGAGGGCGTGAACAGAGGCTGCGGCAATTTGCCGGCTTGTTGTAACCCAGGCGGCAGGGGTATGCCACAGACGCTGCCCGATTGCTGATATTCCTTCCAGCCGGAACCCACCAGGTAACCCCGCACGATGGCTTCCACCGGCAAGGGCTTGAGTTTCTTCACCACCAGCGCACGTCCGCGCACTTGATCACGCTCATTCCCGGCCACAACCGACTCGGGATCGATGCCTGTCAACTGATTTGGCAGTACATGCGCCAGCTTGTCAAACCAGAACCGCGTCACCGAAGTCAGCACCTCGCCCTTGCCGGGAATCGGCGTCGGCAAGACGACATCGAAGGCGGAAAGACGGTCAGTGGTTATCAATAACAGCTTGTCGTCGCCCACCGCATAGATATCCCTGACTTTTCCCTTGGAAACCAATGGCAGGCTTTTGATGGACGTTTCAAACTGTGGGGCGGTCATGGTGGGAATGGCGGAAGAGAAGTCCGCATTATATCCGGCGCCACTTGCCCCGGCTGGCAAACCGGCATAGGCCGAACTTGCCAGCCAGGCTTCGCGCAAGTGGCGAATGGCCACAAGCAGGGCAGCCGCCATGGGCAGCGCAAGCAGAACGCCGAAAAAACCGAATATCTGACCGAAAGCCGCCAATGCAAGTATGACCGCGACGGGATGCAGGCCGATGCGGTCGCCCACCAGCCAAGGCGTAACCACCATGCCTTCGATGACCTGGCCCGCGATGAACACCCCCAGAACCGGCAATACGCCGGGCAGGGATTGAAATTGCAGCGTGGCTTCCAGCACCCCCAACACCAGCCCCAGGGTGGCGCCGACAAATGGAATAAACCCCAGCACCCCCGTCAGGATGCCAATTGGCAAGGCGAAATCCAGACCGGCGAGAGAAAGCCCTACAGAATAAAAAACACTCATCGCCGCCATGACCGATAATTGCCCGCGCAAAAACTCCGATAGCACGCGGTCGATTTCGCGCACCAGCCGGCCGATCTGGCCATGCCAGGGCCGCGGGATCAGCCGGTCTACCTTGGTCACCAGATCATCCCAGTCGCGCAGCAGGTAAAACGTGACCACCGGGATCAGCAACAGATTGACCACCGCCGACAACAACGCCGCTGCGCCATTGCCAAGCTTGGGCAGAAACTGCTGCGCGGCATTGCCAGCGCTTTGCGCATGCTCGGCCAGCCAGTTGCGAACGGCATCCATGTCGATATCCGCCGAGATGCCCAGCAACCCTGTGAGCGTGGGCAAGGCTTCCCGCTGTATCCAGCCCAGATATTCCGGCAGACGATCCATCAACAACTGAGCCTGGTTAATGAATAAAGGTACGATCATCAAAACTAGGCCTGCCGACACAAGGCCAACGCCCGCCAGCACCAAAAGCGCGGCAACCGTGCGGCCAAGTCCCTTTTTTTCCAGTTTGTCAGCCAGCGGATCGAAAATGTAAGCCAGCAGTACGCCAGCCAGAAAAGGCGTCAATACTGGCGCCAGCAGATAAACCAGACCTGACAGCAACAGCAGCGCGGCAAGCGCAAGCCAAGGTAAATTTTCAGAGCGGTTGAGCATGGCGGTAAAATGGCGTTTTCATCAATAATCCCAAGAGTCTAAAGTGACTTCCATTTCCTACAAAGACGCCGGGGTCGACATCGACGCGGGCGATGCCCTGGTCGAACGCATCAAGCCGCTGGCCAAGGCAACCATGCGCCCGGAAGTGCTGACCGGCATCGGCGGTTTTGGCGCGGTGATCGAAATTGCCAAAAAGTACAAGGAACCGGTGCTGATTTCCGGCACCGATGGCGTTGGCACCAAACTTAAACTTGCGTTTCACCTCGACAAACACGACACCGTCGGCATCGACCTGGTGGCGATGAGCGTCAACGACATCCTGGTGCAAGGCGCGGAGCCCCTGTTTTTTCTCGACTACTTTGCAACCGGAAAACTGGAACTTGATACCGCCGAAGCCGTGATCCGTGGCATTGCCGAGGGCTGCAAGCAGGCAGGCTGCGCATTGATCGGCGGCGAAACGGCTGAAATGCCCAGCATGTATCCGGATGGCGAATACGACCTCGCCGGATTTGCCGTCGGCGTGGCCGAAAAATCAAAACTCATCGACGGCTCCACCATCCAGCCAGGCGACGTGGTGCTGGGGCTTGCCTCCAGCGGCTGCCACTCAAACGGTTATTCGCTGGTGCGCAAACTGGTCGAAGTTTCCGGCGCGGATTTAAAGGCGGATTTCCATGGCCGGCCTTTCGGCGAGGCGCTCATGGCGCCCACCCGCATTTATGTGAAGCCGCTGCTGTCGCTGATGGAAAAACAGCCGGTCAAGGGCATGGCTCACATCACGGGCGGAGGCCTTACTGGCAACATCCCCCGCGTGCTGCCGGATTCGTGTGCAGTGGAACTCAAGCGAAGCGCCTGGGACTGGGGACCGCTGTTCGACTGGCTGCAAACCACCGCCAATATCGATAACGCCGAGATGTATCGCACCTTCAACTGCGGCATCGGCATGGTCGTCATTGTCGCACCCGAACACGCCGACGCAGCCATCTCGCATTTGCAGGCCTCGGGCGAAACGGTTTACACGCTGGGCAGGGTAAGCGCCCGGGAAGATCAGGGCGATCAGGTCATCATCCAATCATCCTAAAAACCGCAGTTGACCGCTTATCGCCTCCGGAAATGACGCATGGAATCCGATTTACCCGCCTTCGATAACCTTCACCTTTTTGGTGAGCGCGCTACGCACACGCTGGCACGTCCGGCCGGGCGCCTGCCTTTGTCGCTCATCGTTGCAGGCACGAGCCTGCCGCCTCTTCGCTTCGCGGCAGACACCCGCCCAAACGCACCATCGCGTGCGTCCAACTACGGTTTCTAGGATGATTCGCGCCGTTGTCCTGCTTTCTGGCCGGGGAAGCAATTTCAAGGCGCTGCTAGAGGCGGATTTGCCGGTTCAGTTTACCGCCGCCGTCAGTAACCGACCCAATGCGGCGGGTCTGGATTACGCGCGTGCGCGTAATATTCCAGCCATCGGTCTGGATCACAAGAGCTTTCCCTCCCGCGAGGCTTTCGATCAAGCATTGATTCAAGAGATTGAAAATGCAGGCGCGGATCTGGTCATTCTTGCCGGCTACATGCGCATCCTGACCAAGGCCTTCGTCGAGCGGTATCAGGGACGGCTTTTCAATATCCACCCCTCGCTTCTGCCCGCCTTTCCGGGGTTGAACACGCATGAAGCCGCGCTTGCCGAAGGCGTGAAGATTCATGGCTGCACCGTGCATTTCGTCACGCTGGAACTCGATCACGGCCCCATCATCATCCAGGCCGCCGTTCCGGTATTGCCGGGCGACACCGCGGAAACACTGGCTTCCCGGGTGCTGGTTGAAGAACACAAAATCTATCCGCTCGCGGTGAAATGGTTTGCCGAAGGCCGGCTGGTCATTTCGGACGGTGTGGTGAACGTGATTGACCCCGAGCGGTCACAGTCGGTGTTGGCAACCCCCTGACAGGATAAAAAATGAACCGCTTCCTCGGCCTGCTGCTGGCATTGATGCCTCTCGGCGTTTTTGCACAGGTTCCGCAACAGTTTGAACTGGTTTATCGATTTACATTCAATGGCCAGTTTCTGGGCAAGGTGACCGACCGGTTTCAGCGGCTGCCCAGCCAGCAATACCAATTGACCAGCATTGCCAAGCCGGAGGGAAATCTGGCCTTGCTGCTGCCCACGCTTTCATTGACCAGCAAGGGCACTTTCAAGTCACAGCAGCTTGTCCCCACATCCTATCGCCAGGTTCGCAGCAATGCGCCGCAGAAAGCCGCGCAAGCCAGCCTCGACTGGTCGAGAAAACTGCTGACCCATCAATACAAAGGCAAAACGGAACAGGAAAACCTGCCGTCCGGAACGCAGGACGCCCTGAGTCAACTTTATGTCTTTTCCATCATGGAAGATCTTCCTGGCAAGCTTGAAATGCCTGTCACCAACGGCCGGCGGCTCCTGAGCTACCGCTACGAGAAATACCCCGCCGAGCCCATCGTGACGCCGCTTGGCTCGTTTGAAACCGTGGAATACCGCCGCATCGCCGGACCCGACGAGAACGCCATCTCTGTCTGGGTTGCGCCTGCCCTGCACCATTTGCCATTGCGCATCCGGGTGAAGGAAGATTCGGGGACATTCGAGCAGCAACTCATCGGGATGAGTTATCGCGCCACATGAACAGGATGCCCCAGCGCAGCGGTGTCATGACCCTGCGAACGCTGGGGCGTGGTTTCTGGATTGGCTTGGCGGGTTCCGTCGGGCTGCATGCGGCGCTGCTGTCTACCGGGACATTCACCACTACGAAATGGACCGAGCCACGCATTATTGAAGCCCAGCTGGAAATCCTGCCGGGAACCAGGAAACCCGAGACTGATTCGCCGCCCATTCCCGAGGTTGCCACCAAGGCAGCCTTACCACCGGCACCGCCATCCCAACCACCTGCCGCAGACATTGCAGCCAGTCCGGTTCCACCAGAAGAGCAGACAAGCCTGTCAACGGTTGCCGAAGCCGTTGCTGTCACCCCACCGCCTCCAGCCTCCGAAAACGAGGCCCAAGCACCTGCGGCAGCTCCTCCATTGCCCGTGATCGAGCCGCCGCCTCCTGGCGGCAGGCCACATGCGGCACTATCTCACGCAGCAAGCAATCTGAAGGAACTACCCAAATATATCGAGATCGCCTATCAGCTCAAAGGTATGGTCAGCGGCAGGCAAACCCAGATCTGGCGGCGGGAAGATCAGCGCTATACCATCGAATCCAGCTCTGAAGCCACCGGTCTCGCGGCCATTTTCCTGAGCGGCAAGATCATTCAGAAGAGCAGTGGCCATATCGGGCCGCTGGGCCTGGTTCCCGAGCGATATGACATGCAACGGTTTAACGGAAAAAAAGAAATATTGCTGTTCAAGCCTGGCGACAATGTCATTGATGTCAGCCGGATCGACCCCAAAAAAGGCAAGCGCACAACCGAACTTCCCTTGCTGACCGGAACGCAGGATCCGCTGAGTTCCATATTTCAGCTGGCCATGATTGCCCGGGAGAACGGTGAAGGCGTCATCGTGGCAGCCGGAGCAAAGCGGGTAAAAGGCTATCCATACCGCACCCTGGGCACCGAAATCATCCAGACGCCATTGGGCCAATTGCAGACACTGCATGTGACACGCGCGGGCGATTCGAGCAAGGGTGCCGTGCATCTTTGGCTATCCATCGAACAGCGCCATTTGCCAGTCAAGATCACCTACACGGATGAAGACGGCGCGGAATGGGTGCTGGAAGCCGTCAGCTTGAAAGTGGAATGATGCCGAGCAGTTTCCGGGTCTTGCTTGCAAGCTCGGCCGCCGAGTCCACGCTTGCGGCAAGACAGTTGTAATGCCCCATCTTGCGTCCCGGCCTGGCTTCGGCCTTGCCATACAGATGCAGCTTGATGCCGGGATGCTGGAGCAACGCCATCCAGTCCGGTCCGGTTTTCCAGACATCGCCAAGCAGATTGACCATGACCACCGCTGAAAGCAGGCGCGTATCGCCTAGCGGCAATCCGCACAGCACCCTGACCTGCTGTTCGAATTGATCGGTGACGCAGGCATCCAGTGTGTAATGGCCAGAGTTGTGCGGTCGCGGTGCAATTTCGTTGACCAGAAAATTGCCGCCCTGCACCACGAAAAACTCGACTGCCATCACACCGACGTACCCCAGCTTTTCAGCAACTTGCATGGCTGTCACTTGCGCACGCTCCTGCATTGCCTGGTCCACCTTGGCCGGCACCGTGGTGGTATCCAGAATGCCATTCATGTGTTGGTTCTCGCCAACCGGCCAGCTCGCACATTCGCCCAGGTCGGTTCGCGCCAATACCACTGACACCTCACTGGCCATCTGGACAAAACCTTCCAGTACGCAAGGCACGCCCTTCAATTCGGCGAATGCCGACGCCAGTTCCTCCCGGTTGTTGACACGTATCTGACCCTTGCCGTCGTAACCAAAGCGGCTGACTTTCAGGATGGCGGGAAATCCCGCTGCCGTGGCGGCCGCTTCTAGCTCATTTTCATGGGCAATCAGCGCAAAGGGCGCGGTGGCGAATCCATTCTCGCGCAGCCAGGTTTTCTCGCGGCTGCGATCCTGCACGATGGACACGGCCTCGGCATTGGGCGCAACCCGCGTGTAGCGGGAAAGCTCGACCAGACTTGCCGCGGGCACGTTCTCGAACTCTGTCGTCACGGCGGTACAGGCTTCGGCCATTTTTTTCAGTGCGCCGTGATCGGTGTAATCAGCCTGCAAATGCACATCCGCCATCTGCCCCGCCGGGCTTCGCGGATCGGGATCCAGCACCATGACGCGATACCCCATGGTGCGCGCGGCAATGGTGAACATGCGGCCGAGCTGGCCGCCGCCGAGAATGCCGAGCGTTGCTCCGGGCAGAATTGGCAATCTAGCTGGCATCAGGCAATTTCATCGCCAGCACGGTTTCCACCTGCTGCCTGCGGAAGTCTTTCAGCATTTCCGCAACGCCGGCATCCCCGCGCGCAATCATGGCCACCGCAAACAATCCGGCATTCGCCGCGCCAGCCTCGCCAATGGCAAAAGTCGCGACAGGAATGCCTTTGGGCATCTGCACGATGGACAACAGGGAATCCTGCCCCTTGAGATATTTTGATGGCACGGGCACACCCAGCACGGGCACGACAGTCTTTGCCGCCAGCATGCCCGGCAGATGCGCCGCGCCACCCGCGCCAGCAATGATCACTTCAAGGCCGCGCGATTCCGCCGTCGATGCATAGTCATAAAGAAGATCGGGGGTTCGATGAGCCGAGACGACTCTTGTTTCATGGGCAATGCCAAAAGCCTTGAGCTGAACAACGGCATGTTGCATGACCTCCCAATCACTGGAAGACCCCATGACGACACCGACAATTGCTTGAGACATGGCCAACCCTGCAAGACGGAAAGCCTCTATTTTACCCAAGGTTTTTCTTCAAACATCTTCTTGAGGGACTTTTACACAGGCTCCTCAACATGGCTTATGCTTGCGCCATGCCAAACCTGACAGAATCCGAATCCTTGGCGCTGGCGAGCCAGATCGCCAGCCTGCAAACCGAGCATCGGGATCTGGATGCCATTACCGAGCATCTCGAAGCCACTGGATTCACGGACCAACTGGCGTTGCGGCGGCTGAAAAAACGCAAGCTGCAGCTCAAGGACGATATCGAACAACTGAAAATGTTGCTGGTGCCGGATATTCTGGCGTGACCAAGGAGAAAACCATGGCGGTGAACTTCATCAAGCGCATGAACCAGTCTGCCCTGCATCTGCTTGAGCATATCGGTCTTGCCATTATTGCTATTGCCACAGTAGTCGCCGCTTATGGCGAAGTCATGGTGATGATCAATGCGGGCGCCGTAACCCTGCCTGATCTGCTGTTAATGTTCCTGTATCTGGAAGTGCTGGCGATGGTTGCCATTTACTACGAGCAAGGCAAGCTGCCCATCCGCTTTCCCCTCTACATCGGCATGATCGCGCTGGCGCGGTATCTCATCATTGAAATGAAGAACATCAGTGAGGTACGCATGCTGGTGGTGGCTGGCGCGATCCTGATTCTTGCCATTGCCATTCTGATCATTCGATATGGCCACGTCCGCCTGCCTTACCGGGAAGACACGAGTAACGAATAATCCCGGCTATTTACTCCGATTTGGAAAGTTCAGCACAACAGCCGGCGGATGTGAGGATTCCTTTTCCGCCTGAGCCTGCATGGCCTTGGGAAATTCGCCCATCAGACGTGAAATGATCCCTAGCGATTCCTGCGTGTAATAGACCGCCTCAAACTGGATCCGCTCATCCAGGGCATTGCGATCCTGGCGATGAAATGCCTGCCAGGCCAGCTGAACCAGGCCCGGCAGTTCACGATCGACAAAAACGATTTCATCCTGGTCAATGATTGCCAGATATTGCATGCTGCGTATTGGGACAAACACACAGGGTTTGCCGCCCGACTGTATGGTACGAGCCAGCAGCAAATGAGCGAGGTTGTAGGTAGCCGCCGGTAAATGACGGGCTTCACGTAAAATGGGCTCTTCACGATATAGCGTCAATTCCATTTTGTCCCTCTCGTCTTTCAAACTTACACCCGCCCTGCTACAGGACGCAACGACTCTCCTTGGCGAGGTGCTTCACTTTTCCGCGCCAGCGGACAGTTTGTTGTCCACTTTCTTTCGCGACCGCCCGAAGCTTGGCCGCCAGGAAAGAACCGTCATCGCTGAATGTGTTTACGGCGTTTTACGGCGATTTCTTGCGCTCAAGTGGATACTGCCAGACGGCAATCCCCGCTTATGGATTCTGTTATGGCTGGGAAGGTTCCAGGGAATAAGCCAGCGCGAACTTGAACCCCTGATTCTGCCGCGTGACCGCGAAAAACTGGCCGCGCTTAAATCAAGGTCGCTGGAATCCGCACCGCTTGATGTTCAGGCCGAGTTGCCAGAATGGGTCGTGGGTAAATTGCGTCCCGTCATGGCGGATGAAGCCATACTGAACCTCGGCCGCGCCCTGCAACAACCCGCGCCACTGGATATCCGGGTCAACACCTTCAAATCCAGCCGCGAGTCCCTGCTATCGGCATTGGATGAAAGCGGCATCGCGGCGCAGGCAACCCGATACTCTCCCATCGGAATTCGCGCCAGCGGCCATCCAGACCTTGCCAAACTGACCGCCTTCAAATCAGGCGAAATGGAAGTGCAGGACGAAGGCAGCCAGTTGCTGGCGATTCTTGTCGGCGCGCGGCGCGGGGAAATGGTTGCCGATCTTTGCGCGGGCGCGGGCGGAAAAACCCTGGCCCTGGGTGCGCAAATGTCTTCATCAGGCCGCCTGTACGCGTTCGACATTAATGAAAAAAGGCTGTCCAGGCTAACTCCCAGATTGAAACGCTCCGGGCTTTCGAATGTCACGCCGCAATTGATAGCCAGTGAAAATGACACGCGGCTTAAACGACTTGCAGGAAAACTTGATCGCGTCCTGGTTGATGCCCCTTGCTCGGGTTTGGGCACCTTGCGCCGCAATCCGGATTTGAAATTCCGCCAGTCACCACAAACCATTGCATCGTTGACCCAAACCCAGGCCAGCCTTATCCGTGCTGGCGCAAAGCTTCTCAAACAGGGAGGCCGGCTGGTTTACGCGACCTGCAGTTTATTGCCGGAAGAAAACCAGGCCATCATTGCCGATTTTCTGGCGGAACATCGTGATTTCCGTCTGTTGCCCGCCAGCGAGGCACTGGCAGTCCAACGGATTCCCCTGGACACGGGGAAATATCTTGAACTCAATCCCGCCCTCCATGGCACGGACGGCTTTTTTGCGGCAGTATTGGAAAAAATACATCATTAAAATGGCCTGAGCGGAGGACGCTGCCTGACAATGATTCACCATCCCATCAATCCCGACCGCGCGCAAACGCTATCCGGCCTGTTTCAGGAACGGCTTGCGCTCACTCCGGACAAGATCGCCTGTCGGCAGTTCGATGCGGCGACCGAAACCTGGCAAAGCCTGACCTGGCGGGATATCGCCCGTGAAGTGACTCGCTGGCAAGCCGCGTTGACCAGGGAAAACCTGTCACCCGGCGACCGCGTTGCCGTCATGCTGAAAAATTGCGCGGAGTGGATTATTTTCGATCAGGCGGCATTGGGGTTAGGCTTGGTCACCGTCCCGCTTTATCTCGACGACCGGCCTGACAACGCCGCCTGGATCATCGACAATGCCGGCGCCCGCCTGCTGCTGGTGGAAGGCCGGTTCCAGCACCGCAAGGTGGCCGAAATCGTCGCCAGTTCGCAAAAGCTCGAGCGGGTCATCAGCCTGTTGCCACCGGAAAAACTCACTGACTGGAGTCCTCGGTTTGCCGTGGCCGAAGACTGGTTGAAAGCCGCCGAAGGCACACCGATTCCCAAGCGCCGGGTCGCGGCGGACATGCTTGCCTCCATCGTCTACACCTCCGGCACCACCGGCAAACCCAAAGGCGTCATGCTCACCCACGACAACATGCTGTGGAACGCATGGTATGCCAGCCGATGTGCCAACTTTGATCCGGATGAGATTTTCCTGTCCTTTCTGCCCTTGTCCCATACTCTGGAACGCACGGCGGGCTATTACCTGCCCATGCTGCTGGGCGGCGAGGTGGTCTATGCTCGCTCGATCGCGCTGTTGGCACAGGATCTGCAAACCATCCGGCCGACCGTGCTGGTATCCGTGCCGCGCATTTACGAACGGGTATATGGCCGCATCCAGGACGCACTGGCCAAGAAAGGTGGCATGGCCCAGACCTTGTTTGAAACTGCTGTGGATGTCGGCTGGCATAAATTCGAGTACGAGCAGGGACGCGCATCCTGGCATCCCAAGCTCCTTTCATGGCCGCTGCTGAAAAAACTGGTGGCCGACGGCGTCACGGAAAAACTGGGCGGCCAGCTCAAGATAGCCATCTCGGGCGGCGCGGCCTTGTCGCCCGACATTGCCAAGGTTTTCATTGGGCTGGGCGTGCCTGTATTCCAGGGCTACGGGCTCACCGAAACCAGCCCCGTCGTTTCCGTCAACCGGCCGGATTCCAACATTCCCGCCAGCATTGGCAAACCTCCGGAAGGCGTGGAAGTCAAGATCGGCGAGCACGATGAACTGCTGACCCGAAGCCGCTGCGTAATGCGCGGCTACTGGGACAACCCGGAAGCGACCGCTTCCGTCATCGATGGCGCCGGCTGGTTTCATTCCGGCGACCAGGCTCGCATGGATGAGCATGGTCATCTCTACATCATTGGCCGCATCAAGGACATCATCGTGCTCAATAATGGCGAGAAGGTGCCTCCCGGTGACATGGAAGCCGCCATCAAGCTCGACCCGCTTTTTGAGCAGATCATGATCATTGGCGAAGGCAAACCCTATCTTGCCGCCCTGGCCGTCCTCAATCCTGAACACTGGCAAAGCTGGTGCGCGGAACACAATCTGGATGCCTCGGCGCCGGATACACTAACGGACAGCCGCGTAAACAAAATGCTTCTTGCCCGGTTGACCGCACGCCTGAAAGCGTTTCCCGGCTATGCGCAAGTCCGCCGTCTGTACGCCACGCTCGAACCCTGGTCAGTAGAAAACGGCCTGCTGACGCCCACGCTGAAAATGAAAAGAGCGCAGATACTCAACCGTTACGCCAAGGAATCCGACGCGCTTTTCTCCGATCTCTGACGCCCCATGGCAGAAAAACTCCCGCCCCTCGACAATCTTCTTATCAAGCTGATCCAGGACAGCCACGACACCGCATTGATGGCTCAGCTTGCCGCGCTGGCATTAAGTATTGTGATTGGCTGGCTGGCAACGCGCGCGCTCAAGCCACGGCTGGGCAAACTCGAGGAAACCTGGAGCGCCGGGGCCGAGGGCTTGCAACGCATCGGGCTGCCCGTCGCTATTCTTGCCGTTGTCTTTTTGATGCGGGAAGGGCTGCGCTTCTGGCAGGGCGAACTTCACTTGTTGAATCTGGCCATTCCGCTGATTTCCGCCCTGGTTCTGGTGCGGCTGCTGATTTATTCCCTGCGCTATGCATTGAAGCCTTCCGCTTCACTCAAGGCCTGGGAGCGAGGCATTGCCTGGGTAATCTGGATCGGCGTGGCCATGCACATCACCGGCGTGCTGCCGCGTGTACGTGCCGCGATGGCAACCGTCGCATTCGAATCCGGTACGCACAAGTTTTCGCTGCTGCTGCTATTCGAGGCAGTAACGGTCATCATCGCCTCGATCATTCTTGCCCTGTGGGCCGCACAGTTCATCGAAAGCCGCTTGATGCGCGTGCCGCACATGGACTTGAGCCTGCGCATGGCGCTTTCCAAGGCGGCCCGGACAGTTTTGCTGGTACTAGCCGTATTGGTCGCACTGCCCGCGGTGGGCATCGATCTGACCGTGCTTTCCGTCTTTGGCGGAGCGCTGGGCGTAGGTTTGGGCTTCGGCTTGCAAAAAGTGGCCAGCAATTATGTTTCCGGTTTCATCATCCTGCTTGATCGCTCGGTGCGCATGGGCGACATGATTACGGTCGACAACAAATACGGCCAGGTCGCGGAGATGAACACCCGGTATACGCTCATCCGCTCGCAGGATGGCACGGAATCCATCGTCCCCAATGAAATGCTCATCACCCAGACCGTGGTCAACCACTCGCTGTCCAAACCCGACGTCCGCATCGAACTGCCGATCCAGGTTGCCTATTCAACGAATCTGGAAATCGCGCGTGACCTCATGATCGAGGTGGCCCGGAATCACCCGCGCGTCATTTCGGAAGGCGCCGAGACGCCCAAGGTATTTCTGCGCGATTTTGGCGACAACGGCATCATTATGGATCTGGCAATCTGGATCAAGGATGCCGAGGACGGCCAACTCAGTCTGCGTTCGGATCTTTACTGGGGCATCTGGAGTGCGTTCAAGCAGGCGAACATTGAGATACCGTTCCCTCAGCGGGTCATCCACACAGTCGAAAAAACCGCTTGATTTACAGGGCAGCAGCCCCATAATAGCCGGACCTTGACGTCTGTTTTACAGGACAAACCGCATGCTCTCATCTGTTTTTGGTCTTCCGTTGTGGAATCTGCCATGGTGGCAGTACGTGCTCATCACGCTTGGCATGACCCATGTCACCATTGCCGCGGTCACGATCTTCCTGCACCGCAGTCAGGCCCATCGCGCGCTGGATCTTCACCCCATCGTCAGCCACTTTTTCCGTTTCTGGTTATGGATGACCACGGGCATGGTAACCAAGGCATGGGCTGCCATCCACCGCAAACACCATGCAAAATGCGAAACTCCGGAAGACCCGCATAGCCCTCAGGTTCTGGGACTTAAAAAGGTATTTTTCGAAGGCTCGGAACTGTATCGCGCCGAGGCCAAGAATCTGGAAACGCTGGGAAAGTATGGCCACGGCACGCCGGATGACTGGCTAGAGCGCAAGCTCTACACGCCCCGTTCAGGGCTGGGCATCAAACTCATGCTCATTATTGATGTCGCCTTGTTCGGACCCATTGGCCTGACGATCTGGGCCGTGCAAATGGCGTGGATTCCCATTACCGCCGCCGGCATCATCAACGGCGTAGGCCATTATTGGGGCTATCGCAACTTCAAATGCGAAGATGCGTCGACCAACATTGTTCCCTGGGGCATCATCATCGGCGGCGAAGAATTGCACAACAACCATCACGCCTACGGAACCAGCGCCAAATTATCCTCCAAGTGGTACGAATTCGACATCGGCTGGCTCTACATCCGCATCATGGAAACGGTTGGTTTGAGCAAAGTCCGCAAAGTAGCTCCAGTGGTGCGCTGGCAGCCCGCCAGGCCCATGGTTGACCTGAGCGTGCTTCAGTCCGTCATTACCCATCGTTATGACGTAATGACCCGCTATGCCAGGCTCATGAACAAACAGGCCAAACTGCATTTGCCGCAAGGCATGAATGTCGGAAAGCTGCGTGAATGGCTGCACATCGAACCCGCCGCGCTCAAGCAGGAAGAAAAAATCGAAGTGGAAAAAGTCCTGTCGAAAAATGACGTTCTTGCGAAGCTCTATCAGATGCGCCAGGAACTGGCTGAAGTCTGGGGCCGCTCCACACTGCCCAAGGAACAACTGGTTGGCAAATTGCAGGACTGGTGCCAGCGGGCAGAAGCCAGTGGCATCGAGGCGCTGAGAGATTTCTCGCTGCGGCTAAAAAGCTATGCCTGATTGAGAAAGCCCTTGATCCAACAAAAAACCCGCCATCTGGCGGGTTTTCTTTTTTTGCCAAGCGGGCCATTACTTCAGCTTGGTTTCCTTGTACATCACATGTTTGCGGGCCTTGGGATCGAATTTCATGATCTCCATTTTGCCGGGCATGGTCTTCTTGTTCTTGGTCGTGGTGTAGAAATGGCCGGTACCCTCGGTGGATTCCAGCTTGATTTTTTCGCGTCCGCCTTTTGCCATGATTCAGTCCTCAGATCTTTTCACCACGGGCGCGCATGTCGGCCAGAACGGCATCGATGCCCTTCTTGTCGATGGTGCGGAGTGCCGCATTGGTGAGACGCAGGGTCACAAAGCGGTTTTCGCTTTCGACCCACAGACGGCGGTTTTGCAGATTGGGCAAAAACCGGCGCTTGGTTTTGTTGTTGGCGTGGGAGACGTTGTTCCCGACCATGGGCTTTTTGCCCGTTACCTGGCATACGCGAGCCATAATTGCGCTCCAACTCGGATTTGGAAAAACGCGATTTATATCATGAAATCCCCGCAAAGCGCAAATCACAGCAATCCCGCCTCCGCAAATGAGATGCCGCCGGCCCCCGCCACGACGAAGTGATCCAGCACTCGTACATCGACCAGAGCCAAAGCCTGTTTGAGGGTTTGGGTAAGCAGTTTGTCGGCCTGACTGGGTTCGGCCACGCCGGACGGGTGGTTGTGCGCGAGAATGATGCCGGCGGCATTGTGCGCCATTGCCCGCTTGACCACTTCGCGTGGATAAACACTGGTCTGGGTGAGTGTGCCGCGGAACAGCATTTCGGCCTGGGTCACGCGGTTTTGCGCATCCAGAAACACCGCCCAGAATTCCTCGTGGGGTTTGTCCTTCAGCAGCAGACTCAGGTATCGCCGGACAGCGCCTGGCGAGGTCAGCGCATCGCCGCTTTGCATGTCTTCCTTCAACGCACGCCGCGCCATTTCCATGACCGCCTTCAATTGTGCGTATTTGGCCGGGCCCAGACCGGGCGCATCGCAAATCTGCTGTTGGTCGGCCAGACATAATTTCGACAGGCCGCCGAATCGATCCAGCAGTTCTCGGGACAAATCAACCGCGCTTTTGCCGGTAACACCAGTACGCAGAAAAATGGCAAGCAGCTCTGCGTCCGTCAGGCTTTCCGCGCCGCGCTCCAGCAACTTCTCCCTGGGTCTTTCGTCAGCAGGCCAGTCCCGAATCGCCATTTTTCCTACCCTCCCGTAAAATCGTCTCTTTATTTAGTGCGGATGCAATTTTGCGCCATGCCTGACACACAAGGCAAAACCATCATTCTGGGCATTACCGGCGGGGTGGCTGCCTACAAGGCAGCGGAACTTGCGCGCCTGTGGGTCAAAGCAGGCCACAAGGTGCAAGCGGTGATGACGGAAGCGGCGAAGCATTTTGTCGGCCCCGCCACTTTACAGGCGCTGACCAACCGACCGGTGTTGACCGGTTTGTGGGGCTCGGGCGGCGATGGAATGGACCATATCCACGCCAGCCGGCAAGCGGATTTGATCGTGGTCGCACCCGCTTCTGCCGACTTCATGGCCAAGCTGGCTTTGGGCCGCGCTGACGACCTGCTCTCGACGCTTTGTCTCGCGCGCGCCTGCCCGCTTGCCATTGCCCCGGCCATGAATCGGGAAATGTGGGCCAACCCTGCAACCCAGCGGAATCTCAATCAACTGCGCCACGACGGGATCACCATCATTGGCCCGGACGAAGGCGAGCAGGCTTGCGGTGAAACCGGCCTTGGGCGCATGAGTGAGCCCGCCGCGATTTTCGATGCCGTGGAGATACTGCTTGGCCCAAAACCTCTGGCTGGCAAAACAGTGCTGGTAACGGCCGGGCCGACATTCGAGCCCGTCGATCCGGTACGCGGGTTGACCAACCTGAGCTCGGGCAAAATGGGCTACGCCGTGGCACAGGCCGCGAATGAGGCAGGTGCGCGCGTGATACTGGTATCGGGTCCGGTTTGTCTCGATGCCCCAGCGGGAGTTGAAAAAGTCAGCGTGACAACCGCAAGGGAAATGCAGACAGCTGTCATGCACAGTGTAAACGACGCTCAAATTTTCATCTCCGTGGCGGCCGTGGCGGATTACCGTCCGGCGCAGGCAAGCGCCCAGAAAATCAAGAAAAGCGGGAAATCACTGACGCTGGAACTGTTGCCCAACGAGGACATTCTGGCAAGTGTCGCCAACCTGCCAAAGCCCCCGTTATGTATTGGTTTCGCCGCCGAAACCGAGAATCTTCTGGATCACGCCGAAGCCAAGCGCAAAGCCAAAAAACTGCCGTTGCTGGTTGCCAATCTTGCCCAAGACACGCTTGGATCGGATTCGGCCGAGCTTGTCCTGCTGGATGATGCAGGCATCCATCCTTTGCCCAAGGCGGATAAACTGACCCAGGCACGCCGGCTTGTCCAACATGCCGTTGAATTGTTCAATCTGTCGAAATCCCGTCAAACATGAAGCTTGAAGTCAAAATCCTGAACGAAAAAATCCGCGGTCAATTACCTCATTACGCAACGAAAGGCGCCGCCGGTCTGGATTTGCGCGCCTGCATCGAAGCGCCTATAACCCTCAACCCGGGCGACACGCAACTGATTCCAACCGGCATGGCCATACACCTGGGTGATCCCGGTTATGCCGCGCTGATCCTTCCGCGTTCAGGTCTGGGACACAAGCATGGGATCGTGCTCGGCAATCTCGTGGGCCTGATTGACTCGGATTACCAGGGTGAACTCATGGTCTCGTGCTGGAATCGAGGCCAGACGAGCTTTGTGTTGCAACCCATGGAAAGGTTGGCGCAACTGGTCGTTGTGCCTGTGATTCAGGTCGACCTGACCGTGGTGGACAATTTCGAACAGAGTCATCGCGGCGAAGGCGGCTTTGGCAGCACAGGTACCAAGTAGTCGGAAAAATTTACAACTAATCTGATTACCCTATCGCCCGCCTGATCCAGACAGGTGGCAGAATTGAGGCACGGAGATTGCTACTTATTGCCTCACCCTGACTACAAAACAAATTAATCGGGTCGCGGAGCAACAAGCACGGGAGACGTCATTCTCCCCGCGCCCCCATGAAAAAAACAATGAAACGTCCATCCTTGACCCGTTACGGTGTAATGCTGACAGCCTTTCTGTCTGCACTTGCCGCCTTGGCGGTCTTGTCTGTTTTCCTCACCCGGGAAAGAGACGAGATGGACACAAGTGTCCTGCAAAAACCCGCGATGGCAACGCAAATTGAATATCTCGCCGAAACCATGCGCCAGTCGGTAGAGGCCATTGCATCGCATCCGCAAACGCTGGCCTGCTTTGAAGCCGGCAATAGCGAAGCCTGCCGTACCCAGGCAGTCAATCTGTATGCGCTTAACCGCGAAGCCACGCTTTATTTCGTCCAGGAAGGCCAGAGCGCGGACCTGTTGCCGGGCTTCCTGTCTGGCGGCACCCGCAGACTGGTTGAGCGCGCTGCCCGCCAGAACAGCGCCGCTTCCGCCGCCACATTCAGCCTGGCCGTTTCACAACCCGTGCTCAATCCGGCAAACCAGCGTCTGGGGTTTGTCGTGCTGGAGCAGGGTGTTCCACAACTGCAAACCCTGTTCGACACCTTGCCGCTTCCAGCGGCTGGCGCGTACGCCGAACTATTGCAATCACAGGGATCGGAATCTTCAGTCCTGATGCGGCGAGGAAACCAGGCCATCAAGAACAGCGCGCCGGCTTCCATGATCACACTGGCAGGCACGCCCTGGAAAATCGCTGTCTGGCAGAACGGGACAGCCAGCTTTCAGGCAGCCCTGCCCTATCTTCTTGCCTGGATTTTATTGTCGCTCGTCATTGCCGTCTTTGTGATGGCCATCATCATGACATTGCGAAACAAGGTAATCGACAACCTGAAAATCATGGCGACCTTGATTAACGACATGCGCCAGAACAAGCTGCGCCCGGACTACCCGATCAATCTGGTCGAATTTGAAAGTCCGATGAAAACCATGCTGAAGATTGCGCATGTGCAGGTTGGCCGGCAGAAGGAAGCCACGACCCAGGCAAAACTTGACCACCTGTCCAAGGTCAATAACCGCCGCAGTTTTGAAGAGAAACAGGCCGAACTGTTCAAGACCTTGAAAGATGGCTGGACACACAGCCTGCTTATTCTCGACATCGACAACTTCAAGCAGATCAACGACACCTTTGGACATGAAGCGGGCGATCAGATGATCGTTGCCTTCGGCCGGGCACTGCGGGAAAACCTGCGCTCAAGCGATTTCATCGCCCGATTGGGCGGCGATGAATTCTGCGTGCTGTTTCCCTACACACCTTTGGAACGTGCCCAGGAATTATGCGACCGGCTGAGAGGCAACATGCCGGAAATGGTCGAATTAATTCCTGGCGTTTCGCACAAGCTTGCCTGGAGTGGCGGTCTTTCCGAATACAGCAAGAGCGACAGCCAGGAAAACGCCGCGCTTTCGCGGGCGGATGCCGCGCTGCTGGAAGCCAAACGGTCCGGGCGGAACAATACACGCATCAAGGCCGCCGCTTGAAAACCGCGACGACCAGCGCCACCGCGATCCACAACAATACGGGCAGATTTCCCCAGCGGGCATAAGGCGTCACGCCCGCATATCCCTGCACAGTGCCTTCGAGAGTGGCGGCCTCGAATCCGGGCAGCGAACTCACCACGCGGCCTTTCTGATCGATGATCGCCGTCACGCCCGTGTTCGTCGCCCGCAGCATATAACGCCCTGACTCCAGCGCGCGCATTTGCGACATTTGCGCGTGCTGCCAGGCGGCGAAAGTCTCACCGAACCACGCATCATTTGTCACGTTGACCAACAGGCTCGCTTCGGGCAACGCACGGATGATTTCCTGGCCAAACACATCCTCATAGCAGATGTTTACCGCTACCTGCTGGCCCGCTACCTGCAAAGGTGCCTGATCCTTGCCGCCCCGAGCGAAATCCGACAGTGGAATGTGCAGGACATTGACTATCCACTGAAACCCCTTCGGAACAAATTCACCGAAGGCCACCAGGTGCTGCTTGTGATAGAACTGCGTGGGCGAGACGCCAAAACTGGCGACGCTGTTGTAATACGCACCCTGGATATCGCCAGTCGGCACACCGGCCAGAATGTCTGCATAGCGGCTTTGCGCCAATTGACGCATGCCATCCAGATACGCAGACGGGAGCTGCGAATAAAAAACCGGCAAGGCTGTTTCCGGCAGCACGATCAGCCTGGCTTGGGTAGCCTCTATACGGCCAGCATATTCAGCCAGTGTTTGCGCGGCTCTTTCAGGACGCCACTTCATCTCCTGTGGAATATTTCCCTGCAACAAGGCTACTGATACTGTCTGGCCCGCGGGCCTGGTCCACTCAACATGTTTGAAACCTTCGCCCGCGCCCAGCACCCCCACCAACAGCAGAAAGGGTGCAACCCACAATCCGGGAATCCACGCGCGCTGCATGAGCCAAACCAATGCGCCTGCAACAAAAAAACTCAGTCCGCTCAACCCATAGACGCCGACAAGCGGGGCATATCCGGCAAGCCATCCGGCAGGCGCTTGTGCGTACCCCATCGTCAGCCAGGGAAACCCGGACAAAATCCAGCCGCGAAGCCATTCCATCAGAGTCCAGCAAGCGGGAATCACCATGAGCAGCCGCATGGCGCCCGGCGAGGAGAGCCTGCCCGACAGCCAACCCGCGATGGCCGGGAACAAGGCTAGAAAAGCGCAGAACAGAAAAGTGGCCAAACCAGCGAGCACGGCAGGCATGGCGCCATAAACCGCCATGCTGACATACACCCAGCTCACCCCCGCGCCAAACAAACCCAGGCCAAACCACCAGCCATCGATAAACATCTGACGCGGGCTATCGTTTTCCCAAAGCCGGGCCAACAAATACAAGGATACAAATGCGAGCCCCCACCATCCGATCGGCGCAAATGCCAGTACGGACACAGCACCTGATACAACAGCCGTTACATTTCGCAGGCGGCCGCCAAAAGCGGCTTTTTGTACAAGATGGGTTATGGGTGGCATGGGTGAATAAATAAATACCGGTTTATAGTGTGCGGATGCTGCTGCCTGTTTTATTTTTACTGACGCTGATTGCCCTGATTGTATCGGGCATCCAGCCCCACGACCGGCTGACCTGGTGGATGGAAGTGATGCCCGTCGTCATTGGTCTGCCCATCCTGATTTTCACGCGCAGGCATTTCCCGCTGACGACACTGCTGTATTGCCTGTTGTTTATCCATGGCCTGATTCTCATGCTTGGCGGACACTACACCTATGCCCGCGTGCCACCCGGATTCTGGATGCAGGAGTGGTTCGATTTCTCACGCAATCATTATGACCGGATCGGACACCTTGCCCAGGGCTTCATCCCCGCGATGCTTGCCCGGGAAATTCTCATTCGCTTGTCTCCACTGCGGCCGGGCGGCTGGCTGTTCTTTCTGGTGTGTTGCGTCACCCTGGCAATCTCTGCTTCCTACGAGTTCATCGAATGGTGGGCCGCGCTGCTCTACGGTTCGGATGCCGACAGTTTTCTCGCCACACAGGGAGATGTCTGGGACACCCAGTGGGACATGTTCCTGGCATTGATTGGCTGTCTGGCATCACAAATTCTGTTGAGCAACCAGCATGACCGGCAGATCATGCGGCTGAGATAACCGCCGTTAATCGCCAAGCTGGATACGGCCAGCCTTCTCCGCCGCGGCAAAATCCAGCATGCGCTGTATGGAAACCGCCGCTCTGGCGCGGATGCTTTCCTCGATGTGAATTTCATTCCCGCCCGGACTCCCAATTGGAGCGGCCAGCACCGCAGCCAGTTTCCGCAAGCCGTTCATGGCCATCCACGGGCAATGCGCGCATGAATTGCAGGTTGCGCCCTCGCCGGCGGTAGGCGCCTCCAGCAGGATTTTCCCCGGCGCCGCCGCGCGCATCTTGTGGAAAATGCCATTGTCGGTAGCCACGATGAATTCGTGATTGGACAGACGGCGCACGGCATCGATCAGTTGCGTGGTCGATCCGACTACGTCGGCCATGGCAATTACCGCTTCGGGCGATTCGGGGTGCACCAGTACCGCCGCATCGGGATGCTTCTCGCGCAAGGCTTTTAGTCCATCCGCCTTGAAGGCTTCGTGCACGACGCAAGACCCCTGCCAGAGCAGCATGTCTGCGCCGGTCACGCGCTGGACGTACTGTCCAAGATGGCGGTCTGGCGCCCATAGCAATTTCTTGCCCTGCCCGTGCAGGTATTTGACGATTTTTGCCGCGATGCCGGATGTCACGACCCAGTCCGCGCGCGCTTTCACCGCTGCGCTGGTATTGGCATAGACTACAGAAACCCGATCTGGATGGGTATCGCAAAAGGCGGCAAACTCATCCGCCGGGCAAGCCAGGTCAAGCGAGCAATCCGCACCCAGATCCGGCATGATCACGCGCTTTTCCGGATTCAGTATCTTCGAGGTCTCGCCCATGAATTTGACCCCGGCAACAATCAGCGTCTTCGCCTTGTGCGCATGACCGAAACGGGCCATTTCCAGCGAATCCGAAACACAGCCGCCGGTTTCCTCCGCCAGATCCTGAAGATCGGCCGAGGTGTAGTAATGCGCGACCAGGACCGCATCCTGGTCAGCCATTAATTTCTTGATTTTGTTTTTTAGCGACAGCCGCTCACGATCATCCAGCACCTCCTCGACCATAGGCGGGGCCTGGATTACGGGTCTGACCGGCAGGGGGAAATCCACTCTCATTCGTTTGATTCCAGCGCAGCAGCAACAAAACCGGAGTATAGCCGGACGCGCGCCTTATGCCGTATGCTCACGTCCCATGCAGCAACTTCTCCTTGAAATTCGCCCCGCGCCCCAGCCAGCACTGACAAACTTTGTTGCTGGAGCCAATCTTGAACTCATGGAGATGTTGAGTAACTGGCAGGCTGGCAAAACGGCTGAGAAAGCACTCTATATCTGGGGTCCCCCGGGCAGCGGCAAAACGCATTTATTGCGTGCGGTCACGGCATATCAAGGTACGTTGCTTTGGAATGGTCAGGATGACATTCCAGCCGGGTGCCAGCTGATTGCACTGGATGATGTGGAGCGTCTTTCGGAAGCCTCACAGATCAAGGCGTTTGCCGCGTTCAATGGCGCAAAGGCAGCGGGAAAACTGTGGATTGCCGCCGGAGAGAATGCACCAGCAGGCTTGAATGTTCGAGACGATCTTCGCACCCGCCTCGGCTGGGGTCTTGTTTACCGCTTGCAACCCCTCAGCGACGAAGACAAACAGGCTGCGTTGATCATGCACGCGAGGAATCTGGGATTCGATCTGGATCCCGCTATCGCGGCCTGGCTGCTGACACGCCATGGCCGCGATCTGGGCTATCTGTTGCAGGTGGTTGAGGCGCTCGACCGGTACAGCTTGCAAACAAGGCGCCGTGTCACCTTGCCGCTATTGAAAACCCTGTTGGCCTGATTTTGCGTCACGCCTTCTGGTTTTCCTCGGCGATTTCCTTCCTTACCTGATCCATATCCAGTGCCATCACCTGGCCCAGCAACTGATCAAGACCGGAAGCGGGCAGGGAACCGGGCTGGGAAAAAATGATGATTTGTTCACGGAAAACCATCAGGGTCGGGATGGAACGGATATTGAAGGCCGCAGCCAGTTCCTGCTCGGCCTCGGTGTTGACCTTGGCGAATACGATACCTTCGTGCTTTTCCGAGGCGGCTTCATAAATGGGGGCAAACGCGCGGCAGGGTCCGCACCAGGGCGCCCAGAAATCGACAATAACGACGTCATTGCCCGTAATGGTTTGCTGAAAGTTGTCCTTGTTGAGTTCGAGGGCTGCCATGATGGTTCCAGATGTATTTAGAGAGATAAGAGGAAAATTATTGATCCGAAATCAATGAACTTGAAACACGCCCACTGGATTTGGTTACCCGAAAATGGCAGGGCAACCGCACCAGATTTCGGATCAATAACAATTAAACCTCGGCGGGTTATTGAGGGGAAATTCATGAACTTGAATTTCCCCTCAATAACCCAATAAAAACGGCGCGGTTTAAGCCGCGCCGCAAGTATCACCCTATCACGGGCAACAGGTCCGCGCAATGCGCGGTCTTCTTGGTTTGGGCAGCCAGAAATCCGGCTGGGGTCCCCTTATACAAGCCGAAGCCGGCTCGTCTGAAAATCCTTATTTGGCAAACGCTTGCTGAAACATGCCACGGCTGGTTTCCGCCGGACGTGTCAGGTTCTGGCTGCGGCGAAGATTGCCCCGAACTTCCGCCCGGTTCACCGCCATGATCAGTTCTGTTGCCAGAACGCGAGCCTGATGCGGTGACAATTTCAAATCACATTCGCCATTGCTGAGCGTAAAAGCAACCCTGTCCTTACCGCCATTGTCTTCAACCAGACTGATGCTTACCGCTGTGCCGTTGTCGAGTTCCATTTCCTTTACTCCTTCATTCATCCTGGGTGCTCTCTTTCTTGCAGACTGTGTGCCAGGCCGGAATCTTAGTTGAAACAAATGAAAGTACTGTGAAATCAAGCATTTTTTACCGAATCCATTTCTGCTTAACAAATTCGTGCCGGGGATTCTGACGAAGCCCCGACAGATCAGTCTGGAAAATTGACGATTAGCGAGAGATCGCTTTGGCCCTGCCCGAAAGCAGGGTGTAAGCGACAGGGATGACAAACAGCGTAAGCAGGGTACCCAGCAGTAATCCCCCCACAATGACCCAGCCGATGGGCGAACGCGATTCCGCGCCGGCGCCGGTTGCAATGGCCAGGGGTACCGCACCCAGCACCATGGCGGCAGTGGTCATCAAGATCGGGCGCAGCCGCAAACCCGACGCTTCGATTACTGCCTCGCGCACGGTTCTGCCCTGTTCCCTGAGCTGATTGGCAAATTCCACAATCAGAATCCCGTGCTTGGTAATCAACCCCACCAGCATGATGAGTCCGATCTGGCTATATACATTGAGCGTGCCGCCCGTCAGTTTCAGCGCCAGCAGCGCGCCGGTCATCGCCAGCGGCACGGTCAACATGATGACAAGCGGCCCCCTGAAACTTTCAAACTGCGCAGCCAGCACCAGATAAATGAACACCAGCGCCAAGCCAAACGTCACCAACAGGGTCTTGCCGGACTCCCTGAATTCACGCGATTGTCCATCCAGCGTGGTCTGAAAATTGGCAGGCAGGGTTTCCTTTGCCGCCTGATCCATGAAGGTCAGCGCATCGCCCAGGGTGTAGCCAGGTGCGATATTGGCGGAAATGATGGCCGCCCGCTGTCGATTGAAGTGATTGAGTTCCTTGGGCGCCACGGTTTCCTCAATCGCAATCAGATTGGACAGCGGCGTCAGATCGCCATCCGCCCCCCGCACATACACCACCCCCAAATCCTGCGGCGTTGTCCGATCCTTGGGTTCCATCTGCACGATGACATCATATTGTTCGCCTTCCCGCTTGAAGCGGGTGACTTCGCGTCCGCCCATCAGCGATTCCAGTGTTCGGCCAATGCTGTCGACACTGACACCCATATCCGCGGCCTTGTCCCGATTAACCGATACGGAAATTTGCGGTTTGTTGAGCTTGAGGTCGGTATCCGCATTGACCAGACCGGGATAAGCCCGGACCTTGCCCATGAGTTTTTCCAACGCATCATCCAGCGCCTGATAGGTCGGCGCCTGCACCACGAATTGCAGCGGCGGGTTGCGGAAACTTTGCCCCAGCGACGGCGGATTAATCGGAAACGCCAGCACACCCGGCATGGACACGAACATGCGCGGACCCAAAGACTGGGTGATGTCCATCTGACTGCGTGCGCGTTCTTCCCAAGGCTTCAGCATCACAAAAGAAAGCGCGGTATTGACCGGGTTGGGACGCTCCAGGCCCGGCGCCACCACGACAAAAGCCGTGCGGATCTCCGGCACGGTTTTGTAAATACCTTCCAGCTGACGGGCATACTGGTCGGTGTAGGCCATGGTCGAGCCTTCCGGTGCCAGCATGAACCCGATGAAGAACCCGCGATCTTCGGTCGGCGCCAGTTCGGATTTCAGCGATTTCATCAGACCCCAGGCTGCCAGCGCCGCCAGCACGAACAGGACCAGGGTTATCCAGCGCGCATTGAGCACATGGTCCAGCAGATTCCGGTAAGTCCGGTTCATACCATTCAATATCCGTTCACCCAGCATGAACAGCGCGCCATGCCGGGTTTCATGTTTCAGCAATCGGCTGCACATCATGGGCGTCAACGTCAATGCGACGAAGCCGGATACCAGCACAGCCGCCGCCACGGTCAATGCAAATTCAGTAAACAGCCGGCCGGTATTGCCGGTGGCAAACGCCAGTGGGGCAAAAACCGAGGCCAGCGTGAGCGTCATGGCCAATACGGCGAAACCGATTTCCTTGGCGCCTTTCTTTGCGGCCTCCAGCGGTTGCATGCCCTCTTCGATATGGCGGTAGATGTTTTCCAGCATGACGATTGCATCGTCCACCACCAGGCCGATGGCAAGCACTAGGCCAAGCAGGGTCAGCACGTTAATGGTGAAGCCGAATGCGTAAAGGAAGGCAAACGCGCCAATGAGTGAAACCGGGATGGTCACGAAGGGAATCAGGGTGGCGCGCCAGGAACGCAGGAACAGGAAGATCACCGCCACCACCAGCACCAGGGCCTCGCCCATGGTTTTGTAAACGGCATCGATGCTTTTTTCGATGAAGATCGAACTGTCAAAACCGATTCGAAGCTGCATCCCTGGTGGCAGGTTTTTTTCCAGTCTGGGAATTTCCGTCTTCACCGCCCGGGCCACTTCAAGGGTATTGGCCGTTGCCTGTTTGACGATGCCCAAGCCGACTGCCGGCCGGGTGTTGACCCGTACGATGTTCCGGTCATCAGCGGCCCCCAGCTCCACCCGGCCCACGTCACGAATTCGCACCGGCGTGCCACCAACCTGTCGAATGATCACACTGGCGAATTCTTCCGGTGTTTTCAGGTCTGTGGAAGCCTGTACGGTAAATTCGCGCATTTCGCTTTCGATGCGACCCGCCGGAAGCTCGACGTTCTGCGAACGCAAGGCCGCTTCCACGTCCTGCACGGTCAGCCCGTACGCCACCAGCCTTTGGGCATCGAGCCATACGCGCATGGCGTAACGACGTTCTCCCCCGACAATGACCGAAGCCACACCCGGCAGGGTTTTCAGTTGATCCGCAACGATGCGATCTGCGTAATCCGTGATTTCCAGCGGGCTTTGCCGGTCGCTGGAAAATGCCAGCCAGATGATCGCCTGCGCGTCTGCCTCAATTTTGGCCACGACCGAATCGTCCGCTGCTTCCGGCAGCAGGCCACGCACTCGCGCCACCCGGTCGCGGACGTCGTTGGCTGCGGCTTCCGGATCCCTTTCACGCAAAAACTCGACCGTGATCTGGCTGACTTCTTCCCGGCTGACCGACTTGACGGTGCGCACGCCCTCGATTCCTGACAGTGAATCTTCAAGCGGTTGGGTAATCTGGCTTTCAATAACCGAAGCGGAGGCGCCCTTGAACACGGTGCGCACCGACATGATGGGCGCATCGATATTCGGGTATTCACGCACAGGCAGCCGGTCAAAGGAAATCACGCCCAGCAGCATGATCATGAGACTCATGACCGTGGCCAGCACCGGCCGGCTGATGGATAAGGATGACAAGACCATGTTGTACTGACGCCTTCAGTTTTAACGAATCAAGGCTTGGCGCCCGGCTTTTGCTGCTGCATTTTCTGCATCATCCGCATGACGGCCTCGATTGGTGCCACCGGTGCGTCCGGCTTGAGCTTGAGCAGGCCATCAACAACGATGGTGTCGCCCGCCTTGATGCCTGAAACCACCTCCACCTGCCCCGGCGAGCGGCGGCCCAGCTGAACCGGAGTCAGGTTGGCCTTGCCTTCGACTACCTTATATATATATGTCTGCTTGCCCTTGGGCAGAATGGCCTGTTCCGGCACGACGACAGCCGATGGCCGATTGCCCAGGTTGGCCGATACCCTGGCGAACATCCCCGGCTTCAAGTGGCCGCCCGCATTGGCAATCCTGGCTCGAACCAGTGCACCGCGTGTCGCCAGATCCACGACGGGCTCCATGGCATAGACCTTCCCGCTGAATGTCCGGCCAGGCAGCGCATCAACCATTACGCTGACAGGCTGACCGATTTTCACCAAAGGTAAATGAACTTCGGGAACTCGGACATCGAGGTTGAGCTGATCGATGGCGGCCAGTTCGACAATATCGTCGCCTTTCTTGACGTAGGCACCCGGGCTGACTTTGCGCAACCCTGCCAATGCGGTGAAAGGCGCACGAATGACCGTTCTCGCCAACCCAACACGCACCTCCTGAACCTTTGCCTTCACAATATCCAGATTGGCTTGCGCTTCGTCCAATGCCTGCTGGCTGATGAACCCCTTGCCCGCCAGGTCTTCATTGCGCTTGAAGCGGCTCTCGGCAAGTTTTAAATCCGCCTCCGCAGCCGCCAGTGCCGCGCGTTGCTCGGCATCGCCCAGTTTGGCAATCACGCTCCCCTTTTTGACGGTTTGTCCTTCCCGGAATGACAGGCTCACAATCCGGCCATCGATCTCGGGTCTGAGTATGACCTGCTCATGCGGTACCAGCGTTGCAGCCGCCGTAACGGTATCGGAGACAGCGGCGGACTGAACTTGCATCATCCTGACTGGAACAGGCTGATTGCCACCTGGAGGCTGGGCTAAGGCAACCCCGGTCGAAAACAGGAGCACTGACAGGAATTTTTGCATGGCGCACAAATTTGACTTGAAAGACTCATCTTAGCAGGCCACAGCACACTACCGAGGCACTTTACCCCGAGGTTGCGAATTCTGAAGCTGGAAATAATGAGTTTGGCACTCAGCAGGCAATTGGAATTTCCAGAATTGAAAATGAAAAAAGGGGGCCGCATGGGCCCCCTTTGTCTTGCCGAATCCGGCTTGACTCTTAAAGCCCAAAAGGCTTGATGACTGGCATAGAAGGAGCAGGTGCCGGCGCAGGCGCTGCCGCAGGGGCAGGCTTGGCAGGAGCTGCTTTCTTCGCAGCGGGCTTCTTGGGGGCTGCTTTTTTAGCTGCGGGCTTTTTGGCTGCGGGCTTCTTGGCAGCAGCCTTCTTAGGAGCTGCTTTCTTCGCAGCGGGCTTTTTGGCTGCGGGCTTCTTGGCAGCAGCCTTCTTAGGAGCCGCTTTCTTCGCAGCCGGCTTTTTGGCTGCGGGCTTCTTGGGGGCTGCTTTTTTAGCTGCGGGCTTTTTGGCTGCAGGTTTCTTGGGAGCAGCTTTCTTGGCTACAGGCTTTTTGGCAGCGGGCTTCTTGGGGGCTGCTTTTTTAGCTGCGGGCTTTTTGGCTGCGGGTTTCTTGGGGGCTGCTTTTTTGACTACTGGCTTTTTGGCAGCGGGTTTCTTGGCCGGTGCAGCTTTTTTGGCTGCGGGTTTCTTTGCGGCCGGTTTTTTGGCTGCGGGTTTCTTTGCAGTTGCCATACATCACTCCTTAGAAGTTGAACAAATTCACTACTACTACGAATAAAGCGTGCAGAGGTTTGTAAATGCACTTCCAAAGCGTGGCATCCACATCCGGTACCAGTTTTCGAAACCTTCCAACTTCAAAACTTCCGAATCCCGCTTGGGGCGGGCGATACCAAAGCTCCGCTTGGTGAGCCTCATTCTAGATACTTTTTCGGACACTTCAACAATTAGTTGAGGATTTTTGATTTTTTTCTGATCAAAAATGTAGCGCATCCACAAATAATATCGATACGATACTATTTGCGAGTATGTTTTCAGAAACACCACCAAGGCCAGATGCTAGTAAACAAGCCGCTCTCCAGCCATCAGGCTCTCGATGGATTCCCGCTCACGGATGAGTCTGATTTCATTCTTGTTCAACAATATTTCCGCCGCCCGGGGACGGCTATTGTAGTTTGAACTCATGCTCATGCCGTATGCGCCCGCCGAAAGAACCGCCAAAAGCGCGCCTTCCTTGATCGCCAGGCGCCGCTCCAGCCCGATAAAATCGCCCGTTTCGCACACTGGGCCTACAACATCACAGGTCACATCCGGTTCGCTAGTGAGGCTGACGGGAACAATGTCATGGTAGGCATCGTAGAGCGCCGGGCGCATGAGGTCGTTCATGGCCGCATCCACTACGGCAAAGTTTTTGTTGTCGCCAAACTTTACATATTCAACTCGGGTGAGCAGCAATCCCGCGTTCCCTACCAGCGAGCGGCCAGGCTCAATAATGATTTCCTCGGGGCGCCCTTTGAAGCGGGAAAGCAGAATGGTCCGGTAGTCCGCCATATCCGGAGGCGTTTCATCCCGATAGCGAATCCCGATCCCACCGCCAATGTCGATGTGCTTGAGGATGATCCCCGTCCTGGCAAGCGCATCCACCAGATCCAGCACACGGTCCAGCGCTTCTGCAATGGGCGCCATGTCCGTTAACTGGGAGCCAATGTGGCAGTCCACACCAACAACCTCGATGCCAGGCATTCCCGCCGCCTGCCGATACAAGGTCTGGGCCCGCCCAATCGGGATGCCGAACTTGTTCTGCTTCAGTCCGGTGGAGATATAAGGATGGGTTTTAGGATCGACATCCGGATTGACCCTAAAGGAAACAGGAGCGACCCGCCCCACCTCCTTCGCCACCCGATTCAGACGGGCCAGCTCGCTTTCAGACTCAACATTGAAGCATCGGATGCCTGCGTTCAGCGCAGCCCGCATTTCCGGCTCCGACTTTCCCACACCGGAAAATACGATCTTTGATGGTTGGCCGCCCGCCGCCAGAACCCTTGCCAACTCCCCGCCAGACACAATGTCGAAGCCAGCCCCCAGCCTGGAAAAATGCTGAAGGATGGCCAGATTGCCATTCGCCTTGACGGCATAGCAAGTCAGATGAGGCAATCCGGCTAAGGCCTCCTCGTAGGACTGAAAAGCCTCGGTCAGGGCAGTTTGCGAATAGACATATAAAGGCGTGCCATACTCGCGAGCCAAGTCTTCGAGGGACACCTCTTCCAGGAAAAGGCGTCCATCAATTCGGTGCAGGTGATTCATTTGCTGGATTGTTGAAAGTTGACCGGTTTTTGATCCGGCAAGGTTAGCGCGCCCTTGGAGCCGCAGGCGGACAGCTGCGACAATACCAATAACAGAACGGCCGAAATTGAACGAAAATTCATGCTTGCGATGGTAGCATGGGCAACGCCAGTGCGTGTTCGCCCGAATATGAAATCCGTGACCGGCGACCCCGTACAGGAATCCACATCATGAATGAAACTGATTTTCTCAAGCTGACAGGCACAGCCTTGACCCGAATAGAACAAGCACTGGAACAGGCCGACCTGGATTTTGAGCAGCCGGCAGACGGCATTCTGGAAGTGGAGTTTGATGACGGCGGCAAAATTGTGATCAACCGCCATGCCGTGGCCCAAGAAATCTGGGTAGCTGCCCGCGCGGGCGGATTTCATTTCCGCCATGACGGGCAAACCTGGCGCGACACAAGGGACAACTCAGACCTGTTTGTCAGACTGACCGAACTGGTTGCGGCCCACGGCGGCAATCTTGTCTTCAGCTGATCGCCGCCGCTGGCGCTACTTACCAAGCCTATTCTCTCAGGGTGGAAAACAGGTAATTGCTTTCCTTCTGGGGGGCATGACACCCGAAGCAGGCCTGGGCCGCGTTCCCGCCAACGACTGGTTGCTTGGGATCGCCGCCGGCAAAGCCCTCAAACCCCCAGCCCCCTGTTTCAGCAAACCGCCTCTTGTCCCGGACCATAACCCCAAGCACCTTCCGCTTGCCTTCGGTCATGGCATTGCCTTCGCTCCTGGCCTCCAGCAGGTCAAACACGATCACCGCGCCATCGCTGAATTTTCCGGTACGGTAACCCTTCACCGCCTTGGGATTCGCATAGATATGATGCAGGCCGCCAAAGGACTCATATAAAGGATGGCCAGGCTTCAACTCCATTGACTTCACATGGTGCCAGCCCCGATATCCATCCGGGTAAGTCACATTATTGGCCTCAGCTGCCAATGCACCGGCAGCCGCCAGGCAAGTCGCGAGAAAAAACAGAATCTTCATTCCAGTCTCCTTATAAACAGTATTGACACGATACGTTTCGTATCGATACTATTCTATGACTGCTCGCAGTCTTGTCAAGGAATTCCGCCACGCTTAATATGGAAATATGAAGAACCAGACACTTGTTCTGCTGGATACCATTGAACGGCTGGGTAATCTATTGCGGGTAGGGTTGCGCCAGGCCGGCGTGAGCCAAGGCCTGCAACCCATCCACCTTCAGGCATTGCTGTATTTGAATGAGGCCAACCGCTACAGCAACACACCGCAGGCACTGGCTGAATACCTTGGATTGACCAAGGGTACCGTCTCCCAAAGCCTGCTTTTGCTGGCCCGACGGAAATTGATTGCCCGGCATGCCGACGAAAAGGACGGCCGTATTGTCCGGCTGGCCCTGACCGACAAAGGCAAGGAAACATTGAAGGAGCTGGGGTTGACCAATACCTGGCGCGAGGCTTTAGCGGAGGCCAGTCCGGCCAGACTGAGTTCCGCCACCAAGGTTTTGAAGGAAGCGCTGGCCCGGATGCAGGTAAAAAATGGCCATAAAACCTTTGGTGTGTGTTCGACCTGCCAGCACAACCTGCACATTGGCCCCCGCAGCTATGTCTGCGGACTCACCAAGGAAAAACTGTCCAGCCGGGAAGTCAGCAAGATCTGCCGCGAGCACCTGCCTGTCGAAGAAAAGGCCGTTTAACGCACCCCAACCGAGGCCAGCCTTTCCCGGGCACGGGCCACGGCAGCAATGACCTGGTCAGGCGCAGTTCCTCCCACATGATCTCTGGATGACAGCGACCCTTCCAGCGTCAGCATGGCAAATACATCTTCTCCAACCAATGGACTGAATGCCTGCAACTCGACCAAGGTCAGGTCCGCCAAATCGCATTTTTTGGCCTCCGCCGCCCGCACCGCTTGCGCCACCGCCTCGTGCGCATCGCGGAAGGGCAGTCCTTTTTTGACCAGATAGTCGGCCAGATCGGTCGCCGTCGAAAACCCCTGCAAGGCTGCCTGACGCATCGGTTCGGGTTTGACGTGAATACCCTTCAACATGTCCGCGTAAATTTTCAGCGTATCCACAAGGGTGTCCACTGTATCGAACAATGGCTCCTTGTCTTCCTGGTTGTCCTTGTTATATGCCAATGGCTGGCCCTTCATCAGGGTCAGCAGCCCCATCAGATGGCCAAACACCCGGCCGGTCTTGCCCCGGACCAGTTCCGGCACGTCCGGGTTTTTCTTTTGCGGCATGATGGATGAACCGGTGCAAAAGCGATCCGCCAGATCAATAAAGCCAAAGCGGGGACTCATCCACAGAATCAATTCCTCTGACAACCGTGACAGATGCACCATGACCAGCGAAGCCGCGGAGGTGAACTCAATGGCGAAATCCCGGTCGGACACCGCATCGAGGGAGTTTTCGCAAACGCCGTCAAATCCCAGTTCGCGGGCGACAAACTCGCGGTCGATGGGATAGCTGGTACCCGCTAGCGCAGCGGCGCCCAGCGGGAGCCGATTGATACGCTTCCTGACATCCGCCAGGCGCTCATGATCCCTTGCCAGCATCTCGACGTAAGCCAGCATGTGATGCCCGAAGGTCACCGGCTGAGCCACCTGCAAATGTGTAAACCCCGGCATGACGGTACTCGCATGCTGCTCGGCCTGGTCCAGCAAGCTGACCTGGCACGCGCGGATGCCACTCTGGATATGGTCAACGGCGTCACGCAGATACAGACGGACGTCCGTTGCCACCTGGTCGTTGCGCGAACGGCCGGTATGCAACCGTTTGCCCGCATCGCCGATTTTCGCGGTCAACGCCTTTTCGATATTGAGATGCACGTCTTCCAGGTCCAGCGACCACTCAAACCGCCCGGCCTGGATATCCGCCAGAATTTCTCCCATGCCGCGCTCAATCGCCGACAAATCCGCGGGTGAAAGCACCCCGACATGGGCTAGCATGCGGGCGTGGGCGAGCGAACCCTTTATATCGAACTCGGCCAGCCGATAATCAAAAGGTATCGAGGCGGTATAACGCTTGACCAGCTCGTCGACGGGTTCGGAAAACCGCCCCGACCAGGCCCCTGTGGGTTTATCCATGATGACGATTCATGATGCAAAGTAAAAATCATAACAACCAGCCAGGGGTTTTGCCGAATTTCTGCCATTTGGGCACCAGCCTGCGCGTCATTATCGCCGTTGAAGCCGGGGCGTTGTTTGCTGCGTTTGCCAGCGCGATCAGCTTGCGAGATGGCTTTCTTGCTTTCTCCGAATGGTCGGCATTGATCCAGCCGGCTCTATTGTTAACTTTGCTCACGCTCTGCCTGGCTTCGCCCTGGACGCGCAAATTGGACTACCTGGCGGGAATGGGGGTGTTTTTTTCCGTGGGCGCAGTCGTACCCGCCGTTGCGGCCGCATTATTTTCCTGGCTGCTGCCGGATGCGCACCTGCTGTCCCCCATACAAACACTTGCCTTCAGTACCCTTATAAGCGGAATCCTCGCAGGATATTTCCACTTGCGCGGCAAGGCACTTTCGCCCGCCGTCACCGAAGCGCGGTTGCAGGCCCTGCAAGCCAGAATCCGCCCCCATTTTCTGTTCAACAGCCTGAATGCCGTCCTGTCTCTCGTGCGGTCCGATCCGCGCCGGGCAGAACATGCACTTGAGGATTTGTCCGAACTTTTTCGCGCGCTTATGCGCGAAAACCGTGACCTGGTTCCGTTGCAGGATGAAATCGATCTGACCAAAGCCTATCTGGGCCTGGAACAACTGCGTTTGGGTGACCGTTTGTCGGTTGGCTGGCATATCGACAAGATGCCGTCCGACGCCTTGATCCCGCCGCTCGTCATCCAGCCGCTGGTTGAAAACGCGGTCTATCACGGTATCGAACCGCATCGCGAACCCGGGCAAATCAGCCTGAATATCTACCGCAGCGGCGACACGGTACATGTCGTCATTCGCAACCCCTACGCCGAATCCGGATCGCATCACGCAGGCAACAAACTTGCTTTGGGCAATATCCGCGAACGGCTGGCTTTACATTTCGACCTGGACGCCACCCTCAAGTCCGAGTTGATGGGGGCCGTATATCAGGTGCATATCAGTCTGCCCTATACCCGTGCACCCAAACATCGAAACCCCGTTGCGCCTGCTCGTCGTTGATGACGAGGCGCCGGCACGCCGGCGCCTGTGTGAAGTACTGGAAGATTGCAGCCAGCAACTGCCTCTGCAAGTAGTTGGCGAAAGCGACAACGGCGTGGATGCGCTTGAAACTGCTCAGCGCGAACGGCTGGATGCGCTACTACTGGATATCCGCATGCCCGGGATGGACGGCATCGAAGTCGCCCAACACCTGCAAAAACTGCATCGCCCACCCGCCGTGATTTTTACCACTGCCTACGACAACTACGCCTGTCAGGCTTTTGAGGTCAATGCCGTGGATTACCTGATGAAGCCGGTACGCGCCGAGCGTCTGGTTGCCGCCCTCGGCAAAGCCAGAAACCTCACTCAATCAACACTGGATGCCCTGCGGCAAGCCCACCCCAAGGCCCGCACACACCTGTCATTGTCGGAAAAAGGCAAACTCCGGCTGGTGCCGGTTGAAGACATTCTCTACCTGAAAGCGGAACTGAAATACATCACCGTCAAAACCATCGAGCGCGAGTATCTGCTGGAAGAATCGCTGGTCAAACTGGAGTCCGAATTCGGCGACCGTTTCCTGCGCATCCACCGCAATTGCCTGGTCGGAAAAGACCTGGTGGAACAGGTTGGCAAACTGGCTGGCAGCGAAGATGGTCATTTTGTCCGGCTGCGCGGACTGGAAGAAGCGTTGCCAGTCAGCCGGCGCCAGTATTCACAGCTTCGAGAGTTTTTCCGCTAGTTCTTTTTGCCGCGGATTTTTTCGAGTCCCTCATCAATCGCTGACTCGATATAGCCAAAATAAAAGTCCGGCGTCAGCAACCCGACAATGGGTTTGGACAATTCCTTGCCTTGCGCATCCAACACTTTGACAGTTGGCACCATAAAGACTTTCTGGCCTGCCGCATATGCGCCATGCGTGGTTTTTTTGCCATCAAAGCCCACCAGCGTCCAGTCCGATCCAACCTCAACCTGGCGAATGATGACCTTGTTACGGTAAGCCGGGTCATTCACCATGGGGCCCAGGAATTCACTTTTGACCCGCTCGCAATAATGACAATCCGGGCTGGTAAACACCAGCATGATCGGCACCTTGCGACTCGCAGCCTCCCTGCTTTCGGTCTTCAGGCTATCTGTCAGCGGAACATCGGCATGGCCGGCAGCCATCACGGGCAACCCGAATGCGCATGCTAGAATGCAAACGGCCAGTAACCGGGTTCTCATTGATAACTCCTTAAATAAGGTGTGCGGCAGAATACTGCGGCAAGGCTCCGATAAATATGCGGCAAAACGCCACTTGGCAACAGCGTAATTTACTACCAAATCCATGGATCAATCCCGTCCCCTGATCATCGCTACCCGTGAAAGCGCGCTTGCGCTGTGGCAAGCACATCATGTGCGTGACCGTTTGATGAGCCTGCATCCCGGTCTGCAGGTTGAATTGCTGGGCATGACCACTCAGGGTGACCAGATTCTGGATGTCACCCTGAACAAAATCGGCGGCAAGGGGCTTTTTGTCAAAGAGCTGGAGCAGGCTTTGCTGGAGGGCCGTGCAGACATCGCCGTGCATTCCCTGAAAGACGTACCCATGACTCTGCCCGAGGGATTCGCGCTGGCTGCAATTGGCGAGCGAGAAGACCCGCGTGACGCTTTTGTCTCCGGCAAATATCGTCAGCTTTCAGAATTGCCCCCCGGCGCTGTTGTGGGAACATCGAGTCTCAGGCGGGAGTCGCAGCTACGCGCCCGCTATCCTCACCTCGACATCCAGCCGTTGCGAGGCAACGTCAACACCCGCCTGCGCAAACTGGACGAAGGCCTGTATGACGCCATCATCCTGGCTGCAGCAGGCCTCAAACGCCTGGGTTTCGCGGATCGCATCGCCGCCTTGCTGGAACCCGAACAAAGCCTGCCGGCGGCAGGACAAGGCGCGCTGGGCATTGAAATCCGGTCAGACCGTGAAGATCTCCTGCCCATTCTTGCGCCCTTGCACCACTCTGAAACAGCCGCCTGTGTACGCGCGGAACGTGAAGTCTCGCGCCAGCTTGGCGGCAGCTGTCAGGTGCCTTTGGGCGCTTACGCCATTGTCCGAAACGGGCACCTCTATTTACGGGGGTTTGTCGCCCAGCCCGGCGGCACGCCCTTCATACAGGCCGAAATTTCCGGTTCCCCGGATAATCCGGAAAACCTGGGCAGCCAATTGGCCCAAGCCCTGCGCGAACAAGGCGCCGAACAAATCATCGCCTCGCTTGGCTAGCCTCTCCATCCGCACGACTTGAACACATCACAGCCGCTTGCGGGAAAACGCATACTGGTAACCCGCCCGCTTGAGCAGGCGGACCGGTTGATCGACATGATTCGTTCATCCGGCGGGGAGGCCGTCTTGTTCCCCGCGATCGAGATCGTCGACCCATCCGATCTAACAAGCCTCAACAAGCAGATCGACCTGCTTCACACTTTTGATTTGGCCATTTTCATAAGCCCTGCCGCAGTCAAGCGCGGAGTAAAGCAGGTAAGGACTCGCCGGGAATGGCCAGCCAGGCTGCCCCTCGCCGCTGTCGGGCCGGGTAGCGCGCGGGCATTAGAAGTCTGCGGGTTTCAGAACATCGTTGCGCCAGCCGGCCAGTCGGACAGCGAAGCGCTGCTGGCATTACCCGAGCTGAATCAGGTTTCCGGCAAGCGCATGGTGATTTTTCGCGGCGAAGGCGGCCGTGAAATGCTGGCCGAAACCTTGCGCCAGCGTGGCGCCGAAGTTGCCTATGCGGAATGTTACCGCCGCGCAAAACCCCAGGCTTCGCTTGCACCCATCCTCGATGCACACCAGCAGACACCGCTTTCCGCCATCACGATTACCAGCACGGAAGCCCTCGACAACCTGTTCGATATGGCTGGCGAAGCGAATCAGCCCATGCTGGCCAGAATCCCGTTCTTTGTTCCGCATCCGCGAATCGCTGAATCCGCCCGCCAGCGCGGCATCCAGACCATCATCACGACAGCAGGCGGAGATGCGGGACTGGTGGAAGGTATGGTTAAATTCTTCCCATCATGAACGATCAGCCCGCCGCGCCCATTTCTTCGCCAAATCCCCCTCGCCACCCTTTTCATTTCAATTGGGGTGTCGCGCTGGCGATCACTGCCATCGTGCTGACGGCAGTCGTCTGGCTGCATGGCCGGGACCAGTACCGGGGCGCCAAAACCGAGCTAGCGCGCAAGCTGTCCGAATTTGATGCAGCGGTGAAGGAAAGCAGGCTGCTGGCCCGCAACGCCGACGACACCACCCGCGAGGCGGCTTCGAGACTGGCCCAGGTGGAAGCCCAGCTTGCCAACTCGAAAGAACAGCAGCTTGCACTTGAATCGTTATACAAAGAGCTTTCACGCGACCGCGATCAATGGGCACTGGCCGATGTCGAACAGATTTTGCTGACCGCCAACCAGCAACTGCAACTGGCTGGCAACATCAGGGCCGCCATCGTCGCGCTGGAAACCGCGGATCAAAGGCTGCTCCGGCTGGACAAGCCGCAATTTACGGCCATCCGTCAGGCCATCAGCAACGATCTGGCCAGATTGCGCGCCGTGCCGGAAATCGATCAAACCGGCATCAGCGTGCGCCTGATTGCATTGGCCGAGCACATCGAGAAATGGCCGCTCTCAAGCGCCCACACTCAACCCGCTGGCGACAAGCAGAAAACCCGGCCGCCCCTGGCCCAGGGCCTGTTATCCGAACTGAAGAATCTGGTGCAAATTCGCCGGCTGGATCAGGGAGAACCTGCCCTGCTGACCCCCGATCAGGAATATTTTCTCCGCCAGAACCTGAAACTGCGCCTGCTCAGCGCACGCCTATCGGTTCTTTCCCGCAATGAACCTGGCTATCAGTCCGACCTGAATGCCGCCGGGATACTGCTCGCGCGATACTTCAATACGCGCGACGCCGGCGTAATGGCCGCGCAGGCAGAATTGCGCAAACTGGCCGGATTTCGCGTTGCCCCGTCCTTGCCGGATCTGAAGGAAAGCCTGTCAACCGTGCAGCGATTCAGGGAAGCCCGGCAATAATGCGCTGGCTGGTTTCTCTCGTTGTGCTGGCTATTATTGCCGTGGGACTGGCCTTGGCCGGCCGTTACGACCCAGGTTATGTCGTGCTGGTCTATCCGCCCTGGCGCGCGGAGCTGTCGTTTGTCAGCTTCCTGTTGTTGCTGGGATTGCTGGTGACCGGCGCCTACCTGCTGACCCGGCTCGCCATCCTCACCCTGAATCTGCCCGAAGCAGTCAAGGCCCGGAATCAAAGACGCGAAGCCGAAAAACAGAATGCGCTGTTCACGGACGCATTGGCGGCCTATCTGGAAGGCCGTTACCAGGAAGCGGAAAAGCTGGCCAGCCGCATCCAGTCCGACGCCACCCGGGTGCAGCTTGGCCGGGTATTGGCCGGGCGCTCGGCGGGTGAAATCCGGGCTTATACCCGGCGCGATGCCTATCTGGCGGAAGCTCGCGAAAGCGATTCGCCGCTTGCCGCCCTTTTTGCCGATGCGGAAAGCCGACTCGCCGAACGCGACGCCACCGGCGCGTTGAGCGCCATCGAAGCCGGCAAAGTCATCGCGCCCGCCCACACCGCGCTGCTTCGCCTGGAACTGAAGGCACGCCAGATGCTGGGTCAATGGGATGAAGCGCTGAAACTGTCCGAGCAGTTATCGAAGGCCAATGCACTGGAACCCGCCGTGATCGAGCACATTCAGCGGGCGGCGCACCATGGCAATATCAAGCGCCGCGCCGACGACGACAAAGGACTGCTCGAATACTGGAAAAAATTGCCGGAGTCATTCAAATCCGATCCGGCCAATGCGCTTGAAGCCGCGAATGCATTTGCCAGCCTCGGCGGGCGCGATACGGCCGTGGAAATTCTGGAAACCTCGCTTAACGCCAACTGGAATGAAACGCTCGCCGCGAGGTTTGGGCAGATCGTTGGCAAAAGCCCGCTCAGGCAAATCGAGCGCGCGGAGAAGTGGCTGGCAGAGCGTCCGCGTGACGGTGCGCTGCTCATGTCGCTGGCTGACCTATGCGCACATGAAAAACTCTGGGGCAAGGCGCAAAGTTATGCGGAAGCCAGTCTCGCGGTTTCACCCAACGTCGACGCGCACCTGGCGCTGGCGGCTTTCAAGGAACAATCAGGGCAAATGACGGAAGCTTGCGGGCATCTCAAGCAGGCTTTGCAACTCTGCCGGAAAGAGAATTAAGAATCTTCCCCGGGGATCAATCTCCGGAGAATCAATCTGCCTGATAAACAAACGAATCCGCGTAAAACGCGTCTTCCGGCAGACCGCGGGTCTGGGTAAAGGCGCTACGGGCAGAATCCACCATCACCGGCGCACCGCAGGCGTAGACCTCGAAGCCGGACAGATCGTTGAAATCCTCCAGCACCGCCTGATGCACGTAGCCGTGACGGCCTTGCCACTGATCATCCTGCAAGGGATCGGACAGCACGGGAATGAAACTGAAATTCGAATGCCGCTGCTGCCAGAGAATGGGGGCTTCTGGCAGATAAATATCCTTTTTTGCCCGCGCGCCCCAATACAAAATCATCTGCCGGCCGCTCTCCTCGGCAAAGAGATGTTCCAGCATGCCCTTGATCGGCGCGAAACCGGTGCCGCCCGCCACGAAGATGATGGGCTTGTCGGATTCCTCGCGGATAAAAAAACTGCCATGCGGTCCTTCAAAACGAAGGATGTCCTTTTCCTTCATGGCGCTGAAGACATGATCGGTAAACCGCCCGCCCGGGACATGCCTCAGATGCAGTTCAATGAATTCGTCCAAGTGCGGCGGGTTGGCGATGGAATAACTGCGTCGCCTGCCGTCCTTGAGCAGAAAATCGATGTATTGTCCCGCAAGGAATTGCAGGCGTTCGCTGGCCGGCAGTTTCAATTGCATCAGCATCACGTCGTCCGCCAGCTTTTGCAATTTCTGCACCCGGCAGGGCAGGGTTTTGACGGGCACCTCGCCTGCCGCGCGGATTTCCTTCGCCTCGACAACCAGATCGGTCAGCGGCCTGGCCACGCAGAACAGGGCTTTGCCCTCGGCGATTTCTTCCGGCTTGAGCGTGTTGGCCTGGTATTTCCCGTAATCCACCTCGCCCCGCAATATTTTGCCCTTGCACGAACCGCAGGCTCCGTTGCGGCAGCCATAGGGCAGGGAAAAGCCTTCCCGCAAGGCCGCGGTCAGGATGGTTTCATCCTCGTTGACAACAAACTGGTGACCGCTGGGCTGGATCGTTACCTGATGTGACATGACTTAACCTTGATTCCTTAGTTGACCGCTCATTTTCCATCACCCCCACATGAATACCGGCATTTTTGCCTTCGATCCCATTCACCCCAAAGGTGCGACCGCTACGCACCCGATTGTGCGGTTTCCGGGCCGCCTGGCTGCGTTGCTCTTCGTTGCAGGGGACGGCCATGCGCCTCATCGCGCCTTGCCAGACAACCCGGAAACCGCACACTCAGGCGCGTCCAACTAAGGAGTCAAGGTTTAAAATTCGTTCATGAAAAAACAGTCGTTGCTAATTGTGGGCATGGGCGATATCGGGACACGCCTTGCTTCCCGTGAACGCAATCTGCGCATTCTGGGCCTGGCACGTTCCAGGGAATCGGCCGCTCGCGCCCGGCAGGCAAGCGCTTTTTCCATACTGGCTGACCTGGACAAGCCGGGCAGCCTGAATCGAATCGCGGGTCTTGCACCCTGGGTCGCGCACCTTGCACCGCCGCCAGGCGATTCGGAAAATGATCCGCGCACCCGGCATCTCATTGCCGCACTGGGCAAAGCCGCCGCAAAGCGGGGCAGTCTACCACGCCGGATGGTCTACATCAGCACCAGCGGGGTATATGGAAACTGCAATGGAGAAAGGGTTTTTGAACACCGGCCGACCGCCGCATCAAACAGCCGCGCGAAAAGAAGGGTCGATGCCGAGCGGCAATTGCGGCGGTTCGCGGCCCGCAACGGTATCCGGCTGTCCATACTTCGCGCCCCTGGCATTTATGCGGCCGACCGGCTTCCCCTTGATCGCATCCGCAAACAGACGCCAGCGGTACGCAGCAATGAAGACAGCTACACCAATCACATCCATGCGGATGATCTGGCCAACCTGGTCAGGTTGGCATTTTTTCGCGGCAAACCCAACCGGGTTTACCACGCGGTGGACGACAGCGTGGAAAAAATGGGGGATTATTTCGACCGGGTGGCCGACCATTTCGGTCTGCCGCGCAGTCCTCGTATTACTCGCGCGGAGGCGCAGGACGTTTTATCTCCCGCGCTGCTGTCCTTCCTGAACGAATCGCGCATACTCGACAACACGCGGCTTAAAACCGAATTGCGCGCACGGCTTAGCCATCCCGACGTGGAAACCTTTCTGCGATCGATTCCTCGCGGGTAAATTCGCCTTCGATCACTTCGTCATTGGCCGCTTCGTAGCGCCGCATCGGCGGTTTGCGCCACGTTCCGGGCAACACCATCAACGCCAGCGCCATGACATCGGTGATCAGGCCGGGAAACATCAACAGCCCGCCCGCGATAAACAGCCGCGTCGACGTAAACAGCGCCTTGAACGGGCTTTGACCTTGCTGCAGGTTAAACAGCATGCGAGGGGCAAAGGCAAGCCGCTCAAAGCGGATCAATGTCAATCCGCCAAAAAATGCCGCCACCAGCCAGGCCAGCGTCCACCAGCCGATTTTATCCGCCATCCAGATGATGGACCCCACCTCCGCCACAGGGAAAGCGAGCAGGGCAATCAGAAAAATCCATGCCGGCATGTAAGGCCTTTCATCCAAAACCAGACAAATATGGGCGTTTCATTCCAGTTCAATGCCTGGAGACTGTTTGTACAATGTTAGGCCATGGATGTGATGATTGTCTTTTCCACCTTTCCCGATGAGTCCGCCGCACGCGCCGCGGCCGAGAAGCTTGTCGAGGAGCGGCTTGCCGCATGTGTCAACATCCTGCCCGGTCTGACTTCGATTTACCGCTGGGAAGGCAAGATCGAGACTTCGAAAGAAGTTTTACTGATCATCAAGACCCCCCGGGGAAGCTATTCCCGGCTTGAGTCTGCCCTCAAAGCCTGCCATCCTTACGAACTCCCCGAAATCCTCGCGGTCGCAACCGATGCCGGCCTGCCTGAATATTTACAGTGGGTGGCGCATGAAACCGCCCGCACCAACAAAAACAGTAACGAGAGACTGCCATGAACCGTTTGCTGAAATCCCTGATCGCCCTCCCAGCCCTGATTTTGTGGGTTGCGGCATCGCCTGCGCTGGCCGAGGAAGACTTTCTCGACCCGGCCGAGGCTTTCAAATTCAAGGCGCGCCCGCTCGATGCCAACACCATTGAAGCCGCCTGGAAAATTGCCGACGGCTATTATCTTTACCGGGACAAATTCAAGTTTTCATTGAGCGGCGCAAAGCTGGGCAAGGCGCAGTTTCCGGAAAGCAAAACCAAGAACGACCCCACTTTCGGCACAGTCGAAATCTACAAAAAATGGGCCATCATCAAGCTGCCAGTCGAGCGCAAGCCGGGCAAGGCCTTGCCAGTCACGTTGAGCGCCACGTTCCAAGGCTGCGCCGAGGACGGTGTGTGCTACATGCCCATTACCGAAACCGCCAAATTCCAGCTGGCCGCGCTTGAAGCGCCCCGGAAGGAAACCTCGGCTGATACTCCCCCCAAGAAAGCCGAGCCGCCCAAACCTGTTCAGCAAGCCGAACCGCCTGCCGCCCAACTGACAAGCGTTCAGCCTGAAACATCCGCCCCGGCCGTTCAATCTAGCGCGGCCCTGGCTGGCTTGCGCACCCTGGCCAGCGACGAAGGCGTGGAAGAGGAATTCCTGCCGCCCGAAGAGGCTTTCAAGTCCTCTGCCCGCATGAAGAATGCGCAGGCACTCTCAGTCAACTACACCATAGCGCCGGACTACTATCTTTATCGAAACAAGCTCAAGTTTTCAGTGACTTCGCCGCCCGGTATCACGGCCGGCACGCCAGCCACGCCCACGCCTGATGTGAAGGAAGACCCCAACTTCGGCCGCACCGAGGTCTATCACCACGATTTCACTGCCGAGGTTCCGCTCTCCCGTGCACTGGCCACTGGAGAAAAGCTCACTGTTGAAATCAGTTACCAGGGATGCAGCGAGAAAGGAATTTGTTATCCCCCCATCGACAAGTCGTTTACTCTGGCTTCAACTGATACGACCGCAACCGGACAATCCTCGGCCAGCCTTTCGGCTGCGCCCTCTGAAGCAATCGCCGATGCAGGTGATGCAGCCAGCATCGAACGCACGTTGAAAGGCGGTGGCCTGTGGATGGCAATCGCCGCATTCTTTGGCTTTGGCCTGGCCTTGTCGTTGACACCCTGCGTCTTTCCGATGATCCCGATCCTGTCCGGCATAATCGCCGGACAGAAGCACGTGACCCGCAGCAGCGGCTTTCTCCTGTCGCTGGCTTACGTGCTGGGCATGGCCATCACCTACGCCATCGTCGGCATCATCGCGGCCCAGTCCGGCACCCTGCTGTCCAACGCCCTGCAAAACCCCATCGCGCTTGGTATTGGCGCGGCAATTTTCGTGGCGCTGGCGTTGTCCATGTTCGGGTTTTACGACCTGCAATTGCCCAGCGCCCTGCAAAGCAAACTCACCGAAACCAGCAACAAACTGCATGGCGGGCATTTCACGGGCGTATTCGGCATGGGCGCCTTGTCCGCATTGATTGTCGGCCCCTGCGTTGCACCGCCGCTGGCCGCCGCGCTGGCCTACATTGCCCAGACCGGCGACAGCCTCAAGGGCGGCCTTTCACTCTTTTTCCTGGCACTGGGCATGGGCGTACCACTGCTGGCCGTGGGCCTGTCGGCCGGCACGCTGCTGCCAAAAGCGGGCGCATGGATGAATGGCGTCAAATACTTCTTTGGCGTGGCGATGCTGGGCGTGGCCATCTGGCTGATTTCACCGTTCCTGCCATCCTGGATTCATATGGGATTGTGGGCTGCGCTGCTGATTATTTCCGCCATGTATCTGCATGCGCTTGACCCGCTTCCGCAACATGCGCACGGCTGGTCGCGCTTCTGGAAAGGCGTTGGCGTGGTTTCACTGATTGCCGGTCTGGGATTGCTGCTTGGCGCGCTCGGCGGTAGCCGCGACATCCTGCAGCCGCTGGCGGTTTATCAGGGCGCTTTGGCCGGACCTGTCGCAGGCCAACCCGCGACAACTCACGGTCTGGCTTTCGAAAAGGTAAAAAATGTGGCCGAGCTGGACACCCGTCTCGCCGCCGCCAAGTCTGCTGGCAAATCCGTCATGCTGGATTTTTATGCTGACTGGTGCGTGTCCTGCAAGGAGATGGAAAAATTCACTTTCTCTGATGCCAAAGTGCAGAGCCGCCTTGCCAATACGGTTCTGTTGCAGGCGGATGTCACCGGCAATACGGGTGACGACAAGGCCCTGCTCAAACGTTTTGGCCTGTTTGGCCCGCCCGGCATCATTTTCTGGGGACAGGATGGCCAGCAGGCAGGGCACAAGGTCATCGGTTATGAAACCGCCGATAAATTTCTGGCCAGCCTGAATAAAGCGCTTGGCGCACCCTGATCATGAACCGCCAGGCCGCGTTCATCGCTGGCGTCGCCATGCTGGCGCTGGCGGCGGGTTTCGGCGCCGCGATCTGGTATCGACAACCGGGCGAACCTAAATCCGGAGCCGCGGAAGCCTTGCTTGCTGCTCCGCTCAATGATTTACAGAATCAAACCCGGACGCTCAATCAATACCGCGGCAAGGTTCTAGTAGTGAACTTCTGGGCGACCTGGTGCCCGCCCTGCCGGGAAGAAATCCCTCATTTCGTTGAAATACAGCGGCAGCCAAACCGGAATAACGTGCAATTTGTTGGAATTGCGCTGGATAATCCCGCTGATGTTGCCAGCTTTGTTCAGGAATTTGCCGTCAACTACCCCATTCTGATCGGCGGCATCAATGAATCCGAAATGATGCGCGCGCTAGGTAATGCTTCCGGCGGGCTTCCGTACACGCTGATTTACGATCGTACCGGTCAATTGAGGGAAAAAATCATTGGCGGACTCGATAAATCGCGGTTGGAGCGGCTGCTTGCTCCACTGATTTAGCCACAAATTTGCATCAAAATCTGGACATTTTCATGGATTTTGTTGCAAACTCGCGTCCATGCCAAAAACGACCAGCACTCGCAAAAGCGGCAAGGGATCGGAGGAGCTTCGTAAAGCCATACTGGTTTTACATGGTCCCAATCTCAATTTGCTTGGCAGCCGCGAACCCCAGCACTACGGTTTGGCGACCCTGGAGGACATCAACCAGGCGCTGAAAACCCGGGGCGAGGCTTGCGGCGTCAGCGTGGACAATTTTCAAAGCAATCACGAAGGCCAGTTGATTGACCGCATTCAACTGGCCAAACGCGACGGGGTCGACTTCATCCTGATCAACCCGGCTGGTTTTACGCATACCAGCGTGGCCTTGAGGGATGCACTGGCCGCCACCGGCATCCCGTTCGTGGAAGTGCATTTATCCAACGTGCATAATCGCGAACCCTTTCGCCACCATTCCTATTTTTCCGATCTGGCCCTGGGCGTTATCGCCGGGCTGGGGGCGCAAGGCTACGAACTCGCCCTGGAGTTCGCCTTGCGCCACTTACATGTAAAGGTTGCGTCCCATGGATCTCAGAAAACTGAAAAAACTCATTGATCTGGTGGAAGAGTCCGGCATAACCGAACTCGAAATCACCGAAGGCGAGGAAAAGGTTCGTATCTCCAAGGGAATGGCCGGCGCGCCCATGATGATGCCAGCTCCTCAGTACGTGCAAGCGGCCGCCGCGGCCGCAGCGCCGGCGGCTGTTGCCGAGTCCACGCCGGCAGAACCGGAGGGCCATGTCGTGCGTTCTCCCATGGTCGGCACGTTCTACCGCTCGCCCTCTCCAGGCGCAAAGTCATTCGTCGAAGTCGGGCAGTCTGTATCTTCTGGTGACACGCTCTGCATCATCGAAGCCATGAAACTGCTGAACGAAATCGAGGCTGATCAGGGCGGCGTGATCAAGGCCATCCTGGTTGAAAATGGCCAGCCGGTGGAATACGGCGAACCGCTGTTTGTCATCGGCTGAATCCGAGCCATGTTCGAGAAAATACTGATTGCCAACCGTGGCGAGATCGCCCTGCGGATTCAGCGCGCCTGCCGGGAAATGGGCATCAAAACCGTGGCTGTCCATTCCGAAGCTGATCGCGACGCGAAATACGTCAAGCTGGCGGACGAATCCGTTTGCATCGGCCCACCACCGTCCAGTCATTCTTACCTGAGCGTCCCGGCCATCATCGCGGCGGCGGAAGTCACCGATGCCGAAGCCATTCATCCGGGTTACGGTTTTTTGTCCGAAAACGCCGATTTCGCCGAGCGCGTCGAGTCTTCCGGCTTCGTCTTCATCGGCCCGCGTCCGGACTCCATCAGGCTGATGGGCGACAAGGTCGCCGCCAAGGACGCCATGAAAAAGGCCAATGTGCCCTGCGTGCCTGGCTCGGATGGCGCCCTGCCGGATGATCCCGATGAAATCATCCGCATCGCCCGCGAAGTCGGCTACCCGGTCCTGATCAAGGCAGCTGGCGGCGGCGGCGGACGCGGCATGCGCGTGGTGCATACGGAAGCCGCCCTGCTGCAATCCGTGCAAATGACGCAGGCGGAAGCGCAATCGGCCTTCGGCAATCCCATGGTTTACATGGAGCGCTACCTGCAAAAGCCGCGGCACGTCGAATTTCAGGTGCTGGCAGACGAGCACGGCAACGCAATCCACCTCGGTGAGCGCGACTGCTCGATGCAGCGCCGTCACCAGAAAGTCATCGAGGAAGCACCCGCGCCCGGTCTCGATCCCAAACTGCGTGACAAAATTGGCGAGCGCTGCGCTGAAGCCTGCCGCAGCATTGGTTATCGCGGTGCCGGTACGTTCGAATTCCTGTACGAGGACGGTGAATTTTTCTTTATCGAAATGAATACCCGCGTGCAGGTGGAACACCCGGTCACCGAGCTGGTTACAGGCGTCGACATCGTGCAGGAACAGCTACACATTGCCGCCGGCGAACCCTTGCGCTACAAGCAAGGCGACATTCGCCTCTCCGGCCACGCCATCGAATGCCGCGTCAACGCCGAGCATCCCTATACCTTCGTGCCCTCGCCCGGCCGGCTGACTGCCTGGCATCCTCCCGGCGGACCCGGTATCCGCGTGGATTCGCACGTCTATCAGGGATATTTTGTTCCGCCACATTACGACTCGATGATTGGCAAGCTTCTGGCTTACGGCAAAACCCGTGACCAGGCCATCGCCCGCATGCGCGGCGCGCTGATGGAAATGATCGTCGAGGGTATCCAGACCAACATCCCCCTGCACAAGGACTTGATGGACGATGCCGCCTTCCAGCAGGGCGGCACCAGCATTCATTACCTGGAGCAAAAGCTCTCCAAGGACAAAGAGGGCTGATGTGGCCTGGCAGTCGGTGCGGATCACCGTGGAAGCGGCCCGTGCCGAAGCCTTGTCCGACGCATTGATCGAATCTGGCGCCCTCTCTGTTTCACTGGAGGATGCCAACGCCGACAGCGTGGACGAAACTCCGATTTTCGGCGAACCCAACATGCCTGATGCCGGATTGTGGGATCGGTGCGTCGTAGTGGCCTTGCTGGACGAACACGAAGATGCGCCCGAAATTTTGCGGGCAGCGTCAGCCCAAGCCGGCCTGGAGGCACTGCCCGCGCACACCATCGAGGACGTCGCCGAACAGGACTGGGTTAGGCTGACCCAGTCGCAATTCGAACCCATCCCCATTTCTCGGCGTTTATGGATCGTTCCCACCTGGCATGCGGCGCCTGACGCTTCGGCATTGAATATCCGGCTCGATCCCGGCCTGGCCTTCGGTACCGGCTCGCACCCCACCACAAAACTGTGTTTGCAGTGGCTGGATGAACACATCAAGGGTGGGGAATCCGTGCTCGATTATGGTTGCGGCTCCGGCATCCTCGCCATCGCCGCAAAAAAACTGGGGGCAAGTCAGGCGTGGGGCGTGGATATTGACCCGCAGGCGGTTCAGACCGCACAGGACAATGCCGTTATGAACGGCGTGGATATTGATTTTTTTACTTCGGAACACGCGCCTGCAACCAAGGCTGGTATTGTTGTCGCCAACATTCTGACCAATCCGCTAAAGACCCTGGCGTCCTTGCTGGCCAGCCTTGTCCTGCCTGCCGGGCGCATTGTACTGTCCGGCATTCTTGAGCAGCAGGCAAACGACGTCATGCAGGTTTATGAAAAATGGTTCGACTTTGATGCGCCCGCGAGCCTGGATGGCTGGGTAAGGCTGACCGGGGTCAAACGATGAGCAACGACAGCTCGCTGACCGCCCAATGCCCGAAGTGCGAAAGCGTCTTCCGGGTGCTCCCCCAGCATCTGGAAGCGGCCAAAGGCTGGATGCAATGTGGCGTGTGCGGCAATGTTTTTCACACGCCGCTGGCTGCCGCCACCAAATTGCCTGAGCCTGAACCCGAGAAATCCGAAGAACCTGAAGACGTTGAAACATCACCGGCCAGCGATACCCCCATGCCCGCTAAAGCTGCGTCAGCAGAATCGCTCCCAGCAGAAACGGCTGATCAGGAAATAGCCGAAAACACTGGAGCGCCTCCACAAACCGCCACAACCGAACCTGACGCCTCGGGGCCGCCCACCTTGACCGGGCTGGCCCAACGCATGGCCGAGCAGGAACCCGCCGGGCCTTTCGGACCCAAGTTGGAATCCATCATCCTGGTCGATCCGGACATCCCGGTGGATGATTTTGGCCCCTTGCCAACCTTTGAAGACATTGATGATTCGGTCACGGCGCCAGCCACTCAAACTGCATCAGGCGGGTATTCCAGCGCGACCGAGTCAGGATGGATTCCCCGTCAGGCGGCCGAAGCTGGTACCCGGGCCAAAAAGAAGACCTCATGGATTTGGGGAGTGGGTGCATTCCTGCTGGCAGTGGCAATTGCCGCTCAGCTGATTTATTTCCTGCGCAATGATCTGGCCGTGCAGTTCCCCCAACTCCGGCCACATCTGGCAAAGATGTGCGAAATGCTGGATTGCAGACTGACCCTGCCGCGCGATACCAAACAGGTTCTGATTCTGGGATCTGACCTGCAGACAGAAAGCCAGGGCAACTTGGCGCTGGCAGTCACTCTCGCCAATCGGGCAAAACACGCCATGGCCTGGCCCGTTCTTGAACTGACTCTGACAGATATCAAGGACCAGGCTGTAGGGCGCCGGGTTTTCGCGCCCAGCGAATACCTGCCTTCACCAGAACTGGAATCGGCGGGCATGCAGCCTCTGGCCGAAGTCCCCCTGACGCTCAAGCTCCAAACCCGGGGCATCAAGGCCGTGGGATACCGGCTGCAAATGTTTTATTGACCCTGTGTTAAACTTGCGGCTCAGCGGGAGAGCACAGCCAAACATTCTGTCGCCGAAGGCGTAATCACCCGGGAACGCTCAGGCAAAAGGACCGCTGTAAGACAATACTCTGGAGAGTGCGTGCTGAATAAACTAGCATGCCGCCGAAGGGGATCAATCTCTCAGGCACCAAGGACAGAGGGGTGATGCAAGACAAGGTTTTGCATCGCCTTTTTTTATTTCCGGAGCCCCGCTTGCAAACCCAGCCCCTACGCAACATCAGCCGCATGCCGCCCTGGATACGCCAGAAGCTGGGGGCGGAAGCGCATTTTGGCGCCACCCGTCATGCCGTGTCTGGTTTCCAGCTGAACACCGTCTGCGAAGAAGCCAGATGCCCCAATCGAGGCGAATGCTGGAGCCGCGGCACCGCTACTTTCATGCTGCTGGGAGACACCTGCACCCGCGCCTGCGGTTTCTGTTCGGTCAAGACCGGTAAGCCCGCCTGGTTCGACGCCAACGAACCGGTACGCGTGGCCGATGCTGTAACAAGGTTAAACCTTAATTACATCGTACTGACCTCGGTCAACCGCGACGACCTTGAGGATGGCGGCGCCTGGGTATTCGCCGAAAGCCTGCGCCAGTTGAGAATGCGCAAGCCGGGAATCGGCGTCGAGTTCCTGACCCCGGATTTCCGCGGTGTGCAGGACGAAGCGGTTACCATCATCATGGATGCGGCAAACAGCCATCCCATTCCCCATTCCCCCTCCCTTGCAGGGCGCGTTCCGGCGGACACGCCGGAACCGCTCGACGGGCGTGGAGCATGCTCCGCGAATTCCCCGTCTCGCCCCCTTCCCGGCCTGGTGTGGGGCCATAACATGGAAACTGTACCGCGTCTTTATAAAACTGCGCGCAAGGGCTCCCAATACGAGCGTTCGCTTGCCTTGCTGGAAAAAGCATCAAGGCAAGCGGGCGTGGCCACAAAATCCGCGCTGATGCTGGGATTGGGCGAAACTCGCGAGGAAGTCATTGCAGTGCTTCGGGATTTGCGCAGTGCGGGCGTTACCCGTGTTTCGCTCGGCCAGTACCTGCGCCCCACCCTGGAAAACCTTCCTGTCGAGGAATACATCCCGCCGGAAGTTTTCACCTCGCTGGAACAGGAAGCGCGCGCGCTGGGATTCGGCTGGGTCAAAGCCGGACCGCTGGTGCGCAGCAGCTATTTCGCCGAAGAGATTCAACAGGAACAACAACGTGACTGAACTGAAAAAGACCCCCCTCAACGATACCCATCGGGCACTAAACGCCAAAATGGTCGATTTCGGCGGCTGGGACATGCCGGTCAACTATGGCTCGCAGATCGAGGAGCATCATGCGGTTCGGCACGATGCCGGCATGTTCGACGTCTCGCACATGCTGCCCGTTGATGTCGAAGGCGAGAATGCACAGGCCTTTTTGACCCGCCTTGTCGCCAACAATGTCGACAAGCTCAAGGAGCCGGGCAAGGCTCTGTATTCCTGCATGCTCAACGAAGCCGGTGGCGTCATCGATGACCTCATCATTTACTGGCGCGGGGGCGATCGCTACCGCATCGTGGTCAATGCCGGAACAGCGGACAAGGATCTTGTCTGGATGTTCAGGCAGGCAGAACCTTTCGGGATCAAACTCGCGCCCCGCCGTGATCTGGCCATGATTGCCGTGCAAGGCCCCAACGCCCGCGAGAAAGTCTGGGATGCCATGCCCGGACTGCAGGAGGTTACGGCGGACAAAAAACCATTCAATGCCGTGGAAGTGGGCGAAATGTTTGTCGCGCGAACCGGTTACACGGGCGAAGACGGTTTCGAAATCATGCTGCCGGTCAAGGCTGCACCATACTTTTGGCAGGTGCTGATCGAGGCTGGCGTCAAACCCTGCGGCCTGGGTGCGCGGGATACATTGCGGCTGGAAGCGGGAATGAACCTGTATGGCCAGGACATGGATGAAACGACTTCTCCGCTCGAATCCGGTCTGGCCTGGACCGTCGACCTGCAAAGCGAACGTGATTTCATCGGCAAGGCCGCCCTGCAGAAAAGTGAAATTACCAGGCAACTGGCTGGTTTGGTATTGCTGGACAAGGGTGTGCTTCGCGCGCATCAAAAGGTGTTCACCAAACATGGTGAAGGCGAAATCACCAGCGGCAGTTTCTCTCCCACGCTGGAGAAATCCATCGCCCTTGCGCGCATCCCACTCGGTATTGCGCCTGGAGAGGAAGTTGAAGTCGAAATCCGCGACAAGAAACTTAAAGCAAAAGTGGTGAAATATCCTTTTGTGAGAAACGGTAAAAGCCTGATTGGTTAATTGCAGTCACATTTATTTTTGGAGCTGATAATGAGCATTCCCGCTAATCTGAAATACACCAAGTCCCACGAATGGGTGCGCGTTGAATCCGATGGCACGCTAAGCATAGGCATCACTCATCATGCGCAGGACCTGCTGGGCGACATGGTGTTTGTGGAGAACCCGGCCGTGGGCCGCAGCCTGAATGCGGGCGAGGAATGCGCCGTGGTGGAATCGGTAAAAGCAGCCTCCGACGTGTATGCGCCGGTTGCCGGTGAAGTTGTCGCCGCCAACAGTGAAGTTGAATCCAGCCCGGAGAAAATCAACCAGGATGCCTATGGCGCCTGGATGTTCAGGATCAAGCCCGCCAATGCCGCCGATGTAAACGCGCTGATGGATGCTGCGGGATACGAAGCGCACGTGGCCGCCGAGAGTCATTAAATCCAACGCAGAGACGCAGAGAAATGCCCATTTTTCCTGAAGCTCTCTATGCATCTCTGCGCCGCCGCCTTCAATCAGGGCGTGTTCAATAAGGTTTTATATGCCGTTTATCCCACATTCCGACCAGGACATCAGCGAGATGCTCACCGCCATCGGCGCACCGGACATCGATGCCTTGTTCGATGAAATTCCCGCCGAATTGAAGGCCGCCAAACTGACTGAAGTGCCTGAAGGCGCTTCCGAAATGGAAGTCACCCGTTTGATGATGGAACGGGCCGAAGCCGATGGCCGCTACCTCAACTTCATTGGCGCTGGCGCGTACGAACACCACATTCCGGCAGCCGTGTGGCAGATCACCACCCGCGGCGAATTCTATTCGGCCTACACACCCTACCAGGCCGAGGCCAGCCAGGGCACGCTGCAACTGATCTACGAATACCAGACCATGATGACCCGGCTTACCGGGCTGGATGTGTCGAATGCCTCGCTCTATGACGGCGGCTCCGGTCTGGCCGAAGCCGTGCTGATGGCGGTGCGCGCAAACCGATCCGGTTCACGCAAGGTGCTGATGCCTAGGACGGTGCATCCGCTGTACCGTGCCGCCTGCCGCGATATCGTCAAGAACCAGAATATCGAACTGCTTGAAGTCGAATACGACCCCGCCAGCGGCAAAACCATGCTTCCGCAAAGTGCCGATGGCTGCGCGGCACTGATTATTCCCCAGCCCAATTTCTTCGGCGTGTTGGAAGATGTGGATGCGCTGACGGACTGGGCGCATGCCAACAAGCTGCTGGCCATTGCGCTGGTGAATCCCATGACCCTGGCCGTGCTGAAGGCGCCCGGCAAATGGGGAACGAAAGGCGCGGATATCGCGGTGGGTGACGGCCAGCCGCTGGGCGCACCACTATCCTCCGGCGGGCCATATTACGGATTCATGTGCTGCAAGCAGGAATTCGTGCGCCAGATGCCGGGGCGCATCGTCGGCCGCACCGTCGACCTGGATGGCAAGCCCGGCTTTGCGCTTACCTTGCAGGCGCGCGAACAGCACATCCGCCGTTCCAAGGCCACTTCCAACATCTGCACGAATCAGGGGCTGGTCGTCACCGCCTCCACCATTTACATGAGCCTGCTAGGCCCGGAAGGGCTGGCCCGCGTGGCGCGCGCCAGCCATGACAACACGGCCAAATTAGCGAACAAACTGGTTGCCGCCGGGGCGGAAAAAGTTTTCAGCGGCCCGTTTTTCCATGAGGCAGTGATCCGTACCAGCGTGGAAAACAGCAAGCTGCTGAGATCGTTAACCGGTCAAGGCATCAACGGAGGATACGACCTGACGCGAGACTATCCGGAACTGGGCAATGTCATTCTGGTGTGCGCGACCGAAACCAAGACCGAAGCCGACCTGGACCGTTACGCCTCGCAAATGCAACGCATCGTGTCCAAGCTGAGCGAACCGCCGCCCTGCGCGCGGAAATGATTGAATGACAATGACCATCAAAAGGAGAGCATCATGGCAAACGTAACCTTGGGCGGCAGCCCGATCGAAGTCGCAGGCACATTTCCCAAGGCGGGAGATACTGCGCCGGATTTCAAGCTGGTCAACAAGGATCTGGCGGATGTCTCGCTGGCTGATTTTGCCGGCAAACGCAAGATTCTCAACATCGTGCCGTCGCTCGACACCGGCATCTGCGCCGAGTCCGCGCGCAAGTTCAATGCCGCCGCCGCCAGCCTGCCAAACACCGCCGTGCTGGTGATTTCCGCTGATCTGCCCTTTGCCTCGGGCCGCTTTTGCAGCGCGGAAAAACTCGACAACCTCACCACGCTTTCCACCATGCGCGGCTGGGAATTCAAGAAGAACTACGGCGTGGACATCCACAGCGGACCGCTCACCGGCGTGTGCGCCCGCGCGGTTGTCGTGCTGGATGCAAACAACAAGGTGCTGCACGCCGAACTGGTTCCGGAAATAAAGCAGGAACCCGATTACGATGCCGCCCTAGCCGCATTGAAGTGAAATTTACACAGAGGCAGCAGAGTGCTCAGAGGAAAACCTCCCCTTGCTCCTCTGTTACCTCTGGTTCCTCTGTGTTAACGATTTGAAAAAGCCATGCTGATTTTCGAACATGCTCACCCAGGCCGCAAGGCACACGCGCAACTTCCAACGCAGGATGGCGCACTCGACGACCTGCCAGCCAACCTGTTGCGCGACAATCCACCCGCTCTGCCGGAATGTTCCGAACTGGACGTGGTACGCCACTACACCCGCCTGTCTCAGATGAACTTCTCCATCGACACGCAGTTCTACCCGTTGGGTTCGTGCACCATGAAGTACAACCCGCGCGCGTGCAATTCGCTGGCCATGCTGCCGCAGTTTCTGGCACGGCATCCTCATGCCCCGGCGGAAACCGGGCAGGGCTTCCTGCAAAGCATGTTCGAACTGCAGGAGATATTGAAGGATGTCACCGGAATGGCAGGCGTGTCGCTCGCGCCCATGGCCGGCGCGCAGGGTGAGTTTGCCGGCATTGCCATGATCCGGGCTTACCATGAATCACGCGGCGACACCGCACGCACGGAAATTCTTGTCCCCAATGCGGCGCACGGCACCAACCCCGCCACCGCCGTCATGTGCGGCTACACGGTCAAGGAAATTCCCACCGACCGCGAAGGCAATGTGGAACTGGACGCGCTGCAGGCAGCAGTCGGCCCGCAAACCGCCGGCCTGATGCTGACCAACCCGTCCACATTGGGCGTGTTTGAAAAATCCATACTGAAAATCCGCGACATCGTGCACGGCGCGGGCGGCCTGCTTTACTACGATGGCGCCAACCTCAACGCCATCCTCGGCCGTGTCAAACCCGGCGCCATGGGCTTCGACGTCATCCACATGAACCTGCATAAAACCTTCTCCACCCCGCATGGTGGCGGCGGCCCGGGTGCAGGCCCGGTTGGCGTGGCCGAGCGGCTGCTGCCCTTCATGCCGGTTCCCGTCGTCATCAATGACAGCGGCAGTTTCCGCAATGCCGTCGAAGCCGACTTGCCGCAGACCATTGGCCGCATGAGCGCCAATGGCGGCAATGCCGGCGTGCTGTTGCGTGCATACATCTATGCTCGCCTGCTTGGCGCGGAAGGCATGCACCGCGTGGCGGAATTCGCCACCCTCAACGCCAACTATCTGATGGCCCGGCTACGTGAAGCAGGATTTGAACTGGCTTACCCCGGCCGACGAGCCAGCCACGAATTCATCGTCACCCTGAAGAAACTCAAGGATGAAACCGGCGTGACGGCCATGGATTTTGCCAAGCGCCTGCTGGATTATGGCTTCCATGCGCCCACGACCTACTTCCCCTTGCTGGTGCCGGAATGCCTGTTGATCGAGCCTTCTGAAACGGAGAGCAAGGAAACGCTGGATGCATTTGTCGAAGCCTGTGTCAGCATCAAGCAGGAAGCGCACACCGACCCCGAAAAGGTCAAGGGCGCACCCCATACCCAACCTGTCAGAAGACTGGACGACGTGAAGGCTGCGCGCGAACTCGACCTGGCTTTCAAAGCGTAAATTTCGCCGAAATTAAGTGGGAAAACCCCATACCAGCGCTCAAGATACGGCATAATTTCGCCATGGCATCACCCTTTAAAGGCAAAACCGGGTTGGCGAGGGTCTGGAACGCCCTGTTTTATTCCTTTGATGGTCTCAAAGCGGCATTCCGCCATGAAGATGCATTCCGGCAAGAGCTATTGCTGGCTGCGTTTCTGTTGCCTCTAGGTGTCTGGCTGGGGGAATCAGGCGTGGAGAAGGCCCTGCTATCCGGCGTTGTACTGCTGGTGCTGGTGGTGGAATTGCTGAACTCCGGTATTGAAGCGATCGTGGACAAGGCGTCGCCGGAAACGCACGAGCTGGCCAAACAGGCAAAAGACATGGGCAGTGCCGCCGTTTTGATTTCCCTGATGCTGGCCGCCCTAGTATGGATTCTGGTACTCGCGGTTTAGTCAGGCACATTACTTGCTGTTTGAATTAAAGTTTGAGGCCCCGATGGCCGGAATAAGAACAACACTTCACAAAATAATCAGAAACTTGGCGCAGCTTTCACTTACTTATCGCTGGATAACGCTTGGGCTGGCATTGATAGCCAGCGTTCCGGCATTTGCCTTGGGGCTTGGCGACCTGACAGTCTCCTCGAGCCTGGGCCAAGCTTTGGATGCCCGCATTTCGCTGCTGGGTACGCCCAAGGACCTCAACCTGGACTGTTTCAAGGTCGCCCCGACGAATGGCGATTCCATGGCTTTGCCCAGCGATATTCGCCTGAAGCTGGAACAATCCCGGGAAAGCGCCAGCCTCCGAATCCAGACACGGCAGATCATCAACGAACCTGCCATGATGTTCTCGGTATCCACAGTCTGCCCTGAGCGGATACAACGCGATTATGCCGTGCTGCTTGATCCGCCCGCCTTGCCTGCCGCCGTTCCGGTCGTGGCAAGCAATTCGGGCACGGCCGCTGCAAACGGGAGTCTGCCACCTGCTCCCGCCAGAACTGCCACGAAGTCTGGCCGCCGCAAGGTAGCCGCTTCCACTTCCGCCAGCACCCGCGGCAATCAGGCCGCTTCGCGACACACCCCTAAACGCACCATCGGTTCCATAAGCGAGGAGCCCAGGCTGATACTTTCCGGAAGCCGCCGCACCTATTCTCCGGAATCCGCCCAGCTGGCGCTGAATATGGATGTGAGTGTGCTGGACATGAACCGCAAGGCTGAGGTGCCCTTGACGCCCGCCGAATTGACCGATGAAAACACGGCGCTTTCGCGGAAAGTGATTCACCTGGAACAGCTTCTTGCCGGCCTGCAAAAGCGCAATGCCGAGCTGGAACAAGCTCGTGCAAAAAACCATACGGGACTAAAGCAAACAGCAACACCCAGAAAGTCATCAGACGGTCACGGATGGCCTTACTTCATGCTCGGATTCGCCCTGCTTTCTGGCGGTGCCGCTTACGCACTTTACCGGCGGCGGCATGTCCCGGTCGAACGATTCCGCGATACAGAAACCCTGTCTGTGCCCGCTTCACCCTTGTCCATGCATCCTGCCGAGGAAGAAATAGAGCAGCCTACCATCATCAAGGTGCCACGCGCCGAGCAGCCCTCCACTCCTGACATTCCACCCAGTCCGCTGGCCGCCCGTTCGAATGAGGGAACAGAGGTCAAGGACAGCGTGGCAGACGAGGTTGAGGTCTTTGTCGCCCATGGCCACTCGGACCTGGCCATACACATGCTGGAAGATCACGTTGAGAAAACACCGGACGAATCGCCTGTCCCCTGGTTGCTGTTGCTTGACCTGCTCAAGCGCGAAAGTGCCGAAAGCAAATACGAAAACTATCGCCAGAAGGTCAAACTGCATTTCAACGTCGCAATGCCCGCATACAGCGAAGTTGAGGTAAATCCAGCGGGCCATGGGCTGGAATCATATTCTCACATCATGTCCGAGCTGGTGCGCCTGTGGCCAACCGATCAGGTCAATGCCTATCTGGATGATCTGATTTATGATCGCAGGGGAGGCAGCCGCATGGGCTTCGACCCAGCGACCTATCGGGACATTGTCCTGCTCAGAGCCTTGCGTACTGGCAGCGCCTGGAAATCGCTGGTCTGAGTTGCTTTATCGCGGACTTTCAAAAAACACGTAGGGCGTCGAGTAGTCGCTGAACTCGAAATAAACTTTTTTCTCGCCTTCATCGACCTGGAAATTCTGGTTCTCGTCCAGGTATCCGTAGCCGTAACGATAGCTGCGGGCAAAATCATCACTCGTTCCGATTGCCGTACTGATTTTGTCTATGCGCAAAAAACGCTTCGCGAGCTTGTCACCAAAGTAAATCTCCAGCACACCATTGGTGCCGGTCCAGTTCTGAATACCCCGTCCCAACTGGTTTTGCTGCTCCTGCGTGCATCCCGCGAGCGCGATAACCGCCAATAAAATCAGACTATGTTTCATGTTCCTTCCCTCCAATCCAGTCTTCTCCATATCCAGTCAAGGCCGACTTGAGTCACGCCTTATAATGCCGGTATTTCATTCACCCAAACCATCATGCGCACCTTGATCTGCGGCTCACTAGCCTTTGACTCCATTATGGTCTTCCACGACCATTTCAAACATCACATTCTGCCGGACAAGATTCATATCCTGAACGTGTCATTCCTGGTGCCTGACATGCGCCGTGAATTCGGCGGATGCGCGGGGAATATCGCCTACAACCTTAAACTGCTGGGCGGCGAACCGGTCATCATGGCGACGATTGGGGAGGACTTCGCGCCCTATGCCTCCCGGCTTGAAAATCTCGAGCTCTCTCAGGAATGCGTGCGCGCCGTGCCTGGAAGCTATACCGCCCAGGCGTTCATCACAACGGATTTGTCCGATAACCAGATTACCGCCTTCCATCCGGGCGCCATGAACCACTCTCATCTTAATGACGTCCGGTCAGCGGACAATATCCGTCTTGGCATCGTTTCGCCAGACGGCCGGGACGGCATGCTCATGCATTGCGCGCAATTTGAGCAGGCCGATATTCCTTTCGTTTTTGACCCGGGTCAGGGCATGCCGCTTTTCAATGGCGAGGAATTGCTGGCCATGGTACGGCAGGCAGACTACGTTACCCTCAATGACTACGAGGCGCAGTTGCTGCAGGCTCGCACTGGCAAGACGCTGGCACAACTGGCCGAGGAAGTTGACGCCTTGATTGTGACCAAGGGCGCGGAGGGTTCCGATATTTATGTACAGGGGAAAGTGCTGGCCATTCCCACCGCGCCAGTCAGTCAGGTCGTCGACCCCACCGGCTGCGGCGATGCCTTCCGTGCAGGATTGCTATATGGCATTGTCAATGACCTGGATTGGGAAACTACCGGCCGCCTGGCGAGTCTCATGGGTGCGATCAAGATTGAAAGCCGGGGGGGGCAGAACCATGCACCCAGCCGACTGGAGATTGAAACCCGATTCGCGGAGTCTTTCGGCTATCGCATTTAATAGCGCATCCTTCGGATGTAATCTTTGTATGAAGGGAGTATCAGATTATGAACAAACTCGCAGTATTCACCCTGATTGCCGCATCCAGCGCCTTGTTAACCGGCTGCCCCGCCGGCTTGGGCAGCAAGGACTATTCGCGCGAACAGGCGCGCAAGGTTCAGGAAGTGCAGATGGGTATCGTGGAATCCGTGCGCACCGTCAAGATTGAAGGCACCAAAACTCCGATAGGCGCGGGGGCAGGCGCCGTTGTCGGCGGTGTCGCGGGCAGTACCGTTGGTTCCGGCAAGGGCAGCGCGGTCGGCGCGGCGGTCGGCGCCGTGCTGGGCGGACTCGGCGGCGCGGCTGCGGAAGAAGTCGTTACCCGTCAGGACGGTGTCGAAATAACGGTCAAACTGGATTCCGGCCGCCTGCTTGCCATCACACAGGCAGCGGATGAGGAGTTCCGTGTAGGTGACCGGATACGCGTGCTGACAGGCAGTGGCACTACGCGCGTCACGCATTGATACTGATTGATGGGGATGCCTCGCCGTCTGCTTCGGCTAAGCCGCCTGCTGTTTCACGTGATGGCGGGTATCTGGCAGACGGCGGTGATGTTTCATTTTTATTCTCCCGCAAAGCGCGACAGGGTCATCTCGGCCTGGTCGGCCAGGCTGCTGAAAATTCTGGGCATACGACTGGTTGCGGGCAAACCGCCAGCATTCAGCCACGGAGCCTTGCTCGTCGCCAACCACATTTCCTGGCTGGACATCTTCGTCATCCACGCGGCCAGACGCGTGCATTTCGTTTCCAAGCATGAAGTGAGAAGCTGGCCGGTTGCGGGATGGCTGGCCTATCGCGCCGGCACGCTGTTCATCCAGCGCGCGAAGAAAACGGATACCGCCCGTATCAATGGTGAGATGCACACCTTGTTGCAGGACGGCGCCTGGGTCGCCGTCTTTCCGGAAGGCACGTCCTCCGACGGCCGCCAGCTCAGGCGCTTCATGCCCTCGCTCTTTCAACCGGCGGTAAAGGAAGATTTGCCCGTTGTGCCCGCGGGGCTTCGTTATCAAACACCGGAAGGCATGCATTGCCAGGCTGCGGCCTATATCGACGACATGTCTCTCGGAAAATCGCTATGGCAGATCACAGGCGAGCCGGAAATCGTCGCGCGCCTGGATTTTGGCAGGCCGCTGAAACATGACGACCGCCGCGCCCTGGCGGAAATGTCGCATCGGGAAATTGCTATTCTTTTGGGTTTTTCACCCGAGGACATGTCACCTGAAATACCCGGCGGTCTTCAAGCCGCAACGTAGTCAACTGGCCACCCCACAGGCAACCGGTATCCAGCGCGAAGATGTCCTCGCGCAGATACAGCCCCAGCGCCGACCAGTGGCCGCACACGATGGGTTGGCCAGCTGTCTTCCTGCCCGCCACATCAAACCAGGGAATGAGCGGGTTCGGCGCGCTGCCCAGCCGGCCCTTGTGATGGAATTCCATTTCGCCATCCGGCTGGCAAAAACGCATTCGGGTGAATGCATTGGTAATGACGCGCAAACGATCTGCACCAGTCAAATCATTTGACCATGCTGAAGGTACCGATCCATACAGATGCGCGAACACCCATTCGTAATCGGGGCCGCGCAAGGCCGCTTCCAGTTCCTGTGCATGAAACAGGGTCTCTTCCAGCGTCCACCCCGCCCACACCCCGGCATGCACCATCAAGACGCCATGTTCAAAATGTGCCATGGGCCGATGTAGCAGCCACTGCATCAGTTCATCGCAATCCGGCGCTTCCAGAATCGGCGCCAGCGTATCGCTGTGATGCACCTTGCGGTGCCCGGCCCACACTCCCAGAAGATGCAGATCGTGGTTGCCCAGCACCACCACGGCCCGCTCGCCCAGATCGCGCACGAAGCGCAGGGTTTGCAATGACTCGGGGCCGCGATTCACCAGGTCGCCAACAAACCAGAGCTTGTCTTTTGCGCTACTGAAATCGCACGCCTTCAGCAGCGTTTGCAATGAAGAAAAACAGCCCTGCACATCGCCAATCACATAGGTAGACATACAGGAATTCCGGGGATTGTCATTTGAGTCGAATGATACAATTCTTCCCTGATTTTCTGTCTTTTCCGATGCTCTCCAAACTCAATCCCCCCCAGCGCGAAGCCGCAAAATACCTGGATGGCCCGCTGCTGGTATTGGCCGGCGCCGGTTCCGGCAAGACCCGCGTCATCACGCACAAAATTGCCTGGCTGATACGTGAATGCGGATACAAACCCGGCAGCATTGCCGCCATCACCTTCACCAACAAGGCCGCCAGGGAAATGCAGGAGCGGGCTGAAAAGCTGCTTGACGGCAAGGATGGCAAGGATGGCAAGGGATTGATCGTCACCACTTTCCATTCGATGGGTTTGCGGATTCTGCGTGAGGAAGCGGCATCCATGGGACTAAAGCCGCGCTTCTCGATTCTGGACAGCGCCGATGCCCAGCAGATCATTTCCGAAATTCTCAAGACCACTGACCGGCAGCTCATCCGTCAGGCAGCCACGCAAGTTTCCCTGTGGAAAAACGAGATGCTGACGCCTGCACTGGCTTTGCAGGCCGCAGCAAATGATCATGAACACACCTGGGCGAAACTCTACGATCGTTACGATGCCACGCTCAGGGCCTATCAGGCAGTGGATTTCGACGATCTGATCCGCCTGCCGGTTTCTCTATTCATGGAACAATCCGATGTTCTCGGCAAGTGGCAAAACCGCCTGCGGCATTTACTGGTCGACGAATACCAGGATACCAATGCCGCGCAATATCAGTTGCTGAAGCTTCTGGCCGGACCGCGCGCGAGCTTCACGGCGGTGGGCGACGACGACCAATCGATCTATGGCTGGCGCGGCGCTTCGGCGGATAACCTGCGCGTTCTGAATGAAGATTTTCCTCAACTGCACGTGGTCAAGCTGGAACAGAATTACCGTTCAACGGTGCGCATCCTGAAGGCGGCCAACAGTCTCATTACCCACAACCCCAAGCTGTTCGAGAAGAAGCTGTGGAGCGATCTCGGCTTTGGCGATGTCATCCAGGTCATCACCGCAAAAGATGACCTTCAGGAAGCAGAATCCATCGTCATGCGCATGCTGGCGCACAAAATGCAGCACCGCACCCGCTTCAGGGATTATGCCATTCTGTATCGTGGCAACCATCAGGCCCGCATATTCGAACAGGCGCTGCGCAATGAAAAAATTCCCTACAAGCTGTCCGGCGGGCAGTCGTTTTTCGACAAGGCTGAAATCAAGGACATCACTTCCTATCTGCGGCTTGTCGCCAACGCGGATGACGATCCGGCTTTCATCCGGGCGGTAACCACGCCCAAACGCGGAGTTGGCGCTTCCACGCTCGAATCACTGGGCGCGATCGCCGCGGACCTGCGTGTCAGCCTGTTCGAGGCGGCGTTCTCCAGCGCGGCGGCGGAACGCCTGAATCCGCGTCAGCTCGAACCGTTGCGCGAATTCTGCGACTTCATCAATCGCATCTCGTTCCGCGCGGAAAAGGAACCTGCCGAGCAGGTGCTGGATGACCTGATGCAGGCAATCGGCTATGAAGCCTGGCTTTATGACAACGAAGAGCCGCGAGCCGCCGAGTCGCGCTGGAAGAATGTTCTGGATTTCCTGAACTGGCTGAAAAAACGCGGCGAAGAAGACGAAAAAAACCTGCTCGAACTGACCCAGATGGTGGCCTTGATCACGTTGCTGGATGAACGCGAGGACGAGGAAGCCGACTTGCTCAAGCTGTCGACACTCCACGCCGCCAAAGGGCTGGAATATGACCATGTCTTTCTGGCGGGTGTCGAGGAAGGCGTGCTGCCCCACCGTGAGGCCGCCGAAGAAGGCCGCCTGGAAGAAGAGCGGCGGCTCATGTACGTGGGCATCACCCGGGCACGCAAGTCTCTTACTGTCAGCTATTGCGAACGCCGCAAGCGGGCGGGCGAATGGATGGGTTGCGAACCGAGCCGCTTTATCTCAGAAATGGGTGAGGATATTCGTCTGCCGGGAAAACCCGACAGCGTTGAGTCGCGTCAGCAGGGAAGCGACAGCCTGGCCGCGCTCAAGGCCATGTTCACGGCCGGCTGATTATTTATCAGTCAGCGCGCTGTCCAGTTTCAGCGAGGTGGCAGTTTCCTTGGCCGATGGTCCGGCTGGAACACCTGCCTTTGGATCCGTGCCTGTTAAACCGCTCATCTCATCATGCAGCTTGCGCGCCGCATCCTGGGCTTCATTAACCTGTGAAGGCGGAATCTGCCTGAGCGCGACATCCCGGATACGGGCAGCTTCTTCATTACCCCGTGCCGCCGCCAGGTTGAACCAGATATAGGCCTTGGCCTTGTCGACCGGGATGCCCATACCCTTGTAATACATTCGGCCAAGCTGGAACTCCGCCGCGGGATGTCCGCCTTTTGCGGCAGCCTCCAGCCACTTGAAAGCCGCCTGATAATCCTGCACCACGCCACGCCCGTCCATCAACGCAAGCGCGTACAGATACTGGCCTTCCCGATTACCCGCATTGGCCGCCTGCCCAAACCAGCGAACGGCCTCTTTGCTGTCTCTCAGGATGCCATCGCCTTCTTCGTACATCTTGCCAAGCTGCACCTGCGCTTCGGCATCTTTGGCTTTGGCGCGCTTATGCAGGGAACCCACCAGATCATTGCTGGCTGCATAGCGGACGCTGTTGCCATCTCCGCCTAGCCAGGCGCCCAAAGCGACAACTGCTATCAGCAGAACAAAGAACACGATAGCCGCGACAACACGCGGGGTGGAACGCAGCCAGTAACGATGACGGCAATTCCGGCAGCGATAAGGATGATAGAAAAACCGGTGAATCAGCCCATCGTTGCCATGCACCGCAGCGATGCGTACTTCCGTGCTGCCACAGGCAGGACACACAAGCTCGGTCATTACTTGGACTGTCCGACCATGTAATCCACCGCGGCTTTCACATCGGCATCGGACAAGCTGGCATTGCCGCCCTTGGCCGGCATGGCGCCCTTGCCCTTGAGCGCGGAACCATAAAGCGCGTCGTTGCCGGTTTTGATTCGCGGCCCCCAGGCCGCCTTGTCGCCCAGCTTGGGCGCACCCGCAACACCGGCGCCATGGCAGGCCCCGCAACCAGCTTCATAGACGCTTTTGCCTTTGGCGGGATCGCTCGCAGCGGCGGCTTTTACTGGAGTTGCCGCTGGAGTTGCCGCCGGTGCGGCTGCTTCGGCAGGTGCGGCAGCCGCACTGGGCGACGATGCTTCGGGCGCGGCGAATTTCGCCCCTGCCGAGTTGGCCAGATATGCCACGGCCCGCGCCATTTCTGCGTCCGTCAAATCCGGATTGCCGCCACGAGCCGGCATGGCGCGAATACCGTTGATGGCATTGGCGGTCAGCTTCTCGAATCCCTGGCCCAGCCGGGATGCCCAATCACCTTTGGCATTCAGCTTGGGCGCGCCCAGCGCGCCGGAGGTATGGCATGAAGTGCAGACCGCGTTGAAAACTTCCTCGCCCGATTTTTCGACTTTGGGTGCATTGGCATCCAGTGCATCCAGATGAGCAACAGGAGCAATGTTTTTAAGTATGCTTTGTTCCGCAATCTCCGGCGCGTCCGCATCGACCTGGTCACTTTGAATCCGGTTAACCAGCGCAAGAACAAGCACGATGGCAATCAGCGGGGCAACCAGCCCAAGCACGACTGAAATGATGACTTCCTGCGGTGTCGTTTTGCTTAAATTGGCATGGGAGTCTGCCATGGTCTGTCCTCAAGGCTTTCAAAAGTGTGAATTATATGGATATTCAAGCCTTGCTGGAAAGCTTGGCTTCCGGTCTTGCTGGACGCTGTCTCGCAAACAGGCTATTCTTCCTGCCTCTTCGCGCCCGTAGCTCAGCTGGATAGAGTACTGCCCTCCGAAGGCAGGGGTCGTGCGTTCGAATCGCGCCGGGCGCGCCATGAATCTCTTCTGGCAATAACCACATTCCCTCCTGCTTTTCTCCATGCCGCGTTTATGGTGCAATTAATACCTTAACGAATTACTCAGGATTTATCATGTCCGGACTAGCCAAAGACACGCCCATCCCCACGGAAATCAAGCTGCACAAAGCCTCGAAGAAGCTTGAAATCGCTTTCGACAACGGCGCAAGGTTTGAATTTCCCTTCGAGTATCTCCGGGTTTACTCGCCCTCCGCCGAAGTGCGCGGACACGGCCCCGGCCAGGAAGTGCTGCAAACCGGCAAGAAATTTGTCGACATCGAGCGCATCGAACCGGTCGGTCAATATGCCGTGGTGCTGGAGTTTTCCGACAAGCACAACTCCGGAATTTACTCCTGGGATTATCTGTACGGTCTCGGCGTGAATCAGGATGCTTACTGGCAGACATATCTGAAACGCCTTGAAGAGGCCGGCGCATCGCGCATTCCGGAAAGCGCCAAGTACGTCTCGCTGAAATAGGCCCGCGGGATTCGCCACCACAAGATTCACCATGGCTGCACTCGATGAAATCGCGGCCGCCATCACTCACGCTACCGGCGAGGCATTCCAGCCGAAAGCGCAACACAATGCGGGCGGTGGCTGCATCAACCAGGCCTTCATCCTCGCCAGCGGCGCACGGCGCTACTTCATCAAAACCAATCGTGCCGCCGTGGCCTGGATGTTCGAGGCCGAGGCCGAGGGTTTGGATGAAATCCTGAAAAGCCGCAGCCTGCGCGCACCGCGGCCAGTCTGTCATGGCACGGCCGGCGACACCGCTTATCTGGTGCTCGAATACCTGGACCTTGGCGGGCACGGCGATCCGGCAGAAATGGGCCGCCAGCTCGCGGCCATGCATCGCTGCACCACGGGGCAATTTGGCTGGAAGCGAAACAACACCATTGGCAGCACACCCCAGTCCAACCCCTGGACACAGGACTGGGTTGAGTTTCTGGGCAAACACCGCCTTGGATTCCAGCTCGAGCTGGCCGCGAAAAATGGATTGGGCAACAAACTACAAAAGCCCGGCGAAGCGCTTCTCGCGCATTTGGAAGTTTTTTTTCAGGATTATCAGCCAGCCCCTTCCCTGCTCCATGGCGATTTATGGGGTGGCAACGCCGCGTTTACCCGATCCGGCGAGCCGGTTATTTTTGACCCGGCTGTTTATTACGGCGACCGCGAAGCCGATCTGGCCATGACTGAATTGTTTGGCGGATTCGATGCAAGCTTCTACTCGGCCTACCGGGAAGCCTGGCCGCTTGATGCCGGCTATTCAACACGAAAAACCCTTTACAACCTGTATCACATCCTCAACCACGCCAATCTCTTTGGCGGCGGATATGTCAACCAGGCCGACGTCATGATCAGGCGCCTGCTTGCCGAAATCCGCTGACGGTAGCCATAAAGAAATTTCCGGCAACCGCCGTCAATATGGCAGAGCAACAGCGTCAAACAACAAGGCAGTCCCGCACCCGGACGGCGGACGCAACCATAAAATCACAAGGAGACCGAATCGTGCCGTATCGCATCTTGTTGTCCCTGTCCTGCCTGTTGATATCCGTATCCGCCTGGGCCATCAATCCCTACCTTTACGGCGACCCGCTTGCGGCAGGAAATGTGCACGCGGTAGCGGCTTCCGCCGAAAAACGGCTTGAGGCGGAAGGCTTCAAGGTAGTCGGAAAATATTTCCCCAAACATTACCCCGGGCACGGAATCGTCATTGCCACGGACGAGGCCATGCTCAAGGAAATCGCCGAGGCCGGCAAGCAAACCATTGCCAGCGCAGCCATACGTGTGGGTGTCAAGGCCGACGGAACGGTGTCCTACACCAACCCGGATTACTGGTACCGCGCCACATTCCGCAACCGTTTTCCCAGCGTTGAAAACACGGTGGATGGCATGCAAAAAAGACTGTCCAGGGCATTGGGGGCAGGCCAGGGATTTGGCGGGGACGAAAGTGCAAAATCCCTCAGCAATTACCGCTATATGGTGGGCATGGAGCGGCTGGATTCGAGTAAAAACAGGCTGACGGAATTGGAAAGTTTCAACGATGCAGTCAAAACCGTCCGCGACAATCTGTCCAGGAAGATCGCGGATACGGCCAAGGTTTACGAAGTGATCATTCCCGGAAAGCAGCTTGCCGTCTTTGGCGTGGCCTTTACCGATGAGGAAAATGGCGATGCCAGCTGGCTGAAAACCATCAACGCGCCAGAATCCTTCGCCGGCCTGCCCTACGAAATATTTGTCGTTGGCAATGAAGTTCATGCCCTGCACGCACGCTACCGTATTGCCCTCAGTTTTCCGGATACCGGCATGGGCACCTTCATGCGAATTTCGAACATTCCAAACATGATTCGCGACACCTTGCTGCAGGTGGCGGGAGGCAAGGTCGAGGAATTCAATCACCTGGAATAAAATTCCAGCCAATTACGTCCATCAGGGAATGAAAATTCCTGCAAAAAATGAGCCCCGCCAGAAAACCAGAGTTCTGGCAGGTGTGTAAGCAACCCTGTTGGGGAATGGTCGGTACATTGGCCGCATATCGGCATCGGGCAGCCGGCTTTCACGGTCACCCGTCACTCGCTCTTAAAGAATTAACAGTGTCATCCGTTAATCCTGTCGTAAGACGGCGCCTGCCGTTGCCAACCCTAGTACAAATGGAGGGAAATGTGTCCGAAGCCCCAGCCCTAAAAGGCGTGAAAGTCATGGTGATTGACGATAGCAATACCATACGGCGCAGTGCCGAAATTTTTCTCAATCAGGCCGGCTGCGAGGTCATTCTTGCCCAGGATGGCTTTGATGCACTGGCAAAAATCACCGACCATCAACCCGACCTGGTTTTCGTCGACATCATGATGCCGCGTCTGGATGGTTATCAGACCTGCTCGCTGATCAAGCGAAACAATCGCTACCGTGGCACACCCGTGATCATGCTGTCATCAAAGGATGGACTGTTCGATCGCGCGCGCGGTCGCATGGTCGGGTCGGACGAGTACCTGACCAAGCCTTTTACCAAAGACACGCTGCTCAAGGCAGTGCGTGAACACACGCTGCCGAAGGCAGCCTGAGACAGGAGATATTCATGGCCATCAGTCGCATTCTCGTAGTGGATGATTCTCCTACCGAACGCTTTTTCATTTCCGAATTGCTGGTCAAAAACGGCTTTCTGGTCAGCATGGCTGAAAACGGCGAAGAGGGCGTGGCGCAAGCCAGACAGACCCATCCCGACCTCATCATCATGGATGTCATCATGCCTGGCATGAATGGTTTTCAGGCCACCCGTGCCCTGTCCAAGGAAGAAGACACCAAGAACATTCCCGTCATCATGTGCACGACCAAGGGACAGGAAACCGACAAGGTATGGGGCCTGCGCCAGGGGGCGGCTGCCTACATGGTCAAGCCAGTCAACCCTGATGACCTGATCAAGCAGATACGCGCGCTTGGCTAATCAACCCCGGATCAACTAAAGATGTCGCGCAGATTCAATCTCCGCCAGTTTCAGACCGAACTTTCCAAACGCCTGCAGGAAGCCGCTTCGCTTCCCGCGGAAACCTCGCGTCTCGGATTCATGACTGCCGGACAGAACTGGCTGGTGCCGCTTTCAGAAATTGATGAAGTCATGCCAGTGCCGGAAATCCTGCCGGTTCCCGGAGCCAAACACTGGTTCCGCGGCCTTGCCAACATACGCGGCAATTTGTACGCGGTATCCGATTTGAGTGAATTCCTGACGGGGAAACCCACCCCGGAATCCGGCGAAAACCGGCTGATTCTGGCCCACAAGAAACATGGCGTAAACGCAGCCCTGCTGGTGCAAAAGGCCCTTGGACTCAAACAGTCCGGTCACATGGAAGAGCATGACAGCCCGGGCACTTGGTCATGGGCCACGCAACAAACACTTGATTCCAGTGGAACGTACTGGAATGAAATCAACATGGCCCGCTTTCTGGCGGAGTCCGATTTTCTCACCGTGGAAGCATAACCACACCTAGCGGAGAAGCAGATGGCAATTTCCATTACTCAACTCAAGGGCCTGGCAGGCCGCATGTCCGGTTCCGGAAAAGGCAAGGGGCAGTCGGACCATACGACCATGATCATGGAGGGAATGCGCAAGCTGGCCGACCGCGAGCCGGGAAAAGTGCCGCTGGTGGCGCACCTGCCAGTGGAAAAGCAGTATCTCTATACCGGTGGCGCCCTGATTATCTCCCTGCTGATGGCGGCAGGATTCACCGTCTACGGCGTCGTCAAATCGGGCAATCAGGCCTATTACCTTGACCGGGCCGGCCAGATCGCAACGCTGACCCAGCGACTGCCCAGTCTTGCGCAACAGGCTGTTCAGGGCAACATGGAAGCGTTCAAGGAATTCGACAAAGGGCGGATGGAATTCTCCGAATCCGTCAAAGGCTTGCGCGATGGCAACGATTCAGCACCGGCATCGCCCGCTGATGCCCAGGCGGTTCTGGCAAGAATCTCCGAGGTCTGGGAAAAACTGGAACCACAGGCCGCGGTAATCGGCAAAAACGAGAAGGTTCTGCTCGATTCGAGCAAGAACATTACCCGGATTGCCCGGCTATCCGACGACATGCTGAAAATGACCGAACAGCTTTCGTCCGCACTATTGCAAGGTGGTGCCAGTTCCAGAGTGGTTTCGCAAGCCAACTATCTGGTCATGTTGACCCAGCGGATTGCCAAGAATGCCAATGCGCTGCAGGCAACCACCAGCCCCACGCCAGCGGTTTTTGTGCAGCTGGAAAAAGACATTACCAGCTTCCGCAACACTGTGGTTGCACTTGAAGATGCTTCCATCGGCGGCAACGCCGGCGGCATACTGGCCGATGTCGGCGACCAGACTGGCGACCTTGTTGAATCGGTTGGTGGCGTCCTGTCCCACACACCGGCACTGGTTAAATCAAAAAGCGCCTCGACGGCCTTGTTCCAGGAAAGCAACAAGCTGCTTAAGGACGCCAACGAGCTGAGCCGCACCTTTGGTACGGCCGGTACGATCTCTTATCTGCTCGCCGGCCTGTTTGCCGTGGTGTCGCTAGCCTCCCTCGTGCTGTTGGGCCTGATCAACATCAATGAAACGAAAGCCCGCGCGCGCAAGAGTGAAGAGGAAAACCGCCGCAACCAGGAAGCCATTCTGCGGCTGATGGACGAACTGGGAGAACTGGCCGAAGGCAACCTCACCATCAACGCCAGCGTGACCGAGAACATCACCGGCGCCATCGCCGACTCGATCAACTTCACGGTTGAAGAATTGCGCGGCCTGGTACGCGGCATCAACAACGCAACGGTTCAACTTGATTCCGCCGCGCGCGACGCAACCCAGGTTTCCGAGCAGCTCAGCTCAGCGGCCCGCCGCCAGGCGGAGGAAATCGAGGGAACCTCGCTAGCTGTGGTGGACATCTCCCAGTCGGTTCAGAAGGTTTCGGCCAACGCAGTTGAGTCCGCCAACGTTGCGCAGCAGTCACTGTCAGCGGCGGAAAAGGGCCAGCAGGCCGTGCAAAACACCATTTCAGGCATGAACTCGCTGCGCGAACAGATCCAGGAAACTTCCAAGCGGATCAAGCGGCTGGGCGAATCGTCACAGGAAATTGGCGAAATCGTGGAGCTGATTTCCGACATTACCGAACAGACCAACGTGCTGGCGCTCAACGCCGCCATTCAGGCCGCTTCAGCCGGCGAGGCCGGCCGCGGCTTCTCGGTGGTTGCGGAAGAAGTTCAGCGCCTGGCAGAACGTTCGGCGGAAGCGACCAAACAGATTTCGGCCATTGTTAAAACCATTCAATCCGACACCCAGGACACGGTGGCGGCCATGGAAACCTCCACACAAGCCGTGGTGGAAGGCGCCAAACTGTCGGATGCGGCAGGTCAAACACTGAATGAAATTGGCGAAGTGTCGAAAAAACTGGCCAGTCTGATTGCCGACATTTCCAGCACCACGCAAACCCAGGCGGAAGCGACCGCCAAGGTCGCGGGAACCATGCAGGAAATTCGCAACATTTCCGTACAAACCAGTGAAGGCACCCAAAAGACGGCCCAGTCCCTGGGCGATCTAACCAAACTGGCCGATACGCTGAAGAATTCCGTATCGGGCTTCAAGCTCGCGTAACCCGTTTGAAAAGGAAAACGTGCCATGAGCGCCATGCTGGAATTTGATACCGGACCGCTGAACTGGGTTCGGGGCGACATCGAAGCCGCACTCAAAAGCGCGGCTGACCGCATCCGCGCCTATCAGGCCGATGCCAGTCTGGAAAATGCCCTGCGGCTTGCGCGGGATGAATCTCACCAAGCCACCGGCGCACTACGCATGGTCGGACTGGAAGGGGCGGCCGCCGTGGCATCCGCGCTCGAGGAAACTCTCTCTGCCATGGACAGCCATACCGTTCAGGCAGACCAGGCAACCGGCACAGTAATCGAAGCGCTGGAAACACTGCTCAAGTGGGTGACACGCATGGCCGAAGGTCGTGGCGAAGGCGAACTTGCCTTGTTCCCGGTCTATCGCAAGCTTCGCGAACTTAATGGCGCGGACCATATTTTCGAGGGCGAGCTGTTCTATCCCAGCCTGCAGGTCCGTCCTGTCGAATCCGCTTCCCCGGAAATTCCGGCATCCGAACTCGCCGCACTTGTAAAAACCTCCAGGGCCGGCTTCCAGCGCGGCCTGCTGGCATTCCTGCGCGGCGTGCAAGTCGATGCCGGGCTTGCCGCCATGCGCAAGTCGCTCTCCCAGATTGAGTCCGCCGTACCCTCCCAGGCCGCCAGGACATTCTGGTGGGCTTGCGTAGGATTTATCGATGCCCTGCAAAGCAAAGGGGTCGAGCCCGATTTCCACGTCAAGCAACTGCTGGCGCGGGTTGACCTGCAAATGCGCAGACTGATGGATGGATCGCCCCAGGTTGCGGAGCGATTGATGCGCGACGCCCTGTTTTTCATCGCCAAAAGCAAATCCGTCGGCGATGAAGCGCAAGCGGTCCGTTCTGCGTTTGCCCTCGAAAAATATCTGCCCAAGCACGCTGCGCTGGACGCCGAACAACTGGCGCGGGCGCGTCCTCTGCTGGGCGCCCTGAAGGAAACATTGACCGAAGCCCGCCACCATTGGAGCACCTTTGCCGAAGGCAATGCCGCAGCATTGAACGATTTCCAGACATGCGCAACCCGGCTTAATGCCCAGGCAGGCACGATCGAGGTGCCCTCGCTGGTTCAATTGACCAGCACGCTAAAAGAAGCCATATCTTCCATTGGGCGGTTAAGCGACGAAACACGCGACGCCGTCCGGCTGGAAATTGCCACGACGCTGCTTTTCCTGCAAAACGCGACCGGCAGCGAGGATGTGTTCGACCAGGATTTTCCTGTTCGCGCTGAAAGCCAGGTCCGCCGGATCAAGGCCGCGTTGTCGGGGCAAGCAGTTGGCGGCGCCGAGGATCTACTCGATGAAGGCACCCGCAAGGCCTCTGAACATGCACTGCTGTCCCAGCTGGGACGGGAAATCAGCAGCAGCCTTCATCAAATGGAAGAAAGCCTCGATACCTTCTTCCGCAATCCCGGTGAGCGTGGCGCGCTATCAAACATCGAGGCCCTGACGGCACAGATTCAAGGCGCCCTCTCCATGCTTGAGCAGGATGCGGCATCGGAACTGCTCAGGTGCGGAATGGATTTGGTGAGTCCCTATCTTGTTGAAGGCAACCCAGGCGACGAGGAAAAAACACGAATTGCCGATGCGCTGTCCAGCATCGGGCTGTTTATCGAGGCGCATTGCGCCGGTCGCCAGGATGCCGCAAAAATTCTGGCGCCAGCACGAATCGCTTTCGGACTGGATGAACCCGAATCCGCCTCGGCGAATCTCATCCCCACCGTGGAGGACGGACTGGCCTCACGCAAGGCGACAATTGCCGCTTCTTACCTCGACTGGCAGGGTGTGGGAGGCGACGATACCAGAAAAAAGTGCCTGGCGGCCCTGACTGAACTGGGCCATGACGCTGACCTGATAGCGGATAGAGAACTGAAATCCGCTGTTGAAAATGCCTTCCGCATGGTCAGCGCCGGGAACCCGGATGAAAGTCTGGCGGCCGCGATTGCACACCTGACAGGCCACGACATTGTTTTCCTGCCTGTCGAGAACGCTTCCATCGAGGCATTGAGCCTTGCCGAAAACAGTGCTCCCATAACGGAAATCAGCGAAGCCGAAATCATCTTCGCCGCCATGGCGGATGAACCCGTTTCAGCCGTGCCGGATGAACATGTCACGGCAGAAGTTGTCGCGCCGGAATCCGAATCTGAAACCTTCTCCGCAGCCCCGACTGCCGGCGAACATGCCGATTCCGCAGAACAGGCAGCCGAAGAAGAAACCACCGGGGTCGACAGCGAACTGCTGGAAATCTTCCTGGAAGAAGCCAATGAAGTACTGCAAACACTCAACAGCGCCCAGGCTGCATGCCGGACTCAAGGCGATGACAAGGAAAACCTGACTGTCATCCGGCGCGCCTTCCACACGCTCAAGGGCAGCGGCCGCATGGTCGGGCTGACTGTCTTCGGCGAAGTCGCCTGGGAGCTCGAGCAATTGATGAACGGCTGGCTTGCCGAAGAAAAGCCCGCAAGTCCTGACCTGCTTGACGTAGTCATGCTGGCGCATGATCACTTTACCGGCTGGATCGCCCAGTTGCAGGCAAGCGGCCGGGCCAGGGTTGACTCGGAAGCATTACTGTCCGGCGTGGCACGCGTTGCGCGAGGCGAACCACTTCATGTCGAAGCGCCCGTAGAACCCGAGTCAGTTGAATCCGAGCCTGTCGAATCCGCGCACATCGAATCCGGAATTGAATCGCTGGTGACTCACACACCACCGGAAACACCTGCCGAAACCGAAGCATCCATTCCAGAAGAGGCTCCGGAGCAAAACGAACCCGAACCCATCGAAGCGGACATCCTGGTTGCCGGGGTTCGTCTGTCGCCTGGGCTGTATCAGATATTCAAGGACGAATCCTCTCTCTGGTCGCAAGCCTTGCTTGAGGAACATGAAAAACTGGCAACCGCCGAGGTTCCTCTTGTCAGCGAGTCCACTCGCAGAGGTGTCCATACTTTAGCTGGAATCGCAGGCACAACCGGATTCACCGCATTATCCGACCTGGCCCACGCCATCGAAATTTATCTCAAGGAACTGGACGACCGGCCCTTGCCGCAACATGCCCGCACCACCGTACTGGATGCGCTCTCCCGATTGACAGGCATGATCGAAAATATTCATGCCGGCGCCGCGCCGCTTCCGGCCGAAGCCTTGATCAGGACATTGGCAAGCTTGCAGCTTGAAGAATATTTGCCAGGCGTTGAAGTCGAGCCCGTTGCCGAATTCGTGGGGTCACCAAGCGTCGAAACGGCTGAAACTGTTGCGGAACCCGAGGAAACCGGATCCGCGAGCCCGGAAAACTCCGTCACAACCTGCGAAACAATCGCGCCCTTGCAGGATGAGACTGATTCATCACAGGCTATCGAAATTGAAGTCGAAAATAGCGTCGACGAACCCGAATCCGCCGACAACGCTGGCGCCGCAGAACCTGAAACCACGCATGCAGAAACTGATACCCGCCTTGAAGACCTGATCACCCAGGCGAAGCGCCAGGCCAATACGCCGGTCTTCGAACAGCGGCAGGTACGGGATGAAATCGATGCGGAGCTTTTGCCTATCTTCCTGGAAGAAGCGGAAGGCCTCGTGCCGGCAGCGGCGGAAAGCCTGCGCCAATGGAAAACCCAACCTGGCGATGCTCGGGCACCCTCGGAATTGCGCCGCGTGCTGCACACCATCAAGGGCTCGTCACGCATGGCTGGTTGCATGCGTCTGGGTGAACTGACCCATATCATGGAATCGCGCGTCATCGCTGTTCTGGAAGGCGGACTGACCGCTGACGCCAGCGTGTTCGATACGCTGGAAAGCCAGTTTGACCGCATGGCCAATGATGTAGACAGGCTCAGGCTGGGCTCTGCCACGGCTGAAGTCACGCAGACAGACACCGAGTCCACTGAAATTGGCGTGGTTCTGCCGCCCGAAGCGCCAAGTGCCCCGGCATACGAGCCCGCAGCAAAGACAATATCCGCCGCGCAAACGACACTCGCTCCCGCTGTTCAGGCGGAAGGCACCGTACTGCGTGTAAGGTCGGACTGGGTTGACCGCATGGTCAACGAAGCCGGTGAGGTCGCCATCGCGCGTTCGCGCATTGAAAGCGAGATGTTCTCGCTCAAGCGGCAAGTCACCGAATTGTCGGAAGCGTTGCGCCGCCTGAAGGATCACATGCGCGAAGTTGAAATCCAGGCCGAAGCGCAGATGCAGGCCACCTTCCAGAGCCATGGCGGCAAGGGTGATTTCGACCCCCTGGAGTTCGACCGCTTTACCCGCTTCCAGGAAGTTACCCGCTTCCTGGCGGAAAGCGTGCACGACATTTCCACTGTCCAGCAGAACCTGTCCATTCAACTGGGCGAGGCCGATGCGGCACTGATCCAGCAGGCGCGCATGAATCGCGAACTGCAACAGAACCTGCTGCGCGTTCGCATGGTGCCGCTGCACAGCATTTCCGAGCGCCTCTACCGGGTTGTGCGCCAGGCCGGACGCGATCTGAACAAGCGCGCCCAGCTTGACATCCGCAACGGCGATCTCGAACTTGACCGTGGTGTGCTCGAAAAAGTTGTCGCGCCTATCGAACACCTGCTGAGAAATGCCGTGGCGCATGGGCTGGAGTCGTCAGAAGCACGTGCCGCCGCAGGCAAGCCGGAATTCGGCGAAATCCGCATCGATGCGCACCAGGAAGGCAACGAAATGGTGCTGTCCATCATGGATGATGGCGCTGGCCTCAATCTGAACCGTATCCGCGAAAAAGCCCGTGCGCTCAATCTGCTGAGTGCCGGCGTCGACCCTTCCGACAGCCAGCTGGCGCAGATGATATTCATCCCAGGCTTCTCCACGGCGGAACAGGTCACTGAAGTTGCCGGGCGTGGCGTAGGCATGGACGTGGTGAAGAATGAAATCACCAGCCTGGGCGGGCGCATTGAAATCAACACCGAAACCGGCAAGGGCGTGACGTTCAGCATCTATTTGCCGCTAACGCTTGCCGTCACGCAGGCGGTCATCGTCAACGCAAACAGACAGGAGTATGCCTTGCCCGCCACCACGGTGGAACAGGTTCAGGAACTCAAGCCCGACCATCTGGCCGCCGCCATGCAGGCCCGTGCCATCGAGTGGCGCGGCAACCGCTACCCCCTGTTTTATCTTCCGCACCTGCTGGGTCAGATGGACGCTGTTCACGAGGTGCAGCGTTTCAACACCGTCGTGCTGATGAAGAGCGGCGCTTCACACGCAGCCTTGCTGGTGGATGTCGTGGAAGGCGCGCGCGAAATCGTGGTCAAGAATACCGGCCCGCAGGTTGCCCGGCTGACTGGCATTGCCGGCGCAACGGTTCGCGGTGACGGCAAAATCATCCTGATCCTGAATCCCGTGCCGCTGGCTGTCCGCGCGTTGAATGCGCCCGTGGACACGCCGATGCCGGCCCTGCCCAAAGTTGAGCCCGTACAGGAAACGCCGCAGGCGCCCATGGTTCTGGTCGTGGATGACTCCCTGACCGTGCGCAAAATTTCCAGCCGCCTGATGATACGCGAAGGCTACCGTGTCGACACCGCGAAAGACGGCGTCGATGCACTGGAAAAAATGCAGGATCTGGTTCCGGATGTCGTGCTGCTCGATGTGGAAATGCCGCGCATGGATGGCTTTGAACTGGCGCGAGTGATGCGCAACGATGCCCGGCTAAAATCCGTGCCGATCATCATGATCACCAGCCGCACGGCCGACAAGCACCGTAATCACGCGCTGGAAATTGGTGTCAACACCTACCTGGGCAAGCCCTTCCAGGAAGCCGTATTGCTCAGCCATATCGGCGAGCTGCTGGGTGAGCGCGCGCTGAAAACCGAGCCAGTGTTGTAATTACTGATGAAACCAATGAACATGAAAAATGCCTTTGGCTTTGGCCATCCAGAAATGTCGGGAACCCGCACCAGGTTTCGGATCAATAACAAATCCTGATTACGCCGGTTTACGCACACTTACCGATATGAATGGCATGGGAGAAATCATGAAAAAATTCCTCATCACTTCAACTTTTGCAGCATGCCTGTTTGCCCCCGCCACGCAGGCGGCAGAAAGCAAAGGGGATGTATTCCAGGAAATGGAAGCCGCTGCAGAACGCATCCGGCAGTCCGGCGAACAGTTCCGGGCCGAACTGAAAAAAGCGCGTGAAGAACGCCTGCGTCTGCAGAAAAAACAGGAAGCCGAACGCAAACAGGAAGAAGAACGCGAACGCCAGCAGGCTGAGGAGGATGCGGCGAGACTGGCAGCCATCAAGAGCGCCCAGGAACGCAAGGCGCTGGAAATGGCTCAGGAAAAATCCCGCAAGGAAACCAGGGCCAAGGCAGAACAGCTTGAGATGGCCCGCAAATCAGAGCTGGAATCCCTGCAGGTCAACGAATTGGCAGCCCATCAAGCCGCCATTTCCACTCAGGAAATGACCCGGGAAGAGAGAATGGCGCGCGCGCGCACGGCACTCGCGCAAGCCAGGGCCGAGGCCGCGCAGGAACCCAAGGCATTCGGAGACACGAAGAAAAGCGACCAGGATTTGATTATGGAAAAGGCCGCCCGTGCGCAGGCGGCGCTGCAACGAGTCAAACTGGATACCGCTCCGAAAGCATTCGAATAATCAAGGCGTGCTCCAGTCCACCAGCCCTGTATAGGCAGTCGCCAGCACAATCAGGCCAAACACGATCCGGTACCACGCAAACACGGTAAAGTCGTGCCGCGAGATGAAGCGGATCAGGGCGCGCACGGCGATCGCCGCGCTGACGAAGGAAGCAAAAAATCCCGCCACGAACATGCCGATGTCATCGCGCGTGAACAAATGGCCATGCTTGTAAAGCTCATAAAGTGAAGCAATTCCCAGAGTCGGTACGGCGAGAAAGAAAGAAAACTCTGTTGCTGCCTTGCGCGACAGGCCGTACAGCAAGCCGCCGATGATTGTCGCCCCCGAGCGCGATGTGCCGGGTATCAAGGCAAGTGCCTGGATAAAACCCATCACCAGCGCATCCTTCCAGGTCATTTTTTCCACCTCGTCGATATGCTTGCTGTGCGGCATTTTCTCCGCCCACAGGATGATGAAGCCGCCGATGATGAAGGCCAACGCCACCGGCACGGGTGAAAAAAGCGTGGCCTTGATCTGCTGGCCGAACAAAAGTCCCAGGATGGCCAAAGGCAGGAACGCCAGAAACAGGTTGACGACAAACCGGTTGGCCGCGGCATCGCGCCCCAAGCCGGCCGCCACATTCGCCAGTCGTGCGCGGTAGTCCCACACCACCGCCAGAATCGCGCCCAGCTGGATGGCGATTTCGAACACCTTGCCCTTGTCGTTGTTGAAGCCGAGCAGGTCGCCCGCCAGAATCAGGTGGCCGGTGCTGGAGATGGGCAGGAACTCGGTCAGCCCCTCCACCACGCCCATGATCAGGGCCTTGAGTATGATTACGAAATCCATGCGTCCCGGTAATGGCCGAAATAATCGGCGCATAAAAAAGCGCGCGGGGATTCCGCGCGCTTCCATGATAACCGGGATTGCTTACGTTCGAATGTCCTCATCCGGTTTTACCGGGGCCGCAGGCTTGTCGGGCGGGGGAGGAAACGCGCTCAGCAATTCCTGCTCAATCTGATCGAGCAAGGTCTCCATCAGGCCAAAGCCTTTTTCTCGCATGCGCTCGCCGATATTCCTTGCCCTGGCGGCAGCCTCCGGGGCAGGCACATACAGTTCGCCTTTTGCGGCGGCGCGCGATGCCTGCCGCGCTTCATTCATGAAAAAACGCACATCCTCCGGCGACACGATCTCTCGCATCACCGCCTCGGGCGATGCCAGCGCCTCTTCTGCCTGCGCGGCACCGGTCAAACCCAGCGTCAACATCAATACCAGGACGGATTTCATTTGAAGCCTCCCATGTCACATGACATTGGCTAAGACCTCAATATAGTCCGGCAAGCTCCCCAAACCGTCCTGAATCCGGATTTTTTACAACCTGTGCAATCAGCGCATGCTGAGCGCCACCCAGAACATCCGGCGCACAAATTCAGCCTTTTGCGTATTCATTTGCCTGTTATGTCCGGATTGCGCCACGCTGGTGGCCGGTTTTTTCTGGCTCTTGCCGGATTGGGTTTTCAGGTTGGCTTCAATTTTCGGAACCGGCTGGCTCATCCCCACACGGTCGAATTCCCCCAGGGAATAAGTGACAGCGCCGTCCAGATCGGCTGCCAGGGCCATGGAATTAAGTCCGCAGGCCAGAACCGCAGCCGTTGCCATTTTCGATATTGCATTCATGATATTTCCCCTTCGCTGTTGCATCGCACCATGCGATGTCATTACGATGCGAAGCTTAGGCAGGCAGCAAGGCCTTGATTAGCAACCAGGTCAAAACCTGGACGGCAAACCGGAACGGCCAACCTGGTACACCAACCTGGTTGGTTATCAGGGTTCTTCAGAAAACCATAATGAACACCGTAGAGTAGGTGAACGAATCAAGGAGCGCCTCTATGTCATACCTCAACAGCAAATGGAAGGATTACCACACCCAGCCCCTGCGCCCGCGCAGCTATGCCAGCCAGCGCGAGTTCGAAGCGGACTGGGTCAGCGGGCTGCGCCGCCGCTACCGCATTTCGCAGGAAGCGCTGGCCGCGATCGCAGCAGTCTCCGTCACCACGGTGCAGAACTGGGAAAACCCGCTGTCGAAAAAAGCCATTGCCGGCCACAACCAGGACCGGCTGCGCGACATCGAGCGCGACCTGTGGATAAAGGCCCATGTCACCCTGATCAACCCCTGCCCGCCCACTATCCGCGCCCTGTACGACCTGATGTGCACCGGACGTGACGAGAGCGCTCAGGCGCTGGCCGAGCACTTTGTCAGCACCGCGCACAACAACGATCCCGAGCGCGCCCGCCTGCTGCACTGGGCCAGCCTCACCTACAGCATCACCGACCCCACCTCGCACAAGGCGCGCCTGTACCAGCAGGAAGCCCTGCAGGCCATAGGAGAAGGCGACGGCCGTCTGGCCGCCGCCATAGAAAACGAAATCCTCGGCTACCAGTTCGAAATGCTGATGCAAGCCCCCGCCGGTTCCGACCGCACCCAGCAGGCCCGCGACCTGATGCAGGCATGCGAACGCCTGTATGCGCGCGACCAGCAGCCCGCCTATTTGTGGAACGCACTGGAAGTCGCCTGCCGTGCTCAGTTGCCGGAAAAGGAACTGTTCCGGCTGACGGGCCAGCTCACCGACACGCTGGGTGCCGACGCCGTACAGCGGCGCATTGAAGCGGAAGTGCCATTTACGGCGGCGCGCGCTGTCTTCAAAACCGGCAAGGCCCACTGAGGAGACAGCCATGAAACAGCTCCTCACCGCAGCACTGGTTCTCGCCAGTCTCCTGTCTGCGCAGACAGCCAGGGCAGACGACGCCTGCCAGCCTGTCACGACCGCGCAACCGGAAACCACCGCTCCCGCCCCCGAACCCATCGTCATTAGCTGGGACCGTGTGGGCGGAAAAGAAAGATGGTGGGTTTGAACCCTCAACAGCAAAAAAGCCGGGGCAACCCGGCTTTTTTCATTCCACTGCCCCCTTGATAAAGGGGGGTTGGGGGGATTTACGCATGCTGCCTTGGCGCAATGCTGTCCTGATCACACACCGTCAGAATCCCCCGGCTCGCGTTGCGAGCCACCCCTTTATCAAGGGGGTAACGGGGTCATGTCCCGCAGAACGTCCGGAACCCCGCCATGAATTCGCCCGGGGCCGGTTCTGCATAGCGGACCAGCGCCGTATCTTCGTCAAAAGGTTTCCGCAAGGCTTTCAACAAAGCTTCGAACGGCGTGAGATTTCCTTCGTCGGATGCAGCAGCCAGCGCCTCTTCCACGCGATGGTTGCGCGGGATGATCCAGGGGTTCACACGGCGCATGCGCTCGGCGCGAGCCTTTGCCGAATCAGCACCGGCATCCTCGGCCGCGCAGCGCTCGCGCCAGTGCTTCAGCCAGCCATCCAGCCCCGGCTGTCCTGCAAACAGCGCCCGCAGCGGCGCTTCTTTATCCTCCGCCGCATCCGCCAGCCTCCGCCAGGCCAGGGTAAAGTCCACCTGCTGGGCGTGCAGCAAATCCAGCCAGCTTTCGCCCAGGGCCGCATCCGTACGATTGTCTTCTTCGCGTTGCCCAGACAGTCCCAGCTTGGCGCGAAGACCCGCCAGCCAGTGCGCATGAAAACGCAGCGGAAAATCATCCAGCACACTTGTTGCCATCTCGATCGCCTTGCCTTCGTCGTCCGCAATCAGCGTCAGCAATGTCTCGGCCAGTCGCGCAAGATTCCAGCGCGCGATGTGCGGCTGCGCTTCATAGGCATAGCGCCCCATCTCGTCGATGGAACTGAACACCGCGCGCGGATTGTAGGCCTCCATGAAGGCGCATGGCCCGAAGTCGATGGTCTCGCCAGATATGGCCATGTTGTCGGTATTCATCACTCCGTGGATGAAGCCCACGTGCATCCACTGCGCGATCAGCGCGGCCTGGCGCTCGGCCACGGCGCGCAGGAAGCCCAGATAGCGATCCTCCGCGCCAATCAATTCCGGATAGTGGCGGGCAATGGCGTAATCGGCCAACTGGCGCACCTGTTCGACCGTGCCGTGCGCCGCGAAATATTGAAACGTGCCCACGCGCAAATGACTCGCGGCGATGCGCGTGAGGATGGCGCCGGGCAGCGTACGTTCGCGAAACACCGGTTCGCCGGTCGCCACGACCGCCAGTGCGCGGGTGGCGGGAATGCCCAGTGCATGCATCGCCTCGCCGATCAATACCTCACGCAGCATCGGCCCCACCGCCGCCTTGCCGTCGCCCCGCCTTGAAAACGGCGTGCGCCCGGAGCCCTTCAGGGCGATGTCACGGCGCTGGCCGTTGCGATCGATCACCTCGCCAATCAGCAGCGCGCGCCCATCGCCCATCCGGGGATTGAACTGCCCGAACTGATGCCCCGCATAGGCCTGGGCGATGGACTGCGCGCCTTCGGGCAGGGCATTGCCGGAAAACATCGCCGCCAGTGATTCATCGTCCTGACCATCCAGCCCCAGCCGCAATTCATCAGACAACCCGCGATTGAAGAACAGCAGTTGCGGCGTCCGCACTATCGCCGGCTGGCATGGCTCGTAGAAACCTTGCAGCTCGCGGACGTAGCTGTTGTCAAAAGGAATGGCGGAATCTGGCATCGGAAGGTTTGCTCTTTGGAGTCAGAAAAGTGCCTGACTGACATCAAGTAATTTAATGCTGGCCGCGCGGAAATTCCACCCTGCCCCGATCAGGGACTTAGGTGTTGAACATGCTCACGATTCTGTCTGAAGAAACAGAATCGCCTGAATTTCTGAAATCTATATTGCAAGTAGGGAAGGGGATTTTAGAGATTGGATGTTTTTTAGAAAGGAAAATGAGATGAGACGTTTATTCATAGTCATGCTGGCGACAGCATTGCTGATGCCAGTCAGTACAGGTTTTGCGCAAGAATTCCCAACCGCCCCGCCAAACCTGAAAGAGATGGAAACGAAAGGCCTGCCACGAGTAAGCACGGAGGAGTTAAAGGAACTTTTTCCGGGTGTGATTGATTCAAGAGGCCCGACCGGCAGGCATATCGTCATCCATAATGCGGACGGTACCTGTATCAGGAAAGCCGCCAAACATGGGGTGGGGCAGGATGCTTCCGGTAAGTGGCGAATCAATGAAAAAAACAATACCTTGTGCAGATATATGCCCAGAATGGGAAGAGGCGTCATGGCAAAGGGGGGTTCTGAGGAACATTGTTTTGCCTTATTCCGTGCTGCGGATGGCATGCACTTTTTCGAATACGATGTTCAGGATGGTTTTTATGCCCACACATGGCGCAAAGCCCCCGAGCAATGATGTTTGATGTTTTTTCCTGACAAAATGGGCTGCAACTGCAGCCCATTTTCTTCTGTCCGGTTAGCCCGATTACCCCAAACGCGTTTGTTCAGCGCGCCCAGCGCCATTGATCCATCTGCCGCTCGAATGACGCCTCTTCTGCCTCGATCGTGTCCTCTGTGGAATCGGGCGGGCAGCCCTCCGGCGGCGGCGGACGGTGGCGATACTCCGCGGCTTTGGGAGGCGATTTGCCATCCCAGGCAAACTGGTTCCTGAAAGCCTCCGGCTCGGGCAGACAATCCAGCTTGTAGCTGGGCGGCCAGCCCGTTTCGTAGGACATGAAGGAAATGGTCTGCTCGAAAATGAGTGGCTTGCCCCCCGGCGTGGGCGGCAGTGGCGGCATGCTCTGAATGGCTTTCCACGCGAGTTTGGACGCCAGTTCCGATGTGGACCAGAGTTCTTCCACCCTGGCGATTTTTCCATCCGGCGCGATCTCGATACGGAACCGCACCATGCCCTGCCCCGGCCCCTCGACCGCCGTGCCCATCATGCTGCGCACCTGCTGGCCCCAGGCGTTGCGGTAACGCTTGCCATTCCTGGGCGTATAGGACGAGGCCAGTTGCCACTCTTCGGCGGATGGTGCAGCCGGCGCGGGCATGGACAGCGGCACCTTTTCCGGCGGGGGCGGCGTGTCCGGGGCGGGAAGCAGCTTGACAGGTTTGGGAGGCTTTGCCTTCGGTGGTTTGGGCTTGGGTGGAGGCTTCACCTCGGGCGCGGGCATGAGGCGTACCTGAATCGGCTCCTCGGGCGCGGGTGGTCGAGGCTTGCCCCACCAGGACGGCAACAGACTGGCGTGAAAAGCCAGCGACAACACCAGCGCCGCGAGAAAGCCCATCCGGAATCGGAACGCCGCGCCTTCCGTCAAAATTGTCACCTGATCGTTTGCAAGCGCCGGAGCGTCGATGAACAAGCCGCGGCAAAGAATGTCTGCCTACGTAATAATCAACGCATGCAGACTGGGACAGCCAGTATACAAATTCACCTGCCGGCTGAATGTAGAGGAAACGTACCAGCGGCTGGGGGGCTGCAATGGCCCCGCAGGGCGTGCTTGCTGTCTGGACGTGATGAATTGAAAAATGACGATTATTGCCGAGGCCGGTGGCAATCCCCCCTGCGTTTCGCGCCACCTCCCTTGACCAGGGGATGGGAAGATTTTCAGGCGCTGTCTTTTCAGGTTCTACAAACTGTCACCGGATGCACGAGGACCTATTTTGCTGCCCGAACCCTGGTTTCCGTCGAGGCAGAAATACCGGCTGCGCGCTGGGCGGTAGCCGATGCGGAAAAAGTCACGGAGCCGGTCGGAAGTGTCGGGTAGCGGGTGCAGACCGTGCGTTTGGCGCCCGGCGCAAGGTTGCCCAATTTCCAGGTCATGCGCGATGTGTCGCTGATGTCCAGTCCATCGCCGGAGGCGCAGCATGCTTTTGTCCCGGCCGGGAATAGCATGGTCAGGGTGGCATTGGGTTCGGCCAGTTCGCCGACATTCGTCAGCGTGCAACAGGCTTCCACCGAGGCGCCTTCGCCTGATTCGGCAGGCGAGGTGCAATTCAGCGCCAACTCTGCTTTGGGTGGGGGTTGCTGTTCTTCCACCCAGAAGTTGCTGCATGCCTTGGGGGCCACCACCCGGTAGCGACGCTCTCCGGAAATGAAGGAAAACTCATAGGCGTCGATGGGTTGCTTGCCGACCCAGAGTACATTGAACAGCACGTCCGCCTTGCCCTTTTTGCGCGTGGACATGGCGGGCAGCAGGGTATTGTGAGGAATACTCAGCGCCTTGATGGGTGCGGATTGAACAGCCTGCCAGAAATCCGCCATGTCGCCCTGGTATCCGCTCTTGCGTGCCACCCATTCCACATCGCTCCGGATCGCCTTGTTCTGCAAGGTGCGGCGCAAGGCATCTGGCATTTTGACGGGCGGCGCGAAACGTGTTGCCGGATTACCCAGGTAAGTGGCGCGGTGTGATTCGGCTTGCATTCCGGTCTGTTTATCAGCTTGCACCGCAGTCGCAAACAGGGGGAAAACAAACATGGCGGCGGCCAGAATGGAAGACAAACGAAGCATGATCGCGGGCGGGTTGTTGGTCATTGCCAAAGTCTAATCCCACAAGCCTGAAACTGTCACCCGGCTGCCGCATGTCGCGCCAACACAGTGTTCCGCGGATTTACATACCCTGCGGCCTTTTCATACCGGTTGATCCGGAACCAGGAAGCTTCAGGCGTTGCAGATCGAATCTCACAACAGGCCGTATTGCCTGGCTTGCGAGTATCAAACCTTTTGGTAGACCTCTGCCCCCGTCTTCACGAACTCGACCGACTTCGTTTCCATGCCTTTCGCCAGCGCCTCGTTTTCGCTGATGCCCTGCTTCGCCGCGAAGTCGCGCACGTCCTGGGTGATCTTCATCGAGCAGAAATGCGGGCCGCACATGGAGCAGAAGTGGGCGACCTTGGCGGATTCCTTGGGCAGGGTTTCGTCGTGGAAGGACTTGGCCTTGTCGGGGTCGAGGCCGAGGTTGAACTGGTCGGCCCATCTAAATTCAAACCGCGCCTTCGACAGCGCGTTGTCGCGGATCTGGGCGCCGGGGTGGCCCTTGGCGAGGTCGGCGGCGTGGGCGGCCAGCTTGTAGGTGATGATGCCTTCCTTGACGTCGTTCTTGTCGGGCAGGCCCAAATGTTCTTTCGGCGTGACGTAGCAGAGCATGGCGGTGCCGTACCAGCCGATCATGGCGGCGCCGATGCCCGAGGTGATGTGGTCGTAGCCGGGGGCGATGTCGGTGACCAGCGGGCCCAGGGTGTAGAAGGGCGCCTCGTCGCAGTACTCCAGCTGCTTGTCCATGTTCTCCTTCACGAGATGCATGGGCACGTGGCCGGGGCCTTCGATCATGACCTGGCAGTCGTGCTTCCAGGCGATCTGGGTCAATTCACCGAGCGTCTTGAGTTCGGCCAGTTGGGCTTCGTCGTTGGCGTCGTAGATTGAACCGGGGCGCAGGCCGTCGCCGAGGCTGAAGCCAACGTCGTAGGCCTTCATGATGTCGCAGATTTCCTCGAAGTTCGTGTAGAGGAAGCTTTCCTTGTGATGCGCCAGGCACCACTTGGCCATGATCGAGCCGCCGCGCGAGACGATGCCGGTCATGCGCTCGGCGGTCATGGGAATGTAGCGCAGCAGCACGCCGGCGTGGATGGTGAAGTAGTCGACGCCCTGCTCGGCCTGTTCGATGAGGGTGTCGCGGAACATCTCCCAGGTCAGTTCCTCGGCCTTGCCGTCGACCTTTTCCAGCGCCTGATAGATAGGCACGGTGCCGATGGGCACGGGCGAGTTGCGGATGATCCACTCGCGGGTTTCGTGGATGTTCTTGCCGGTGGACAGGTCCATGACCGTGTCGCCGCCCCAGCGGATCGCCCAGGTCATCTTGTCGACTTCCTCGTTGATGGACGAGCCGAGCGCCGAGTTGCCGATGTTGGCGTTGATCTTCACCAGGAAGTTGCGGCCGATGATCATCGGCTCGGACTCGGGGTGGTTGATGTTGTTGGGGATGATGGCGCGGCCGCGCGCCACTTCCTCGCGCACGAATTCGGGCGTGATTTCCTCGCGCAAGGCGGCGCCGAAGTGCTGGCCCGGATGCTGGCGGCCGAGCAGTCTGGCGAGACGCTCGCCTTGCGGGCCGCTGGTGCGCAGCGACTCGATGTATTCCTTGCGGCGCAGGTTTTCGCGGATGGCGATGAATTCCATCTCGGGCGTGACGATGCCCTGACGGGCGTAGTGCATCTGGGTGACGTTTTTTCCGGGCAAAGCGCGACGCGGGTTGCGGTGCAGACCGGGGAAGCGCAGGCGCGACAGATCGGCCATGTCGGCGCGCTGGCGACCGTATTCGGAGGTCAAGCCGGCGAGCTGTTCGGTGTCGCCGCGTTCTTCGATCCACTTCGCGCGCAGCGCGGGCAACCCCTGGCGGATGTCGATCTTCACCTTCGGATCGGAATACGGGCCGGAGCAGTCGTAGACGAAGATCGGCGGGTTTCTCTCCCCGCCCATGCCGGTCGGCGTGTCGTCCTGGGAGATTTCGCGCATCGGCACCTGGATGTCCGGGCGCGAACCTTCGACGTAGACCTTGCGCGAATTGGGCAGCGGCTGGATGGCGGCCTCGTCGACGTGGGCGGCAGAGGCTAAAAATTCGGGATTGGCGTTCATTGGGTGTTCCTTCCACTAAGAATGCAGGGAAGGCGGTTTGAGACTCGCTTCCCAAGAAATAATGGCGGGAAGCGTTTCCCGCTTCGCCGCGAATAACACGGGAAGCGTTTCCCGCTTCCCTACGCCGGCATGATCCGGATCAGGTTCCAAGGGTATCTCTCACTGCCATCACAATTAACCGTGTAATGGCAGACCCCTAGCGTTAGCCCGAAAGTAGCCGAAATATGGAATAATTGCAAGACAAGCCCCTATCTAACTCATTGATATTCAATCGAAAGCGACAGCCAAGATGGACCTCGAACAAGCCCGTTTCAACATGGTGGAACAGCAGATCCGGCCCTGGGAGGTACTGGACCAGACCGTGCTCGACCTGCTGTTCAAGGTCCGGCGCGAGGAATTCGTGCCCGCCGCCTACCGTTCGCTGGCCTTTTTCGACATGGAGATTCCACTGGGCCAGGGTGAATCCATGTGGTCGCCTAAACTGGAAGCCCGCGCGGTGCAAGCCCTGCAACTGAAAAAAACCGACAAGGTGCTGGAAATCGGCACCGGCAGCGGCTATCTGACCGCCCTGCTGGCCTCGCTTGCCGGACATGTTTACAGCGTGGAAATCCACGCTGACTTTATTCGGGAAGCCGAAACCCGGCTCAAGGCCCACGGTTTCGGCAACATCACGCTTGAAACCGGCGACGCCAGCCTGGGTTGGGAAAAGCACGCGCCCTACGATGCCATTGTCGTGACAGGCTCGCTGCCCATCATGCCCGCCAACCTGCCTGCGCAACTCGCTCCAGGCGGCCGGCTGTTTGCCATTACCGGCGACGATCCCGTAATGGAAGCACAACTGGTTACCTGCGTATCGCATGGCGTTTTCCGGACAGAAAGCCTGTTCGAAACCAGCGTGAAGCCTCTGGCCAATGCAGTGCAGCCCGAACGTTTCACCTTTTAATGCGTCATTACACCGTACACGAGCTCAGAAAAAGACTGGATCAGGACAACCCGCCAGTCCTTCTGGATGTGCGGGAAGAATGGGAAATGGCGCGCTGCCAGCTTCCCGGCAGCACCTGGATACCCATGGGCCAGATCATGGCCCGGGCCTCGGAATTAAACAAAAACACGGAAACAGTCGTTATCTGTCACCATGGAATACGGTCCTGGCAGGTGGCAAAGTTTCTGGAACGGGAAGGGTTTGGAGACGTGATCAACCTTACGGGCGGAATCGATGCCTGGGCGAAGGAAATCGACCCGGCCATGCCAATTTATTAGGGAATTTTGTAATGAAACCAAAGCTTCTGACATTCATGCTCGCCACGGCATTCGGCATGCCGGCGTTTGCGGAAAACCTGACCGAGGTGTACCGCGCAGCCTTGGCCTACGACGCCCCCTATGCCGCCGCCCAGGCCAGCTACCAGGCCGCCCGCGAAAAATTGCCGCAGGCGCGCGCGGGTCTGCTGCCCAACGCCAGCCTGAACGCCAACGGCCGTTATAACGACGTGGAAACTTCCATTCCCAGCAGCGCGGATTTCAATTCCCATGGCTGGAGCGTCTCCGCCGCGCAGCCCATTTACCGCGGCCAGAATCTGGCGGCCTATAACCAGGCCAAGGTTTCCGTCCAGCTTGCGGAAAACCAGTTCAAGACCGCCGGGCAGGATCTGATTCTGCGCACCGCACGCGCCTATTTTGATGTGCTGCTGGCACAGGACAGCCTGTCATTCATTAGCGCGCAAAAGGCCGCCATCACCGAACAACTCGCTTCGGCCAAACGCAATTTTGAAGTCGGTACCGCCACCATTACCGACACGCACGAAGCTCAGGCCCGCTTTGACCTGGCCACCGCACAGGAAATTGCCGCGCAGAACGACCTCGAAGTCAAACGCCGCGCATTGCATACCCTGACCGGCAAGTCGATCGACAAGCTGGCGCCGCTGGCAACCAAACCCGTGCTGGCCACCCCAGCCCCGCAAAACATGGATGACTGGGTCAACCGTTCGCAAAGCGATAACCTGCAGGTGCTCATCCGCCAGCAGGCAAGACAGATCGCCGACAAGGAAATCGAACGCGCTCGCGCCGGCCACCATCCCACGCTGGACCTGACCGCGAGCTACAACGACAACTACAACCAGAATTTTGGCGCCGGACAAATCGACAGCAAATCGACCGTGCTGGGACTCGAATTTGCGCTGCCCATCTATCAGGGTGGGCTCACCTCTTCGCAGGTGCGCGAAGCTGTCGCCAACAAGGAAAAGGCCCGCCAGGAACTGGAAGACGCGATGCGCAATGCCGCGCTGCAAACGCGGCAGGCTTATCTGAACGTCACCAGCACCGAAGCGCAGGTGAAGGCGCTGGAAGCGGCGCTTTCTTCCAGCGAGAAATCCCTCGAGTCGACACAACTGGGATTGCAGGTCGGCGTGCGGACCAACGTGGATGTGCTGAATGCCCAGCAACAGGTGTTTTCTGCCAAGAAGGATCTGGCCGCCGCGCGCTACAACTTCCTGTTGTCCGTGCTGAATCTGAAAGCTGCCGCGGGTTCGCTTTCCGCCACCGACCTTGAAGAAATCGACCGCCTGCTGGCAGGTGCGCCCGCCGCGCCAGTAAAGACTTCAGCCGCAGCTTCTCTCCTTGGCATGAGTCAGCATCTGTCCATGGGAGCCCGGACATTTTCCGGCAATGAAGCCGCCGCGCCTGCCACGCTTTTGGACAGCCAGCCCGTGCAGCTGCGTAGCGAGTTGACACTGGCTTCGCTGCGCTAGCGGCTACAAAGCAGGTCACACACTTTCGCCGCCGCCCCCTTGTGCGCGGCGGCGAATTCCCTGCCTGAAGCGCCCATTTTTTTCAGGCTGCCCGGATCACCGTTCAGCCGTATCGCCTGCACTACCCACTCATCCGCAGCCGCTACCCTGATGGCCGCGCCATGCGCGATGGCATCTTCCGCCGCCTGTTTAAAGTTCTCTGTGTGCGGCCCCAGCATCACCGGACAACCCGCCGCACAGGCCTCGATCAGATTCTGCCCGCCATAAGGCAGCAGGCTGCCGCCGATCAGCGCACAATCCGCCGCCGCGTAATAGGCAAACATCTCGCCCAGGCTGTCGCCCAGCCAGACGCGGGTCGACGCACGCACATGCTCATTTTCACTGCGCCGCTGCACGTCGAGCCCCAGATTTCTTGCCAGCGCAGCCACCTCATCGAATCTTTGCGGGTGGCGCGGCACCAGCATCAGCAAAACGTTTTCCGGGGCAGATTTTTTGAAGACCTCAAGAATGAGTTTCTCCTCGCCCTCACGCGTGCTGGCCGCCAGCCAGACCGGACGATTTCCGCTCCGATCGCGGAAAATCCTGCCCAGTTCCAGTTGTTCGTTCGGCGGATCGATGTCGAATTTGAGATTGCCGGTGACAACAGCTTTGCGGGCGCCCAGCGCGGACAGACGATCCGCGTCCGCCCGTGTTTGTGCCGCAACCGCATCGAAGCCGCCAAGTGTTTCTCGCGTCAGCGTTGCCAGTTTGCGATAGCCGCGCGCGGACTTTTCGGACATGCGCGCATTGACCAGAAACAGTTTGAAGCCAGCCCGACGCGATTCGCGCACGAGATTCGGCCACAACTCGGTTTCCATGATGACACCCACGCCGGGCTGAATCTGATTCAGAAAACGCCGGACGGCAAAGGCAAAATCGTAGGGCAGGTAACGCACGGTTACCCTTCCGCCGAACAGCTGTTCCAGCGTCGCGCGCCCGGCTGGTGTCATGCAGGTCATCAGCACTGATAGCGGCGGATTTTGCGAAAGAAATTTCTCCACCAGCGGCGCGGCCGCGCGCGCCTCGCCCACCGACACGGCATGGATCCAGACAGCATGTCTGGCAAGCCATCCGCCTAAACCAAAGCGCTCGCCCACATGTCGCCAGTAGCCATGCTCCTTGAACCCGCGCAACAGCAGGCGCAGCGGAATGAAAGGCAGGGCGAGCCAGAGCAGGAGCTGGTAGAACAGGCGTTGGACAAAAAGCGGCATCCGCGCATTTTACGAGGATGTCGGGCGCGCTGCTAAAATCCCGCAAAGATAGGAGAAAACCCCATGAAAGTCCTGCTCACCGGCGCGGCCGGATTCATCGGCATGCATGTCGCGAAATTGCTGCTGGAACGCGGCGATGAAGTCGTCGGCATCGACATCATCAACGACTACTACAACCCGGAATTGAAACTGGCTCGACTGGAACAGCTCAAGCCTTATGCCAATTTCAAATTCCACAAGATCGACATCGCCGACCGCATGGCGATGGAAGACCTGTTCGCCGCCGAGCATTTTCAGCGCGTGATCAATCTGGCCGCCCAAGCTGGCGTGCGCTATTCGCTGAAGAATCCGCATGCCTATGTGCAGTCGAACATCGTCGGCTTCGCCAACCTGCTGGAAGGCTGCCGCCACAACAAGGTTGAGCATTTTGTCTACGCAAGTTCATCCAGCGTGTACGGCGCCAACACGAAAATTCCGTTCACAGTGCACGATCCGGTCAACCACCCGGTAAGCCTTTATGCCGCAAGCAAGAAGGCCAACGAGCTGATGGCGCACACATACTCGCACTTGTATGGCCTGCCCACCACCGGCCTGCGCTACTTCACCGTCTATGGTCCCTGGGGCCGGCCCGACATGTCGCCGTGGCTGTTCACCTCCGCCATACTCGAAGGCCGCGCCATCGATGTATTCAACCACGGCGACATGATGCGCGACTTCACCTACGTTGACGACATTGCCGATGGCACGGTGCGGGTGCTGGACCGCATCCCACAGGCCAATCCGGATTTCGACCACGACCACCCTGACCCCGCCAGCAGTCACGCGCCCTACAAAATCTACAACATTGGCAACCACACGCCCGTGCAGTTAATGGATTTCATTGGCACAATCGAAAAAGCACTCGGTCAGGAAGCGAAGAAGAATTTCCTGCCCATGCAGGATGGCGACGTGAAAACGACCTACGCCGATGTGGCCGACCTGACCCGCGACACCGGCTTCAAGCCGGATACGTCACTGGAATACGGGATTGGCGAGTGGGTAAAGTGGTATCGGGCTTATACGGGCAAATAATACTCACAGCTTCGCGCTCCGCCCGCCATCCACCGCCAGTATCTGGCCGCTGACAAAGGGTGCGTCCTCGATGAAGAAGCGCACGGCATGGGCAATGTCGGACGGGTCGCCTGCGCGCTTGAGCATGGTGTGGGAGACGATGCGCTGGCGCGAGACTTCGTCGAAATGCGGATTGTCTTCCGGCCACATGATGGGCCCTGGCGCAACGCCGTTGACGCGCACTTCCGGCGCGAGTTCGCGTGCCAGGGATTTTGTAAGCCCGACCAGCCCGGCCTTGGCGACGGAATACACCAGATAGTTTTTCATCGGCCGGTCGGCGTGGATGTCGGTGATGTTGACGATGCAGCCATGGCGCCGCCTCAATTCATTGGCCGCGGCCTGAGACAGGAACATGGGCGCCTTGAGGTTGGTACCCATCAGATCGACCCAGTCCTTTTCCGTGATGCCACCCACGGCCGTGGGATAAAAGCTCGAGGCGTTGTTGACCAGCGCATCCAGCCCGCCGAAGGTGGCAATGGTCTGGGAGACCAGGCTGGGCAGCACGGCAATGTCCAGCAAATCCGCCTGGATCAATGCAACGGAGTCCGGCCGCACGGCATTGAGTTCATCCTGCAATGCGCGCGCCTCACTGGCCGAACTGCGGTAATGGATCATCAGATTGGCGCCCGTGCCGTGCATCATGCGTGCAATCGCCGCGCCCACGCGCTTGGAACCGCCGGTAATGAGGATGGTTTTGGCAGACATGCAGGTTTCCTGTTGTATGCTTCCAGTCGATTATCCAACAAAACCCGTCCCGATGTCCCTCCCGCCGCCAAGCCCGGAACAATTGCAAGCCAGCGACCAGCTCGTTCGATACATCCAGTCGGAAATTGAAAAAAACGGCGGCTGGATTCCGTTTGCGCGTTACATGGAACTGGCACTCTATACGCCGGGGCTGGGCTATTACAGCGGTGGCTCGGCCAAGTTTGGCGCGGGTGGCGACTTTGTCACGGCTCCGCAGATTTCTCCATTGTTTGGTCGCGTGCTGGCCAGGCAGTTTGCCGAGGTATTGAAACAGACCGGCGGTGGCATCCTGGAACTGGGTGCGGGAACCGGACTTCTGGCCAGCCAGATACTTGAAGAAATGCGCGCGCAGGGCATCAAGGCGCCATATTCGATTCTGGAAGTGAGCGGGGAATTGCGGGCGAGGCAGCAGGAGCGGCTGACCGGCCATAAGGCAAGTTGGCTGGATGCCATGCCGGAGAAGTTCACCGGCATCATTTTCGGCAATGAAGTGCTCGATACCCTGCCTGTTCATCTCATCCACTGGACGGAAAATGGACCGATGGAACGAGGCGTTTGCTGGGAAAGCCAAGTCGCGCCCTCACCCCTAACCCCTCTCCCCGAGGGAGAGGGGAAATTCATTTGGCAAGATTGGCCCATTTCCGATCCTACCTTGCGGGCGCAAGCCCAGTCACTAGGTCTTCAGCCAGGCTATGTCAGTGAGATCAACCTCGCTGCGCCGGCATTGGTCAAAAGCCTGGCCGAGTGTCTTGAATCCGGCTTGCTGCTATTCATTGACTACGGATTTGGCCACAGTGAGTACTATCACCCACAACGCCACATGGGCACGCTGCGGGCGCATTATCGCCATCATGCGCTGGACGATCCGTTTTACTTGCCGGGTCTGTGCGACCTGACCGCGCATGTGGATTTCACCGCCATTGCCGATGCGGGGTTTGATTCAGGACTGGATGTGTGCGGCTACATCACCCAGGCAAATTTTCTGATGGCAGGCGGTATGACCCGGATGCTCGCCGAAACTCCGCCCGATTCCGCCGCGAATTACCTGCCACTGTCCACAGGCGTGCAGAAGCTGCTATCGCCAGCCGAGATGGGCGAGTTGTTCAAGGTGATTGGGATGAGCAGAAACGCAGCCTGCCCGAGCGGGTTTTCAATGGGCGATCAGCGGCACCGGTTGTAGGGATCAGGGAAAGTGCTTTGCGCTTGAATAAAAAAAGGGCGGCCTTCAGCCGCCCCTCCTGCCCCGAGCCCTGTCAACTCAACTGCCCGTGGCAGTGTTTGTACTTCTTCCCGCTGCCGCAAGGGCAGGGATCGTTGCGCCCAACCTTTGGCATGTCGCGCGTAAAGGGCTGCGCGGGCGCGGCCTCGCCTTCGGGTTGATCGGTACCCGCCAGCGCTTCGTCGAAGTCGGCGTGGTGATACTGCACGTTGGAAACTTCCGGGTGCTGTTCTTCCACCGCCTGCACGTCCTGCTCGGTTCGCACCTGCACGGTGGTGGTGATGCGGGTGACTTCAAACTTGATCGCATCCAGCATGTTTGAGAACAGCTGGAAGGCTTCGCGCTTGTATTCCTGCTTGGGATTTTTCTGCGCATAGCCGCGCAGGTGGATGCCCTGTCGCAAGTGATCCAGCGCGGAAAGATGTTCGCGCCAGTGGCTGTCCATGCTTTGCAGCATCACCGCACGTTCGAAATGTCGCAGCACTTCCGAACCCACGATTGCTTCCTTGGCTGAATAGATTTCATTGGCTGCAGCCACTGCCTTTTCGCGCAGACCCTGTTCATCGAGCTTCTGGTCTTCCTTGAGCCACTGCGCCAGCGGCAGTTCAAGGGTGAACTCGGAAGCCAGCGCCTTCTCGGCGCCTTCCACATCCCACTGTTCTTCCATGGAACCCGGCAGTATGTGCTGGTCCATGGTCGTGTTGATCACGTCCGCGCGCATGGCGCGGATGGTGTCGCCAATGTCCTCGGCCGGCAGCAATTCATTGCGCTGCTCGTAGATGACCTTGCGCTGATCGTTGGCGACGTCGTCGTATTCCAGCAATTGCTTGCGAATGTCGAAGTTGCGCGCCTCAACCTTGCGCTGCGCATTTTCAATGGCGCGCGACACCCACGGATGCTCGATGGCCTCACCCTCGGGCAGCTTGAGCTTGTTCATGATGGCGGCGACGCGGTCGGACGCAAAAATGCGCAGCAGCGGATCTTCCAGCGACAGATAAAAACGCGAGGAACCCGGGTCGCCCTGGCGTCCCGCGCGGCCGCGCAACTGGTTGTCGACACGGCGGGATTCGTGCCGCTCGGTGCCGATGATGTGCAGGCCGCCCGCCGCCAGCACCTGTTCGTGTACTTTTTGCCAGTCTGACTTGAGCTTGTCCTTTTGCGTTTTCCTTTCCGCATCGGACAGGTTGGCGTCAGCATCCACGGCATCCAGTTTTTTCTGGATATTGCCGCCCAGCACGATGTCGGTACCACGGCCCGCCATGTTGGTGGCGATGGTGATCGCGCCGGGTTGTCCGGCTTCCGCGATGACTTCCGCCTCTCGCGCGTGCTGCTTGGCGTTCAGTACCTGATGCTGCAAGCCTTCCTTCGTCAGCAGACCGGAGAGGAATTCGTTGATTTCGATCGAAGTCGTGCCCACCAGCACGGGCTGGCCTCGTTGCTGGCAGTCGCGAATATCCTTGATGACTGCGGTATATTTTTCCTGCGCAGTCAGGAACACCTGGTCATGGGTGTCCTTGCGGATCATGGGCCGGTGGGTGGGGATGACCACGGTTTCCAGATTGTAGATTTGCTGGAATTCGTAGGCTTCGGTATCCGCCGTGCCGGTCATGCCGGACAGCTTGTTGTACATGCGGAAGTAGTTCTGGAAGGTAATGGACGCCAGCGTCTGGTTTTCCTTCTGGATCGCCACACCTTCCTTGGCTTCCACGGCCTGGTGCAAGCCTTCGGACCAGCGGCGGCCCGACATCAGACGGCCGGTGAACTCGTCGACGATGACGACTTCGCCTGCCCCATTTTCACCTGGCTGCACCACGTAATGCTGATCCTTGTGATACACCGCATGCGCGCGCAGCGCGGCATTGACATGGTGCATCAAGCGGATGTTGGTGGCATCGTACAGGCTGCTGCCTTCGGGCAGCAGGCCCAGAGCGGTCAGCGTATCTTCGATTTTTTCGTGGCCGGATTCGGAAATCAGCACGGAATGCGCTTTCTCATCCACCCAGTAATCTCCAGGGCCGTTTTCTTCGGCCTGCTTGACCAGTTTTGCCGGAACAGCATCGATGGCCTGATACAGCTCGGTGCTGTCATCGGCCTGGCCGGAAATGATCAGCGGCGTGCGCGCCTCGTCGATGAGGATGGAGTCCACCTCATCGACAATGGCGAAATTCAGTCCGCGCTGCACCTTCTCGGACAACTGGTACACCATGTTGTCGCGCAGGTAGTCGAAGCCGTACTCGTTGTTGGTGCCGTAGGTGATGTCAGCGGCATAGGCCACCTGCTTCTGGTCGTGCGGCATCTGCGACAGGTTGATGCCGACCGTCAGGCCCAGAAAACGGTACAGCCGCCCCATCCATTCAGCATCGCGCTGGGCGAGGTAATCGTTCACCGTCACCACATGCACGCCCTTGCCGGTCAGCGCATTCAGGTAGGCGGGCAGGGTGGACATGAGGGTCTTGCCCTCACCAGTGCGCATCTCGGAAATCTTGCCGTCATGCAGCACCATGCCGCCGATCAACTGCACGTCAAAGTGCCGCATGCCCAGCGCGCGCTTGCTGCCTTCGCGCACCACGGCAAAGGCCTCGGGCAGCAGCTTGTCGAGCGCCTCGCCCTTGGCCATGCGGTCACGAAACTCCTGCGTCTTGCCACGCAGGGCATCGTCATCAAGCTTTTCCATATCGGGTTCGAGCGCATTGATCGCCCGCACCTTCTGCGTGTATTGTTTGATCAGCCGGTCGTTGCGGCTGCCGAAGATTTTTCTGACAATGTTTTGCAGCATGGGATGCCGGATTAGCCGGAAATGTCCAATAAATCAGTGGATTTTAACACACGGGCCCTGGCAGCCCGTGACTGTCCAACACAGCGGAGCACAGCATGGCCCAAAGACTGGGCGACCTATTAGGTGGCCTCCCCGCCGTCCAGCAGGCGCAGACGCTGGCTGCCCTGCAAAAGCGGTTCGACGCGATTTTGCCCGCCCGGTTCCATGGACAGGCCGACGTGGTCGCGCTGGAACAGGGCGAGCTGCGGATATTGTGCAGCAACGGCGCGGTTGCCAGCCGCCTGCGGCTGGAAGCCGTTACCCTGGCCTCGCAGCTGGAGATGAAAGGCCTGCCGGTACGCCGGGTCAGCGTCAAGGTCAGGCCCGCCAGCCGCCGCGCCGCGCCCGTCAGGAACAAGACCCCGCTGTCACCAGCCGCGCGGCAGGCCTTTAAAGTTGCAACCGAGCAGCTCGATGAAGGCGAAGTCAAGGCCGCGCTGGAAAAACTGTTACGGCATCACCAGCCCTGACCATCTCAAAGCAGGGAAATAAGCCTGGTTTCTTCCCCTTTTCCCTGCTCCACGCCGGGTCGAATCCGGATTAAATAAGAGCAGAAAATTCCGCCCTGCGAGAACTGCATGGAGCAAACCCCAAAGACATTGACCGGCTGGGTCAGATTTCTGAGCCACGCCGAGATTCCCGTGCTGAAACAAACCGCACGCGACCTCGCACGCCTGCGCGAAGATGCCGATCAACACGACGCCCGCGAAATCGCAGGCATCATCACCCGCGACCCACTAATGACCGTCAAGCTGCTGCGTTACATGCAGGGCCACAAGCGGCTTTCCCAGATGCAGGAACTGGTGCAGGTGGAACAGGCCATCATGATGATGGGCTTCAACACCTTCTTCAATGAAATATCCACCGAGCTTGTGGTCGAGAATGTGCTGGAAAAGCACATGAACGCCCTGGTTCATCTCATGCAAACCGTGAGAAGGGCACAGCGATCAGCGGATTTCGCGTTCGACTGGGCCGTGCGCCTGCGCGACCTGCACTGGGAAGAAGTGCGCGTTTCCACCCTGCTCACTTACGTTTCGGAAATGCTGATGTGGTGCTTCAACCCCGAACCCATGCTGGAAATCCGCAAGCGGCAGAATGCCGACAAAACCCTGCGCAGCGCCGATGTGCAAAAGGAAGTGCTGGGTTTCGCCGGCATGGACCTGCAGCGCGCACTCACGGTCGAGTGGAGATTGCCCGAATTATTGAAAACCCTGATGGATCCGAAGCAGGCCCATAATCCCAGAGTGAGAAATGTGTTGCTGGCGGTCAACCTCGCACGCCATTCACAGCACGGCTGGCACGATGCCGCCTTGCCGGACGACTACGCCCAGATCGGCGAACTGCTGCGCATGTCGCCGTTGCATGTCATGGAGATTGTTGGCGCCCCGGCAGTGGAAGCGCCCAAACCCGGCTAAACAAGAAGCAACCTCTCCACCACATAAACCAGAGCCACAACCACGCCCAGCACGACAATGAAGCGCAGAATGCGCGAGGCGATGCGGAGGTATTTGGCGTCCCTGGTGAACAGCCATGCCAGAACCAGACCGGCGATGACGGCAAGGCTCAGTACCAGGAGCAGGCGCAGGACGATCATGCCGCCTGCGGGTAGAACTGGGCGATCGCCCGAGGCGCTTCCTCGGCCTTCTCGAATCGCGCGATTTCCCAGGCGGATTGCGTTTCCACCAGCGCGCGCAAGAGCTGGTTGTTGAGCGCATGGCCGGACTTGTAGGCTTCCAGCCGGCCGATGATGGGCTTGCCGATCATGTAGAAATCGCCGATGGCATCCAGTACCTTGTGCTTGACGAACTCGTCGTCGTATCGCAGGCCATCGCTGTTCAGCACGCGGTATTCGTCCATGACGATGGCATTGTCGAGCGAGCCGCCCAGCGCGAGATTGTTGTTGCGCAGCATTTCCACCTCGTGCATGAAGCCGAAGGTGCGCGCGCGGGCAACTTCCTTGACGTAGGAGGTCTCAGCGAAATCCACGCTGACCACTTGGCTCGAATGGTCGAACACGGGATGATCAAAGTCGATGGTGAAGTCGATGCGGAAGCCATCGTAGGGCATCAGCCTCGCCCACTTGTCGCCGTCCTTCACTTCTATTGGCTTTATGATGCGGATGAATTCCTTGGCCACAGGCAGTTCCTCGATGCCGGCGGATTGCAGCAGAAAAACAAACGGCGCGGCCGAGCCATCGAGGATGGGCACCTCCGGCCCGGTGAGATCAATGACGATGTTGTCGATGCCCAGCCCCGCCAGCGCCGACATCAGATGCTCGACCGTGGCGACCTTGGCCTTGTCCACAGTCAGCGCGGAACACAGGCGGGTATCTGTCACCTTGTTGGGGTCAACAGGAATGTCGACCGGGGGATCGAGGTCCACGCGCCGGAACACGATGCCGGTGCCCGCCGCCGCCGGACGCAAAGTCATTTCGACCTTGGCCCCGGAATGCAGTCCGACACCGGTGGCCTTGACCTGGGATTTGAGCGTGCGCTGTTTGAGCATGTCAGGATTCTTTTCGAAGCATTATTTATTTGGCACTTGATTTACAAATTGTAGTCCTGTTGACAGGATTTCAAGTAGAAACAGTCTGTTATGTCATGTTTCTCAACTTGCGATTTGCTTCAATACGACATTGTCATCAGTATCCAGTTCAATTTCCCCGCAATCTTGCCTGAAAGGCCATTGGTACCTAGCCTGAAAGTAGGAGGTAGTATGTTTGTCGATCGCATCGATGCCGGCCGCCAGCTCGCCAAGGCGCTTGCCGCCTACAAGGGGCAAAAGCCATTAATCCTTGCCATCCCGCGAGGGGCTGTGCCGATGGGAAAGGTCATTGCCGATGCTCTGGAAGGCGAGCTTGATGTGGTGCTGGTGCGCAAGCTCACTTCGCCCTACAGCAGCGAATTTGCCTTGGGCAGCGTGGACGAATCCGGGTGGATGTTTGTCGCCGACTACGCGGCTGAATCTGGCGGCACGCCGGAATACATGGAACGCGAAAAGCAGCGGCAGATGGCAACCCTGCGCGCACGCCGGGAACAGTACACGCCGTTTCGCCAGGCACTCGACGCGAAGGGCCGCGTTGCCATTGTCATTGACGACGGACTGGCAACCGGCAGCACCATGATCGCCGCGCTGCACGCCACCCGCGCCAAACAGCCCGAAAAACTCATCTGCGCGGTGCCGGTCGCGCCGCCGGATACGCTGGAGAAAATCCGGCCCTACTGTGATGAGCTTGTCTGCCTGTCCGCGCCGCCATATTTTCAGGCGGTCGGGCAGTTCTACTCAGACTTCAATCAGGTATCGGATGAAGAAGTGATGGAGGTACTCAGACAGGCGCACGGGGTTTGAAATGTGATTCAAACCATTCCGCCGCCTGTTCCGCCACCTGTTCCAGCGTGCCGGGTTCCTCGAATAAATGGGTTGCGCCGGGGATGATGGTGAACTGCTTCTCGCAACGCAGGTCGGCATAGGCTGCTTCGTTCAATTCGATCACGCCGTAGTCGTGCCCGCCGACCAGAAACAGGGTGGCGGCCTTGACGCCTTCAAGCGCTTCCACGCCGGCGAGGTCGGGACGGCCGCCGCGCGAAACCACGGCTGAAATGCCCGCATCCCGTGCGGCCGCCTGCAAGGCAGCGGCCGCGCCGGTGCTGGCACCGAAATAGCCCAGGGGGAGACTGGCCGTTTCGGGCTTCGCCTTCACCCACCGGGCCGCATCCAGCAGGCGTTCCGTCAGCAGGCCGATGTCAAACCGCTGTGAGTAGTCCTGATCTTCCTCCGGTGTCAGCAAGTCCATCAGCATCGTGCCCACACCGTGTTCCCGCAGCATGCGGGCGACGTAATTGTTGCGCGGAGAGTGGCGGCTGGAGCCGCTGCCATGGGCGAAAAGAACCAGGCCGATGGGGTTTTCCGGCAGTTCCAGCGCGCCTTCGATGTGCGCGCCGTCAACCGGAATCCTGACGATTTCGGATTTCATTTCATGCTCCCACGCTCAGACGCACAGGAATTCTCTGGTTGCCGAACGCGCCTTCATATTTGCCGAAGCGGCCGGCAATCGCAGTCTGGCAATGCGGGCAATGTCCGTCTTCGGTCACTTCATATTTGAGGATACGGTGCCAGTCGCGCACGATCAGCGGTTCATTGCAGCCTGGACAGAAGGTGGTGCCGCCCGCCGTGTCGTGCACGTTGCCGGTATAGACATAATGCAGGCCCGCGTCGCGCGCGATCCTGCGGGCGCGGGTGAGTGTTTCCGGTGGCGTGGGCGGCACGTCGATCATCTTGAAGTCGGGATGGAAGGCGGTGAAATGCACCGGCACCTCCGGGCCTAGTTCCTCCATCACCCATTTGGAGAGCCGCTCGATTTCCTGATCCGAATCGTTGTGACCCGGAATCAGCAGGGTGGTGATTTCCGTCCATACCTTCGTTTCATGCACCAGATAGATCAGCGTGTCGAGCACCGGTTGCAGGTGCGCGCCGGTCAGCTTGAAATAGAAATCCTCGGTGAAGGCTTTGAGGTCGACATTCGCCGCATCCATGACCGCATAGAATTCGCGTCGCGGTTCGGCGTGAATGTAGCCCGCCGTCACCGCCACGGTCTGGATGCCGCGTTCGTGACAGGCCTGCGCCGTGTCGATGGCGTATTCGGCAAAGATGACCGGGTCGTTGTAGGTGAAGGCCACGCTTTTGCAGCCGGAGTTTTCCGCCGCGATGGCAATTTGTTCCGGGCTCGCCTGATCCATCAGCCGGTCCATGTCGCGCGACTTGGAGATGTCCCAGTTCTGGCAGAACTTGCAGGCGAGATTGCAGCCCGCGGTACCGAAGGACAGCACCGAGGAGCCGGGATAAAAGTGATTTAGCGGCTTCTTCTCGATGGGATCGATGCAGAAACCCGACGAGCGCCCGTAGGTGGTGAGCACCATGTGGCCGCCTTCACGCATTCGCACAAAACACGCCCCTCGCTGGCCTTCATGCAACCGGCAATCGCGCGGGCACAGATCGCACTGCATGCGGCCGTCATCAAGCATGTGCCACCACCTGGCGGGATAGAGCTCCGAAAGCGGCTCAGACATGATCGGCCTCCTTCCACTTGGTGACCGTGTAACGAGACAGCCGGATGTCTTCATGCCAGAAGCTGGCCGGCAGTCCGGCCTTGCGCTTGAGATGAGCCATGAAATCAGCCGGTTTGGGCAGTGATTCCCAAACCTGCGGCAGAAAGGTACCGCGCGCCTGGCCGTATTCCAGGACGATGCCGTCAACGCCCGGCCGCAGCCTGGACAGTGCATCCTGTTCGCTGCTGAACAACATGTCTTCCGTTCTGGAAAGCAGTGACACTTCAATCCGGGTATGCGCAAGTTCCCGAGCAATCAGGGGCGAAAAGCGCGGGTCGTGCACGGCCGCGGCGATGGCGTTGGCGCGCACATCCTGCATCAGTGAACGATGCGCTTCCAGGCTGCCGATGCAGCCGCGCAGTTCGCCTCCCTGCGTCAGTGTGACAAAACAGGCACCTGGTTCGTGCATCCAGTGCTTGATATTGTGGCTCACTCCCGGTTCACCCAGATGGCGGGCAATGGCATCCCGCGCCACCTTTAGCAGGGTTTCGCCGCGTTCATCCTTTTCCGGCTCGTTTTTGTTTTTTTGCGCCTGCTGCGCTTCATAAAATGCGATGGACGCATAGCCCACCACTCGTGACTTGTCGCCCGCTGTGTCGCCCGAACTGCGCACATCCAGCAATTCGGCTTCCAGGCCGTGTTTGGCGGCAAAAGCCAACAGGCCGTTGACCGGCGTCGCGCCGCAGGCTTGTTCGTGATTCAGCCCCGGCCGCAGGGCCAGGATGCGCTTTACCGTCTCGCCGTCGATTTGTTTTGCCATATCGTATGGCAGGAAATGGGAAAGGTCTGAGCTGATGACAATCAGCGTCTCGTCGCCGCCCCATACCCGTTCCAGCACTTCCGCCACTTCTGTTGCCGTGGCGTTGCCGACGGCAAAGGGCAACAATTTGAAATCGCCCAGCACGGTTTGCAGAAAGGGCAAATGCACTTCCAGGGAATGTTCCAGCGCATGGGCTTCGTCGCTGACGGTCACCTGCGGCAAATCCGATACCGCGCGCATCGTTTCCGCATCCAGCGGAATCCGGCCCAGCGGCGTCAGGAATTCACTGGATCGGGGCAGCGCCAGACCGCGCACCGGAACGCGGTGCACCGGGCCCAGCAACACCACGCGCCGGACTTTGTTTGCCAGCGGTGCAAGGTGGGCATAGGCCTCGGCCGCAACCGGGCCGGAATAAACATAGCCTGCGTGGGGAATAATCAGCGCTTTCGGTATGCGTGTGGGCACCGCCTGCCGCGCGCCAGCCAGCAGCGTGCGCACCTCGGCGGACAACTCAACCGCGTTGGCCGGATAGAACGTGCCTGCGACCGCAGGCTGACGGGATAAACTCATGCCACCACCTCAACTTCAATGTAGACCAGTTAAGGAGGCGTAAAAAAATATCAATACTGCAATGCGAAAAACGCAGAGGGCACAAAGCCCCTCCCCCGGAGAGCGTCGGGGGAGAGGTAAAGGACGTCAGGCCGGCTAGTGCTTAGTCAGCCTGTTTGCGCAGGAAGGCCGGGATATCCAGCGAATCAACACCAGACTCCTCCCAGGCTTTCACCGTGCGTTCGCGCCGGTTGCGCATGACATTGGGCGCATCTTCTTCGGTGACGCCAATAGGCATGTTGTCGGTACCCGTACGGATGATCTGCATGGGTTTGGCCTGGGTCGCCCGGACCGGGCTGCCCAGCCCGGTTGCCACCATGGTAACGCGCAGCCTGTCTTCCATGGCGTCATCCACCACGCTGCCAACGATCACGGTAGCTTCCTCTGCGGTAAAGGCCTTGATGGTGTCCATCACTTCATGGATTTCCTTCATCTTAATGGATGAGGATGCGGTGATGTTGACCAGGATGCCGCGCGCGCCCTGCAGGTTCACGTCCTCCAGCAAGGGAGAGGCCACTGCCTGGGCGGCCGCATTGCGTGCACGGTTCTCGCCGGTTGCCATGGCGGAGCCCATCATGGCCATGCCCATTTCCGACATCACCGTACGCACGTCGGCAAAATCCACGTTGACCAGGCCCGGGCAGTTGATGACTTCGGCAATGCCACCGACCGCGCCGTGCAGCACTTCATTGGCTGCCTTGAAGGCATCCAGCATGGACACGTCATCACCCAGGACCTGCATGAGCTTGTCGTTGGGAATGATGATCAGCGAATCGACATGACGGGTCAGCGCCTCCAGACCGGCGTTGGCGGCACGCACACGCTTGCCTTCGAACATGAAGGGCTTGGTGACGACGGCAACCGTGAGAATGCCAAGCTCCTTGGCCACTTCGGCCACCACCGGCGCCGCGCCGGTGCCGGTACCGCCGCCCATGCCGGCAGTGATGAACAGCATGTCCGCGCCATCGATCAGTTCGGCGATGCGCTCGCGGTCCTCCAGCGCGGCCTCGCGGCCGACATCGGGATTGGCGCCTGCCCCCAGCCCCTTGGTCACGCCAGTACCCAGCTGGAGCTGGAGCTTGGCCTGGTTGCGCTTGAGCGCCTGCGCGTCGGTGTTGATGGCCACGAACTCCACGCCGGACAGTCCCGAAGTAATCATGTGATCGACTGCATTGCCGCCGCAGCCCCCTACGCCAATGACTTTAATCACGGCATCCTGTGTATCGGTATCCAACAATTCAAACATCTATGCTCTCCTCATAAAAACAAACAAGCTCACTACACTTGCCGCCGGCTTGCGCCAGCAGACAAATTCCTTTTGCTTTCCGCTAGAAATTCCCCTTGAACCAGGATTTCATGCGATCAAGCAAATCCTTGAACCCGCCGGCGCCCAGCTTCACAGGGTTGTCTCGCCCGCGGTTTTCCAGCCCTGCCAGCAACAGCCCCACGCCCGTGGCATAACGCGGATTGCGCATGACTTCGGACAGGCCGCCTTCGTAGCGCGGATAGCCCAGGCGAACCGGCATGTGGAACACTTCCTCGCCCAGTTCGACCATGCCCTGCATGGCAGCCGAGCCGCCGGTGATGACGATGCCCGACGACAGCAGCTCCTCGAAGCCGGAACGCCGCAGTTCCGCCTGCACCAGTGAATACAGTTCTTCCATGCGTGGTTCGATGAACTCCGCCAGCGTCTGGCGCGACAGGGTTTTGGCCGGCCGGTCGCCCACGCTGGGGACTTCGATCATGTCGCGCGCATCGGCCAGTTGCCGCAGCGCGCAGCCGTGGCGAATTTTCAAGTCCTCGGCTTCCTTGGGCGGCGTGCGCAGGGCCACGGCGATATCGTTGGTGACCTGGTCGCCCGCGACCGGTATTACGGCCGTGTGACGGATGGCGCCATTGGTGAAGACGGCGATATCGGTGGTGCCGCCGCCGATATCCACCAGGCAGACACCCAGCTCCTTTTCATCCTCGGTCAGCACCGCCAGCGCCGAGGCCAGAGGCTGCAGCACCAGATCGCGCACCTCGATGCCGCAACGGCGCACGCATTTGACAATGTTCTGCGCGGCGGACACGGCGCCGGTCACCATGTGTACGCGCACTTCCAGCCGCACCGCACTCATGCCCAGCGGGTCTTTCACATCCTCCTGGCCGTCCACCACAAACTCTTGCGGAAGGGTGTGCAGAATCTGCTGGTCCATGGGGATATTCACCGCGCGCGCCGTGTCGATCACGCGCTCCACATCGATCTGGCTGATTTCCTTGTCCTTGATCGCCACCATGCCGTGGGAGTTGAAACTCTTGATGTGGTTGCCGGCGATGCCGGTGTACACCTCGCGGATCTTGCAGTCGGCCATCAGTTCGGCCTCTTCCAGCGCGCGCTGGATCGCATTGACGGTGGATTCGATATTGACCACCACGCCACGCCGCAGACCCTTGGAGGGATGCGTGCCCATGCCGATTACTTCCAGCGTGCCTTCCGGCTGCATCTCGGCGACGATGCAGATGATTTTCGACGTGCCAATATCCAGGCCGACAATCAGGTTCTTGAGATCTCTCTGTTTACTCATGACTTTCTGTTCACTGTTTCTGTCACGCGCGACGGCTTGACTGCAAATCCGTCGGCGTAACGCAAATCCACATAGGCTGGTGTCGCATCGAGCTTCTCCGTGACACGCGGATAAAGTTGTGTAAAGCGCTCAAGCCGGATGTCCGGCTCGACACGGCCCAGGGCGATTTCAAGCCCTTCCGTGGTCTTCAGACGCCACGCACGGCGCGGCGAAAAACTCAACTCGCGAATGTGCATGCCAACCGGCGCCAGGGCCTTGCTGTAGCGTTTGTAGGCTTCCGCCACTTCCTCGCCCGAGCCTTCAAAACCGTTCAATCTGGGCAGGTTGTCCTTGGATGTGGTGTTGAACACGACTCCTTCCACGCTCAATAACGCCTTGCCATTCCAGTGCGCAAGCGGCGCATGTTCGACCAGTTCCACCACCAGTGCATCCGGCCAATGGCGGGAAATACGGGCTTCCCGCACCCAGGGCAATTTCTCGAATGCGGCACGAACTTCATCCAGATCGACGGTAAAGAAATTGCCGCGTATGCCCCGGTTTGATACGAGATGAACCTGGCCTTTATTGACATGCCGCAGATCACCACGCACCTCGACGCGATGCAGGGCGAATACCGGAAGCGAAATCAGCCACATCAGCAGCCCGTAAACCAGTAGCGCGCCCGCGCCGAGGTAGAGCGCATTCGCCAGACGATCAGCCGGCGTGCGCGCCGTCATAGCGTCATCTCCAGTATCCTGAGACACAGCGCATCGAAATCGATGCCGGCCACGCGCGCCGACATGGGCACCAGGCTGTGATCCGTCATGCCGGGCGAGGTATTGATTTCCAGCAGATAGGGATTGGCCTTGCTGTCGAGCATCACATCGACCCGGCCCCAGCCCTGGCAGCCAACCACGTTGAACGCCCTGAGACACAGCGCCTGAATCGCCTTCTCCTGCTCGGCGGGCAAATCGCAGGGGCAACGGTATTCGGTGTCATCGCGCAGATACTTGGCTTCGTAGTCGTAGAACTCGTTCTTCGGCACCAGATGAATCATGGGCAACGGCTGGCCGCCAAGAATGGCGCAGGTGAATTCGCCACCGTCGACAAATTTTTCCGCCAGCACCAGGCTGTCGAACTCGGCGGCTTTTTCATAGGCGGCTTTCAGTTCATCCGGCTGCTTGACCTTGCTCATGCCGATGCTGGAACCCTCGCGGGCGGGTTTCACGAAGATGGGCAAGCCAAGCTGCTTTTCTATCGCGGCAAAATCCGAATTGGCTTCCAGCAGCGCCCAGTCAGGTGTCGGCAATCCTGCTGCCTGCCACAATAATTTCGTGCGCCACTTATCCATGCCGATGGCGGAAGCCATGACTCCGCTGCCGGTATAAGGCAGTCCCATCAGCTCCAGTGCGCCCTGGATGCAGCCGTCTTCACCATAGCGGCCGTGCAGTGCGATGAACACGCGATCGAATTCCGCCATGGCCAGATCGCCCAGACTGCGTTTTGCCGGATCAAAGGCATGGGCATCTACACCCTGGCGCTGCAGCGCGGCCAGCACCGCGGCGCCGCTTTTCAACGACACTTCGCGCTCGGCGGAATTGCCGCCCATGAGGACGCCGACTTTCCCGAACTTCTTCACTTTAAAAAACCCTTCAACGCAGAGGCGCGGAGACGCGGAGAAAACCCTTTTTCTTTCTGCCTTTCTCTGCGACTTTGCGTCTCTGCGTTCGCTATCTCTGTCATGATTACTTCCTGTCTCCGATGATCCGCACTTCACGGATCAACCTGATGTTTGTCCGTGCCTCGACGGTGTCTTCCACTTTCTCGATCAGATTCTCGATATCGGTTGCCGTCGCGCCGCCCAGGTTGACGATGAAGTTGGCGTGCTTTTCGGAAACCTGTGCATTGCCAATGCGCAAGCCCTTCAAGCCGCAGGACTCGATCAGCCGCGCCGCATAATCCCCCGGAGGATTGCGGAATACCGAACCCGCGTTAGGCAGGTTGAGCGGCTGGGTGGCGATGCGTTTTTGCAGCAATTCCTTGATGCGTGCGCGTGATGCATCGCCATCGCCTTTCGCAAAGCGCAGCCATGCCGCCACAAACCATTCCTCATGCCCGGCGCGCAGAGAAACATGCCGGTAGCCCAGCACATAGTCCGCGGGCGGACGCTCGGTAAACTGGCCCTTGCGATCCAGCGTGAGCACCTGCACCACGTGGTTCCAGATTTCATCGCCATAACAGCCGGCATTCATTGCCAGCGCGCCGCCCACCGTGCCGGGAATGCCCGCCAGAAACTCCGCGCCGGTCAAATCGTGATTGGCCGCAAAACGCGCCACTTTCGGCGAGGCCACGCCCGACTCCGCATACACCGCGCCGCTCTCACCCATGCCTTCCGGCGCCACGGGGAATCCATAGGTGCGTGATTCCATCGACAGCTTTTTCAGCACGCCATGAAGCAGCACCACCACGCCACGCACGCCGCCATCGCGCACCAGCAGATTGCTGCCCAATCCAACCATGTGCACAGGCTCCTGTTCGGGAATGGCCTGCAGCAGCAATCGCAGATCCTCAAGATCGGCAGGAATGTAGATGCGCTGCGCCGGTCCGCCGGCCCGCCAGGACACATGTTTGGCCATGGGCTCGTTATGCAGGAAACGGCCGCGCAAGGCCGGACCGTGCGCCACAAGCCCCGTGGTCTTGCCGCTCATTTCTTCCGGTGCGTGGTATCTGGCTTCCATCCTAGTGGTTGCCTCCCGCGCCTGTGAGTTTTCCAGCCACCTGACCGATTGAGCCGGCGCCCATCACCAGCACCACATCACCCTCTTGTGCATGGGTGCGCACTGCCTCGGCAAGATCCGCCACCTGCTCGACGAACAGCGGCTCCACCTTGCCGGCAACGCGCACGGCGCGAGCCAGCGCCCGGCCGTCTGCCGCGACAATCGGGTGTTCACCTGCTGCATAGACCTCGGTCAGGACCAGTGCATCGACTTCGGAAAGCACATGCACGAAATCCTCGAAGCAGTCACGCGTACGGGTGTAGCGATGCGGCTGAAAAACCAGCAGCAACCTTTTTTCCGGATAGGCGCCGCGCACCGCCGCGATCGTGGCCGCCATTTCAACCGGGTGATGCCCGTAGTCATCAATGACGTTTGCCTTGCCGCCATCGGGAAGCGCCATCTCGCCGTAATGCTGGAATCGGCGGCCCACGCCGGCAAATTCGGCCAGGGCCTTGATGATGGCCTCGTTGCTGGCGCCCACTTCGCTCGCCACACCGATTGCCGCCAGCGCGTTCAGCACGTTATGCCGTCCCGGCAGGTTCAGCGTGATGGGCAGACGCGTTGTCCCGCCATTTCGTATCACCGCATCAAACTGCATGGCCGGGCCTGCCGCTCTGACATTTTCGGCACGGATATCCGCATCTTCGGAAAAGCCGTAGGTCGTCACCGGCTTGGTGACGCGCGGCAGGATTTCCCGCACGTTTGCATCATCGATGCAGACCAGCGCGCGCCCATAGAAGGGCAGATGCTGAAGAAATTCGACGAAGGCCTGCTTCAGGCGGTTGAAGTCATGACCATAGGTATCCATGTGATCGGCATCGATATTGGTCACCACCGACACGACCGGCGTGAGGTACAGAAAGGAAGCATCCGATTCATCCGCCTCGGCCACCAGAAAATCGCCCTTGCCAAGACGGGCATGCGCGCCCGCGGCGGTGAGCTTGCCGCCGATGACAAAGGTCGGGTCCATGCCCGCCTCGGAAAGGCAGGACGCCACGAGTGAGGTCGTCGTCGTCTTGCCATGCGTGCCGGCGATCGCGATACCCTGTTTCAACCGCATCAGTTCCGCCAGCATCATCGCGCGCGGCACGATGGGAACATGCCTTTCCCGCGCGGCCACGACTTCGGGATTGGCCTCCGGCACGGCGGTGGATACCACCACCGCATCGGCGCCTTCGATGTTGCCTGCCTGATGTCCATGGAACACCTGCACGCCAAGGTTTTTCAGCCGGCGTGTCGCGGCGCTGTCGGAAAGATCCGAGCCGGAAACCGTGAACTCCAGATTGGCCAGCACTTCGGCAATGCCGCTCATACCCGCGCCGCCGATGCCTACAAAGTGGATGTGCTTGACGGCGTGTTTCATTTAACCAGCCCCTCGCAGATATCCGCCACGGTTTTGGTGGCCTCGGGTTTGGCCAGCGATTGCGCGGTGGCAGACATGGTGGCCAGTTGTTGCCGGTTGATGGAAGCGAGATGTTCGGCAAGTTTTTCCGCGCTTATCTCTCTTTGTTGCATCAACCAGGCTGCGCCGCTTTCTACCAGGAACCCTGCATTAGTGGTCTGATGATCGTCAACGGCGAAGGGGAAGGGCACGAGAACTGCGGGCACGCCTGCGCAGGCCAGTTCTGCAACCGTCATCGCCCCGGCCCGGCAAACCGCCAGATCGCACCATTCGTACAGCGTGGCCATGTCATCGACAAAATCGCGCACGTCGGCTTCGACGCCGGTCGCGGCATAGTTCGCGCGTAGCGCCTCGACATGCTGCCGGCCGGACTGGTGCACAACTTCCGGTCTGGTATCCGGCGGCAGCAAGGCCAACGCCTTGGGCAGCAGCTCGTTAAGCGCGGCTGCACCGAGGCTGCCGCCCACTACCAGCAGGCGCAAGGGGCCTTCACGACCGGCATATTTCTCATGCTCATCCGCCAGATGCGCGATCGGATCGCGCACTGGGTTGCCGGTCCAAACTGTTTCAACGCTGCGGCAGGGCAGCGGCCTGTCGTTGGCATTTTTGAACGCGGAAGGGAAGGCCACCAGCACCTTGTCGGCCAGACAGGCCAGTATTCGATTGGTCAGCCCGGCAATGCTGTTTTGCTCATGGATGACCAGCGGGCGATTCATAAGCGCGGCCATCATGCCACCCGGGAAAGCGGTATAGCCGCCCATGCCCAGCACCACATCCGGTCTGCGCGAAAGAATGGTTTTCAGGCTCTGCCAGAATGCGCGCAACAGCATGAACGGCGTCAGCGCGAATCGCAGCAGGCCATTGCCACGCAACCCGGACATCGACACCCAGACAATATCGATACCAGCCGCTGGCACCACACGCGCCTCCAGACCGTTCTTCGTACCCAGCCAGAAAACTTCCCAGCCGCGCGCGCGCATTTCGTCCGCCACCGCCAGCGCGGGATAGACATGCCCGCCAGTGCCGCCGGCCATGACCATGAGGGTGCGATCAAATCGATTTGGGCCCAGCGTTTGCTCCCTCTCCCCCTGGGAGCTGGTGGGGGTGAGGGAATGATGCGAGGGTCTTTGCATACTCGCCATCAGAACGTCTTCCCCCGCATCATCTGCCGGTGCTCCCAGTCGATCCTGAGCAGCACGGCGACCGCAATGCAATTGGCCACGATGCCGCTGCCGCCAAAGGACAGGAAGGGTAGCGTGAGCCCCTTGGTGGGCAGCAGGCCGACATTGACGCCGATGTTGATCCCGGCCTGTACGCCCAGCCAGATGGCGATGCCGAATGCCACCAGGGCGCAGAAATTCCGTTCCAGCCGTGCGGCATGACGGCCAATGAGAAAGGCCTTGCCCACCAGCATCACAAACATGGCCAGCACGACAGCGACACCGATAAAGCCGAGTTCTTCCGCAATCACGGCCAGCAGAAAATCGGTATGCGCCTCGGGCAGGTAGAACAGTTTTTCCACGCTGCCACCCAGGCCAAGCCCGGTCCATTCGCCGCGGCCGAACGCAATCAGCGCGTGGGATAGCTGATAACCCTTGCCGTACGGGTCGGCCCAGGGATCGAGGAAGCCGAGAATGCGCTGCAGGCGATAAGGCGACATCACGATAAGCGCGACGAAACCCGCCAGCAGCACACCGATCAGGCCGATGAAAACCTTGCCGTTCAGACCTCCCAGGAACAGGATGCCCATGGCGATACTGATAATGACCACGAAGGCGCCGAAGTCCGGCTCCATCAGCAACAATCCGCCCACCAGCAGCATCACGCCTGCCATGGGCATGAAGCCCTTTTTGAAGTCATGCATCAGCGCGGCCTTGCGTGTTGTGTAGTCCGCCGCGTAAAGCACGGCAAAAAATTTCATCAGTTCGGAAGGTTGCAAATTGGCAAAGCCCAGTGAAATCCAGCGGCGGCTGCCATTGACCTCCTTGCCCAGACCGGGAATCAGCACCACGATCAGCAACACCAGGCCCGCCATGAAAAAGAACGGGGCGGCCTGCTGCCAGATTCGCATGGGCACCTGAAAGGCCAGCACGCCCGCCACCATGGCGGCGATGAGAAATACGCCTTGGCGCAGCAGGAAGTAATGTCCCTGATGGCCGGTCATGCGCGAGCCTTCGGCAAAGGCAATCGAGGCGGAATAAACCATCACCAGCCCGAAACCGAGCAAGGCCAGAACCAGCCAGACCAATGCGAAGTCCAGTTCGCCGGAAGGCTTGGGTGCGCGTGCCGTATAAAGCATCAGCCAGCCTCCCGGTTCGATTTGAGCGCGCGCACCGACTGCACGAACACTTCCGCGCGATGAACATAGTTGCGGAACATGTCGAAGCTCGCGCAGGCGGGAGACAGCAGTACCGCGTCGCCCTCGTTCGCGAGTTCGAATGCCTGGCCCACGGCTTCAGTCAGCGAGCCGGCCTTTTCCAGGGGCACGCCCGATCCGGCTATCGCCTGTTCGATGAGAGGTGCATCTCGTCCGATCAAAACAACGGCTCGGGCATTGGCCATCACTGCCTGCCTGAGCGGGGCGAAATCCTGGCCCTTGCCGTCGCCGCCAAGAATCACCACGACCTTGCGATCCATGCCGTAAAGCGCGGCTTCGGTGGCGCCGACATTGGTACCCTTGGAGTCGTCGTAAAAGCGCACGCCGTCAATCTCTTCCACCAACTCGACGCGATGCGGCAGGCCCTTGAAATGTCCCAATCCCTGCAACAGGCCGGCCATGGGCAAGCCTATGCTATTGGCAAGCGCCAATGCGGCCAGTGCATTGGCGGCATTGTGCAGCCCTGTTACCGGCAGGTCTGATACCGCCATGAGTTGTTCCGTCCCACGGCACAGCTCGCCTTCGCACAAGCCATAATCGCCTTCGGCCGGCTCATTGTTCAATCCGAATGTGATGTGACGCCGCCCGGCCAGAGACAGCGCCATCACCCGGGCATCATCGCGGTTCAGCACCTGCACGCCGTGTCCGGAAAATATTCGCGCCTTGGCTGCCGCATAGGCATTCATGTCCGCGTAGCGGTCAAGATGGTCTTCGCTCAGATTCAGCACGGTTGCAGCATCGGCATTCAAGCTCGAAGTGGTTTCAAGCTGGAAGCTGGACAACTCAAGCGTCCAGACCTGCGGCACTGGCTGTCCGCCATTTTCGATATCCAGCAATGCATCCAGCACCGGAAGTCCGATATTTCCCGCGACACAGGTGGCCCGTCCGGCCGCTTCGCTCATGGCCCCGCACATGGCTGTGGTGGTACTTTTTCCATTGCTGCCGGTGATGGCTATCATGCGCATCGGATGTTCGCGGTCGCGATTCAATGCATTGATCGCGCGTGCGAACAACTCCACATCACCCACAGCCTCAATGCCTTTTTGCAGAGCCCGGGCAACGGCGGGTTCGGCAAGCGGCACACCCGGACTCACCACCAGCATGTCGGTGGATTGAAGCAACGCGTCCTCGAATGGGCCGCAATGAAGCCTTGTATCTGGTAACGCATCGGCCAATGCCTGCCGATGAGGCGGCTGTTCGCGGCTATCGGCCACGGTCACCCTGCCCCCCCGGGCGGAAAGCCATTTGGCGCAGGACAACCCTGTATCACCCAGGCCCAGCACCAGGATATTGCGTCCGGAAAGTTGCAGGCTGTCGTAGTTCATCTCAGCTTCAACGTCGACAAGCCAATCAATACCAGCATCATGGTGATGATCCAAAAACGAACAACGACCTGCGTCTCTTTCCAGCCTTTGAGCTCATAGTGGTGGTGCAGCGGCGCCATGCGGAACACCCGCTTGCCGGTGAGCTTGAACGAGGCGACCTGAATCATCACCGAGAGGGTTTCCATGACGAACACGCCGCCCATGATGAAGAGCACGATTTCCTGCCGCACGATGACCGCGACCACGCCCAGTGCCGCCCCAAGCGCCAGCGCGCCCACATCGCCCATGAACACTTCGGCCGGATAGGCGTTGAACCAGAGAAACGCCAGGCCGGCCCCCGCGATCGCCGCGCAGAACACCACCAGTTCGCCCGCGCCGGGAATGTGCGGCAAGCCAAGATATTTCGAAAACACGGCATGGCCCGCCACGTAGGCAAAGATCGCCAGGGCGGAAGCCACCATCACGGTCGGCAGAATGGCCAGCCCATCCAGACCATCCGTCAGATTGACCGCATTGCTGGAGCCGACGATGACAAAGTAAGTGAGCACAACAAAACCGGCCGCGCCCAGTGGAATAGCCACGTACTTGAAGAAAGGCACGATCAGCTCCGTTTGCGCGGGCAGATTGGTTGAGTAGGCAATGTATAGTGCCGCCCCCAGGCCAATAACGGACTGCCAGAAATATTTCCAGCGCCCGGCAAGCCCCTTGGGATTCTTGTGGACGATTTTCTTGTAGTCATCCACCCAGCCGATGATGCCGAATCCCAGCGTTGTCAGGAGTGCGATCCAGACATATTTATTGGACAGGTCCATCCACAGCAGCGTAGATATCGCCACCGCCATCAGAATCAGCGCGCCGCCCATGGTGGGCGTGCCGGCCTTGACGAGATGGGTCTGCGGGCCGTCGTCACGCACCGCCTGGCCGAATTTCATGATCTTCAGCCGGTCGATCATCCACGGCCCGATAATGAAGGAAATCGTCAACGCGGTCAGTGTCGCCATCACCGCGCGCAGCGTCAGGTAATTGAACACATTGAACGCGCGAATGTCCTGCCCCAGGGTTTGAAACAGCCACAGCAGCATCAGTGCGCCTCCTCTGTCAGACTGTTGACCACGCGCTCCATGCGCATGGAGCGCGAGCCCTTGACCAGCACGGTGACATCAGGCGCCAGCGCATTTTCGACTTCGGCCAGCAGTTCCTCGATACGTTCAAAGTGCATGCCGCCGGCGCCGAATGCACGCACGGCTTCTTTTGATAGATCACCCAGGCCAAACAACCTTTCGACGCCGGCTTGCCGGGCAGCCAGCCCTACTTGGGCATGCAACGCCGGCGCGGCTTCTCCCAGTTCACCCATGTCGCCGAGCACGAGATATTTATGCCCCGCCTCTCTCGAAAGCACGTCAAGCGCTGCGCGGGTGGAATCCGGATTGGCGTTGTAGGTGTCATCAATGAAGCGGCCGCCGTGCAGGCCGGGTTTGCGCTGCAAACGGCCCTTCACCCCGGTAAAACCGGCCAGGGATTTTGCAATGGTTTGCAGATCGACACCCACCGCCAGGGCGCAGGCAGCAGCGGCCAGCGCATTGCGCGCATTGTGTTCGCCGGGTACGGGCAGCGTCAGGCTGACCTCGCCCTGTTCCCGCGCATGGATGGTCAGCAGATCTTTGTCGTTCGAGCCGTAAATCCCGCGCACATCGGCCTCGGGATGGAAACCAAAAGTCAGGACATGACGTCCGGCATTGATCTCGCGCCAGTAGTCCGCATGCGGATCGTCCCGGTTGATGATGGCGATGCCCTTTTCGTTCAGCCCCTCGAAGATTTCACCCTTGGCCTCGGCAATGGCCTGCACGGTTCCCATCAGACCGATATGCGCCATGTGCGCATTGTTGACCAAGGCGACATCGGGCTTGGCCAGATGTGTGAGGTAACGGATTTCCCCCGGATGGTTCATGCCCATTTCCAGCACGGCATGGCGATGATGTCCACGGAGCCTGAGCATCATCATGGGACAGCCGATGTCATTGTTGAGATTGCCTTCGGTAGCCAGAACAACCTCCGGATTGCCCGATTGCGACCTGAGTATGGCCGCCGTCATTTCCTTGACCGTGGTCTTGCCGTTGCTGCCCGTGACAGCGATGACAGGTATGCTGAATCGATTGCGCCAGTACGCTGCCAGTTGTCCAAGACCCATGCGTGTGTCTTTAACCCGTATGCTGGGCACCGCCGGAGTCGACGCATCGGAGTTGATCATCACGCCCGACGCGCCGGATTCGATGGCCCGGCCCGCGAATTCCGCGCCGTCGAATTTCTCGCCTTTGAGCGCAATGAACAGATCGCCCGGTTTGATGGCGCGTGTGTCCGTTGATACGGCAAAAAACTCGCAATCGTTCCCGGCCAGATTTCCATTCACTGCAACAGCGGCTTCGGACAAGTGCATCATGGCATCTGCGTTCACGACCTCGGCCTCATCACAATTGTCCTGTCCGCCGCATCATGGTTTCGGCCTCCATGGTCATTCGCGGCCGTGCGCATCCCCACTACGTGGTGCCCCTGCTTACTGCTCATGACCACGCCTCCAATGCTTTCTGTGCAACTTCGACATCGGAGAAAGGAAGTTTCTGCCCCTGGATTTCCTGGTAGTTTTCGTGCCCCTTTCCCGCAATCAGCACGATGTCGCTGGCCTTGGCTTCGCCCACGGCTTCAAAAATGGCGCGAGCGCGATTGGCTTCGATACGGGATGAGCCGGCCTGGACGCCTTCAAGAATGTCCGCAATGATGGCGGTGGGATCTTCGTTGCGCGGGTTGTCGCTGGTGACATACACGAGATCGGCACCTTGCGAGGCAGTACGTCCCATCAAGGGGCGCTTGCCGCGATCCCGGTTTCCGCCACAGCCAAAAACACAGATGACACGCCCGCTCCCGCTTAGCGGCCGCAGGGTGGCCAGAACTTTTTCAAGCGCATCAGACGTATGTGCGTAGTCCACCACAACCAATGGAAGATTGCCGCCACCCAGCATCTGCATGCGGCCGGCAGGGGGCGTAACGCGCGAAAGCGCATTGCAGGCATCATTCAGGGAAATATCCGACACCAGCAGTGCGGCAAGCGCCGCCATCAAATTGGCGGCGTTGAACCGTCCCAGCAGCCCGGCATGAAGTTCCGCGCGGCCCCATGCCGTGTTGAGCGACAGCACCATGCCTTCGCGATCGGGCGTGATCGTTTCGGCCACCACCTCGCCCTGCTGGAATCCATAACCGACAGTCTTCACACCATTCTTGCTCGTCGCCAGCGACCGGCCGAATTCGTCGTCAAGATTCAACACGGCGTATTTCAATCCCGGCCAGGTAAACAGGCCCGCCTTGGCTTCGGCATAGGCTTCCATGCTGCCGTGGTAATCCAGATGGTCGCGCGACAGATTGGTCAGCACCGCCACATCAAAATGACAGCCATTGACACGGCCTTGATGCAATCCGTGCGAAGACACTTCCATGGCGCAGGCACGCGCGCCCTCTTCTACGTAGCGGGCCAGCGTTTCCTGCAACTGGACCGCATCGGGCGTGGTATTGAGCGATGGGCTCAGGCTTCCGGGAAAGCCATTGCCCAGGGTGCCGACAACCACCGCGGAGTTTCCGGTCAAGGCAAGCGCCTGGGCAATCCAGTGCGCCACCGATGTTTTTCCATTGGTTCCGGTTACGCCAAACATGCGGAGCTTGCTGCTCGGCTCGCCATAAACGCGGGCGGCAATGGCGCCAATGTGCCGCTTGAGATCGGGCACCGGAACATTCGGCACCTGCCAGGCCGGATCCCATAAAAAATGGGTCTCGTCCCAGAGAATGGCGGGCGCCCCCTTGGCTATGGCCTGGGGGATGTAAGCACGCCCGTCATGCGACGAGCCGGGATAGGCCGCAAAAGCGATTTGCGGCCCAGCATGGCGACTATCGGTGGTCAACGCGGTCAGCGGCACGTTCAATTGCCTGAGCACCAAGTCTGGATCGGGCGGGCTGACATGGCTCAATCGGGTTTCTCCATGTCAGGCCGCTCCCGGCTTTGTCAGCGATTGCGGTTGCGTTACGCGCGTGGCTGGCACTTCTGGAGCATCGGGAGTCACGCCAAGCTGTCTTAAAGACGCAGCCATGACCTGGGCAAACACCGGGCCTGCCACCGCGCCCCCGTAATACACATCGCCACTTGGCTCATCAATCATTACCGCAATAATGAGGCGCGGATCGGATGCCGGCGCCATGCCGACAAACGATGAAATATATCTGCCATCCGCATAGTGTCCTTCCATCAGCTTGCGGGCGGTGCCGGTTTTTCCCGCCACGCGATACCCGGGCACATTGGCCGCCTTGGCGGTGCCGCCATCGTGCGTGACGGTTTCCATCATCGTGCGCACCATGCGCGCCACTTGCGGCGAAAACACGCGTTCGCCGCTCAATTCCTGGGGTTCGCGCTTGAGGAAGGTCAGCGGCATGACCACGCCGTCATTGGCGAATGCCATGTAGGCTCGCGCCAATTGCATGAGGCTCACTGAAAGGCCATGCCCGAAGGCATGAGTTGCCTGTTCCACCGGTTTCCAGGTAGACGGATCGCGTAGCCGGCCGCGTGCTTCGCCCGGGAAGCCCGAACCAGGCTTTTCACCAAACCCCGAGCGGTTCAGCACATCCCAGAACTGCACCGAAGTTAGCTGCATGGCCATTTTCACCGACCCGATATTGCTGGACTTCTGCAGGACTTCTGTAACGGTCAGCTCAGGCTTGTAATGCTCGTCGGTAATGTGCTTGCCGCCGACAGAATAATCCCTGGGTAGATATAAACGGGTATCTGGCCGCACCAAACCACGTTCCAGCGCGGCGGCAATCGTGAACGGCTTGATCGTTGAACCCGGCTCGAACGTATCGATGACCGCGCGATTGCGCATCAGGTCCGGCTTGTAGTTTTTGCGGTTGTTGGGATTCACTACCGGGAGATTGGACAAGGCAAGGATTTCACCTGTCTTGGCATCCAGCACCACGACGCCACCGCCTTTTGCCTTGTGTTTTTCCACGGCTGCCGACAGCTCGCGGTGCGCGAGATATTGCAGCTTCAGGTCAAGCGCAAGCCCGAGATTGCCGCCCATGCGCGCACCGCGTGCCGGGCTCAAATCCTGAATCACATGGCCGCGCCTGTCTCGCAGTACATGGCGGCTGCCGGCCTTGCCCGCCAGCCAGTCCTGATAGGCCAGTTCAACGCCCTCCTGGCCGACATCGTCGACGTTGGTGAAACCAACCACATGAGCGGCGATTTCCCCTTGCGGATAGAAGCGGCGGAATTCCCGATGCAGTTTCAGCCCAGGCAATCCCAAGGCCGCCACTCGCGCCGCCTGTTCAGGCGTCAGTTTGCGGTTAATCGCCACCTCACCTTTGTGCGGCGTTTTAAGCTTCTTCGCCAGCGCATTGACTGGCATATCCAGCACGTTCGCCAAACGGACGATTTGCTGATAGTTCAATTTCTGCGTATGGTCTGGCCGCGCCCACAAGGTTTCCACATGAGTGCTGATGGCGAGCGCCTGCCCGTTGCGATCCAGTACCATGCCGCGATTTGCCGGAATCGCAAGCTTGCGCGACGCCACCGCATCGCCCTTGCCTTGCAAAAAATCCGTATTCAGGCCCTGCAGGTACAACGCGCGCACGGCCAGCGCCAGGAACCAGACCGCCAGCAGCCCGGCAACCAGGGCAACACGCCAGGGAACGATATGAACCTGAAGCAGTTTTCTGCTCGAATAGTTCACGGCTTCGCCCCTGATTCGATCAGCAAAATCCTGTCCAGTGGCGCTGATACGAGGCCCAGTTCATGCTGTGCAAGAGACTCGACCCGTGCGTGGCTGACCAGCGTTCCCTGCTCAAGCTGTAACTTGCCCCATTCCACTTCCAGGTCTCTCGCCTCTTTTTTCAGGTTCTCAAGGTCCATGAACAGCATTCGTGCCCGATGCTGGGCCGTCACCACCGCCAAGGCGCAAATCAACAGCACCAGCATCAACGCTATATCGAGCCGCTTCACGTCGGCGCATCCGTGCGTTCAGCCACGCGCAACACCGCACTGCGTGCGCGAGGGTTGGTTTCAATTTCCGATTCCCTGGCATGAATCGCCTTGCCAACCCGGCGCAGCCGCCCCGGCGCAATGTCCGCTGCCCGCACCGGCAATCCACGCGGCAACTCCGGGCCACGTTCTTCATCCCGCATGAACCGCTTGACGATTCGGTCCTCCAGGGAATGAAAACTGATCACCGCAAGCCTGCCGCCAGGTTTGAGTCTCCGGACACATACCGGCAACACCGCCTCTAGCTCCTCAAGCTCGCGATTGAGGTAAATCCGTATAGCCTGAAAGGTGCGCGTCGCCGGATGCTGGCCAGGCTCGCGTTTGCGCACCGCATTCGCGGCAATTTGCGCAAGCTCACCCGTTGTGCGAATCGGCGATGCTGTTCGCGCCGCAACAATCGCATGCGCAATCTGTCGAGCAAACCGTTCCTCGCCATAGCGTTTGATTACCTCCACCATTTCGTTTTCTTCTGCATGCGCAATCCACTCGGCCGCACTGAGCCCGCTCTCCGGATCCATGCGCATGTCGAGCGGGCCGTCCATGCGAAAACTGAATCCGCGTTCAGCCTCATCCAGTTGCGGCGACGACACGCCAATATCCAGCAGAATGCCGTCGACCTTGCCAGCCGCCAGTCCGTCCAGCGCCTCATCCATGCGCGAAAAAGGCGCGCGAACCAGACTTAAGCGCGGGTCGTCAATTTGCCTGCCCGCCTCAATCGCTGCCGGGTCGCGGTCCATCGCGATCAGTTTTCCCGCCGGCGACAGTTGTTTCAAAATCAACCCGCTGTGCCCGCCACGGCCAAACGTGCCATCCACATACACGCCGTCCGGCTTGATGGCCAGTGCGTCAATCGCTTCCCTGGCCAGCACCGGAACGTGCGTCATCACAAAGTAAAACCCTCCAGTTCGGGAGGCAGTCCGTTTTCGCCAAAAGCCAGCGCTTGCGCGATTCGCGCTTCCCATCTTTCTTCATTCCACAACTCCACCCGGCTGACCTGACCGGCCAGCACCACGTTTTTATCGAGACCGGCAAATTTGCGCAGCATGGGCGGCAACAAAATCCGCCCGGCGCCATCCATTTCCATTTCCTGCGCGTAACCGATCATCAACTGCTTGATACTGCGTGTATGAGGATTGAAGTCAGACAGCCCGGAGAGCTTTTTCTCGATGGGTTCCCATTCGGGCAGGGGGTAGAGCAACAGGCACTCGCTGGGATCAGCCGTCACGATCACGCGGCCGCTCGCCACCGCCAGCAGCACGTCACGATGCCGGGACGGCACAACGACCCGGCCCTTGCTGTCCAGACTGACGGTGCTGACACCGCGGAACATGTCTCCCTCTCTCCTTTTTTGATTGTGGGTGATCACTCACCTTGGATGCCATGAATAACCTAGCATACCCATAATCATCCACTAAATGGCACTTTTACCCACTATAGAGGGAAGAAATCCGCACTGTCAAGCAACTAATTGAAAATTTTCCTGTAAGGTCAAAGACTTACAGAACCTATCCACAGATCAGGCTTGTCATATAAAACAATGGGGTTATCTATGCATTCTAACTACAATGCACAGATAAGTTGCATAACTTATTGAATTTATTGATGGGGAGTTGGCCGATAAGCCGGGTTCTGTAAAGGGTTGCCCCTGTGACAGCCATTCCTCTAGATCCGCCATTGCTGGCGGATTCAAGCCACCTACCCGCAGACTCAGCGAGCCGCTTCATCGCCTGCCTATTTGGTGTTGCTCCGGATGGAGGTTACCGCGTTTCACCCCGGTCTTAACCGGCTCGTCTCTGTGGCCCTGTTCCTCGCCTCGCGGCGTCCGGCCGTTAGCCGGCATCCTGCTCTGTGGAGCCCGGACTTTCCTCTCCGTGCGGATGCACGCAGCGGCTGCCTGACCAACTCCCCTCATCATTATATGGTTGTTTAGTGCCCGATTATTGACTAATAAACATAAGAAGGAGCCGTGATACGACTCTGGAAGCCCGTTCAAAGCGGTTCAATAATTATTTGAGGAGACCATCATGAGACGACGGCTATATTTCATGGTGCCGGATGTAACCGGCGCCCGAATCATTCGCGACGAACTGCTGCTCGCGCGCATTGAAGACAGCCACATACACGTGCTGGCCAAGGATGGCGTGCCGATGGAGGGCCTGCATGAAGCATCCATCCTGCAGAAAACCGATTTCGTGCACGGCGCGGAAACGGGCCTTGTAATCGGTGGCGGCATTGGCATTCTGGCCGGGCTGGTTGCCATTTTGTTCCCGCCCGCTGGTGTCAACCTGCAACTGGTGACGATTCTGGTTACTGCCCTTATTGGCGCTGCCTTTGGCGCTTGGGTGTCAAGCATGGTGGCCAGTTCCATCCCCAATTCACGCCTCAAGACATTTGAAGCCGGTATTGAATCGGGCCGCATTCTTATGATGGTGGACGTACCCGCGGGCCGCGTGGACGAAATCAGGAAACTCGTTGCCTCGCGGCATCCGGAAATCAGCGGCACCTTGCAGGAACCCACCATACCGGCGTTCCCCTGAACCACAACCTCCCTGCCGCGATTCCCCTGTCGCGGCCTTGACCTGAAGCGCAAGGCTTTCAGGTATGACGGCAGGCAAAAAAAGCCTGCCGTTGTTTTGTTCGTCCGGCTGGCGATAAACTGCGGCTACCATGTCCGCGCACATCCTGCTTGTCGAAGACGACAAACCCATCGCCGACAACGTCATCCTCGCCCTGAATCGCGATGGATTCGACTGCACGCATGTCCAGCTTGGCGCCGCCTGTCTTGACACACTCACAAGCAAGGCGATCGACTTGGTCATCCTGGATATCGGCTTACCCGATATGGGCGGATTCGAGGTTTGCAAGAAAATCCGCCAAACCTCGAACATCCCCATCATTTTCTTGACCGCGCGGTCGGACGAAATCGATCGCGTCGTGGGCCTGGAAATCGGCGCGGACGACTATGTGCTAAAACCCTTCAGCCCGCGTGAACTGGCGGCAAGGGTTAAAACGATACTGCGTCGCGGCAATCACATTCCGCAAACAAACAATTCAGCAATAAACAGCTTTCAAGTCGACGAAGATCGCGCCTGCATTTGCTGCAACGGCGTCGATCTCGTATTGACGCGCGCCGAGTTTTTATTGCTGGGCACCATGATTCGCTCGCCGCGCAAGGTATTCAGCCGCGAGGCCTTGATGGATGCCGCCGGCCTGGCCGACGCGAGCATGGATCGCGTCGTCGACACGCACATCAAGTCGATGCGCGCGAAACTCTCGGCTGCTGCGCCCGGCATGGAATTCATCCACACCCATCGCGGTTTGGGCTACAGCTTCATCCCGGCAACATGAACTTCCTGATCCGCTTTCTGGCGGGCTATGTCGTAGTCACCGCCGTGGCCGTTCTGCTGGCCATGCGGCTGTTCTCGGATCAGCTCGTGCCCGGCGTGCGCCAATCGGTCGAAGACATGCTGTTGCAAACCGCGAATCTGCTGGCCGAGTCCGCGGCAAGCGAAGCGCGCAGCGGGCAGCCCGACATGGCCAAGCTTGAAAGGACATTTCAGTCCTACCTGAAACGCCGGTTCGAGGCGCGCATCTACGGAGTGCTGAAAAACGATCCCGATCTGCGCGTATATGTGACGGATGCGCGCGGCATTGTCGTGTTCGACAGCCGCAACGAAGCCAAGGGCCAGGATTTCTCGCACTGGCTGGATGTCGGCAAAACCCTCAAGGGCGAATATGGCGCGCGCACGACGCAGGAAAATGCTTACGACCCCGCCAGCGTCGTCATGTATGTCGCCGCACCCATCCTTATTAACGGCCGGATTGCCGGCGTGCTCAGCGTAGGCAAGCCCGCCCGTTCGTTTCAAACCTTTATCGACCTGTCCATGCAACAGGCCTGGAAAGCCGCCTGGGGACTGTTCACCCTCGCCATGCTGATTGCCCTGGCGTTTTCCTGGTGGATGACACGCGATTTGCGGCGCCTGGTCGTTTACGCCAACGAGGCCGCCGAGGGCAAGCGCGCCGCCATTCCCATCGAGGGCCGCAGCGAACTAAAAAGACTGGCCCAGGCCATCGAGCATCTGCGCGCCGAACTGGATGGCAAGGCACATGTCGAGAAGGTCACTCAACTATTGGCGCACGAGCTGAAAAGTCCCATCGCCGCCGTACAAGGCGCCGCCGAACTATTGGAAGAGGAAACCAACCCCGGGCAGCGCGCGCGCCTGGAAAAAAACGTTCGCGATGAAGCCGCGAGGCTGAATGGAATAGTCAACGGCGTGCTCAATCTGGCCCGCGCGGAAAACCTGAACCGGCCGCCCGCGCCAGAAGCCTTGTACATTGCCGATCTGCTTCATGAAATCCAGGCCATGCGTCAATCCCAACCCGATCAGAAAAAGCCGCGCATGGAAATTCATGCCGCGCCCGGCCTTTTGATCAAGGCCGATCGTTTCCTGCTTCGCCAGGCGCTCTTGAACCTGGTCGACAATGCCATCGATTTCAGTCCGGCCGGCAGCACCATTCAACTGAACGCGAACCAGCGTGGCGGCGCGATTGAAATCCGTGTCCGCGACCATGGCACGGGCATACCGGAGTATGCAAAAGCGCGTCTGTTCGAACGCTTTTACTCCACCCCCAGACCCGGCAGCGGACAACGCGGCACGGGGCTCGGTCTCAATCTGGTTGAACAAGCCGCACGCCTGCATGGCGGCGGCATCATGATAAACAACCACCCCGAAGGCGGCGTGGAGGCCGTCTTGTCCCTGCCGGCATAACTTCACACAAACTCCACATTCACTTCATTTTCCCTGCCTGTCCGGCTTTTATTCTGGCCGTCATCGACAACGACGGGAGTAAAAAATGAACAGGGGACTGGTGATCAAATTGCTGGCGCTGGTCAGCATGGCGCTGATTCTCATCATTGCGCTGGGGCGCATCGAATGGAAAGTTCAGGAACGCAGCAACACCCGCGACGAAGCAGTGGCCGACATCACGCGGCAATACGCCGAATCGCAGCAGGTGGCCGGGCCGCTGCTGTGGATTTCCTGCACCGAGACGCGCAGCGTCGCGAAATTCGACAACAGCCATCAGCCGCGCGTGGAAGAGGAAACTGCGGATTGCTCTCGCATCGTACGGCCCGCGCAACTGACTGGCAAGGGCTATCTCGACGTATCGGAACGATATCGCGGCATCTACAAGGCGCGGCTTTACGCCGCCAGCCTGAGCATCATCGCGCGATTCAATCCGGTTGAACTGAGCACCAGGCCAAATCAAACCATCAATGGCGCCCAATGGATATTCGCTGTCTCCGATCCGCGCGGCCTCAAGCAAATCACCGTCAAGGACGGCGGCGGCAAGCTGCTGAAAGCCCTACCAGGCACGGCAAAGAGCAGCTTGCCGAAGGGGTTCCACGTTCCCGCCGACATCGACAGCCTGGGCCATGAGCAAGCCTTGACCGCCGACATCAAACTGGCAGGCAGCGGACGCTTCAACTGGGTGCCCGTCGCGGAAGACAATGATTTTTCCCTCAACTCCGCATGGCCGCATCCTTCCTTTGGCGGCGAGTATCTGCCAGATAAACGCGACATCGGCGACAAAGGCTTCGATGCCCGCTGGCGCATCAACGCCTTTGCCACGGGCGGCGACAGCGTGTTGCAGAAAACCGTCGCCAACCCGCCGGCGGCGGGCCGTGAAGCCTACGAAGCCGCCATGCCCGCCACAGCGTCAACCCATTTCACCCACGGCTTCGGCGTTTCGCTCATCGACCCGGTGGATGCCTACGTGCAAAGCGACCGCGCGATCCGCTACGGTTTTCTGTTCATATTGCTGACGCTAGGCGGCTTCTTTCTGTTTGAACTCCTGAAGCAGAAAACCCTGCACCCCCTGCAATATCTGCTAATCGGATTCGCGGTCGTGGTGTTTTTCCTGTTGCTGCTGGCCCTGTCCGAGCACATCGGCTTTGCCCTGGCCTACGCGAGCGCGGCATTGGCCTGCACCGCGCTGATTGCCACCTATGGGCGAACCTTGCTGGGCAACTGGAAAGCCACGGCGGTACTTGGCCTGGGTTATGGCGCGCTGTTCGGCGGGCTGTATCAACTGCTTGCCTCGGAAGACCACGCGCTGCTGATGGGCGCCTGGCTGGTGTTCGGCGTGCTGGCGGCCACGATGTATCTCACCCGCAAGCTGGACTGGCAGGGCATAGGGCGCATTCCGCCAACTTCCCCTGTTCGCGGCTTCCAGTCCGAGTAAGGAGACGGCCATGTTCTTCGCCCATCTTCCCGCTGGTTACCTGATTGGCCGCGCTTTGATCCAGACCTCAAAACAAATGCCATCGGCACGCACGGGAATCCTGGCCGCCGCCATGATCGGCGGCGTGTTCCCCGACCTGGATCTGCTGTATCTCTACCTGTGGGATCCAACGCCGCAACATCATCATACCTACTGGACGCATCTGCCCATTGCCTGGCTGGGCATGGCCGTGTTCGCCGCCATCGCCTCGCGGCATCGCACACAGCGCTTTCGCCTGAGCCTGGCGGCCTTCATGCTGGGCTGGCTCAGCCATTTGCTGCTCGATACCCTGGCCGGCCACATCTGGTGGCTGTACCCCTTGCTGGATCAATCCTTCTCGATCGCGGAAGTTGAAAACCGCCATCAGCCCTGGTGGATGAATTTCATCCTGCACTGGACCATGCTGCTGGAAATTTTCATCATGACAGCGGCGTGTGTTGTTGAAATGAAGTCGCCAAGAATCTTCACCAGAATACGGCTAGCAAAACCTGTCGCGGCATTTGGTCTGTTGCTTGCCGCGCTGACCCTGTTCGAAACCTATAGCCCCACGCCAGTCCTGGCCCAGCCCGTGCTGGGCGCCGGCAAAAAAGACTGGAACCCAGAATCATTCTGGCATCCCCACTGGGGAGCGTCCGGCGTGCACAAGGGTATCGACATCTTTGCCGAACGCGGCACGCCGGTCATGGCATCAGAACATGGCTTGGTCGTTTATCGAGGAAAGCTTGAACAAGGCGGCAACGCCATCCTGGCGCTGTCGCCGCGCGGCTGGCTGCACTACTATGCCCACCTGCAATCCGCCATGCCCGGCCCCGGCGCCTGGGTGGTGCAAGGGGAACCCATCGGCTTCGTCGGCGACACCGGCAACGCCAAAGGCAAGCCGCCGCATCTGCACTACGCGATATTCAGCCTCATCCCAAGACTTCAATCCTTCCGCGCCGTTGAGCAAGGATGGAAGCGGGTGTTCTATCGTGACCCTGGGAGTTTGCTGAAATCCATCATGTGAGTTTCCAGACAATAGTCTCCCCCGCCATCAGCGGAATGAGTTTCTCCCCGCCCATGTCCAGGCTTTCGGGCACCGGCCAGCTTGCTTTTTTTAAAGTAATTCTCTGCGTATTGCGCGGCAGGCCGTAAAAATCGGGGCCGAAGAAACTGGCGAAGGCTTCGAGTCTGTTGAGCGCACCGGCCTGCTCAAAGGCTTCAGCATACAGTTCGATGGCGGCGTGGGCGGTATAGATGCCGGCGCAGCCGCAGGAGGTTTCCTTGGCGTTTTGTGCATGCGGCGCGGAGTCGGTGCCGAGGAAAAATTTCGGATTGCCCGAGATGGCAGCGGCGATCAGCGCCTCTCGGTGCGTTTCGCGTTTCAGCACGGGCAGGCAGTAGTAGTGTGGACGAATGCCGCCCCTGAACATGGCGTTGCGGTTGTAGAGCAGATGGTGCACGGTAATGGTGGCGCCGACATGCGCGGGCGCGGATTTGACAAATTCGGCGGCCTGCCGGGTGGTGATGTGTTCCAGCACGATTTTCAGTTTGGGGAAATCCTTCATCAGCCGGGTGAGATGCCGGTCGATGAACACGGCTTCGCGGTCGAACACGTCGACATCGGCATCGGTCACCTCGCCGTGCAGCAATAAAGGCACGCCGTGCTCTTCCATGGCGGCGATGGCGGGATAGGCCTTGTGCATGTCGGTGACGCCCGAATCGGAATTGGTTGTAGCCCCCGCCGGGTAATATTTGATGGCATGAATGAAGCCGCTTTGTTTTGCCCTGGCAATCTCGGCGGGTGGCGTATTGTCGGTGAGATAAAGCGTCATCAAGGGTTCGAATGAAACACCGGATGGCACGGCCGCAAGAATTCGATCACGATAGCCGCGCGCCGCGTCCACAGTTGTCACCGGCGGCCTCAGGTTGGGCATGACGATGGCTCGTGCAAAGCGCTTCGCGGTATCGGGCAGCACGCTTGTCATGGCTTCGCCGTCACGCAAGTGCAGGTGCCAGTCGTCGGGGCGAGTGATTGTCAGTTCAGTCATGTTCTTGCATCAACAGTTCATAGAGCTCGGATTTTTTGTGGCCGGTGATTTTCGCTGCAAGCTTCGCCGCCTGGCTTGCCGGCAGTTCTTCGGCCAGCATTCTGGCAATACGCCCCGCCTCGGCCATCACTGGAATTTCATTTTCCACGCCTTCCACAACCAGCACAAATTCCCCTTTTTCGTGATAGTCGCTGGCATCCAGCCAATCGGCTGTCTCGGCCAGTTTCATCTCGGACAGATCTTCAAATTGTTTGGTCAGTTCGCGCGCGATGAATATCCTGCGATTTCCACCAAGCATCCGTGCCATGTCCGCCAGGGTTTCTCGCACCCGATGCGGCGCTTCATAAAAAACCAGCGAACAGGGCAGTGGTTTCAGGGAAGCAAGCGCTTCCTGCCGGGCTTTTGCCTTGGGCGGCAAAAAACCCGCAAACAGCCAGGGACCGTGGGACAGCCCTGAAACCGACAACGCGGCAACTGCAGCACTGGCGCCTGGTACAGGAATCACGGGCAACCCGGAGCCACGAACAGCCACAACCAGTCTGCTTCCCGGGTCGGAGATGGCCGGGGTTCCCGCATCGGTGACGTAAGCCACGGACTCGCCATTGCGGATCGTTTCGATCAGTTTTTCGGCGCCCTGCTGTTCGTTGTGCGCCCGAACAGAAAGCAGCGGTTTTCTGATGCCAAGTGTCGACAGCAATTGTCCGCTGACTCGCGTATCCTCCGCGGCGACACGATCCACCCGCTTCAATATGTCCAGCGCACGCAGGGTAATATCGCCCAGATTTCCGATGGGCGTGGCGACTACGTACAATCCGGGGGATAACGGGCCTTCATTCATTCGTCTATTGTCGCAAATGCTGAAGCAACTATTGGGAAAATTCGCTGAGAACCGCGCGGAAAATTTGCTGAAATCCGCCGGCCTCGCCATCGAGGCGCGCAACTGGCGCTGCCGTCAAGGCGAGATCGATCTGATTGCACGCGAGGGCAGCGTCCTGGTATTTGTGGAAGTGCGCAGCCGCAAACACAGTGAATTCGGCACCGCCGCCGACAGCATCACTCTTGCCAAACAACGCCGAATCATCAAGGCAGCCAGACATTATCTGGCCACGCTGCCAGCGACTCCCGCTTGCCGCTTCGATGTCATTACCCTGGACAAAGGCCATGAACCCGAATGGATCAAATCGGCTTTCGATGATTTCGGATAATCGGGGATAATGCCAGCATGATTGACCGCATCATCGAACAATTCAATGAATCGGCACGTTTGAAACTGGACATGTCTGACCTGCTTCCACCCGCCATTGCGCGGGCAGCGGATCAGATCCTGCAATGCATCCTGCGCGACGGCAAGATTCTGACCTGTGGCAACGGCGGGTCGGCCGCGGATGCGCAGCACTTTGCCTCGCTGATGGTCAATCGCTACGAACTTGATCGCCCGGGTCTTGCAGCCATCGCCCTGAGCACCGACACATCGGTACTGACATCCATCGCCAATGACGACGCTTTCGAACAGGTGTTTGCCCGTCAGGTCTCGGCGCTGGGTCATCAGGGTGACATTCTGCTGGCCATTTCCACCAGCGGTCATTCACCCAATATATTGGCCGCCGCCGAGGCTGCGCGCCGGCGCGACATGACGGTCATCGCCCTGACGGGACGAGATGGAGGCGGACTTGCGGAACAATTGAGTGACAACGATGTTCTTATCTGCGTGCCGGCGGATTCCACCGCCCGCATTCACGAAATCCATTTATTGACCATACACTGTCTGTGCGATGCCGTGGACAGCGCATTACTAGGAGTTGAAACATGAAAAAAATCACGTGGGCTGCCTTGCTGGTGGCCAGTTTGCCGCTGTTCCATGGATGTGCCGCCGTCGTGGTCGGCGGCGCCGCAACCGGCGTCATGATGGCGGACGACCGCCGCAAGACTGGCGTATATCTGGAAGACGAAGAGATCGAGTTGCGCGCAATGGACCGTCTGCGCGGCCAGTTCCCGGAAAAAACCGTCAGCGTATCCGTAACCAGCTTCAATCATCAGGTGCTGTTGACAGGCCAGGTGCCCGACCAGGAAACCAGGGCCAGGGTGCAGGAAGCCATCCGCGTCATTCCCAATGTTGCCAAGGTTTATGACGAAACCACCGTCTCCGGGGTCACTTCACTCACCTCGGAAACCAACGACGCGTCCATCACAACGAAGGTGAAAGCTCGATTTGTCAGCAGCGACAAGGTGGCCTCCAACCATGTGAAAGTTGTCACCGAGGCCAGTGTGGTCTACCTGATGGGTTTGGTCACCAGAGAAGAAGGTGAGGAAGCCGCGCAGATTGCCGCGTCCACCAAGGGCGCCACCCGCGTGGTGAAGGTATTTGAATACCTGAACTGATCGTAACTGGCTCGAACAAGCCCCGCGTCCAGTCATGAAATACCGAGACCTGCGTGATTTCATCGCCCAGCTTGAACAGATGGGCGAACTGAAACGTGTCGCGCTGGAAGTCGACCCCAAGCTGGAAATGACCGAGTTTTGCGATCGCATACTCAAGCGCGAAGGCCCTGCCATCCTGTTTGAGAAACCCAAAGGCCACGGTATTCCGGTTTTGGGTAATTTGTTTGGCACCGTCAGGCGCGTGGCACTGGGCATGGGTGAGGAAGACCCGGCGAAATTGCGCGAGATCGGCAGGCTGCTTGCCTACCTGAAAGAACCGGAACCGCCCAAGGGCTTGAAGGACGCCTGGGAAAAATGGCCGCTGCTCAAGCAGGTGATGAACATGTCACCGAAGGAAGTTGGCAGCGCGCCATGCCAGGATGTCGTGTGGGAAGGCAAGAACGTGGACTTGTCGCGTCTGCCCATCCAGACCTGCTGGCCGGGTGATGCGGGACCGCTCATCACCTGGGGGCTCGTTATTACACGCGGCCCGCACAAGAAACGGCAAAACCTCGGCATCTACCGGCAACAGGTCATCGCGCCGAACAAGGTCATCATGCGCTGGCTGGCTCACCGTGGCGGCGCGCTGGATTTTCGCGAATTTCAGCAGGCGCATCCCGGTCAACCGTTTCCGCTGGCCGTCGCGCTGGGCGCCGACCCGGCCACCATCCTCGGCGCGGTAACGCCAGTGCCGGATTCGTTATCCGAATATCAGTTCGCAGGATTGCTGCGCGGCTCGAAAACCGAAGTCGTGAAATGCCTTGGTTCGGATTTGCAAGTGCCGGCAAGCGCGGAAATCGTGTTTGAAGGCCATATTCATCCGGATGAGTTGGCACCTGAAGGGCCTTTCGGCGACCACACCGGTTATTACAACGAAGTCGAAAGATTCCCGGTCTTCACCATCGATCGCATCACCATGCGGCGCGATCCCATCTACCACAGCACCTACACCGGCAAGCCGCCGGATGAACCCGCCATTCTGGGTGTCGCGCTGAATGAAGTCTTCGTGCCGCTGCTGCAAAAACAGTTTCCGGAAATCTCCGACTTCTATCTGCCACCCGAGGGATGCAGCTACCGCATGGCCGTAGTCAGCATGAAGAAACAATATCCCGGCCACGCCAAGCGCGTGATGTTCGGCGTGTGGAGTTTTCTGCGCCAGTTCATGTACACCAAGTTCATCCTCGTCACAGACGAAGACGTCAACGTGCGCGACTGGAAGGAAGTCATCTGGGCATTGACGACGAGAGTCGATCCCGCGCGCGACACCCTCATCGTCGAAAACACACCGATCGATTACCTCGACTTCGCCAGCCCGGTCTCGGGGCTTGGCAGCAAAATGGGCATAGACGCCACCAACAAATGGCCGGGCGAAACCACCCGGGAATGGGGCACGCCGATCACCATGGATGCAAACGTCAAAGCCAGGTTGGACGATCTTTTTAGTCAGCTATCCCTTTAGAGGTTAGCTGGCCCGGTCTGGATGTTTTTCCTGACCTCGATTTCCGTGTGCATCAGCGTGACTTCCACGGGCTTGACAGGCAAGATGCGCAGTTCATATTCGCCGGCCTCGGGTGACATGAGCTTGAGCATGGTTTGAGTGACATAGGTCGCGCCCATCGGCGAATCAATCGTGCCTGTATGGTTGATGTTGAAAACGCCGCTTGTTACCACCGAACCGTTCCTGCTCAGGCTGGCCTGGTAGCTGTTCCATTTTCCGATCTCTGCCGGGTCATCGCCATGCTGAGCCTTGAAGTTGATCGCCACGGGAGACATGTCGGACGAAAGTTGGATCAATACCGGTCCGTAACTGCCATCCTCGCTGGCCGCCACGGGAATCTGAAAATCACGCTCACCCGTTGTCACACCTTCGCAGCCAGTCAAGGCAAAAGCCGCCAGCAGCGCCGATAGCGCCCCGGCATTGAGTGTTTTGTTCATGTGTTCATTCTTCCTGGCAGCTTGTGCAACCTTTCCTGAAAATCGAGTAGCGCGTGATGAAGATATAGAGCAACACCGGATAGATTGCGAGTAGGCCATACTCCCACTGCGCAAGCGCTTCACCCTGCCACCAGCGTATGGCCGTCACAAACCCATGAATCAGCGCCATGCCAAACAGCAGAAAATACAAAACCCGCAGAAGCATCTTCACTGCGGCATGCCCTGATAAACCCATTCGACCAGCGCATCCTGCGCGGCGCCACCACGTTCGGCATTCGGGTGGTTGATGAAGTTGACCAATATCCAGCGGCGGCCCTGATTGTCGAACACATAACCCGCCAGGCTCTTCGCACCAGTGAGTGTGCCGGTCTTGAGGTGTGCGTGGCCCGCAACGCCATTGTTTTTCACGCGGGTCTTCATGGTGCCATCAACCGCTGCAATGGGAAGCGAGGACTCCAGCTCGGCAAACAGCGGCCCTTGATAGGCTGATTGCAGGAGGCGGGCCATTGACAGGGGGCTGATGCGCTCCATGCGTGAAAGCCCGGCACCGTTTTCAATGACCAGCTCGGGAAATTTCAGTCCCTTGCCCAGCAGCCATTCACGCACCACTCTCGCGCCTTTTTCCGGCGTGCCGGGCGCACCGAGTTTTTCGGCACCCAGCGTCAAAAGCAACTGTCGCGTCATGACATTGTTGCTCCACTTGTTGATGTCACGAATGACATAAGCAAGCAGCGGCGAATCCTGCCGGGCCAGAAGCCCTGATGTCGCGGGAGTCGCGCCCTGCACAAGCTGACCGGACAAGCTGCCGCCGGTTTCCTTCCACAGAGTAAGGAACATGCCCGCGGCGGTGAGCGCGGGATCACCGAGATTAACCGGATAACTTTTCTCACCACATGCCCGCGAGAAATTGCCAGACACAACCAGCATTTGCCCGCCGTTTCCGGACAGCAGCTCAAATCCAGGCCGGCCATCTTCATTGCAGTAGCCATTGGTCAGTCGCATCTGGTTCACAACACTGTATCCTGAGGGAAGCGGATCGACGCTCAGTTTCACCCCCAAATTTTCTGCGTTCACACGAACCGTGGTTGAATTGAAATTGGCCAGCAGGGCGGATGGCGGTGTGTTGTAAGCACGGCGGGGGTCACCATCAAATCGCCCCGGGTCGAACGCGGGCAGATCGAACCAGGTGGCATCCGCTACCAAGTCGCCTCCAATCGCCGTCACTCCACGCTGCCTCAGGTCACGCACCAACAGCCACACACGTTCAAGTGTCAGCGCGGGGTCACCATAGCCTTTCAGGTACAGATTGCCGTCGAGCTTGCCATTCACAACGGGCCCATCTGCATATGCTTCTGTTTTCCAGACATATGCCGGTCCTAGAATCTCAAGACCGGCATACGTTGTCAGCAGCTTCATTACCGAAGCCGGATTGAACGCTGATTGTGCCTGGTGCGTAAAAGCCGGCTCGGCCTTGCCTGCTTCCCAGACAACCACGCCAAAACGGCTTTCCGGAATGCCCGCGGACTTGAGCGCGCCGCTGATTTGCGGAGGAAAATTCTGCGCGGCCGCCAGCAGGGGCACCACAGCCAGCAGAAATGCAGCTCGGCGAATGAAAAAAAATGGGGCCTTCATCGGCCCCATTATGCCAAGCAATTTCGCAATCAGCTCAGGTCATTCACATACCACGCCATCGCTTCTTTCAGCCCTTCCGCCATGCGGTGCGACGGCTCGTAACCCAGAAGATTTCGCGCCTTGCCGACATCGGCCTGAGAGTGGCGGACATCGCCCGCGCGGAAATCGCGGTAAGCGGGCTTGAAACTTTGCAGATGCGGGAAGTGCGGCAACAGGCTGACGCGGATGGCTTCGAACAAGTCATTCAGGGTGGTGCGATCACCCACCGCCACGTTGTAAACCTGGTTGGATGCCTCGGGGTTTTCCGCTGTCGCGGACAGGATGTTGGCCTGAATGACATTGTCGATATAGCAGAAATCGCGGCTGGTCTCGCCGTCACCATTCACGTACACCGTTTCGTTGTGGATCATGCTGGCGACCCACTTGGGAATCACCGCGGCATAGGCGCCTTCCGGGTCCTGGCGGCGGCCAAAAATATTGAAATAGCGCAGGCCGATGGACTGCGTGCCATACGCCGTGCCGAAAACATCGGCATACAGTTCATTGACGTATTTCGTCACCGCGTAGGGAGACAAGGGTTTGCCGATGACATCTTCCACTTTGGGCAAGCCGGGATGATCGCCATAGGTTGAACTGGATGCCGCATACACAAAGCGCCTGACGCCAGCGTCCCGCGAGGCCACCAGCATGTGGATGAAGCCATCGATGTTGGACGCATTGGTGGTCAGCGGGTCTTCGATGGAACGCGGCACCGACCCCAGCGCGGCCTGATGCAGCACATAATCCACGCCCGACACCGCCTTGCGGCAGGTTTCCAGATTGCAGATATCGCCGCGCAGAAAGGTGAAGCGCGACCACTTGTCCTCGCCTACGCTGGCCGCGACTTCGTCCAGGTTTTTCTGGTGGCCAGTGGCAAAATTGTCCAGCCCGACCACATGCTGATTGAGATTCAGCAGGGCTTCGACCAGATTGCAGCCGATGAATCCCGCTGCGCCCGTCACCAGCCAGGTTTTTGGCGCGGCAAGAAGCTGCGCCTGGACATCCTGATAGCGTGACATCAAAGCCTCCAGAGCTTGAAGCCTGCACCAGTCACGGTGACAGGATCATAGGCGGATTTCACATCGGTGAAGACACCGCCATTTTTCAGTTTGGCGGTCAACTCGCCAAAGGATTTATCCAGATATTCCTTGTGCGCCACGGCCGCAATCACCGCATCGCATTCGGGCATGTCTTCCCACTTCGTCAGGCTAATGCCGTACTCGTGCTCGGCTTCTTTCGGCTCGCCCAGAGGATCGTGCACATTGACTACGCAGCCAAAGGATTTCAGTTCGCGGATCACGTCCACCACCTTGGAATTGCGCAGGTCGGGGCAGTTTTCCTTGAAGGTCAGGCCCAGCACATTAACCTTGGCGCCCTTGACCTGCACGCCGTTGCCGATCATCTTCTTTACGGTCTCCTGCGCCACATAGGCGCCCATGCCGTCGTTGATGCGGCGGCCGGCCAGAATCACCTGCGGGTGGTAACCCAGCATGTCGGCCTTGTGCGTGAGGTAATACGGGTCAACGCCGATGCAGTGGCCACCAACGAGGCCCGGCCGGAAGGGCAGGAAATTCCATTTGGTGCCGGCGGCTTTCAGCACTTCCAGCGTGTCGATGCCCAGCCTGTGGAAAATCAGCGACAGTTCGTTCATCAGCGCGATGTTCAGATCGCGCTGGGTGTTCTCAATGACCTTGGCGGCCTCGCCCACCTTGATCGAACTGGCCTTGTGCACGCCGGCGGTAATCACGCTGCCATACAATTCAGCGACTTTTTCCAGCGTGGCGGCATCGTCGCCGGACACCACTTTCACGATTTTTGTAATCGTCCTTTCCTTGTCACCCGGATTCACGCGCTCGGGCGAATAGCCAACATGAAAATCCTGCATCCATTTCATGCCGGAATTTTTTTCCAGAATGGGAATGCAGACTTCCTCGGTCGCGCCTGGATACACGGTGGACTCATACACCACCGTGGCGCCTTTTTTCATGTATTTGCCCACTGTCGTGGAAGACCCGACGAGGGGGGAAAAATCCGGTATGTGCGCCTCATCGACTGGCGTGGGCACGGCGACGATGATGAAATCGGCTTTTGAGAGTTCGGACGGATCGGTCGTCACCTTGAGGCGGGTGGCGGCTTTGAGATCCTCTGTTGAAACTTCGCCGGTGGGGTCGCAAAATCGACGGTAGCTGTCTATTTTTTCAGTCGACAAGTCATAACCAATGGTGTCATATTTCTTGCCGAATTCGACCGCGAGGGGCAGGCCTACATAGCCCAACCCGACCACTGCAACCACACTCATGAAAGCGCTCCTATGAAAAAAGTGAATATCCTGGCCGGTCGATTTTACCCAAAGATGATGGCTTTACTGACCGGAGTGATAGTTTGTTCGGGATTTTTACTGAGCAAGGCGCATGCCGAGGTCGCCGATACCCTGCTGAAAATCAAGCCCGCAGTGGTCGGCATCGGCACCTATCAGCCGCTGCGCAGCCCGCGCGGCCAGCTGAAGGGAACCGGGCTTGTCGTCGCCGACGGGCGTCACGTCGTCAGTTGTTATCACATCGTCAAAGCCTTGCCCGACATCGAGAAGAACGAAACCTGGGCGGTTTTTCTTGGACAAGGCCGGGACATCCAGTACCGTGCCGCAACCAAGGTCGCCATTGACGAAGAAAACGATCTTGTCCTGCTGAAAATCGAAGGCGATCCCCTCCCCGCGATGAAACTGGGTGATGCAACGGCAGCACGCGAAGGCGAACAACTCTATTTCACCGGCTATCCCATCGGTTCGGTGCTCGGCCTCAATGCTTCCACCCACCGTGCGGGATTGGCGGCCATCGTGCCCATATTCCAGCCGCTGGGGCAGGCAGGCAGACTCAACGCCCGCACCATCCGTCAGGCTGACAATCCATACCGCATTTTTCAGCTGGATGCCATCGCTTATCCCGGCAACAGCGGCAGCCCCCTGTGGCACCCGCAGACAGGCGAGGTGATGGGCGTGGTCAACTCGGTGTTCGTCAAGGGCGCGAAGGAAACCGTGCTCACCGACCCCAGCGGCATCAGTTATGCCATTCCCGCCACTTACATCAGGGACTTGATGAAGCGGGCTGGATTAAGCCAGTAGATATTTCTCGCCCGCTTCCGGCACCTGCGCTTCCCAGCCCAGGTCATGCCGGATTTTTCCGGCAAACAGGTCAGCGGTTTCCGCCTCGCCATGCACCACAAAGCATTTACGGGGGGCAGCGCGGAACCTGCCAAGCCAGCCCATCAGCGAGGCCTGATCGGCATGCGCCGACAAGCCGCCGATGGTATGTCGGCGCGCCCGCACCGGAACTTCTTCGCCCATGATGCGCACGCTTTTCGCGCCATCCACCAGCCGCCTCCCAAGCGTGCCCTGCGCCTGGAAGCCGACAAAAATCACGCTGTTTTCATCGCGAGGCAAATTGTGCCGGAGGTGATGCTTGATGCGCCCCGCATCGCACATGCCGGACGCCGCGATGATGATGGCGCCGCCGCTGACGCGGTTAATGGCCTTGGAATCCTCCACGGTTTCGGTGAAGGTTATGGGCAGCGGCATGTGGTGATTGCCTTTCATGCCGCTCATGAAACGCCGTGCCTCTTCGTCCAGCAGGCGGTCGTGTTTGAGCGTGATTTCAGTGGCGGCCTTGGCCATGGGCGAATCAACGAAGATGCGCGGCTTGGCTATCAATCTGCCTGCCGACGCCAGATCGGAAAGGATGAACAGCAAATCCTGCGTGCGACCAACCGCAAATGCGGGAATCAGGATATTGCCGCGCCGCTTTTGCAGCGTGTCGTTGACCGCGTCAACCAGTTCATCCATGGTTTCATTAAGCGGCTTGTGCAGTCGATTGCCATAGGTGGACTCGACGACCAGATAGTCTGTCTGCTCAATCGCCGAGGGATCGTTCATCAGCGGATGTCCTGGCTGCCCAAGGTCGCCGGAAAACACGATCTTGCGCGTCACACCTTCGGTTTCCAGCCAGACTTCCAGAATCGATGAGCCGAGAATGTGCCCCGCGTCGCGGAATTTCACCTTGACCGTGGCATGTGGACGCACTTCCATGTCATAGCCCACGCCATGCAACTTGCGCAGACAGTCCCGCGCCTGCGCAACGGTGTAGATCGGATTCACGCTATCGGGGTCACGCAGCGTCTCGCCGCGCCGCTGCCACTCGCGGGCGCGTTCCGCTTCTTTCTCCTGGATGTGGGCGGAATCCAGCAGCATCACTTCAAGCAGATCGCAGGTTGCGCGCGTCGCGTAGATCGGTCCGTCAAACCCGCGTGCAACGAGCAGGGGCAACAATCCGGAGTGGTCGATGTGCGCATGCGTCAACAGCACAAAATCAACCTGCCTGGCTTTCAGATGCAGCGCATCGCGGTTTTTCTGCGCGGCCCCCAGCCCCTGAAACAAGCCGCAATCGACCAGAAACCGCACCGATTCCGTTTCCACCAGAAAACAGGAACCGGTAACTTCGCCGGCCGCGCCAAGAAAAGTGATATTCATTTGATTTCGTCCAGTATGGATAGTGCGGTGGCCGCCATTTGCATCATCTCTTCTTCGCCCACCACATACGGCGGCATGAAATAAACCGTATTGCCAATCGGCCGCAGCAGCACGCCGGATTTCAGCGCGGCCTGATAGGCGCGGGTGGAAAAACCCTGTTTGGCGTCCGCAACATCGAAGGCCCAGATCATGCCTCGATTGCGGAAATGCCGGACACGATGATGCCCTTTGACAGGCTCAAGCAAAACAGAAAAACGTTCAGCCCTGGCTCGGTTGGTTTCAAGCACCCTGTCCTGCTCGAAGATGTCCAGCACCGCCAGCGCCGCGCGGCAGGCCAATGGATTGCCGGTATAGGAATGCGAGTGCAAAAACCCTCTGGCCGTTTCATCCGCATAGAAGGCAGCGTAGATATCGTCGGTCGTCAGCACGCAGGAAAGCGGCAGATAACCGCCGGTGATGCCTTTGGACAGGCAGATAAAATCTGGCTGTACGCCAGCTTGTTCGCAGGCGAACATCGTGCTTGTTCTGCCAAATCCGACTGCAATTTCATCGGCGACAAGATGAATCCCGTAACGCATACACAATTCGCGCGCGCGCGAAAGATACACCGGGTGATACATGGCCATGCCGGCCGCACCCTGCACCAGCGGCTCGAGAATAAAGGCCGCAATCGTCTTCGAATGCTGCTGCAAATGGCTTTCCAGCATGTCAGCGCAGCGCAGCGCATAAGCTTCTTCGCTTTCGCCTGCTTCCGCCAGCCTGAAATCAGGCGATGGCATCTGCACGGATTGACGCAAAAGCGGCGCATATTGATCCTTGAACAGCGCTACATCCGTCACCGACAACGCGCCCAGCGTTTCGCCGTGATAGCCGTTCTGCAGGCTGATGAATTGAGTCTTGCCGGTTTGCCCGGTATTGCGCCAGAAATGAAAGCTCATCTTCAGCGCAATTTCGGTCGCGGATGCGCCATCCGAGCCGTAGAAGGCATGGCCCAGCCCCGTCAGCTTCGACAGCCGTTCCGACAACTCCACAACAGGTTCGTGCGTGCAGCCCGCCAGCATGACATGCTCGATTTTTGAAAGCTGGTCGGTGATGGCCCCATTGATGCGCGGATTGGCGTGGCCAAACAGATTCACCCACCAGCTGGAAATCGCATCCACATAGCGATTGCCCGATTCATCGATCAACCACGGGCCTTCTCCTCGAACAATTGCCAGCGGCGGTACCGCCGCCAGATTTTTCATCTGCGTGCAGGGGTGCCAAAGGAACTGGCGCGAACGTTCTTGCAATGTAGGCATTGTAGGGATTTAAGGTGCCCTGGATTGCCACGGCCTTGCTGTCTCGCGATGACGCCATTGCGAGGAGGCGAAGCCGATGCGGCAATCCAGCTCAGCGGAATACCCTAATTGTATTCGCCGCTGGCGGGATTGAGCTCGATGTAAAACGGCGACATGCTGGTATGCGAGGCTTCCTCGTGCTCCGGACGTCGGTTGCGCAGGGCCATTTCCACCTGCGCCGCCTTGAGCTGCGCGGGGTCGATCAGCTCCGGATAAAGGTGGTGATGTTTGATCATTTCCGCCGCCCGCATGCGTGCAAGCGTCTCCATGACGCGCCGCGTTTCCGGCGCCAGCGTATCCAGCAACAGGAGCCAGGGCGCCTGCCAGCCCAGATAATCCGAAATCAATTGCGCATATGGCGGCTCATGCTGATCCGGTTCCAGAAACAAATCCGGAAACTGGCTGGCTGACATGCTGTGTCCATCCAGCAGGCTAAGCCCGCTGCCGTCGGGCAGGCGCGCCACCCATTCCAGCCCGGAAGCGCGCCGGTTGATCCAGTCATTCAACACTTCGGCGGCATTGCGTTTGCTGGAAAACGAGCTGTGAAACTGCTCCTCGGCCGCATATCCCGCGCGCCAGTGTGCGGGCGTCTTTGAACTCATTTCCGCCCGCGCTTCTTCTTCGGTGAGCACGCTGTGCAGCAAAGCCATCGGCTGCTTCTGCGCGTCCACCAGCCATTGTTCGAAAAAATCGGTAAAGGCAAACGGAACATCAAGATGATGCGTGCGCAGATAGGCATAAACGACGTGCCCCTGCGCTTCCAGCCGCTTGAAATCGTCCGAAGGGTAAAGCGGCCCGCGCTTGAGTCCCTCGGCCTTGCTCCAGCAGCCATAACGGATATCGCTGATCTGCGCGCGGCCTTTCAGGCCGGCCTGAAGACTGTCATTGGCGACGTAGATATCCCAATGAACGCCATCCATGGTGACGGCCTCGGCGGATTCGTATTTGATGACATTGACCACCCCGCGGAAGGGATTAAGCAACCGCTGGGCGTAAGTATGAATTTGGCCGGACGTGGAACTCATCATGTTTGATTCTGGACCCGTCTTCTCAAGTTGAAAAGCCGCTTCTTCATGAACGCTTAACGACCGTTCGTCGGCTCGCCTTTAAATGAAATTGGCCGGGTAATCAGCCGCATTTCGCCAATATCCCGACAGGCCTGTTGCGCTACCGTCAACATCAGCCATGGCGCTGAAGCGGATCTGATTCGCCATCGCGGGTCGACGCTCATTACTTGTTGATAGCAAAGGATTTTTCTCGCAAGGACTCCTCGCATCCTAAAAAAAACGCCGGCTATGAAAAATGCGTAAACAAAACGGGAAAAGCATGCCAGGCCACCTGCCTGGCATCTGCCCGGCCCGCCGCTTCAAGACATGACAGGCCGCGCCGATAAGTGATTTAGGCAACTGTAAAACAAGAAATTTGAACCCTTATGCAACCCCAGGCCAAACCGCTCCAGCCCAGTCAGGCACACGCCGCCCCCGCGCCGTTGCAGCAAAAAATTGCTGTGCAGGCCCCGCGCGCGGTGCTGTCGGCCGAGCAGCTTTTACAGTTGCAGGCAGAGTTGCTGGGCCGCAAGCGGTTCAACGAGGCCGCCACCGCGCTGGCCCAGCAATTGGCTGGCAGCCTGAAATGTGAGCGCGCCAGTATCGGCTGGCAGGAAAAGAACGGCATGAGCATAGTTGCCGCATCGTATGTGGCCGAAGTGCACACCCGCCAGGAAACCGCCCGGCTGATCGCGGCCGCCATGGAAGAAGCCGCCGAACAGGGTGTCAGGCTCGTCCACCCCGAACCCGCCAATGGCAAGCCGCACATCCTGCTGGCGCATGACGAACTGGCGCGCCGCCAGGGTTATTCAATTTGCACCGTTCCGCTGGCGTACGACGGCCGCATCGTCGGCGCGCTGACCATGGAGCGACGCGACAGGGAATTCAGCCCCGCCGAGGCATCGCATATCGAGCGTGTTGGTGCAATGCTGGCGCCTTCGCTTGCACTGAAATATGAAAACAGCCTGCCACTCTGGCGCCGTTTCGCAGCCGGTTTCAAAAACGGCCTTGATCATCTCCTGAAAACCGACACGCCAGCGCGCAAGCCGGTTGTCATCGGCATCGCCAGCGCCTTCGTGCTTCTGGCTGCCGTGTTGCTGGTTCCACTCAGCTATCAAGTCAGCGCGCCCGCACAACTGGAAGGCGCCATTCAGCGAGTGCTCACCGCGCCCGCTGACGGCTATCTGCATCAGGTTCATGTCCGCCCTGGCGACCATGTGACCGCCGGCCAGGTGCTGGCCGAACTGGCCGACCAGGACATGCAGGTGGAACTTCGCGGGCTGGAAGCCGAGTTCGCCCAACACCAGAATGCGCTGATTTCAGCCCAGGCGCACGGCGACCGCTCGGAATACAGCGTCAGCCAGGGCCGCGCCGAAGCAGCCCGCGCCCGGCTCGAATTACTGCAGCAGCAAATCGAACGCAGCCAGCTGCGTGCGCCGTTTGACGGCGTGGTCATCAAGGGTGATCTGACGCAGTCGATTGGCGCCCCGGTCGAACGCGGCGCCGAACTCATCACCCTGGCGCCCTCCACCGGCTACCGCGTGATGATCGAGGCGGAAGAATCCGAAGTTGCCGATCTCAAACCCGGCCAGACCGGCCGGTTGATACTGGCTGCGCTGCCTTCCCAGGCGCTGCCTGTGCGCGTCGAACGCATTACTCCGCTGGCCACCTCCAAAGAAGGACATCACTTCTTTGCTGTTTACGCCACGCTGGAAGGCAAGCTGCCCGCGCTGCGCCCGGGCATGCAGGGCTTCGCCAAAATCGAAGTGGACAAACGGCCCTTATTGGTCAACTGGACCAGCCGCATGTTGAACTGGAGCCGTATCCAGCTGTGGTCCTGGGGAGCGTAAGGTGGCTTCCGAATCGCTGTTCAGTCCCAACTGGTTTCGTGTCGCCAATCTGCACCCGCAACTGGGCGGCCACGTGCAGGTGCGCCGCCAGTCCAGCCGCGATGCGCTCTGGTATGTGTTTACCGACACCGCCACCGGCCGGCAGCATCGGCTGAACGACATCGCCTATCAGTTCGCTGGCCGCTGCAACGGCCGCCATTCCGCCAACGAAATCTGGGAAGCGCTGCTACGGAAACTGGGCGATCACGCGCCCTCGCAGGAAGAAATCATTCACCTCATCGGACAGCTGACCGAGGGTGGCATGCTGCAGGTCGAAAAACTGTCCGACGTGGAAGCCCTGTTCGAACGGCATGAAGAGCGTGCCAGCAAGCAGCGGCGCAGCGCGCTGAATCCGCTGTCTTTCCGTCTAAACCTGTTCAACCCCGACCGCCTGCTGCGCAAATTCGACGGCATTGGCCAGCACATATTCCGCACATGGGTGCTGGGCGCATGGGCATTGATCGTCGGCCTGGCGCTGTTCAGCGGGTTCGCGCACTGGGACGAGCTGCGCGCCCATGCCGCCACCTACCTGTTGACGCCGCGCTACCTCATCCTGATGTGGCTGTGCTTCCCCGTCATCAAGGCCGTACACGAACTGGCGCATGGCCTGGCCGTGCGCCGCTGGGGCGGCGAAGTCACGCAAATGGGTATCGCCCTGCTGGTGTTGATTCCGGCGCCCTTTGTCGACGCCTCCGCGGCCTCCGCGTTCCGGCCCGTGTACCAGCGCGTCATGGTCAGTGCCGCCGGCATCATGACCGAACTCCTGATCGCCGCGCTGGCGCTGTTCGTCTGGCTCAATGTCGAACCCGGCCTGCTGCGTGACATCGCCTTTATCTTCGCTTTCATCGGCAGCGTGTCCACCGTGCTGTTCAACGGCAACCCGCTGCTGCGCTTCGATGGCTACTACATGCTCAGCGATGCGCTGAATCTTCCCAACCTTGCACCGCGCAGCAGCCGCTACTGGGCTTATCTTGGACAGCGCTACCTGCTCAAGCTGCCCGGCGCACAGTCGCCCGAACCTTCAAGCGGCGAACGGGTATGGCTGCTGATCTACGCACCGTTGTCCTGGCTGTACAAGTTGTTCATCGGCATGATGATCACATTCTGGGTGGCATCGAAGTCATTTTTCCTCGGCCTCGCCGCCGGCCTGTTCCTGCTCGTCACAACCCTCGCGCAGCCGCTTCACAAAGTGCTGCGCTTCGCGTTTTTCTCGCCCGTGCTGGGCACGCAGCGCATGCGCTCGCGCATGATCGCGTCTGGCGTGGCGGCAGTTGTCCTTCTGGCCATCGGCGTCATGCCCATGCCCTCGACCACCGTCGCGGAAGGCGTGGTGTGGCTGCCCGAGCGCGCGCAACTCCGTGCGGAAACAGGCGGCTTCATTATCAGCATCGCGGCACGCGATGGCGACACGGTCAAGCCGGGCCAGCTGATCGCCGTGCTGGAAGATCCTGCCCTGGAAGCCAGCCGCCACGAATTGCAGGGCAAGCTGGATGGTCTGCGCGCCGAACACTATCAGACTTTCCTCAGCGATCCCTTCAAGGCCAAAAATGCGGATGAGGCCATGCAGCGCGTCAGCGCCGAACTGGCCCGAGTAGAGGAGCGTTTGGCGCAGCTTGAAGTGCGCGCCCAGGTCGAAGGCCGCCTGGTCATGCCCCGCCAGCAAAACCTGCCGGGAACATTCATGAAGCAGGGCGCCATGCTCGGCTACGTCTTCAGCCCTGATCAGGTTCGCGTGCGTGCGGTGGTTGATGAGCACGACATCGCTCTGGTGCGCGAGCGCACCCAGTCGGTGGATGTTCTTTTGGCCGAAAGAGCCTGGCAGCGTCTTGACGCCGGCCTGACCCGCGAAACGCCTGCCGCCACGCAAACCCTGCCCAGCCCTGCACTGGGCGACCGCGCGGGTGGCAGCCGCATCACCGACCCCGGCGACAAGGAAGGCATCAAAACCCTGGAACCCGTGTTTCTGGTTGACCTGACCCTGCCATCCAATGCGACAAATCGCGTCGGCGGACGTGCCTGGGTGCATTTCGATCACGGCGCTTCGCCCCTGATCGCACAGTGGACGCGCAGCGTGCGGCAATTGTTCCTCAAACACTTCGGCGCGGCGGAGTAGCGGATGGTCATGCAGGCACATGCCCTCCCGCAACCCGGCCTGATCTGGGGCCTGTATCCGGAAAATCGCCGCCCGGAAAATAACAGCGCCTGGCTCAAGCGCCTTGGTGCCATCGGCCAGCTTCCCGGACGCCCGGGATTGCGGCGTCATGAACTGATCGCCCGTCGCTCGATGGAAATGGAACAGCATGTGAGCACGCTTTCCAGTACCGAATTCAACGAAGCTGTTCGCGCACTCCAGCAGCAAATTGCAAAGAAGGGTCTTAACGCTGAAACCATCGCCCAGGCCTTTGCGCTCACCGGCGATGCCTGCCGCCGCCATCTGGGCATGTCACCGTTTGCCACGCAACGCATGGCCGCAGCCATCATGCTCGACAACCGGCTGGCGGAAATGGCCACCGGCGAAGGCAAGACCCTGGTCGCCGCGCTGACCGCCGCCACCGGTGCGCTGGCCGGCATCCCCGTACATGTCATCACCGCCAACGAATACCTGGTCACACGCGACGCCGCCAGACTGCGTCCGGTGTATGCGGCGCTGGGGCTGACGGTTGGCGCCATTCAGCAAAGCATGGACAGCAACTGGCGCCGCGCGGAATACGCCCGCGACATCACCTACTGCACCGCCAAGGAACTGGTGTTCGATTACCTGCGCGACATGCCGGTGCGCAGCCAGCACCGCACCGATCTCGCCTGGCATGCCACGCAATTTTCCGAAACCGGCGCCAGCCAGAACACCCTTTTGCGCGGCTTGTGCATGGCGGTGGTCGATGAAGCCGACAGCATCCTCATCGACGAAGCCCGCGTGCCGCTGATCATTTCCGAATTGCACGAAAACCAGGGCAAACAGGAAGCGGCAGCTGAAATCCTGGGCCTTGCCGCCAGCCTGCGTGACGGCGTGGATTTCAAACTCGACCGCCACACTCAGTCCGCTACGCTGACAGAACCAGGCAGAAAAACACTGGACGAAAAATCCGGCTCGCTGCATCCGGCCTGGCACAACCGCCGCCACCGCGACGAAAACCTGTGTCTGGCGCTGGCCGCGCTGCATTTGTTCCAGCGCGACCGCCACTATCTAGTGCGCGACGACGGCGTGCACATCATCGACGAAGCCACCGGCCGCCTGGCACCTGGCCGCACATGGTCGCGCGGTCTTCACCAGTTCATCGAAATGAAGGAAAGCTGCAAACCCAGCGGCGAAGCCGTCACCCGCGCGCAGATCACCTATCAGCGCTTTTTCCCGAGATACCTGCGGCTCTGTGGCATGAGCGGCACATTGGCGGAGTCGCGCGGAGAACTCACGCGCGTGTATGGCCTTAATGTCGTTCGCGTGCCGCTGCGCAAACCCGGCCGCCGGATCGAACTGGGCCAGCGTGTTTTCATGCGGCGCGATCAGCAGTGGCAGGCCGTTTCGCAGCACGTACAGGAATTGATTCACGAAGGCCGCCCGGTGCTGATCGGCACGGATTCGGTTGCCGATTCCGACAGCTTGTCCGCCCACCTCACGCAGCAGGGCATCGCCCATGCGGTGCTCAACGCCCGCAATGACAGTCAGGAAGCCGCCATTGTCGCGCTCGCCGGACATCGCGGACGCGTCACCGTCGCCACCAACATGGCGGGACGAGGAACCGACATTCCCCTCGGCCCTGGCGTGGAAAACCGTGGCGGCCTGCACGTCATTTCCTGCCAGATGAACAGCTCGCGCCGCATCGACCGGCAATTGATGGGCCGCTGCGCGCGCCAAGGCGATCCGGGCAGCGTGGAAACCATACTGAGCCTGGATGCCGCACTGATGCAGCGCAACCTGCCGGGATGGCTCAAGCGGCTGGCAGAAAAACAGGCGCACAAGATCGGCGGACATCTGCCCGGCTGGCTCGGCAAGCTGACGATTGTTTTCACCCAGCGCATGGAAGAGTCGCGCCAGCAGGCGCAACGCGCGCAATTGCTGCATTACGACAAGCAACTCGACCGCCAGGCCGTGTTCAGGGATTAGACATGTCGAACATTCCCTTCCGCCGCCGCCCGTTGATCGAGGAACTGGAACCGCGCCTGTTGTTTTCGGCCGATCTCGCGCCGCTGGCGCTGGATGGACTGCAGCCCGCGCCGGAACAACGCGTGGTCAATGAAGCCGGTGAATTTTCCGCGACCAGTACCCAAACACTGCGGCATGAACTGGTCATCGTCGATACCGGCGTCGAGGATTACCAGACGCTCCTGAATGACATCCTCAAGCAGTCAGAAGGCAATCGCAGTATCGAAATCATCACGCTTGACGCCACACGCGATGGCGTCGAGCAACTCACGGAAATCCTGCGCAGGCAAAGCAACCTGGACGCCCTGCACATCATCTCCCATGGCGAATCAGGAATGCTGCAACTGGGCATCGGCGAACTGGACAACGACAGCCTGCAGTCCCGCGCGGAAGAACTCGCCGTCTGGAAAACCGCCTTCGGCGACGAGGCCGACATCCTCCTGTACGGCTGCGACGTGGCATCCGGCAGCGCCGGTGCTCATTTCGTCGACGCCCTGTCAAAGCTGACCGGCGCCGATGTCGCCGCCAGCACGGACAAGACCGGCAGCAAAGCCGATAGCGACTGGGAACTCGAACAACAGACCGGCAACATTGAAACCGGCATGCTGCTTGGCCCGGTGCAAACCGTGTGGCAGGGAGCGCTCAGCATCAACCCTTCAACCGATCAGAATGCCGGAAACACCGTCAACCCAAACGCCCAGGACACCACGCCTTCCGCAAGGCAGGTGGCCATGCACAGCGACGGCAGTTTTGTCATGGTCTGGTCCAGCAACTCACAGGATGGCAGCGGCAGCGGCATCTATGCCCGCCATTTCGATTCAAACGGCAATCCACAAACCGGTGAAATCCTGGTCAACACCACAACCAGCGATGACCAGATGGCCCCGGCCATTGCCATGGATGCGAACGGCAATTATGTCGTTGTATGGCAAAGCTCCAAGCAGGAATCAGGTGGCGGGAATAGCTGGGGCATTTTCGCCCAGCGCTTCGACTCTTCAGGCAACAAGCTGGAAAGTGAAATCCAGGTCAATGCCACGGTAAGCAATGACCAAACGTCTCCATCGATTGCCATGGATGCAGCTGGCAATTTTATCGTGGTGTGGGAAAGCAATAACCAGGATGGCGACGGTCTGGGGATTTACGCCCAGCGCTTCGATTCTCTTGGCAACAAGATTCTGACTGCCGGTGAAAATGAGTTTCTTGTCAACAACACGACCGGCCTCAACCAGTCTCAGCCCGCCGTCGCCATGAACGCCTCTGGCGCATTTGTCATCGTCTGGACCAGCGAAGACCAGGACACGCACTGGACAGGCAGCCACAACGACGGCATTTACGCACGACTGTTCGACCAGGCAGGCGCCACCGTCAAAAATGAATTCGCCGTCTATTCGCTGGGGATCCTGGATTCCGGCAACCAGTACGCAGCGGACGTCGCGATGAATAACGACGGCAAGTTTGTCGTTGTGCTGGTTGACGACATACTTGGTAATCCCAATGTCTCGGCATTCGCCTTTGACGCTGCCGGCAACCGGCAAGGAATAGGCGCTCAACTCAACCAGACTTCCAGCGGCATCCAGCAGAATCCGTCTGTCGCCATCAACAGCGACGGTGACTTCATTGCCGTCTGGGAAAGCCAGGATCAGGATGGTGACGGCTACGGCATCGTGGCCCGGCATTTCAAGTCCGACTATTCGGCCTACACGAACGAACAGATCATCAATACCGTTACAGTTGCCAATCAGTATGCGCCGAGCCTTTCCTGGGAGGGCAGTCAGGCCGTGTTTATCTGGAGCGGCTTTGGTGCAGAAGACAGCCAGGGCGTGTATTTCCGGCAAGCAGAAATCAACACACCGCCCGCCATTATCTCGAATGGCGGCGGCTCAACAGCGAATCTTTCCATCGCCGAAAACACGACCTCCGTCACAACGGTATCAGCAACCGATTCCGACATTCCCTCACAGACCTTGACCTACAGCCTGACGGGTGGAACCGACCTCGCTAAATTCACGATTGACCCGGCAACGGGGGCGCTGTCCTTCATTGCAGCACCTGACTATGAAACGCCCGGCGACAGCAATACCAACAACGTATATCAGGTCATCGTGCAGGTGGATGACGGACATGGCGGCACCGACTCGCAAACCATCAACGTGACGGTCAGCAATACTGCTCCGACCCCGCAGGATGACATCTATACCGTGAGCCAGGATACGGCGCTCTCAGTGACCTCGGGCGCCGGGCTGCTCGTCAATGACTCTGATCCGGCGGGCGGCAGCGTGACACTGCTCTCAGCCACCCAGCCGGCTCACGGTACGGTATCGCTTGTTCCTGCCATCATTACCGGCTTCACCAACCTGACCAATAACGCCGCGGTTGATACGCGAGCAGACTGGTCGCCTAATGGCAGCAAGATCGCCTTCGACACCGACCGCAACGGCAACAATGAAATCTACGTCATGAACGCCGACGGCACGAGCCTGCAACGTCTGACCAATCAAAGCGCCGACGACAGTCAGGCAGAATGGTCGCCTAACGGCAGCAAGATCGCCTGGATGTCAAACAGCAGCGGCAAATATGAAATCTGGGTGATGGATGCCGATGGCAGCGGCAAAACCAAGCTCACAACCACGAATGGTGGCGCGCAAGTCAGCGGCCAGCCGGCATGGTCACCGGACGGCAGCAAGATCGCCTTCACCTCCAGCCGCACAGGCAGCACAGGCTATGACATCTACGTCATGAATGCTGACGGCAGCAATGTCACCAAGCTGACCAGCGCTTCTGGCGACGATTCGGAGCCTGTGTGGTCGCCGGACGGAACCAGGATAGCGTTCTACTCCAACCGCGACGGCAATACCGAAATATACGTGATGAATGCCGATGGTTCCGGCCAGACGCGTCTGACCAACAGCAGCGGCACCGATCGGTCTCCTGTCTGGTCGCCAGACGGCAGCAAGATCGCGTTCTCCTCGAATCGTACCGGCATCTATCAGGTTTACATGATGGATGCCAATGGCACCAACGTAGTCCAGGTCACGAATGCTACGACCAATGTCGAATTTCCAGACTGGTCTCCCAATGGATCGAAGCTGCTGTTCACACATGGCAGCGAGATCAAGACGGGTGGTGTAGTGTTTGACGGTTCCTTCATTTACACCCCCGACCCTGGCTACAGTGGCGCAGACAGTTTCACCTACACCGTTGCCGACCCGGGCGGCCTGACCAGTACAGCCACGGTGACAATCAATATCACGCCAGCCAATGCCGCGCCCACGACATCGCCGGTTACTCTGGCAGCAATCGCCGAAGACAGTGGCGCGCGGCTGATCACCCAGGCAGAACTGCTGGCCAACGCCAACGATGCGAATGGCGACACGCTCACAACAGCCGGCCTCGCCATTTCCAGCGGCAGCGGCACGCTGGTCGATAACGGCAACGGCACCTGGGCCTTCACCCCGGCACTCAACAACGCCGGTTCCATCAGCTTCAGCTACACCATCGAGGATGGACATGGCGGTTCCGTGGCTGGCAGCGCGTCACTGGCCATCACGCCCGTCAACGATGCGCCGGTCGCCACCAGCGACAGCGCATCCGGCAACGAGGATTCACCCATTACCGGCAATGTGCTGACCAATGACACTGACGTGGAAGGCAGCGCCCTGACGGCAGCAGTAGTCACCGGCCCGTCCCATGGTTCGCTGACACTGAATACCAATGGCAGCTTCACCTACACGCCCGCCGCAAACTGGAATGGCACGGATACCTTCATCTACCAGGCCAATGACGGCACAGATAATTCAAATACCGCAACCGTGACGATCACCGTTGCATCCGTCAACGATGCCCCCGCTGGCACGGACAAAACCCTGACCCTCAATGAAGATTCAACCTATACGTTCAGCACCAGCGATTTCGGATTTAGCGATCCCAACGATACGCCTGCCAACAGTCTCAATGTAGTAAGAATCACCAGCCTGCCTGCAGCGGGGACCTTGTGGATCGACGACAATCCCGTATCAGCTGGCGACAACATCAGCGCTTCGGATATTGCGAGCGGCAAGCTCAGGTTCATTCCGTCGGCCAATGCCAACGGCAGCAACTACGCCAGTTACACCTTCCAGGTTCGCGATAATGGCGGCACGGCCAACGGCGGCGTCCGGCTCGACCCCACGCCGAACACGATCACCATTCATGTCACGCCGGTGAACGATGCGCCGGTGGCCGCCAATTTCAACATTGATATTCCAATCAATCTGCTTTACTCCGGCACACTGCCTGCAGCCTCGGATATTGATGGCGATACTGTCAGCTACGCCCTGGGCACACCGGCAAGCCATGGTGTCGCATCTATCAACACTGACGGCTCGTACACCTATCTGCCAGTTCTAAGCTACTTCGGTTCTGACAGCTTTACCTACACGGTGTCGGATGGCAACGGCGGCAGCAACAGCTACACCGTCACCGTCAATGTCGGCTCGATCAACACGGCGCCCGTGGCGAATGACGACACCGCCTCCGGCGATGAAGACACGGGCGTTACTGGCAATGTGCTGGACAACGATACCGATGCGGATGGCAACCCGCTGACGGCTACGCTGGCAAGCGGACCTTCCAACGGCATCCTGGCATTCAACAGCGACGGCAGTTTTGTTTACACGCCGAACGCCAACTGGAACGGCACAGACAGTTTCACCTATCTGGCCCATGATGGCGCGACGGATTCCAATGTGGCGACTGTCACCCTTGATGTGACGGCGATAAACGATGCGCCGGTGGCCGCTGACGACAGTGCAGCGGGCGATGAAGACTCACTTATCACCGGCAGCGTGCTGGGCAACGACACCGATATCGAGGGTGATGCACTGACAGCTGCTGTTCTCAGCGGCCCTGCCCACGGCAACCTGACGCTCAATCCCGACGGCAGCTTCTCCTACACGCCCCATGCAAATTGGCATGGCACCGATACATTCACCTATCAGGCGAACGACGGCACAGACAATTCAACAGCTGCCACGGTAACCATCACGGTCAATTCACTTAACGACACGCCTGAAACCAGCCTCGTGACGCTTACGCCGATTGCGGAAGACAGCGGCCCACGCTTGATCACCCAGGCTCAATTGCTGGCCAATGCAAGCGATGCCGATGGCGATACGCTGACCGCCACCGGCCTCGCCATTAGCAGTGGCAATGGCACGCTGGTCGATAACGGCAACGGCACCTGGACGTACACGCCCGCTCTGAATGACAGTACCTCGGTCAGCTTTGGCTATTCCATCAGCGACGGCAGCCTGAGCACCCCCGGAACCGCCTCCCTCGACATTACGCCAGTCAATAACTCGCCCCTTGCAGGCATTTACAGCTTCACGACCACAGAAGACACGCCTTACACCGGCACTCTGCCCACGGCGACTGATGCGGATGGCGATCCCATCACCTACGCATTGTCTGTTCCGGCAAGTCATGGCATCGTCAGCATCGCCACAGACGGCAGCTTCAGCTATACCCCTACCGGCAATTTCAATGGCGCGGACAGCTTCAGTTTCTCCGTCAGCGACGGCAATGGCGGCAGCAATAGCTATTCAGTCGATGTGTCGGTATCGCCCGTCAACGATGCGCCTGTTGGCACGGATGGAGTCGTGAGCACAAATGAGGATGCGACTTACACCTTCCAGGTCACTGATTTTGCTTTCAGCGATCCCAGCGACAGCCCTGCTGACAACCTGCAGTCAGTCACTATCGTTTCCCTGCCTGCTTCAGGCACGTTGTTATATGAGGGCGCACCGGTGTTGGCGGGACAGGTCATCGATGCATACGACATTGGCCTTGGCGAGCTTCAGTTCGTACCCACCGTCAATGAGAATGGAATGGCTTATGCCAGTTTCACCTTCCAGATCCATGACAGCGGCGGTATTGCTGATGGCGGCATCGATACCGACCCGATCTCCCGCACCCTGACCATCAACGTTACCCCGGTCAACGATGCCCCGAGCACAACAGGCCTCGCCAATGTCATGGTGGATGAAGATGCGCCCGGCACCGTGATTGACCTGTTCGCGGCTTTTGCCGATGCGGAAGATTCCGATGCATCCCTCAACTATACGATCATCGCCAACACCAACCCTTCCCTGTTCAGTGCGGCTTCCATTGATGGCATCGCCGGCACGCTCACCCTTGCTTACAACGCAGACGCTCATGGTTCGTCATTTATCACCGTCCGAGCTGCGGATGCAGGTGGTTTGTGGATGGATAGCACATTCACCGTGACGGTGAATCCGGTCAATGATGCGCCTGCCGCTGCCAATACCAATTTCAGTACGCCTGAAGACACTGCATACAGTGGCAGCCTTCCAGCCGCGACGGATGCCGATGGCGATACCGTCAGTTACAGCCTGAACAGCAGCGCAAGCCATGGCAGCGTGACCGTCAGCGCGGGCGGCGGCTTCAGCTATTCGCCCAATGCCAATTTCAATGGCAGCGACAGCTTTGCTTACACCATCAACGATGGCCACGGCGGAACGGCGACCTACACCGTAACGGTCAATGTCGCTGCAACCAACGACGCCCCCACGCTTTCGATCGGTTCACTCAATGTCACTCAGGGTGAAACCATTGTGCTCAATGCCGGCAAGCTGTCGGCAAGCGATGTGGACAACGCCGTCAATGAGCTGACTTATGTGGTGACCGCCCTTCCCGCCGAGGGGACGCTGGCCCTGAACGGCACGCCGCTCGCGGTCAACGATACTTTCACCCAGGCAGACGTGGATGCCGGGCTTGTCAGCTATACCCATGCCAGCGCCACGACCGCGCCCGACAGCCTCGGCATCAAGGTAGTCGATACCGCCAGCGCGGAATCTTCCGGCACGCTGGCCATCACCGTCTCGGCGTCTCCTCCCGGTCTTGCGGAAGCTGGCGCGCCCATGCCGGAACCCGAGCCTGCGCCTGAACCCACGGCAGAACCTCCTGTCAGCGAGACCGAGGCTGTTGCAGAAGAGGCATCCGCAGCAACCGGTGATTTGCCCACCGGCCCGCTGGCCGAAGATGAGGACGACAAGGAAAAAAACAGTGGCTTCTTCGAGGAAGACGGGGAAAACAGTTTTACCGAAGCCTCCCGGCGGACCAGTTCGATCAATCCTGTTCAAGTCGCTTTTAACAGTTATCTGCTGCAAAACGAAGCACCCGTCACGATGCCGTTGCTCACCACGCTCAACCGCGCGCTGGATGCCATCGCCAGCGACCTGAACGCACTGGAATCGCTCAGGACCAGTCTGGGCAACAACAGCTTCCAGCAGCAGCTCAACCAGTTGCAGGAAGAAATCCGCCAGCAGCTGAATCTGGACAAAAACACCGTGGCCTCGACGCTGGCCGTTTCCACCGGCCTGTCGGTGGGTTATGTGCTTTGGCTGGTGCGAGGCGGCGTGCTGCTGTCCAGCCTGCTGTCCTCGCTGCCGGCATGGCGGCTGATCGACCCGCTGCCCATTCTTGCCCACCTCAACCGCCAAAAACAAGGCGACGAGGACGACGACTCGCTTGAAGGCATGCTGAAAAAATCCGCTAACAAGACTAAACCGCAATCCAAGGATACGCACGCCCCATGAAACGACTGCTAAAAAAACTGAGCGCACGCTTCTATCTCAGTCTGGGCCTGGTGTCCCTGGTCATGAGCCTGCTGCTGCTGGCCTTTTTCTTCGGCATGGTGCCGGACGAGGGCCGTATCGTGCGGGAAAACCGCGCCGCGCTGGCGGAATCGATTGCCGCCTACAGCACCGCCCTGCTGAGTCAGGAACAGGTCGAGCCATTGCAGGCGACCCTGACTTTTGTCGTCGAGCGTAATCCGGATATGTTGTCTGCCGGCATCCGCACGGTCGATGGGCAGCTGGTGGCCGCGATAGGCGAGCACGACAGACATTGGCAAGGCGCCGGCAACCAGGCATCCACCGAATCCCATATCCATGTGCCGATTTACGCCAGCGACACGGCCTGGGGCCAGGTCGAACTGGCATTCAAGCCCTTGCATGCCGGCGGCCTGCTGGGCTGGCTGCAGGATTTGCGTGTCCAGCTTTCGCTATTTCTCGCCATCGCCGGCTTCGTGGTGTTCTATTTCTATCTGGGCCGCATGCTCAAGCACCTTGATCCCTCGCGCGCCGTGCCCGAGCGCGTGCGCTCCGCGCTCGATACGCTGACCGAAGGCCTGCTGGTCATGGATACCGAAAGCCACATCGTGCTGGCCAATCAGGCTTTCGCCGATCTGCTCGGCCGCGAGCAGACCAGCCTCACTGGCGAAACCGCCGAAAGCCTGGCCTGGGAAAACGACGAGGGCGCGAAGCCCGCCGCAAAGGATTTCCCCTGGCAGCAAGCCCTGCGGGATGGCGCGCCCATCCGCAACAGCATGCTGTGGCTGACCGGCGCGGACGGCAAGCGCCGCACTTTCATGACCAACTGCTCACCCATTCTGGTCGGCAAGGGCGAATACGGTGGCGTGATGGTTTCGCTCGACGACGTGACGCTGCTGGAAGAAAAGGAAATCGAGCTGCGCAAATCGCAGCAGGAGGCGGAACACGCCAACCAGGCCAAGAGCGATTTCCTCGCCAACATGAGCCACGAAATCCGCTCGCCGATGAATGCCATCCTCGGCTTTACCGAGTTGCTGCGGCGCGGCCAGGCCAAGAGCGAAACCGAGTACCGCAAGCATCTGGATATCGTGCATGCCAGCGGTACGCATCTCCTGGGGCTGATCAATGACATTCTTGATTTGTCCAAGGTCGAATCCGGTCGCATGGAAACCGAGCAGATCGCCTGTTCGCCTTACCAAATCGCCCACGAAGTGGTGCAGGCGCAAGGGGTGAAGGCGGCCGAGAAAGGCATTGGTATCACGCTCGAATGCCCAGGCTCGGCGCCGGAAAGCATCGAGACCGATCCCGCGCGCCTGCGCCAGATTCTCACCAACCTGGTAAACAACGCGATCAAGTTCACCGAAAAGGGCGGTGTAAAGCTCACGCTGCGATTTGTGCCCAGCCGGCCTGTCGCACAGTTGCAGTTTGAAGTGAGCGACTCCGGCATCGGCATCGCCGCGGACAAGCTGGAAAGCGTGTTCGAGCCGTTTACCCAAGCGGAAAGCTCCATCACCCGCCGCTTTGGCGGTACCGGGCTGGGCCTCACCATCAGCCGCCGCTTTGCCCGCGCGATGGGCGGCGACATCACCCTGAAAAGCACGCCGGGCGCAGGCAGCACATTTACCGTCACCCTGCCCGCCGGGCCGATCGAGCAGGTCAAACTGCTGACGCCGGAGGAAATTACCCGCCAGCAGTCGGCTACCGCCATCCCGGCAGGCGCCAGCTGGAAACTGCCCAAGGCCCATGTGCTGATCGTCGACGACGGCGAGGAAAACCGCGAGCTGGTGCGACTGGTGCTGGAAGAGGCCGGTGCACTCACCGAACAGGCGGAAAACGGCCGCGTCGCGGTCGAAAAAGCTTTGTCCCGACCCTACGACCTCATCCTCATGGATTTGCAAATGCCGGAGATGGATGGCGAGACCGCGACTCGACTGTTGCGAAGCCGCGGCCTGAAAACCCCCATCGTGGCGCTCACCGCCCACGCCATGAAGGGATTCGAGGAAAGCATCCTCGCCGCAGGCTGCACGGCCTACCTTACCAAGCCCATCGATCTGGACAAGCTGATGGCCACCGTCGCCGGCCTGACCGGTGGCGAGCAGGTTTCGTCCAGCATGAAGAAGCCCGTCCAGATGCCGATAACCACCTATAAGGCGGGAAGCGTGCCGAGGGCTCAAATCGCCTCGCGTCTGGCCGGCAACCCCCGGCTGCGACCGGCGGTTGTGAAATTTGTCGACCGTCTGCCCGAGCAGCTCGACGCCATGGAAAGCGCCTGGAAGTCGCACGATTTCAAGGCCTTGTCGGAACTGGCGCACTGGCTTAAAGGGGCGGGCGGCACGGTCGGGTTCGATGCCTTTACCGAACCCGCGAAAGAACTGGAACAGCTGGCAAAAGCCGGCACGGAGGATGGCATGAACGAAGTGATCGGTGAATTGCGCGACCTGGCGTCGCGCCTTGTCCGTCCCTCGGCAGACGAGAACAACAACGCACAGCCGTCCATTACGGCGCTGAAATGGGGTCTTGATCATGGCAGCCAATCCTTTGAATGCGCTTTACCTGAACGACGCCACTGACGGCGAACAGCAGTCCCCTGAACGGCTGATCTCGATGCAGGCCCTGCGCGATGCCCGGGTCATGATCGTCGACGACGAGCCCATCATGATGGATGTGGTGCAGGCCTTTCTGGAAGACGCGGGTTACAGCAATTTTCTGACGACTGACGACTCCAATAGCGCGCTGGAGATGATGCTCAAGGAGCGGCCCGATGTGCTGCTGCTGGATTTGATCATGCCCGGCAAATCCGGTTTTGAACTGCTGGCTGAAATCCGCAGTGAACCCACGCTGCGCTACATGCCGGTGATCGTGCTCACCGCCGCCAGCGATTCGGACACCAAGCTTCAGGCGCTGGAGCTGGGCGCCACGGACTTCCTCGCCAAGCCGGTCGACCCCAGCGAACTCAATCTGCGCATCCGCAACGCGCTGGCGTTCAAGGCCTACCAGGATCAGCTGGCTTACAACGACGCGCTGACCGGCCTGCCCAATCGCCAGTTGTTTCTGGAGCGCCTGTCCTGGACCCTGCGGCTGGCCCGCCGCCACAACAAGCAATGCGCGCTGCTGCAGATCGGGCTGGACCGCTTCAAGCAGATCAACGATACGCTGGGGCATGAAACCGGCGACGAAGTGCTGAAAGCGGTTTCAAAACGGCTCGCCGCCACGCTGCGCGAGTCAGACACCCTCAGCATGCTGGACGACCGCGAGGATGCCATCAGCCTTTCGCGTCTGGCCGGCGACGAATTCATGGTGCTGGTATCGGAAATCAAGCATCCGGAAGACGCCTCGATCATCGCGCGCCGCCTGCTGGAGACGATGAAGTCCCCGCTGATGCTGAACGGGCATGAATTGTTCATCACCATCAGCGTGGGCATCGTGCTGTTTCCGCAGGATGGCCAGCAGGGCACGGATCTGCTGACCAATGTCGACCTGGCCATGGGCCAGGCCAAGCTGCATGGCCGCAACACCTACGCGTTTTATTCGCCGGAAACCAACGCCCGCTCCTTCGAGCGGCTGACGCTGGAAACCGCTTTGCGCAAAGCGATGGAAAGAAACGAGCTGGAACTGCATTACCAGCCCAAGGTGGAAACCGCAACCGGACGTGTCATCGGCGCCGAGGCCCTGCTGCGCTGGAACCACAAGGAACTGGGCGCCGTTTCTCCCGCCCGCTTCATTCCGCTGGCCGAGGAAACCGGTCTCATCCTGCCGTTGGGCGAAATGGTGCTGCGCCAGGCATGCATGGATGCGGTGAAATGGCAGCAGGGCGGCTGCAACCTGCCGGTGTCGGTCAACGTCTCCAGCCTGCAATTCCGCCGGGGTGACATGCCCGCCATCATTCAGTCCGTTCTGCAATCCACCGGACTTCAGGCAGGCAACCTCATCATCGAGCTGACGGAAAGCCTGTTGATGGAAAACGCGCAAGCCAACATCGACATGCTGCGTGCCATCAAGCTGCTGGGCGTGCGGCTGTCCATGGATGATTTCGGCACGGGCTATTCTTCCCTGTCCTACCTCAAGCGATTTCCGCTGGACGAGCTCAAGATCGACCAGATATTTGTCCGCGACCTGCCGGACGATCCGGGCAATTCCGCCATCGTCGGTTCGGTGATTTCCATGGCGCGCGGCCTGGGCCTGACGGTCACGGCCGAAGGCGTGGAAACGCCCGGACAAATGAGTTTTCTGAAAATGCATGGCTGCGACCAGTTTCAGGGCTATCTGTTCAGCCGTCCGCTGCCCATGAGCGAATTTACCGCCTTGCTGGCGCAAAAAAACAACTGTCTTTCCAATCCAAACATGAACTGAAGAGGTCCCCCATGAACATCCATACCCTGACCCGTTCCTTGATGCTTGCTGCCGTTGCAGTATCCAGCCAGATGGCAATGGCCGGCCAGCCGCTGGTCTGCCTGATCCAGCCGTCGAAAATCGCCGAGGTCGGCACCTCGGTTACTGGTGTCATCGAAGACATTCGCGTCGAGCGCGGCGACTATGTGAAAAAAGGCCAGGTCATCGCCGTGTTGCGCGGCGATGTCGAACGCGCCGCACTGGATGTTGCCAAGAGCAAGGCCCAGGCCGATGCCGACGTTCAGGCCGCGCTGGCCAATGTCGACTACTCGCGCCAGCGTCTCGACCGCGCCATCGATCTTTACAAGAAAAAATTCATTTCGGAACAGGCGCTGGACCAGACCCGCACCGAATTTCAGGTAGCCGAGCAGAAACTCGCCCAGGCCAGGGAACAGCGCCGCATCTGGGAACGTGAAATGGGCCTGGCAAAAAGCCAGCTGGCCGAGCGCACCATCACCAGCCCCATCAACGGTATCGTCGCCGAGCGTTACCTTTCAACCGGCGAACGCGTGGAAGAACGCTCCGTCGCGCGCGTGGTCAGCATCAACCCGCTGCATGTCGAAGTCATGGTGCCCTCCGCTCACTTTGGCAAGGTCAAGACCGGCATGACCGCCACGGTAATGCCCGACCTGCCCGACGCGCCGCCCGTTGAAGCAAAAGTCACCCTGGTCGACAAACTGGTTGACGGCGCCAGCAACACCTTCCGCGTGCGCCTCAATCTGCCTAATGGCGACCAGTCGCTGCCTGCAGGGTTGCGCTGCAAGGCCGACCTGGGCCTTGAGCCCGTGGCATCAAGCAGCAGCCCGGCCAAGCCCGCGTCTTTCCGCTCTGGGCAACCCGCGTCGGTCAAGTCGGTCAGTTACAGGCAATAACGAGGCCAGCCACTAAAACTGATCCAGCATGCCACCCGCTCCCTTCCCTCGCCGCGCATTGATCGAGGAACTCGAGCCCCGGCTCCTGTTCTCGGCCGACTTCGCCCCGGCGCTGGCGGATGCGCTCGCACCGCAATCCGAATCGCGAGTGCTGGATGCCAGTGGCGAATTCAGTGGTACTGCCAGCAACGAGCAGCAGGCCCAGCACGCACGCCTGGAAGTCGTTTTCATCGACCTGCGCGTACAGGGCTACGAAAAAATCCTCGCCGACATCCACGAACAGAACACTGACGGTCATTCCATCGAAATCGTGCTGCTCGACAGCGAACGCGATGGCGTCGCCCAGATCGGCGAATTTCTCAGCCAGCGGCAGGACGTCGACGCCATCCACCTGATTTCCCACGGCAGCGCCGGCTCGGTACAACTGGGTTCCGGCGAACTGAATTTCGACTCGCTGCTCGCCAACGCTTCCGCCATCAAGCAATGGGGTAACGCACTGTCCGCCGAGGCCGACATCCTCATCTACGGCTGCGACCTCGCCAGCACCGAGCAAGGACAGTCCCTAGTCAATGCACTCGGCAAACTCACAGGCGCCGATGTGGCCGCCAGCGATGACAAAACCGGTGCCGCAGAACTTGGCGGCGACTGGCTGCTGGAATACCACACCGGGGTCATTCAGGCCCAGGTTGTTGTCAGTGTATACGGCCAGCAAAACTGGGACGGCGTACTGGCGACTTTCACTGTCACAAATACGCTGGACACTGGCGCAGGCTCGCTGCGGGAAGCGATCAATAATGCCAACGCCAACGGCGCCGGGCTGGACACCATCAATTTCAATATCGCAGGCACCGGCATTCACACGATCAACCTGGGCAGTGCACTTTCCGTGCAAGGCGCGGTCACTATCGACGCCACGACCGACAATAGCTTCGCCGCGAATGGTAATCGCCCGGCAATCGTCCTGAATGGCGGCGGCATGGTTCAGGATGGCATCCAGCTTTACACAAATTCGAGCGGCAGCACGATTCGCGGTTTCGTCATCCAGAATTTCACGCAGGACGGTATCGACATTTCCGGTAGCAATAACAACACCATCGTGGGCAACTGGATTGGTTTGAATGCCGCCGGTACCGGCGCGGCCGGCAACCAGCAGGGTGTCAACCTCTGGAATTCGAACAACAACATCATCGGCGGCGGCACGGCGGCAGACCGCAACGTGATCTCGGGAAACACAGGCCCGGGCATCAGCATCAACACCAACAACGGCACCAGCACGGGCAACCAGATTCGCGGCAACTACATCGGCACCGACTCGACCGGCACGAACGCCGTTGGAAACAGCAATCAGGGCGTGTATCTCAATGCGGCCAACAACACCATAGGCGGCACCGTCAGCGGCTATGGCAACGTCATCAGCGGCACCCTGAACTGGAGCGGCATCGGCCTGGACACCAATGCCAGCGGAACCCTAATTGCGGGAAACCGTATCGGCACCAATGCCGCCGGCACTGCCGCATTGGCCAACAACGGTGGGGGCATATCGGTGCTGAGCGCCAACAACACCATTGGCGGCATCACCGCGGAAGCGCGAAACGTCATCTCGGGCAACAACAGCCGCGGAGTCTATATCGCGGGCGCGGCGGCCACCGGCAACGTCGTCGTCGGCAACTACATCGGCACCGACATCAGCGGCACGCTCGATCTCGACGGAACCGCTCAGGTGAATGGCAAGAGCGGCGTGGTCATCGACGGTGGTGCCACCAACAACCGTATCGGCACCAACGCCGATGGCATCAACGACGCGGCCGAGCGCAACGTCATTTCCGGCAACAACTGGTTCGGCGTGGAAATGATCGGTACCGCCGCCACCAGCGGCAACGTGGTGCAGGGCAACCACATCGGCACCAATGCGACCGGCCTCGCGGCGCTGGGCAACAGCAACGGCGGCGTGTCGTTCTGGGGCGGCTCGAACAACACGCTCGGTTCGGGACTGAGCGGCGCGGGCAACGTGATCTCCGGCAACGGCACCGGCGTACTGCTCGCCAATGCCGCCAGCGGCAACAAGGTACAGGGCAACCTCATCGGTCTGGGCGCGGATGGCAGCACGCTGGTCGGCAACGCCGGCGTCGGCGTCTATTTCTACAACGGCGGCAATACATCAGCGACCACCGGCAACATCATCGGAACCAATGCCGATGGCAGCAACGATGCCGCCGAGCGCAACGTCATATCGGGCAACTATCGCGGCATCGCACTGGAAGACGCCGAAGCCACGGGCAACGTCGTTGCAGGCAACTACATCGGCACCGACGCCTCGGGCACCCTGAATCGTGGCAACACCAGCGACGGCGTTTACATCCTGGATGGCGCCAATGCGAATCGCGTGGGCGGCACGCAGGCGGCGCAGGCCAACACCATCGCCTTCAATGGGCGTGACGGCATCCGGGTCGAAGGAACAGCCAGCACTGGCAACGTGTTTCTACGCAATGCAATACATAGCAACACAGGCTTGGGCATCAACCTTGTCGGCGGCAGTGAAGACGCTTATGGCGTCACCGCCAACGATGCGAGTGATGCAGACAACGGGCCAAACAATCTCCTGAACAGTGTCACGTTTCAGCAGGCCGTGACCAACAGCAGCACGCTATACCTTTCCGGCACATTCTCAGGTGCTCCAAATACCTACTATCGCATCGATATCTTCACCAATTCATCGGCAGAACCGTCTGGCACAGGCGAGGGGCGTGCCTATATTGGCAGCGTAAATGGTCCGGTAGACGCCAGTGGCACACTATCTGGCACATACAGCTTCACAGCCGCTGTGCCTGTTGGGGCCTATATCAGCGCCACGACCACACGCACGGATGCCACATACACGACATTCTACGAAACTTCGGAATTCTCAAATCATGTCGTCGCGACGGCACCGAATACCGCCCCGTCGGGAAGCAATGGCACGATCACGGCCACCGAGGACCAGGACTACACCTTCATGACTGCCGACTTCGGCTTCAGCGATGCCGATGGAGACGCGCTGATGCGCGTGTGGTTCGACACGTTGCCGGCCTCCGGCACCCTGAAGTGGAACGGCACAGCGTTCGCGGCGGGCAACTGGGTCGACGCGGCCGACATCGCCTCGGGCCTGCTGACCTACACGCCCGCAACGGGCCTCAATGGCGCCGGCATCGCCAGCTTTACCTTCCGCGTGCAGGACGACGGCGGCACGCTGGGTGGTGGTGTGGATACCGACCCGACGGCGAACACCCTTACCATCAACGTCGCAGCGGTCAACGACCCGCCCACCGACATCGTCTTCGATTCCGAGGCATCAGTTCAAAGTACGGTCAATGCCTACGGCACCAGCGATCAAATCGACCCGGCCATTGCGGCATTCAGCGATGGCGGCTATATCGTGGTTTGGGCTTCGAATGGCCAGGACGGCAGCAACTACGGTATCTATGGGCAACGTTACAACGCCGATGGCACGAAGAATGGAGCCGAGTTCCTGGTGACATCCGAAGTCACTGACGCCGAAACCAGTCCTTCGGTCGCCACGTTTGCAGATGGCGGATTTGTCGTGGCCTGGCAGGATCAGACCAGCGGCGTGATGGCGTGGACCGAGGCTCGTGTGTTCAATGCCAACGGAACCGCCGCGACGGCCGAGTTCAAGGTCAGCCCGGGAACAGACGGCAACAATGAAGGTTATCAACCGGCGGTAGTTGCGCTGGACAGCAACCGCTTTGTTGTTGTCTGGGCCAACGAATCCAGCGGAACCACATACGAGGTAACCGGCCGGATCTATGACCGCACCGGTACGGCGCTCACCACCCAGTTCAGCATTGGGTCGCTGATGTCGGGAACCGGACTTTTTGGCGCGCAAACGGAAGTCACCCGTCTGGATGACGGCGGCTTCGCCGTGGTCTGGCGTACACACGACGGCAGCAACCTTGGTGTGCGTGCACGGGTAATGAACAGCGATGGCACTGCGCGCTCGGCCCAACTCGTGCTGTCCGGCAACAATGTGGCGGATATCGCATCGCTGTCTAACGGCGGTTTTGTCGCGACCTACGATGCTGCTGGCGCGCTCAAGGCAACGATCTTCAACGCCAGCGGAACGGTCACGGTACCCGAATTCACGGTCAACACCACCACGTCCGCAGCTCGATACGAATCCACGGTAACGCGCTCCGACAATGGTTTCGTGGTGGCATGGGAGTCCAGCACTGGAGACGGTAGTGGCTCAGCCATTCTGGCTCAACGCTTCGATGCAAGCGGCAACAAAATCGGCAGCGAAGTCATCGTCAACCAGACAACCACAGGCAACCAGCAGAAACCTGAAATCATCGCCACTACCGCAGGCAAGGTTATCGCTGCCTGGCAGAGCGAAAACGTCGATGCCGCGCTAACCGGCATTGCGCTGCGCGCGTTTGCCACCGGCAATGCCACTGTTGCCGAAAATGCAATCAATGGCACACGCGTTGCCGATGTCATTGGTGTTTTCGACCTGGACGCTGGCGATACGCATACTTATTCTCTGATCGATAGTGCTGGCGGGCGTTTTGCTATCAATGGCAGCACGGGCGTTATCACAGTAGCCAACGCCCCCCTTCTCGACTATGAAACCAACACCACGCACACCCTGATCGTAAGAGTGACCGACAACGGCGGGCTTACCTACGACGAGTCGCTGACCATCAATGTTGCCAACGTCAACGATGCCCCTGCCGGTACCAACAATGCAGTCACCACCAACGAGGACACAGCCTACACCTTCACCACGGCCGACTTCGGCTTTAGCGATGCGGATGGCAATTCCTTGCTGGCGGTGAAGATCACGACTCTGCCGGGGGCGGGTTCGCTGACTCTGAATGGCGTGGCGGTGACGACAGGCCAGTTCGTCACGGCGGCCAACATCACCTCCGGTCTGTTGAAGTTCACGCCCGCCGCCAATGCCAACGGTGCTGGCTACACGAGCTTCACCTTCCAGGTGCAGGACAACGGTGGAACCGCCAACGGCGGCGTCGATCTCGACCCCACGCCGAACACCATCACGGTGAATGTGACAGCCGTCAACGACGCTCCCACGGCAACCAACCTCAGCGCGCCGGAGACCTACACCGAAGACACGCCGCTTAACCTGACCGATATCGTGGTGAGCGATGTGGATAGCGCCAACGTCACGGTGACGCTGACCTTGTCCAATGCCGCTGCCGGCAGCCTGAACACCGGCACGTCGGGTGCGGTGACTTCAACGTATAACGCCGGCACCGGAGTGTGGACCGCGTCGGGCACCATTGCGGATGTGAACACCTTGCTGGCCGGGCTGACTTTCACCCCGACAGTCAATTTCAACGGCAATTTCACCATCGCGACCAGCGTCAGCGACGGTGTGGCCGCACCGGTCACCGGCAGCAAGGCAATGACCGGTACTCCGGTGAACGATGCGCCGGTGGCCGTCGACGATGCCGTTGCCGGCAACGAGGACAACGACATCACCGGCAATGTGCTTTCCAATGACACGGACGTGGACAACGCCAGCCTGACCGCCATCCTGGTCTCCGGTCCGGCTCATGGTTCACTGGTGTTCAATGCCGACGGTTCGTTCACCTACACGCCCAACGCCAATTTCAATGGCCCCGATTCATTTACCTACAAGGCCAACGACGGTTCGCTTGATTCCAATGTCGCCACGGTCACCCTGACGGTCAACCCGGTCAACAATGCGCCGACCGTGACGCCCGTGAATCTGGGCAGCATCAATGAAGACGGTTCACGGCTGATCACGCAGGCTGATCTGCTCGCAGGCGCAAGCGATGTGGATGGCGATACGCTCACCGCCATCAATCTCGCGTTGACTTCGGGCAGCGGTACGCTGACCGACAACGGCGATGGCACCTGGGCGTTCAACCCCGCGACCAACTGGAATGGCAGCGCCACTTTCAGTTTCGATACCAGCGACGGCACGACCACCACACCGAATACAGCGAGCTGCACGGTCAATTCGGTCAGCGACGCCCCGGTTGCCGCGGACGATCGATTGGCGCTCGATTTCGATGGCACCGACGATTACGTGTCGATCCCCGACAGCGTGTCGCTGCAAATGTCGTCCACCATGACGATGGAAGCCTGGATCAAACCGGATGTCTCGTCCAACGCAACCCAGATCATTCTGAACAAGGAGGGCGAGTACGAGATGGCGCTCTTCCCAGACGGCTCACTGCAGGTAGCCTTCGCGGAAGGAGGAGTCTGGGCGTGGCACGACACGGGTGCCGTTGTTGACCGCAATACCTGGAGCCATATCGCCGTCGTATACGACTTTGGTACGGTGACCACTTACGTCAACGGCAGCCTGGTCGGTACGCTGACCCTCGCCACCTCGACCATCGACGACGTCTACGCGGGCATGAACGAGCTACGCATCGGCGGCCGCACCAACAACCCTGCCGGCCAGTATTTCGACGGCCAGATCGCCGACGTGCGCATCTGGAACGTGGCACGCAGCGGCGCCGAAATCGCCGCGGCCATGAACACGCCCCTGACGGGCGCCGAAGCCGGTCTCGCAGGCTGCTGGACGCTGGACGAGAACAGCGGGGCCGTGGCGACGGACAGGAGCGCCAACGCAAACCACGGCAATCTGGTCAACGGCGCGGGCTGGGCCGGTTACCGCTTGAATGAAGACAGTACGCTGAACGTGGCCGCGCCGGGCGTGCAGGCCAACGATTACGACGCCGAGGGCGATACGCTGCAGGCGATCCTGGTTTCCGGCCCCGCGCATGGCGGCCTCGTCCTGAACGCGGACGGCAGCTTCACCTACACGCCGGATGCCGACTGGCACGGCACCGACAGCTTCACTTACAAGCTCAACGACGGGGCGCTGGATTCGAACGTGGCCACGGTCTACATCACCGTTGACCCGATGCAGGACGCCCCCACTGTGGCCAATCCAATTGGTGACCAGTCGGCCACCGAGGATGCGCCGTTCAGCTTCCAGTTCGCGGCCAACACCTTCCATGATGCCGATGCCGGCGATACCTTGACCCATACCGTTATCGGGCTGCCGGCCTGGCTGTCTTTTGATGCAGCCACCCGCACCTTCTCAGGCACCCCGGCCAATGGCGACGTCGGCGTCTACACCTTGACCGTGCGCGCCACCGATGGCTCCGGCGCATTCGTCGAGGACCAGTTCGACGTCACCGTGATAAACGCCAATGACGCACCCGTGCTTTCGCCGATTGGCAACCAGAGCATCAACGAGGGGGCGACGCTCACGTTCACCGCCACGGCCAGCGACACGGATGTCCCGGCCAACACGCTCACGTTCAGCCTTAGTGGCGCACCGGTCGGGGCAACCATCGACGCCGGCACCGGCGTGTTCAGCTGGACGCCAACCGAAGCCCAGGGTGCAGGCGTCTACAGCTTTGACGTCGTCGTCAGCGACGGCGCTGCAACCGACAGCGAAACCATCAGCGTCACGGTGCATGAAATCAACGCCGCACCGACGGGCACGGACAATACGGTGACGACGCCAGAAGACACGGCCTACGTCTTCACGGCGGCGGACTTCGGTTTCGGCGACGCGGGCGACAGCCCGGCGAATGCGCTTCTTGCGGTGCGGATCGCGACGCTGCCCGGCGCCGGCGGCCTGAACCTGAACGGTGTCGCCGTGACGGCGGGCCAGGAAATCAGCGTCGCGGATATCGACGCGGGCCTGCTGCGTTTTACCCCGGCCGCCGATGCCTTCGGCACCGGTTACGCCAGTTTCACATTCCAGGTGCGGGACGGCGGCGGCACGGCTAACGGCGGGGTCGATCTCGATCCGACCCCGAATACCATCACCATCGATGTCACTGCGGTCAACGATGCGCCGGTGCTCGACAGCGCCAGCCTGACGGTCAGCGAAGGGCAGATGGTCACGCTGAGTGGTGCCAACTTCGGTATTACCGACCCGGATAGCGCGAGCTTCACCTACACGGTGAGCGGCGTCACTGGCGGCTACTTCCAGTTGAGCACCGCCACCGGTACTCCCATCACCAGCTTCAGCAGTGCCGATCTCGCTGGCGGCCTGGTCCAGTTCGTGGACGACGGCAACGAAGTGGCGCCGGCCTTCTCGGTGACGGTCAATGACGGCGCGGCCAACTCCAACACCCTGGCGGCGACCATCAACTACACCCCGATCAACGATGCGCCCGTCATTACCAGCAATGGTGGCGGAGGGACGGCAACGCTGACCGTACCCGAGAACACGACCGCCGTGACCGTGGTGACCAGTAGCGACGTCGATGGTCCGACGGCAACCTACAGCATTTCCGGCGGTGTGGATGCCGGCCTGTTTACGATTGACTCCGCGACTGGTGCCTTGTCGTTCATTACTGCACCCAACCGCGAAGCACCAACGGATTCCAACGGCGACAACACCTACGAAGTGACCGTACAAATCAGCGATGGTGCTGGCGGCAGCGACAGCCAAGCCATCAGTGTCAGTGTCACCGACGTGAACGAATTTGCCGTGACCACGCCTGTGGACAGCGATGCGACGGCCAACGCCGTCGATGAGAACGCGGCCAACGGCACCGTCGTCGGCATCACCACCTTTGCCTCGGATGCCGACGCAACGACCAATGGAATCACCTACACCCTCGACGACGATGCCGGTGGGCGCTTCGCCATCGACAGCGTGACCGGCGTGGTGACTGTCAACGCCGCACTCGACTTCGAGACGGCTGCGAGCCACAGCATCGTGGTGCGCGCCACCTCGGCCGACGGCTCGTCCGCGACCCAGGGCTTCACGATCGGCGTCGTCGACGCGAACGAGACCGGCATCACGGCCATCAGCGACACGGATGCGGGTGCCGATTTCGTGATCGAGAACGCCGCCAATGGCACGACCGTCGGCTTGACCGCTTTTGCCGACGATGCCGACGGCACCGACAGCGTGAGCTATTCGCTGGACGACAATGCCGGCGGCCGCTTCGCCATCGATGCAAACACCGGCGTGGTGACGGTGGCCGGCGCCATCGACCGCGAAGCGGCGGGCGCCTACAGCATTACAGTGCGCGCAACCAGCACGGATACAAGCACGACCACACGGACCTTTGGCATCACGATTGGCGATGTCGACGAGTTCGACGTCAGCCCGGTCATCGACACCGACGCGGCGACCAACGCCGTCGACGAGAATGCGGCGGTGGGTACCGTTGTCGGTATCACGGCCTTCGCCTCGGATGCCGACGCAACGACCAGCGGCGTCACCTACAGCCTGACCGACAACGACGGCGGCTGCTTCGCCATAGACAGCGCGACCGGCGCGGTGACAGTGGCCGGCGCCATCGATCGCGAGGCCGACGGGGCGACGCGCAACATCACGGTACGTGCGACATCGGCAGACGGCTCGTTCGACGAGCAGGTGTTCAGCATCGGCATCGACGACGTTGACGAATTCGATGTCGCACTGATTGTGGATACAGATGCCGCCGCCAACCAGGTCAGCGAGAACGCGGCCAACGGCACCGTCGTCGGCATCACCGCGTTTGCCTCTGATGCCGACGCAACGACCAACGGCATCACCTATACGCTGGACGACGAAGCCGGTGGACGTTTCGCGATCGACAGCGTGACCGGCGTGGTGACGGTAGCGGACGGCTCGCTGCTGGATTACGAAACCGCGACGAGTCATGCCATCACCCTGCGCGCAACCAGCAGCGATGGTTCGCACAGCACGCTAACGCTTTCGATCAACGTCGCCCCGGTGAACGACAATGCGCCTGTCATCACCAGCGATGGCGGCGGCGTGGCGACCACGCTCAACGTTGCGGAAAACACCACTGCGGTGACGACGGTCACGGCCTCAGATGCCGATCTGCCCGCGCAAACGCTGACCTATGCCATCGTCGGCGGCGCCGATGCCAGCCTGTTCACCATTGACAGCAACTCAGGGACACTGAGTTTCAACGTGCCGCCCGATTTCGAGGCCCCCGCCGATGCCGGTCTGGATAATGTGTACGAAGTGATCGTTCAGGTTTCCGACGGCGCGTTCAACGATTCGCAAACCCTGTCGGTGACGGTAACGCCGGTCAACGACAACGCCCCTGTGAGCGCGCCGGTGACACTGGCGCCGATTGCCGAGGACAGCGGCGCGCACCTCATCACCCAGGCCGAATTGCTGGCCGGTGCCAGCGACGCCGATGGCGACAGCCTGACCGCGACCGGCCTCGCCATCAGCAGCGGCAGCGGCACGCTGATCGACAACGACGACGGCACCTGGACCTACACGCCCACGGCCAACGACGATACGTCGGTGAGTTTCAGCTACACGGTGACCGACGGTTCGCTGACCGCCGCCGGCTCGGCGTCGATGGATATCACGCCGGTCAACGATGCGCCGGTCGTTGCGCCGGCCGATCTCGGCAACATGAATGAAGATGGCGGCCGCCTGATCACGCAGGCTGATCTGCTGACGGGAACAAACGATGTGGATACGGGCGATACGCTCACCGCCACCAATCTCGCCCTGATTTCGGGCAGCGGCTCGCTCACCGACAACGGCGACGGCACCTGGACCTTCACGCCCGATGCCGACTGGAATGGCAGCGTTGCCTTCAGCTTCGATGTCAATGATGGCACGGCCGTGGTAGCCAATTCGGCCAGCCTGCTTGTCGATCCGGTCAACGATGCACCGGTCATTACGACAAACACGCTCAACCTGCTCGAAGGCGAGACGGTCGTGCTGGGCAGTGCCAACCTGAACGTCAGCGACGCCGAACAGACTGCGGCACAACTGATCTACACCATCAGCAATATCGTCCACGGCCAGTTCGAGTGGGCTGCCGCACCCGGCACCGCCATCACCAGCTTTACCCAGACGGATATCGATGCCGGCCTGGTGGTATTCGTACACGACGCCAGCGATTTCGCGCCATCTTATGATGTGAGCGTCAGCGATGGCACGACGTCTGTTGGGCCGCAGGCTGCCGTCATTAATTTCACGCCAGTCGATGAAGGTATCAACGTGACATCGCTGTCCGGGACGAACACAACCGAGGCTGGCGGCATGGTGACATTCGATGTCACGCTCAATTCCCAACCCTTCGCCGACGTGACTGTTTTCATCGTGTCTGGCAACGTGGCGGAAGGCACGGTCTCGGTGTCGAGCCTGACGTTTACCGCCGCGAACTGGAACGTGGCCCAGCAGGTGACTGTGATTGGTGAAAATGATTTCATCGACGACGGCGACCAGGCCTATGTGATCGAGTTGCAGCCCGCCGTTTCCGCCGACCGCAATTACGATGCGCTGGACACAGGCGATGTAACTTTGACGAACCTTGATGACGATACCGCTGGCATCACGATAACGCCCGCCTCGGGCCTGGTCACGGACGAATCCGGCGCGAGCGACACCTTCTCGGTGGTGCTGACTTCTCAGCCGCTGGCCGACGTTGTCATTGATCTGAACTCGTCGAATATGGCTGAGGGCACGCTATCAGCCAACTCGCTGACTTTCACGCCTGGCAACTGGAACATTCCCCAGCTTGTGACGGTTACCGGGGTAAACGATCTGCCGAACGATGGCGACATTGCCTATCAGGCCATTGCGGCGCCTGCGGCAAGCGCGGATTCAAACTACAACGGCCTTGCCTCTGGCGCGGTCGATATCACCAATCTGGATGTGGCCGACCCGGTTGCGGTTGACCCGCCGGCAGAACCCGTTCCCTCCGAACCGGGGCCGCAACCGCTGCCCGATGGCGAGGCCGGCGCGCCGGAAAATCCGGCAGAAAAACCGGTTGAAGCTGCTCCCGCAGCCGTTGGCAATGATCCCGGCCAAGCGCTCGCCGAAACCGCAGGCACGGGTGAATTCACCCGCACCAACCCGGTTGAGGCCGCGTTGAACAATGGCCTCAAGACCAGCGCCCCCATGCTCGTTAACAATGAGACGCCTCGTCGCGAAGTCCTGACCCATCCTGAAACCCAGGGCGGCATTCTGCTGCGCGTGCTGGAAATCCTCCAGGTCGAACACACCCTGGCCGATGGAAACAGCCACTCGCTGGGATCAGCGATCAAGGTCGAGATAACCCAGGATGACAATTTCCAGGTGGAAATCCTGTCCCAGGGCGCCCAGATCACCGCGGTGTCGCTGTCGGTCGGCGCTGTGTGGTGGGCCTTGCGCGCGGGTGGATTGTTTACCAGCCTGCTGACTTCGCTGCCGGCATGGCGGTCTTTTGACATGCTGCCGGTGCTTAGCCGCGACGAAGATGATGATGACGCATCCTGGAATTTTGGCGACGAGCCGGAGGAAGATGGCAAGAAAGATGACACGCGCATGACGGAGTTGGCACCATGAAGCTGCGTCTGCCCCGCTTCACTCCCGCCGCGCGCATTGCGCTTGGCCTGATCTCGCTGATCGTCACGCTGTTGCTGCTCATCGACATCGCGCTCAATCTGGTGCCCGACCAGACCGACATGCAACGCAGGATTCGCGAAAGTACCAGCGAACGGCTGGCCGTGCAGATCACCAGCCTGATTCAGGCCCAGGAATGGGATGCGCTGAAACTGACTATCAGCGATTCTCTTTCACGGGACAAGGAAATCCTGTCGCTGGCCGTCCGCCAACAGGATGGGAAAATTGTCGTGAAAGCGGGCGATCACCACCGCCACTGGGTGCCGCCAGCGGAAGGCAAATCCACGCTGACCCATGTGCGTGTACCGATCCATGCCAGGGATACGCATTGGGGCGATGTGGAGATCAGCTATGCGCCCGTTACGCCGCAAACCCTGAGGGAATGGTTGCAGACGCCGCTGGTGGCACTTGGTTTGGTCATCGTGCCGGCGGGTTTTCTGGCGTTCTACCTGTACATGCGGCGAAGCCTGCAGTATCTGGATCCGACTGCGGCGATTCCCGACCGCGTGCGCGTGGCATTCGATGCCCTGACCGAGGGCGTCACGGTCATCGACCGGTCCGGCCGCATCATGCTGCACAACAAAGCCTTCCGCCAGTTGCATCCCTACGCAGCGGAAGACATGATGGGAAAAAATCTGTCTCAATTGCCCTGGCTGATTGGCAGCGGCGAGGCGCCCGAAATTCCCTGGGAATACGCCATGAAGAGCCAGACCAACACCAGCGGGCATTTATTCACCATCACCCAGCCGGACCAGAGCATCATCAAAGTCATCGTCAATGCCGCGCCCATCGAAGATGCCCGTGGAAGACTTCGCGGCTGCATGGTGACATTCTATGACGTGACGCAATTGCACCGCGCCAATGAAAAAATGCGCAGTGCGCTGGTTGCGCTTGAAGCTTCGCGCGAGCAGGTGGAAAAGCAGAATGAGGAACTCATGCGCCTGGCCACACGCGATTCGCTGACCGGCTGCCTCAACCGCCGGGCGTTCTTCTCGGCGGCCGAGCCGCTGCTCGACAAGCTGCGGCAGGAAGCGCGCAACATGTGCTGCATCATGGCCGACATCGACTCTTTCAAACTGGTCAACGATACCCATGGCCACCAGGTGGGCGACCAGGTCATCGTGGCCGTGGCGCGCGCGCTGACCCTGCATATGCGCGGCGGCGATCTGCTTTGCCGTTACGGCGGCGAGGAGTTTTGCATGGTGCTGCCCGGTGCCTCGGAAGAAATCGCCATGGACGTCGCCGAACGGCTGCGTGCCGAGGTTGAGGCACATGTTGGTACCAGCATCCGCTCGGTGGAAGGGTTGCGCGTAACCTCCAGCTTTGGCATCGCCAGCCTGAAATCCGGCGCGGACAACCTTTCCGAACTGATCGAACTCGCTGATTTCGCGTTGTACACATCGAAGCGGAATGGCCGCAACCAGGCCACGCTGTGGCACGAAAAACTGGGGCAGGAATCCGCTAATGGCGAGCCGTCCGGCGTTGTTGCCGGAAGCCGCACCTGAGTTTGCGCTGTTACCCCCGACTGGCGCCGGATTTACTGATTCGGCACATATGAACTTGAATATTCCACGACAGATAAAATACCCCTGATCGCTTCTGATCCAGCGAATGTGCCGAATCAATAAAAATCAAACCTCGGCTGTTATTGAGCCGGCATTCAAGTTGTTGAATGCCGGCTCAATAATTCCGGGCGCCCTCTTGAAATCCCCTTCCCCCAGCCCTATCATTAGCAGCCTCTGACCGAGAGTGCTAACAGCACACGGGCTAATTTAAGGCTCCGCATTCGCGGAATATCTACAACTCATTGATTTTCAATGGAGACAAAGCATGAAAATCCGTCCTTTGCATGACCGCGTGATCGTCAAGCGCATGGAAGAAGAGCGCAAGACCGCTTCCGGCATCGTGATTCCCGACACCGCCACCGAAAAACCCGACCAGGGCGAAGTGATCGCCGTGGGCCCCGGCAAGAAAGACGACAGCGGCAAGACCATCGCCATGGATGTAAAAGTCGGCGACCGCGTGCTGTTCGGCAAATACGCCGGTCAGGGAGTGAAAGTCGAGGGCGAGGAAGTCCTTGTCATGCGCGAGGAAGACATCATGGGCGTCATTGAGAAGTAACACTTCTCAATCAATTAATTGTTCGAAGTAATCGAAAATTACCCATCAGTAAGCACACGCTAACAATCAGTTTCAAGGAGCTAAAACAATGGCTGCAAAAATGGTGAAATTTGGCGACGAAGCTCGCCACAAGATGGTTGCCGGGGTAAACATCCTGGCCAACGCGGTTAAAGCCACTCTCGGCCCCAAGGGCCGCAATGTTGTGCTGGACCGTTCCTTTGGCGCCCCCACGGTGACCAAGGACGGCGTGTCCGTCGCCAAGGAAATCGAGCTGAAGGACAAGCTGGAAAACATGGGCGCGCAGATGGTGAAGGAAGTCGCTTCCAAGACTTCCGACGTGGCCGGTGACGGCACCACCACCGCCACCGTGCTGGCGCAAAGCATTCTCAACGAAGGCATGAAATACGTGGCCGCCGGCATGAATCCGATGGACCTCAAGCGCGGCATCGACAGGGCCGTCATTGCCATTACCGAAGAACTGAAAAAGATTTCCAAGCCCTGCTCCACCAGCAAGGAAATCGCCCAGGTCGGTTCCATCTCCGCCAACTCCGATGAGTCCATCGGCAAGATCATCGCCGACGCCATGGACAAGGTCGGCAAGGAAGGCGTGATTACCGTTGAAGACGGTTCCGGTCTGGAAAACGAACTCGACGTCGTCGAAGGCATGCAGTTCGACCGCGGCTACCTGTCGCCCTACTTCATCAACAACCCCGACAAGCAGATCGCGCTGATGGATGATCCCTTCATCCTGCTGCACGACAAGAAAATCTCCAACATCCGCGACCTGCTGCCGGTGCTGGAACAGGTTGCCAAGGCCGGCAAGCCGCTTCTCATCATCGCCGAAGACGTCGACGGTGAAGCGCTCGCCACCCTGGTGGTCAACAACATTCGCGGCATTCTCAAGACCGTGGCCGTCAAGGCGCCGGGCTTCGGCGACCGCCGCAAGGCCATGCTGGAGGACATCGCGATCCTGACCGGCGGCACCGTAATCGCTGAAGAAGTGGGCCTGTCACTGGAAAAAGCCTCCTTGAATGACCTCGGCCGCGCCAAGCGCATCGAGGTGGGCAAGGAAAACTCCACGATCATTGATGGCGCCGGCTCCGCCGACGCGATCAAGGCCCGCATTGGCCAGATCAACAAGCAGATCGACGAAGTCACCTCCGACTACGACAAGGAAAAGCTGCAGGAGCGCAAGGCCAAGCTGGCCGGCGGCGTGGCCGTCATCAAGGTCGGTGCGGCAACCGAAGTCGAAATGAAAGAAAAGAAAGCCCGCGTGGAAGATGCGCTGCACGCCACCCGCGCCGCTGTCGAAGAAGGCATCGTGGCTGGCGGCGGTGTCGCCCTGCTGCGCGCCCGCTCCGCAATCGAATCGCTGAAGGGCGCCAACCACGACCAGGACGCCGGCATCAAGATCGTCATGCGCGCCGTGGAACAGCCTCTGCGGGAAATCGTCAACAACTGCGGCGAGGAAGCCTCCGTCGTCGTCAACAAGGTCGTTGAAGGCAAGGACAACTACGGCTACAACGCCGGCAACGGCACCTATGGTGACATGATGGAAATGGGCGTGCTGGACCCGACCAAGGTCACCCGCACCGCACTGCAAAACGCGGCGTCCGTCGCCGGCCTGATGCTCACCACCGAAGCCATGGTGGCCGAAATGCCGGAAGACAAGCCCGCAGCCCCGATGGGCGGCGGCGACATGGGTGGCATGGGCGGCATGGGTTTCTAAGCCTGCTCGTAATACCCAGCAAAAAGCCCCGCAATTGCGGGGCTTTTTTTCATCTGCGGTTTCGGCTCGTCACCAGACATAGGCATCCATCGACAGCCCGCCATACGCAAACCGGGGTTGATACCGCTCGGGCGCTTGATCGCCTGCCGCGCCCAGCGCAACAAACAAAGGCAGAAAATGCTCTTCGCTCGGATGCGCTTCCGCGCCATGAGGGGCTAAACGGTAATTCAGCTGCGCCTGAATATCCCGTTCAGCGAGCTTCCCGCCGAGCCAATCCGAAAATGCGCGCGCTTCGTGCACCGGTGCGGAATCGGCTCCCGCCCGCCAGTCGAGCCAGCCAAAGTTATGCGTGATAGCGCCGGAAGCCAGGATGAGAACGCCTTCATCACGCAACGGCGCCAGCGCTTGTCCAATCGCGTAATGCGCTACCGGGCCGCCATCGCGAATCAGTGAAAGCTGGGTAACCGGCACATTCGCCTGCGGAAACATGACCGACAGCGGCACCCATGCGCCATGATCCAAGCCGCGGTTGGGATGGAGTTCGGCCTCGATGCCTGCAGCGGACAACAGCGACACCACCCGCTCGGCCATGACAGGCGCACCCGGTGCGGGATATTGCATGTGGTGCAGCGCGGGATCGAAGCCGGTGAAATCGTGAATGGTTGTCGGCGCACCGGCCAGGCTCGCTGTCGGCACACGCGCTTCCCAATGCGCGGATACCGACAGAATTGCCGAAGGAATACCAGCCCGCTGGCCGATCTCTCGCCAGCAGGCTACTGCATCCGGCGCCTTCAACAGCGCATCGGGGGCGCCGTGGGATACGAAGACAACGGGCATGCGCGCTGGCATGGCAACTCTCCTTACTCCTTCAAAGCCTCGACCGCGATGCTGAGTATCACCTCGTCGGAAACAAATGGCGCGTGCTTGCCCATGTTGAATTCCGAGCGCTTGATCTTCGTCACCGCATTGGCGCCGATTGCATCCACTTTCTTGATTGGATGCGGCATCGCATGGAACGAAGTCACTTTCAGCGTCACCGGCCTGGTCACGCCCTTGATGGTGAGATTGCCTTCCACTGCCACCGGCTTGTCGCCCTTGAATTTCACCCTGGTGGATTTGAAGGTGATCGCCGGGTGCGCGGCCGTGTTGAAAAAATCCTCACCCTGAATATGTTCATTGAAAGTCACGAAGCCGGTATTCACCGACTTCGCGTCGATGGTGACATCAACCGAACCGGTTTTCGCAGCGCGGTCAAGCATGATTTTTCCGCTTGTCGTGTCGAAGCGGTGAACCTGGCTGGAATAACCGAAATGGCTGTATTCAAATCGCGGCGCGGTATGGGTAGCGTCAATGCTGAATGTTTCCGGCGCGGCAAATGCGCTGACCGCAGTCATGCTCAAGACAACGGCAATGGCTAATTTCTTCATGGTGTTCTCCTTTAAAAAATGAATCTAGTGTTTATCGCCCGAAACGGGCCGCTATCTCGGCAATCCGCTGCCCAAACCGCCGCGCGGTCTCCAGGTCGCCCGCGCGCGGCGCTTCATCCGGTGATGCGTCCGATGGCGAAATAGCCATCGCCCCGCCAAATCCAGCGGTCCAGTTAACGTCAGCCGGGCCGTGTGCCTTCGCATTGGAAGGCAGCATGCCCGTACCTACCCAGATTTGCCCATGCTGCTGGGAAAGCGTCCAGAAATATTCGATGGTGGAAAACTTGTCTCCGTTGACCGAGGCCGAATTGGTAAAGCCCGCCGCGATCTTGTCTTTCCATGCCTGGGCAAACCAGGCTTTAGAAGAGGCATCGGCGAATTTCTTGAACTGCCAGGCCGGGCCGCCCATGTAGGTGGGGCTGCCGTAGACGATGGCATCCGCCTTGCCGAGTGTCTCGAACGCGCCTTCTGGCAGATCGCCATTGGCGTCTATCTGGAACAACTCTACTTTGGCGCCGGCCACTGCCGCCGCACCTGAACGAACGGCTTCCGCCTGTCTGGCGGTATGGCCGTAGCCGCTGTAAAAAACGATTGCAACTGAAGTCATGCTTTTCTCCTGTTCAAGAATTTCCAGGATGCCTTGCCGCCATCCCGATGGGCGAACTATAGATATCCAATTACCCTGGAAATAGGAGACAATTGACAAAATATTGTTGTCATTATTGCAACAATAGAGGGGACACATGGATCGGCTGGATGGCATGAAACTGTTTGTGCGGGTGGCCGAGCTGGGAAGTTTTTCGGCCGTGGCGCAGCAGATGAACGTGGCACGCTCGGTCGTCACTCGGCAGGTTGCGGCGCTCGAAGCGCACCTGGGCACGATGCTGATTGCGCGCAGCACGCGGCGGCTGAGCCTGACTTCGGCGGGCGCGGCCTATCTGGAAAAATGCCGGGAAATCCTTGGCCTGGTCGAGGCCGCCGAAGCCGGTTTGACCGAGGAAAGGCAGGCGCCGCGCGGCCACATCCGCATCACGCTGCCCTTCACCTTCGGCCTGCGTCAGTTGATGCCGATGTTCGGCGACTTCATGTCGGAGCATCCCGGCATTTCCGTCGAGCTCGATTTCAGCGATCACCGCCTGAACCTGATCGAGGGCGGCTTCGATCTTGCCATCCGCATTGCCGAACGGCTGGATCCGGGTGATATCGCCCGAAAAATAGGAAGCAGCCAGGAAGTGGTGGTTGCCGCGCCGGACTACCTCTCACGTCATGGCCGCCCTCGCCATCCTCAAGACTTGGCCAGGCATGAATGCTTCGGCTACTTGCTGGCATCGCGATCCAGCTGGCCTTTCGTCATCGATGGCGAAACCCGCTGGTTTCCGGCCGGAGGAAGATTACAGGCCAATCACGGTGAAGCCCTGCTGGATGCCGCGATTCGCGGACTGGGCATCACCCGTGCACCCACCTTCATTGCCGAACAGGCCGTGCGCGAGGGCAAACTGGAAATCCTGCTGCGCAAGTTCCCCACCCCGGTTTTGGGCATTTACGCCATCTTCCCCAGCACCCGCTACGTACCGCATCGTGTGCGGGCGCTGGTTGAATTCATTGCCCAGCGTATTGGTCCCAATCCATCGTGGGATCAAATATTGCGCCTGAAATAGCAAACCCAGTCATGTTTCAGGCACTGGATATCGTCAGATTTTTTTACACTCCCATTTAAGCCAAGTCACTTTGACAACTTAATCATCTGTTATTACAGGAAATTTCTCGGCAGCCCTCAATGGAATAATTGTTGCTTAACGTTTTACAGGGTTAGCGGCCTCTCTTTGAGAAATCACAATGATTGTGCTGCTGTCATGAACAAAAACAGGAGACAAATCCATGCTCAAATTATCCAGACTGGCTGCGCTAGTGACCTTGGCGCTTTCTGCTCACGCCGGCGCCGCCGTCATCAACTATGCGGATTTCTCCAGCGTGGCCGGCTTGACCATCAACGCAAACGCAGCACAAGTGGGGAATGTGCTGCGTGTTACGCCAGCGAGTTTTGACCAGGCTGGAAGCGCTTTTTCGACCAGCACTGTTTCATTGGCATCCGGCGCTTCGTTCAGCACTTACTTCCAGTTCCGTTTTACTGATGCGGGCGGGTCCTGTGACAGTTTTTCCCCACTAACCTGTGGGGCAGATGGCCTGGCTTTTGTAGTACAGACACTTGGCAATAATGTTGGCGGACTGGGTGGCGGAATCGGATATGACGGCATCGCCAATAGCATCGCTGTCGAATTCGACACCTGGAACAATGGCGGCATTGATGACTTCAGCAGCAACCACATTGGCATTGACGTCAATGGAAACATTGATTCAGTCGTACTCGCCGAAGTAACCGAAGCCGACATGAACAATGGCGATATCTGGAATGCCTGGATTGACTACAACAGCGTCACTCAACTGCTGGAAGCGCGCCTGACACGCTCAAGCACTCGCCCGACTACGGCCATGGTGACTCATACCATTGATCTTGCCACGGTGCTTGGAACGACCAATGCATTTGTCGGATTTACCTCTGGAACCGGCGCGGCATTCGCCAATCACGATGTGCTTGCCTGGACACTTGAAGACAGGTTTGCCCCAATTGGGACAGTACCCGAGCCAGGTTCCCTGGTCCTGTTTGGCACCGGCCTGGCGCTTGCCCGATTGATGCGAAAAAAGAACAAGTAACCAACATAGGTATCAAATTCAACCCCGCTCATGCGGGGTTTGTTTTTTTCCGCGCATGGCGTTAAGTTGGGAAGATGAACATGACCACGATTGCGCCCACCCTCATTCATGCCACAGTGGACGACCTGCGCCGCCACGCGCCATTTTCAGAGATGGAAACCCCGCATCTGGAATGGATGGCAAGCCGCCTTAGCCTGGCTTACTACCCCGCCGGGTCCGTCGTTCTCGATCCGGGGGCCGGAATTCCCGGCTGGTTTTATCTGGTCAAACAGGGCTCGGTGGAAGCGGGTGACGCAGCCAAGGTCAGCGTGATCCGCTTGCTGGCGGGTGAGTGTTTTCCGCTGGGGGCGTTGCTCTCTGGCCGCGCGGTCGCCAACCAGTTTCGCGCCTCGGAAGACAGTTTCTGTTACCAGCTGGCGAACCGGGATTTTCAGGCGCTGCTTGATAAAAGCACGGTCTTCCGCGACTTTTGCACGCGCCGCATCGCCAGCCTGCTGGAACAGTCGCAAAAAGCCGTGCAATCGGAGTATGCGCTACGCCAGGAAGAAGACACGCGGCTGGAACGCAGCCTGAACGAGCTCTGCGTTCGATCGCCTGTCTCGGTTACGCTGGACACGCCGCTACGGCTTGCCTTGAATGCGATGAATGCCGCGCGCGTGGGCTCTGTCGCCGTTACGGACAACGATCAGCGGCCTGTTGGCATCCTGACGCTCAAGGATGTTTTGAGCCGCGTCACTTTGCCGGGTCGCGATCTTGATGGCCCCATTGAATCCGTGATGACACCCAATCCTGTTTGCCTGCCGATGCAGGCTACGGCACGCGATGCCCTGCTGGCCATGGCGCGGCACAACATTCATCACGTGCTGATCGAGAATAACGGCCAGCTGAAATGCGTGCTGTCGGAAAAAGACCTGTTTGCCCTCAAGCGCATGAGCGTGCAGGGCATTACTTCCACGATCACGTATGCCGCCGACTTGAATACCCTCAAACAATCCGGGCGAGATATCGCCAGCCTGGCACACAGCCTGCTCGCGCAGGGCGTGGAAGCCGAGACACTGACTGAACTGATTGCCACCCTGAACGACCATCTCACCCGGAGGCTGATCGAACTGGAGACTGGGGCACAGGACTTGACCGGTGTTCGCTGGTGCTGGATTGCGCTGGGTTCGGAAGGCCGCATGGAACAGACGCTGGCCACCGATCAGGACAATGCGCTGATCTTCACGGTCGCCGATGAAGCCCAAAGCGAGAGTGTTCGCCGCCAATTGCTTGAGACAGCTCTAAGAATCAACAAGGGACTGGATGCCTGCGGTTTTCCGCTGTGCAAGGGCGGCATCATGGCCAGCAATCCCAAATGGTGCCTGACCGAAGAAGAATGGCGCGGCCAGTTTTCGCGCTGGATTGATTCCGGCGGACCGGAAGAATTGCTGAACGCCAGCATTTTCTTCGATTTCCGAGCGTTGGCAGGCGAAGAAGCGCTGGCGTTGAATCTGCGATCATGGCTGGCTGGCAAGGTGCGCACCAATCCACGCTTTCTGAAACAGATGACGCAGAACTCGTTGCGCAATACGCCACCGTTGGGCCTGGTTCGGGATTTCGTGCTGTCCGAGGACGACGCGCATCCGCATACGCTGGACCTGAAATTGAACGGCGCCACGCCCTTTGTCGATGGCGCGCGGATTTTCGCACTGGCGAGCGGCCAGCCGATAACGGGAACGGCTCGACGGCTCATTCAGGCCGGACGCGACCTGCATATCCCGGATGAAGAGATCAAAAGCTGGGTACAGGCTTTCCATTTCATACAGCTGCTCCGCCTGCGCCATCAGCATGCACAGCAGCGTCAGGGAATCGAGCCGGACAATTACCTTGATCCCGATCATTTGTCCGTACTGGATCGGCGAATTTTGAAAGAGGCCTTCCGCCAGGCGCGCAAGCTGCAGGCACGGCTGGCTTTGGACTACGAACGTTGATCTGGCCCTTTACCCGCAAGCCGCGCATCGATCTGCCGGAAACAGAGTCGCAACGGCTCGAATCGTTGCAAAGAGTCAAGCCGGTTTCGCGTAGCGCACCGCTCGACACGCTGCGCTGGGTGGTGGTGGACGTGGAAACCGGCGGTCTGAATCCTCGTGAAGATCCGTTGCTATCCATTGGCGCGGTGGAAATCCTTAATGGCCAGATCAATCTCGGCGCGGGTTACGAAACCCGCCTGAAGCAGGCCAGCGCGACCTCGCACGACAACATTCTGGTTCACGGCCTGACAGATAGTTTGCAGTTGTCCGGGCTGCCTCCACGCGAAGCCTTGCTGGGTTTTGCCGAGTTTGCATCTGGATCGCCTCGCGTCGCTTTCCATGCGGCATTCGATCGCGATGCCCTGAATACCGCTCTTGAGAAGGAACTGGACTGGCAGCCTCCCTGTAAATGGCTGGACGCCGCCGTCATCGCACCGTTGCTGTTCCCGCAACATGCGGCAAATTGCCGCCACCTCGATGACTGGCTGGAAACGCTTCAAATTGCCAACTTCTCCCGGCATAGCGCCGTGGCCGATGCGGCCGCAACTGCTCAGCTTTGGCTCATTCTGCTGGATGTTGCCAAACGCCAGCGACTGACTACGCTAAAAGACCTGGAAAATCTGGCGCGTTCGCGCCACTGGCTTGGAAACTGAGTCTCCGGGCAGGTCAATCAGTATCTGCTAATTTTCTGTTTGTGAAATCCTGTTGTCATAGGCACACTCTGCACCACGCTGAGGCATGTCTGCCTTGGCAATTTCTGAATCAAAAAATCTACTCATTCGGAATCGGAGGACACACTATGCAACTCACCGACAAACACCGGGAGTACTGGAGTAAGAACCTGCGCCTTACTGCCGTGCTTCTGGCCATCTGGTTCGTCGCGACCTTTGTGGCAAGCTGGTACGCGCGAGAACTCAACGAGATCACCATCCTGGGCTTCCCGCTCGGCTTTTACATGGGCGCGCAGGGCGCGCTGATCATTTATGTCGTGGTCATCTGGTTTTATGCCAACCGCATGAACAAGATGGACAAGGATTACGGCGTGCATGAAGGAGATGAATGATGGCTACGCAAACCCAGGCCCAGTTTTTCTCTCAGCTTAAAAAATATTATTCCTTCTACACCGGCGGCTTCATTGCCTTCGTGATTGTGCTGGCCATCCTCGAACAGATGGGCGTACCCAACAAGGTGCTGGGTTATCTGTTCCTGCTGGCGACCATCGGTCTGTATGCCGGCATCGGCATCATGTCCAAAACGGCGGACGTGTCGGAATACTACGTGGCAGGCCGCCGCGTGCCCGCGCTGTTCAACGGCATGGCCACCGGCGCGGATTGGATGTCGGCTGCGTCCTTCATAGGCATGGCGGGAACCCTGTACCTGTCCGGCTATGACGGTCTCGCCTTCGTCATGGGCTGGACCGGCGGCTACGTGCTGGTGGCGCTGTTCCTGGCTCCCTACCTGCGCAAGTTCGGCCAGTTCACCATTCCGGACTTTCTCGGCGCACGTTACGGCGGCAACATCCCGCGCCTCATCGGCGTGATCGCCGCCATCATCTGCTCCTTCGTCTACGTGGTGGCACAGATTTATGGCGTGGGTTTGATCACCTCGCGGTTTACCGGGCTGGAATTCCAGATCGGGGTCTTCGCCGGTCTGGCTGGCATTCTGGTGTGCTCCTTCCTCGGCGGCATGCGCGCGGTGACCTGGACGCAGGTGGCGCAGTACATCATCCTCATCATCGCCTACATGATTCCGGTGGTATGGCTGTCTGTGAAGCATACCGGCAACCCCATTCCGCAGATCGCTTACGGCCAGGCGCTGCAAGGTGTGGCTGCGAAAGAAAAAGAAATGAACGATCCTTCGACCGTGCTTGGCGCCGCCGAAGCTTCCGTGCGCGCGCTGCACAAGGAAAAGCAGGTTGCGGCGGAAGAAAAAATCAAGGCGCTTGAAGAAGCGATGGCTGCCGGCACCGCCGCAACCATCGTTGCGGAAGCCCGTGCCAAGCTGGACACCGAACTGGCTGAACTGAAAGCTGCTCCTGCTCCTGACGCGAAGAAAATCGCCGACAAGGAAAAGGAAATCGGCGAACTGACCGGTCCTGACGCACTGAAGAAGAAGCTGAAAAAAGCCGCCGATGGCGCCAAGGCCAAGGCTGGCCCGGTCGCGGCCCATGCAGTCCCATTCTCTGGCAAGGGTGCGGAGAAAAAGCTGTTGAAAGAGAACCCGGCAGCAACGCCTGAGGAAATCGCCGCAGCCAAGGCCGAGGATGAAAAGGCTTCCAACATCAAGCGCAAGAACTTCCTCGCGCTGGTGCTGTGCCTGATGGTGGGTACCGCCGCGCTGCCGCACATCCTGATGCGCTACTACACCACGCCTTCCGTGCGTGAGGCGCGCAACTCGGTGTTCTGGTCATTGTTCTTCATCTTCCTGCTGTACTTCACCGCACCGGCGCTGGCCGTGCTGGCCAAATACGAGGTGTATACCAACCTTGTCGGTTCCAGCTTTGCCGCGCTGCCTGCCTGGGTATCCAACTGGGCAGCAGTGGATCCCACGCTGATGAAGATCACCGACATGAACAAGGACGGACTGATCCAGCTGGCGGAAATCACCATCGGCGGCGACCTCATCGTGCTGGCTACGCCGGAAATCGCCGGACTGCCGTATGTGATCTCCGGCCTGGTGGCGGCGGGCGGTCTGGCGGCGGCACTGTCCACCGCCGACGGTTTGCTGTTGACCATCGCCAATGCGCTGTCGCATGACGTGTACTACAAGATGCTCGACCCGCACGCTTCCACCATGCGCCGTCTGTCAGTATCCAAGGCGCTGCTGCTGGTCGTGGCCATCATCGCGGCCTCGGTCGCGGCGATGAAGCCGGGCGACATCCTGTTCCTGGTCGGCGCGGCGTTCTCGCTGGCGGCTTCGGCTTTCTTCCCGGCGCTGGTGCTTGGTGTGTTCTGGAAGCGGGCCAACAAGCTCGGCGCCATCCTCGGCATGCTGGCCGGTCTGTTTGTGTGCATGTACTACATGTACATCACCTACGACTTCTTCGGTGGAGTCGCCGCAAATGAGTGGTGGGACATCAAGCCCATCGCCGCCGGCCTCTTCGGTCTGCCGGCTGGCTTCCTCGGCGTGATCGTCGGCTCGCTGATCACGCCCGCGCCGTCGAAAGAAGTGCAGGAACTGGTTGACCATGTCCGCTACCCGAACCTGGAAGGCGACATCAACACCAACGCCGCATAAGCAGTAATTTGGCCGGCCAGAGCAACCTGGCCACCAGCAACAAGGCCCGCAAATGCGGGCCTTGTTGTTTGTACAGATGTTGGTGTCGGCCAATCTGCGGCCGCCACCCAACCCTCAATCCAGATGCGCAACCAGATAGTGCAAATCCGCCCGTTCCGTTTCGCGGATGAACACTTTGGCCCGCTGCGGATCGAACTGCGCCAGTTGTTCCGCTGCGCGTTTGACCTGATCCGGCTGATGCAGATGATGGTAGGCCATGCCCAGCGCGTACCATGCGTGGCCGTTCATGGGTTGCAGCCGCGCGGCCTCTTCCAGCACCTTGGCTGCTTCGGCATGCTGACCCAGATGCGCATGCGCCATGCCCATGCCATACCAGGCGCGGTCCTGATTCGGCACCCGATCAACCGCTTTCCTGAAAGCTTCGATGGCTTCCGGCCAGTGGTGCGCCTTGTCGTGGATGAACCCCAGATTGAACCAGGCCTCGCCGTTACCCGGTTCCGCTTCGCACACTCGCGTCAGCCAGGCTTCCGCCTCGCCATGATTGCCGGTTTGCTCGTACAGAAAGCCAATGACATGGGCCAGCTGCCATCTGGATGGCTCCGATTCATAGGCCTGTTTGTAGGCGGCAATCGCCTCCTGCGGGCGCTTCAGGGTTTCCATCAACCAGCCGCGCCATTCCCAGCGCAAGCGATCAAAGTTCATTTTTTTCGGTATCGTTGAAATCAGCCCAGCATTCTCGGTCAGCCGGCCATCGGGGACAAGTTAAAATCAACAATAAATGGAGGAGACATGGCTCAAATAGAAATTCTGGTTGTTTCCATCTTGCGTGTACTGATTGAAGTGGCGGGATATTCCCTGATAGGGCAGGGTCTGCTTGCCGTCCTGGCTGGTGTGGGACGTGAACAGAACGTTTTCTATCGCATTCTCAAAACCATTACCCGCCCAGTCATCCAATTAACGCGCGCGATCACCCCGCGCTTTATCATCGATGCCCACATCCCGTTCGTCGCGTTCTTTCTGCTGTTCTGGCTGTGGATTGGATTGGCGGTACTCAAGCGCTACATCTGCGTCACCAACGGCCTGCAATGCTAGGACAAGCTTGACGAAGCGGGCGAGAACGGGTTTAATTACGACCTGACCGGCCCCGCCGGTCATTCTTTTTTAGTCCGAGTTGACAGACACAACGGCCAGGTAGCTCAGTTGGTAGAGCAGCGGATTGAAAATCCGCGTGTCGACGGTTCGATTCCGCCCCTGGCCACCAGATTCAAAAGCCCGCACAGCGTCAACTGTGCGGGCTTTTTCCATTTAGAAATGGCTTTTATTTTGGCTGGCGATTGCCTCAGGCTGCCGCCGGCTCGGCATGTTGCAATGCCAGCCGCTTTTCCTTGCCGCCGATGGTGAGCAGATCCCAGGCGAGGAGCACGAAGCCCGCCGCGAACATCCAGCCGAAGATTTGCCGCCACCACATGCCCTGCACAAACCAGGGATGCGCCTGCGCAGTGAAATAACCCATCCAGCCGGAGCCCTCGATGGCGCGCTCGATCTGCGACTGCTCATAGCCGGAGATCAACATTGCCATGACCATGCCGACCATGCCCAGGTTGAGCAGGATCATGGCCCATTTCCATTTCCATGCGCCTGCAAGGCCACCGCTCATCCATACGTTGCCGCGCCACTTCTGCAGGGCGATGTAGAGGAAGGCGATGACCAGGGTGGCATAGGCGCCGAAGAAGGCGAGGTGGCCGTGCGAGGCCGACCATTGCGTGCCGTGCGTGTAGAGGTTGATCTGCGGCAGGGTGTGCATGAAGCCCCACACGCCGGCGCCGAAGAAATTGCCGAAGGCATGTGCGATGATCCAGGCCAGCGCCGGGTGGTTGGTGTTCTTCATCTTGTGCGCGCCGGCGTCAAACACCGAGTGCACCACCATCGCCACCAGCGGCACGGGTTCCAGCGCGGAGAAGAAGCCGCCGATGGTGAACCAGTATTCCGGCGTGCCGATCCAGAAGTAGTGGTGGCCAAGGCCGAGAATGCCGGAGCCGAACATCAGCGCCACTTCGATGTAGAGCCAGGTTTCGACGATCTTGCGGCGCACGCCCAGTGTCAGCATCAGGCCATAGGCCATCAGGCAGCCGACCAGCACTTCCCAGGTGGCTTCCACCCACAAATGAATGACCCACCACCACCAGTACTGGTCCACGGAAACATTGGGCGTGTAGAACATGCCGGCGAGATACAGCCCGAACAGCGCGATGAGATCGAGCACCAGCACACCGCCCACGCCGGTGTAACGGCCCTTGGCGAAGGTGGCGGCGACGTTGTAGAAGAAGGTCAGCACGCACACGACGATGCCTATGTCGGCCCAGCGTGGCGCTTCGATGTATTCGCGGCCCTCGTTGATGAGCCAGATGGTTGAATGCTCGCCCGGGCCGACCTGGACAAGCAGATAGACCACCACCACGGCCGCCACCGCCAGGGTGAATATCCAGAAAATCAGATTGCCCAGGCCGAGGCCGACCACCGGGATGCCCGACTCATCCTCCAGCATCCAGTACACCGAGCCAATGAAGCCGAACAGCAGCCACACCACCAGCGCGTTGATGTGCACCATGCGGTTGACACTGAAATCCAGAATGCCGAACAGAAAATCCGGCTTCAGGTACTGAATGCCCGCCAGCAGGCCAAACAAAATCTGCGCGCCGAACAGGACAACGGCGACGGTGAAATACTTGACCGCCAGTTTCTGGCCGCCGTTGAGGTTAGCGCTATCGAGTTTTCCCAATGAGTTTAATCCCGGTGCGGCCATCTCAGTTCTCCTGCTTGATCGGTTTGAAGTTGTAGGGGAAACCGTTGGTGTCGATGGACGACATCCACTTCAGGAAAGCCACGGTGGCCCGCGCCTCCTCTTCGGTGATGCCCAGATTGGGCATCCTGCGGCCGGTGATGTTGTGCAGCTTGTCCTGCGGATTCATCAGGAACTCCACCATCAGCTGCTCGCGCACCGACGGCGAACCCCACATCGGGTCCAGCCATGACTTGGTGAGATCGGGCGCGTAGTAAGCGCCGTTGCCCAGCAGGGTATGGCAGTTCATGCAGTTCTTGGCCTGGGTGGTCAACTTGCCCTTGCTGACCATCGCCTCGGCTTCGGCTTCATTCAGTTTCTTGCCGAACAGCGGTTCCTCGACGCCGATCACCGGCACCTGGAAATTGCGCTGCTTGTCGAACACGTAGTCGATGCGGTTGTTGATCACCGAATAGGCCGGTACGCGCTTGGTGCCCGCGGTGATCTGCGACATGGTGTCGAAAGTCAGAAAAATAAGAACGACAAATGAACCCGCCGTGACCCAAATGGCGGTCTTGCGCCAAAAGGATTCAGATGACCACCAAGGCACTTGCGACATGCTCAGCTCTCCCTTTAATTTATGTTGTTGAAAAAAACTACACGCCCTCATGCTCATGCGCATGCGTGCCCACGCACAGATGCCAGATGGCATGAGGCGCCAGCAGGTAACCGACAAGCATGAGCAGGACGATAAAACTCCAGAAACCGCTGCTGAATAGATTGGCGGCAAACGCCAGCACCAGCACCGAAGCGAACAGGCCAAGATAAGCGAGGTAGGCCAGCGGCATGAGCCGTGGCCGGCGCTTGACGCGAGCGTAGGCAAAGAGCAGAGCATAAAGCGCGCCCGTCATTATCACCATGGCGGCGGAAAAAAAAGTGAGGAAGAAATCCTTCAGCGCTACCGGTTCGATCATGTGTTGTTTTTTTCTGAGTCCTCGGCCAGGCAGTAATGTAGCGGGGCCAGACTCATCCCGCCTTGATTCAAATCAAGATCAGTGTTCACCCCGTGTGCGCATCAGTCCGGCCAGCCGGTTGCCCTGCTTTTGCGGGCCGCCCCTGGGAAACATGTCGTGCAGCCGCCGGTTGCTGCCCATTTCATCGCCCCATTTTTCGGAGAAGTGCCTGACCATGGCGCGAACCTGCGCCTGCACATTGTGCTCGGCGTAGTAATCGCGCAGATACCGGATCACCTCCCAGTGCTGATCGGTCAGCGTCAGGCCCTCTTCCTTCGCCAGGGCCATCACAAAATCCGGACTCCAGTCTTCCAGATTTTTCAGATAGCCTTCGCCGTCGGTGTGCACCGGCACGCCATTGACCAGCAGCCATTTGGCATGCGCGGGCATCAGGTACCGCCGCCGTGAAACTCAACGCCGGGCTGACGTTCTGGCAGCTCATCCACCAGCATCTCCCTGCGCGCGCGTTCCAGGGCGTCCACGCCTGCTTCATTCAGATAGGACTTGGCTTCCGAAATCGCCGCCGACAGCAGCTCGGAAGCCAGCAGACCGGGCTCGCGTCCGACTGTTTTGGCCAGCGCCCGCAGCTCGAAAAGGGGGTCACGCGTCAACTGCACATCCAGAATTTGCGCGCCCTGCACAGCAACCTCCTTGATCGGCGGCAGGCCTTCCACTTTTTCTGCCATCACCTTGCTCATGATGTCGGCAATTCGGGACGCAACGGAAGGCGCCTGGGCAGCAGGCTTGAGTTTGACCCGGTTGACGAAATATTTCTCGAAATCCACCTTGGCCAGATGCACCCAGCGGCCCTGCCGCATCCAGTTGATATCACGCAGCGGCACCTGCGGCCCGCTCAGATAGGCCGCGCCGGTCTCGCCCATGTCGGACAGCCACCGCGCGCGCTGTGGAATGTTGCTGACCATGGTACCGCCCATGATGCTTTCCACGATGTTGAACACGGCGGTCTCGGCTTCCTTCTGGATGGAATACACCGAATCGGGCGCGCCGATCTCAAGCGGTGTCCGCTCGACCATGCTGTGCGCCACGCACACGCCCGCCGCGAAAACATTGCGATGCGTGCGATTTCGCATGTACTCGTCCACTTCCACCAGGCCCTTTTTGTTTACCAGCGCGGTGGCGCTGCGCACGCCCGCGACACCGCGAAAGGACGGCCAGTACACGGAGTAGGCAAACGGCAGCTCGTGCAGGGTTTTCTCATTGCCCGCCTCATCCAGTTCGGCGACATGGATGGTGTTGGACTCGACACGCAGGGTGCGGGCGTTGCTGATGATCCTGATCTGGTTATCGGCCAGTGCCGCCGTTACGGCATCGCGATTCGCGCCGCCGCTGGAGCCCAGACCCAGGTGACCCGGCCATGGCTCGGGAGTAATCATGGTAATCGGCACCCGTCCACGGATATTGCGGCGCTTGAGATCCGCGTCGGCCAGGAAGGCATATTCATACACCGGCCCCAGCACGCTGGAGCCCTGCATCGCGCCCACGACGATCGGCCCCGGATTCTTGACGAATTCCTTGTAGGCGGCGTGGGCGTTTTCAGCCTGCTCGATATTCAGCACCGAATGGGTATAGGTGGACAGGCCCGGCAATTCATCGAACGCGCCTTCCACGCCGGTCGTGATCAGCAGATAGTCATAAAACAGCGTGCCGCCGTTTTCCAGATCGATCTGGTTCTTGGCCGGCTGGATATTTTTCACGCCGCTGGCGATGAACTTGATGCCGCGCTCGTTGAGATAGGGCTCGATCGGAAACGCAATATCCGAACGGTTGCGCCAGCCCATGGCGATCCAGGGATTGGACGGCACGAAATGAAAATAATCCTTGTCCGAAACCACGGTCACTTCATCACGCGCACCCAGGCGGGATTTCAGCGCATAAGCGGCTGGCACTCCGGCGATGCCCGCGCCAAGAACGACAACGTGTGTCATATCAGTCTCCTAATCAGTCTTTAGCCACGGGGCCGAACCAGCTGCCAGGCCCGGGTTGCGTAGGTGGTTGCCGCAAATCCGCTCCATACATGTACCAATCGTGAGAACGGGAACAGCACAAACAGCGTCATGCCGAAGAACAGGTGAATCTTGTATATGGCCGGCACGGTGGCGATGAACTCCGCCGCGCCGCCACGGAAGGTCACGATGTGCTGCGCCCAGGCGCCCAGCGCCAGCATCACGCCGCCTTCCTTGTGCTGGAGCGAAAACAGGATGGAGATCAGGCCCAGCACCAGCGTTGCCAGAATCCACAGCAGGATGAAAATATCCATGGGCTTGCTGGTGGCGCGGATGCGCGGTTCGGTCAGGCGCCGGACCAGCAGGATCGTTATGCCGGCAAGGCACAGCAGCCCGGCCGCGCCGCCTGAAATGATTGCCAGCATCTGCTTGTTGGGCGTGGACAGTCCCAGTGACTCGTACACTTCATGAGGCGTCAGCAGGCCCATGGCATGGCCGAAAAACAGAAACAGGATGCCGATGTGAAACAGGTTGCTGCCCAGCCGCAACTGGTTGCGCCGCAGGAGCTGGGACGAATCGCTTTTCCACGAATACTGCTCGCGGTCGAAGCGGATCAGGCTGCCCAGCAGGAAAATCGACAGCGCGATGTAGGGATATATCCCGAACAGAAAATTATGAAAGTTGGACATTTCAGTTCCTCCTAATTACGAATGTGCCGAGGCACGCCGGGATTGGGGCATTTGCACCACCGCCACCTGTGGGCCCGGCTTGAGCAGCGGCTCCACGCCATCGACACTCGGCCCGAACATTTCCATCGCCTCATCCATGTCGCGCACCGGCGGTTCGGCGAGCTCCAGGGCGGCGACAGGCGACAGGGCCTCCAGCAGATGGAACACGGTCGCGTAGTGGCTGCCATTCTTTTCCAGTTTTTTGCCGATGGCGGCCAGCACATGCACCGCATCGCCCAGCAGCGGGAGCGCTTCTTCCTCCGGCAACAATGACAGGAACTCCAGGAACAGCGGCACGTAGTCCGGCAGTTCCGAGGCCGACGCATCGAAATCGTGCTTCCAGTATTCCTCCAGCAGATTGATCATGGCCGAGCCGCGATCGCGCGATTCGCCATGGATGTGCTCGAACAGATGCAGCGAGTGCGAGGGATTGCGATCGAAAGTGGCCACGTAGATTTCCTGAAGCTCGATGTGGCTCAGCCTCCGCAGCATGGAAAACAGCGGAAACAGCTGGTCGCTGGCGCGGCCATTGAAGGCGGCTTCCTCCTCGATGGCTTTCTCCATCTCCGGCAGGGCCTCCAGCCATTCAGCCTCGGGGTATGTCAGCAGGATCGACAGGACTTTGAAGGTTTTCATGGCGGTCACCCTGCAAGCTTCTTGCTGCGCAACTGGGACAGATCAATCGGCACGGCATTCTTCCGGTTGCCGAACAGGCTGGGTTTGGAAACGCCATCCGAGCAGCCGTTGCCGAAACTGAATCCGCATGAGGCTTTCTCTTCAAATGTGTCGATGGTTTCCTCGCGATGCGTGCTGGGAATGACAAAGCGGTCTTCGTAGTTGGCGATGGCCATGTAGCGGTACATCTCTTCGGCCTGTGCAACGGTGAGCCCGACCTGTTCGAGCGCAACGGTATTGCCCGCGCCATCCACCGATTTGCCGCGCATGTAGGCGCGCATGGCCAGCATGCGGTCGAGCGCGGTAATCACCGGCTGTTCCTTGCCGCCCGTGAGCAGGTTGGCCAGGTACTTGATTGGAATGCGCAGGGATTTGGTATCGGGAATGATGCCGTTCATGCCCATCTTGCCGGATTCGGCCGCGGCCTGGATGGGAGAGAGCGGCGGCACGTACCACACCATCGGCAGCGTGCGGTATTCCGGATGCAGCGGGAAGGCGATCTTCCAGTCGATGGCCATCTTGTACACCGGCGAGCGCTGCGCGGCGTCGAGCCAGGCTTCGGGGATGCCTTCGGCGCGGGCCGCGCTCAGCACTTTCGGATCATTCGGATCGAGGAAAATCTTCAGCTGGGCTTCGTACAGTTCCTTCTCGTCCGCAATGCTTGCGGTTGCCTCGATGCCGTCGGCGTCATACAGGATCACGCCCAGGTAGCGGATGCGGCCGACACAGGATTCGGAGCAGACCGTGGGCTGTCCGGCCTCAATGCGCGGATAGCAGAAGATGCACTTTTCAGCCTTGCCGGTTTTCCAGTTGTAGTAAATCTTTTTGTACGGGCAGCCCGAGATGCACATGCGCCAGCCGCGGCACTTGTCCTGGTCCACCAGCACGATGCCGTCTTCCTCGCGCTTGTAAATCGAGCCCGACGGGCAGGAAGCGACGCAGGTCGGATTCAGACAGTGCTCGCACAGGCGCGGCAGATACATGAGGAAGGTATTCTCGAAGGTGGAATACATTTCCTTCTGCACGTCATCGAAGCACTTGTCGCGCCCGCGCGAGGAGAACTCGCCGCCGAGGTCGTCTTCCCAGTTGGGGCCCCAGTGGATCTTGTCCATCTTCTCACCAGTGATGGCGGAAACCGGCCGGGCGGTGGGCGGCGTCTGCGACAGCGGCGCCTTCTGCAGGTGCTCGTAGTCGTAGGTGAATGGCTCGTAGTAGTCGTCGATCTCCGGCAGGTTGGGGTTGCCGAAGATGTTGGCCAGGATTTTCATCTTGCTGCCCTGACGGGGCTCGATGCCGCCATCCGGCTTGCGCTTCCAGCCGCCGTTCCATACATCCTGGTTTTCCCATTGTTTCGGATAACCGATGCCGGGCTTCGATTCGACGTTGTTGAACCAGACGTATTCCATGCCTTCACGCGATGTCCACACGTTCTTGCAGGTGATCGAGCAGGTATGGCAGCCGATGCACTTGTCGAGGTTCAGCACCATGGCAATCTGGGCACGAACTTTCATCTTTTATCTCCTTGCCTTCGGACCGGACTGATGTCCGTTCCGCCGGTGTGTTATAAAAAGACCCGCAGTCGAATTGGAGGGGGATTGCGGGCAAAGGGCGGGGAGGGAGCTCCCACCATGGAACTTTTCATCAGCGTTCATTCAGAGGACCTTCCATCCAGTCCACCTTCTTCATCTTGCGCACGATCACGTACTCGTCGCGGTTGGAACCCACCGTGCCGTAGTAGTTGAAGCCATAGGCCTGCTGCGCGTAGCCGCCGATCATGTGCGTGGGCTTGGTGATGGTGCGCGTGACCGAGTTGTGGATGCCGCCACGGAAGCCGCTGGTTTCGGCGCCCGGAACGTTGATGATTTTTTCCTGCGCGTGGTACATCAGGCACATGCCCTTGGGCACGCGCTGGCTGACCACGACGCGCGCGGTCAGCGTGCCGTTGACGTTGAACACCTCGACCCAGTCATTGTCGACCAGTCCGGCCTGCTTCGCTTCCACTTCGGACACCCAGACGTGAGGGCCGCCTCTGGATAAGGTCAGCATGCGCAGGTTGTCGGTGTAGGTGCTGTGTATGCCCCATTTCTGGTGCGGCGTAATCCAGTTCAACACCAGTTCATGGTTGCCGTTGGGCTTCTTGCCAAGCATCGGCGCAATGGTCTTGGTATCGACCGGCGGCTTGTACACGCACAGGCCTTCGCCGAAATCCAGCATCCACTTGTGATCCTGATAAAACTGCTGACGGCCGGTGAGCGTGCGCCATGGAATCAGCTCGTGGACGTTGGTATAGCCGGCGTTGTAGGACACATGCTCGGATTCCAGCCCCGACCAGGTGGGCGAGGAAATGATCTTGCGCGGCTGGGCGACGACATCGCGGAAACGGATCTTGTCATCCTCGCGCGGGATGGCGAGATGTGTGTGATCGCGGCCGGTGATTTTCGACAGCGCTTCCCAGGCCTTCACCGCCACTTGCCCGTTGGTTTCGGGCGCCAGCATGAGGATGGTCTCGCACGCATCGATGGCCGATTCGATCTTCGGCAGGCCCTTGCTGATGCCCTCTTCGGTGACGGTGTAGTTCAGTTCGGCCAGTTGATGCACTTCGTCTTCGGTGTTCCAGCTGATGCCCTTGCCGCCGTTGCCGACCTTGGTCATCAAGGGGCCGAGCGAGGTGAATTTCCTGTAGGTGTCGCCGTAGTCGCGCGTCACCACGGTCATGCTCGGCATGGTCTTGCCCGGAATGGGGTCGACCTCGCCTTTCTTCCAGTCGCGCACGGCCATGCTCTGACCCAGCTCGGACGGCGTGTCGTGCATCAGCGGCGTCAGCACCAGATCCTTTTGCGTGCCGAGATGGGTGGCTGCCAGTTCGGAGAACTTCTTCGCGATGGTCTTGTAAATTTCCCAGTCGGACTTCGATTCCCAAAGCGGCTGCACCGCTTCACTCAAGGGATGGATGAAGGGGTGCATGTCCGAGGTATTGAGATCGTCCTTCTCGTACCAGGTGGCGGAGGGCAGCACGATGTCCGAATACAGGCAGGTGGTGGACATGCGGAAATCGAGCGTCACCAGCAGGTCCAGCTTGCCTTCCGCGCCCTTGTCATGCCACACCACTTCCCTGGGTTTGGCCTCGCCCATTTCACCGAGGTCGGGCCCCATCACCGCGTTCTGGGTGCCGAGGAAGTACTTGAGGAAATATTCGTGGCCCTTGCCGGATGACCCTAAAAGATTGGAACGCCACACGAACAGGTTGCGCGGGAAGTTTTTCGGATTGTCCGGGTCTTCGCAGGAAAACTTGATCGCGCCGCTCTTGATCTGTTCCACCGCGTACTTGACCGGATCCATACCCGCCGCTTCAGCGGCCCTGGTGATTTCCAGAGGATTGGTTTCCAGTTGCGGGGCAGACGGCAGCCAGCCCATGCGCTCGGCGCGCACGTTGAAGTCGATCAGCCGGTAGTCGCCATTGCTCTTGTCGGCGGTGGGCGAAAGGATTTCCGAAGCCGCCAGTTTCTCGTGACGCCACTGGCTGGTGTGGTTGTAGAAGAAAGAAGTCGAGTTCATCTGCCGAGACGGACGGTGCCAGTCGAGCGCGAACGCCAGCGGCGCCCAGCCTGTCTGCGGACGCAGCTTTTCCTGTCCCACGTAATGCGCCCAGCCGCCGCCCGATTGACCGATGCAGCCGCACATCATGAGCAGGTTCATGATGCCGCGGTAGATCATGTCGTTGTGATACCAGTGGTTGAGCGCAGCGCCCAGAATCACCATGGATTTGCCATGGGTCTTGTCGGCGTTGTCGGCGAATTCACGCGCCACCGTGATGATGTCGGCACGCGGCACGCCCGTGTGCTTCTCGGCCCAGGCCGGCGTGTAGGGCACGTTATCGTCGTAGCTCGCGGGCACGTTGGGGCCGCCGAGGCCGCGGTCGACGCCGTAGTTGGCCAGCGACAGGTCATAGACGGTGGCGATGCGCACATCCTTGCCGCCGATGCTGATGACCTTGACCGGCATTTTGCGAGCGAGCAGTTCATTGTGGTCGCTGCCGCCAAAGTAAGGCTGCGACACTTCAACGATTTCGTCGTGGCTGCCGAGCAGGGTCAACTGCGGCTTGACGTCCTTGTTCGAATAGCTGTCGCGCATTTCCAGATTCCACGCGCCGGACTGGCCCCAGCGGAAGCCGATCGAACCGTTGGGCGCCACCAGATAGCCGGTGTTCTCGTCGTACACCACGGTTTTCCATTCGGGGTTGTTGTCCTGGCCGAGATTGCCGGTCAGGTCGGACGCGCGCAGATAGCGGTCGGCGACCAGCTTGCCTTCGTGCTCGCGCAACATGACCAGCATGGGCATGTCGTTGTACTGGCGGCAGTAGGAATCGAAATATTCGCTCTTGCCCTTGTTGTGGAATTCGCTGAGGATGACGTGGCCCATGGCCAGCGCCAGCGCGGCATCGGTGCCCTGTTTCGGCGCGAGCCAGATATCGCCAAACTTGACCATCTCGCCGAAGTCCGACGACACCGCCACCGTCTTGGTGCCCTTGTAGCGCACCTCGGTATAGAAGTGCGCATCGGGCGTGCGGGTCTGCGGCACGTTGGAGCCCCACACCATCAGATAGGTGGAGTTGTACCAGTCGGCCGATTCCGGCACGTCGGTCTGCTCGCCCCACACCTGCGGCGAGGACGGCGGCAGGTCGCAATACCAGTCATAGAACGAGCCACAGGCGCCGCCGATCAGCGACATGTAACGCGAACCCGCCGCGTAACTCACCATGGACATGGCCGGAATCGGCGAGAAGCCATAGATGCGGTCGGGGCCGAATTCCTTGATGGTGAAGACGTTGGCGGCGGCGATCATTTCCGTCACTTCGTCCCACTTGGCTCGCACGAAGCCGCCCTGGCCGCGCACGGACTTGTAGCGTTTGGCCTTGGCCGGATCCTGTGTAATGGACTTCCATGCCGCCACCGGGTCCATGGTCTTGCGCGCCTCGCGCCACATCTCCATCAGGCGGCCGCGGATCAGCGGATATTTCACCCGCTGCGCCGAGTACACATACCAGGAGTAGCTCGCCCCGCGCGGGCAGCCGCGCGGCTCGTGGTTGGGCAGGTCGGGCCGGGTGCGCGGATAGTCGGTCTGCTGGATTTCCCAGGTAATCAGGCCGTTTTTCACGAAGATGCGCCAGCTGCACGAGCCGGTGCAGTTCACACCGTGGGTGGAACGCACCACTTTGTCCTGCTGCCAGCGGCTGCGATAGCCGTTCTCCCAGCTGCGGTCTTCGTTGGTGACGACACCATGGCCGTTGGAAAATTCGGCAATGTTCTTTTTGAAGAACGTCAATCGGTCGAGGAAGTGGCTCATTATTAATGACTCCTTGCAGTTGCGTAAGGCGGGTTAGCACACAGGCTTGAACACGCCATCTGTCCGGTGGACAAAACCATGCTGCGGCTAACCGGCTCCAGGGGTCTCGATAACAGAAGCACCACTGTCATCTTGACCACAATGAATACATCCCGTAACCCGCGATCAACAATCCAGCCAGCAAATTCAATGGCCGGGTCTTTTCCGTGTACTCGCGCATGAAGAGCGCATCGATGCGCATCGCTTCGGTCAGTCTGGTGCGAATGAAGCTCGCGCTGACAAGCAAGGCCCCGTACAGGATGCCTATCGCGTTGATCAGCAGATCCGGATTGTTCATGTCAGTTCATCCTTGCGGGCAATCGCTGGGAAAGGCCCTGAATCCGTCCTCCCCCGGCGCGTCACACACTCCTCAGGCCTTGTGCATGTCAACCAGCTTCATGTGTTCCTTCTCTTTCTCGCCAAGCTTGTCCCACCAGGTGCCGCCGGAGTTGCCGTAGTCAAAGCGCTCGGCGCCCTTGCGGGTGTAGTACCAGTAGTTGACGAACCAGGAGTAAGCGTAGAACACCGCGACGCCGATGAAGAACATGTTGGCGTTGCCGGTCTTTTCGATGGACATGCCAACCAGCGAGGTCCAGATAAACGGGCCGAAGGCCGCCCAGGCGCCGGTCCAGCCCAGCATCTGCGCGCCCTTGGCGGGGGAGTAGGCAAACACGATGGGATACTGGCGGAAGGTGGCCGCGTTGTTGATCCCGGTCATCAGGAAGATCCACAGCATGCCCCAGAGGAAGCCCTGGAACTGGCCGACATCGGTTGGCGTGAGATAGCCGCCGAACACCAGGAACAGGGCGCCGGCGATCTGCCCCAGCGTCGTCCAGTGCATGCCCTTGCTGCCGCCGATCTTGTCAAAGACACCCCCGCTCAGGGCACGCACCGCGCCGCCAATCAACGGGCCCAGGAAGGCATAGGACAGCGGGTCCGGCGCACCCTCGAAGCCGCCGTAGATGGTCTTGATCATCATCGGGAAGGCCGCCGCGAAGCCGGAGAACGATCCGAACGAGCAGATATAGGTAATGGTGCAGTTCCAGGTATGAGTGCGCGCCCGGTTGAGCTTGCTCAGAATCTCGAACTGGCCCTTGAAGCCGCGTGCCGGAACCGTGACGCTACGCAGGAAGAGCGCGCTGAGGATGAAGGCCAGCACCAGGAACGGTACCCACACGAACGCGGCGTTCTGTATCCACATGGCTTTCTTGGCCACGTTCTTGTACGCCACCTCGGTGATTTCGCCGGCGTCGTTGCGCTTGACTTCAACCTTCATGCCTTTGGTGGGGGTCACTGCGGTGATGACGCCGTTGGCATCCTTCGTGACCTCTTCCTTGATCTTCTTGACCGTGTCGGTCTCGTGCAGGACGACATCCTTCAGCTTGCCGTTTTCGTCCTTCACGACCTCGATGACGGCGGCCAGCTCAGGTTTCTTCACGATCACGTCCGTGACGATCTTCGTCTCTTTGTTTTTGACGACCTCGATCGCGCCCTTGACCGGCTCACCCTTGGTGAACACCTGGGGGCCGCCGATGGTGATGCCGACCGCGGCAAAACCGATGATCCACGGCGCCACGAACTGGACGATGGAGACGCCAAAGTTGCCCAGGCCCGCCTGGATACCCATGGCGAGACCCTGCAGCCGTTTCGGGAAGAAAATGCTGGTGGAAGGCATGAAGGACGAGAAGTCGCCGCCGCCCAGGCCACAGAGGAAGCCGATGATCATGAATGTTTCCCATGTGGTGTTCAAGTCCTGGATGGCGAACCCCAGCCAGATCATGGGAGCAACCTTGATTATGGTGGAGATGCTGACCACCGGACGGGTGCCGAGCACCGGGATGAAGTTCGAATGGATCAGCCGCAGGATACCGGAGGCGAGACCGGGAATGGCTGCGAGCCAGAACAGTTCCATGGTGCTGAACTTGAAGCCGATCGCCGGCATGCGCACGACCACCGCGCTCATCACGAACCATGTGGCGAACGAGAAGATCAGCGAAAAAGTCGTGATGCCGCAGGTGCGCCAGGCAATCGCTTTGCCGGTTTCATTCCAGAACTGCGGATTCTCCGGTTCCCATCTGGGTAGCCTAGACATAGCTTGTACCTCCTCATTTGCTTCAAGTTGACCATCTGGGCCATTAACACTACACAGCCCGCGCTTTACTCCATCACGTCCGCAGCAAGGGCGCGCTTATGCTCCCGAGCCGCATCCATCGGCCGTACTTCCGTCCAGTACATCCACATCAGCGACACCCACACCACGCCGAACATCAGCATGAAGGCCGAGGAACGGATGCCGGTAAGATCCACCAGCGCGCCGAACATGATCGGCATGAAGAAGCCGCCCAGGCCGCCGGCCAGACCGACCACACCGGAAATCACGCCGATGTTGTGCGGGTAGTCATCGGAGATGTATTTGAAGACCGAGGCCTTGCCGATGGCGAATACCACGCCCAAGGTGAACAGCAGGATGGTGAACATCGTCACGTTCAGGCCAAAGTGGAAGGAAACCGGGCCGTTGACCGTGGTGATGGTGATTTCGCTTTGCGGGTAGGACAGGAAGAACAGGCACACCAGCGAAATCCACAGCACCCACCAGGTAATGGTGTGCGCGCCGAACCGGTCGGAGAACCAGCCGCCCACCGCGCGCAGCACGCCGCCGGGAATGCTGAAGGCAGCCGCCAGCAAGGCAGCGGCCTTGAGGTCGAAACCGTATTCGCTGACGTAATACTTGGTCATCCACAAGGCCAGCGCCACATAGCCGCCGAACACGATGGAGTAGTACTGGCTGTAGCGCCACACCTTCGGATCCTTGAACGCGGCCAGCTGCTCGCGGAGGGTGACATGCTTGCCAACCTTGTGTCCGGGGTCGCTGTAGGTGAAGAACCAGAACACGAGGGCCGTCACCAGCATCAGCACCGCGTACACTTTCGGCACCATGGTCCAGCCGTAGCCCACCACAATGATGGGCGCCAGGAGTTTGGTAACCGCCGCGCCGGTGTTGCCCGCGCCGAAGATGCCCATCGCCAGACCCTGCCGTTCCTTGGGAAACCAGCGGGCGCAGTAGGCGATGCCCACGGTGAACGATCCTCCCGCCATGCCGACGAACAGGCCGACCGCGAGGAAATGCCAGAACTCGGTGGCGTAGGAAATCAGCCAGATCGGAATGACCGTGGTAAGCATCAGGATGAAGAACACGATGCGCCCGCCAAATTTGTCCGTCCACATGCCCAGCGGCACGCGAATCAATGAACCGGTCAACACCGGGGTAGCCACCAGGATGCCGAACTCGGTTTCGTTCAACCCCAGCTGCGTCTTGATCGGCACGCCGATGACGGCGAACATCATCCAGATCATGAAGCACACCGTGAACGCCAGCGTGCTCATGATGACGACCGACCAGGCTTTTGACTGCTGACTAACCATGATTTCTCTCCTTCATTCACCACGAGATGAAGACTTCAATGTCGTTTTACTCTGGTGAAATTCCGCTTTCCAGTGGGGGCATGGCGACCAATTTCCATGCAACTACCTCTTTGGTGGTAGGAGTGGTATTTGCCAAGCTGTTGTTTTATGGTGGATTTCCGGATTTCCTGACCGGGCCGTCTGATGCCTGGGGGAAGAAGTGGTATACCCTTTGACCTGCGTGACGGACGACAGGGTGTATTACCCTAAAATCTGGAATGACGGCTTATTGAATCGAGATACCGAGTGAAACTGGCGAGCCGATTAACTCTCAACAAGTTTCAGAATTCCCTGCTGCTGCGGCTGGGGGGCATGTTTGCCGCCATTACCGTGCTGGCCGTGGCCAGCATGTCCACCTCCTGGATGGTGGCGGAAACCACGCAGGGCAGCGGCAAGGCGATCAACATCGCCGGCAGCCTGCGCATGCAAAGCTGGCGCATGGCCTCCATCTATCAAAGCCTGCTGAAGGCGGAGAACCCCGCTTACCGGGTATACATGCAACAGGCCATCGACCGGTTTGAAAACGACCTGACATCCAGCCCCATCCTGGCCGTGTTGCCCGACGACGAAACCACCCCGCTCAAACAGACTTACCGCGAGATTCAGGCCCAGTGGCGATCACGGATCAAACCCGGCCTGAACAAATTGCCCCTCAACGCGACGGATGCGGCGGATATCAGCGTGCTCGACAGGATTCCGGAATTCGTCGATCACATCAATCATCTGGTGAAGCAGATCGAGGATGCCGCCGAGGCAAAGATTTTCGTCATGCGCATCATTCTGGGTGTCTCGGTCATTGCCACGTTGCTCGTGGTCATGCTCTCCATCTACATGGTCAACAATATTCTTGTCCTGCCCCTGCGCGGCCTGCTGGGCATGACCGACCAGATAGGACAGGGCAATCTTGCCGTGCGCACCGACCTGACCGGCGAGGATGAAATCGGACGATTGGGCATGGCTTTCAACCTCATGGCGGAAGACCTGTCCAGGCATTACCAGAACCTGGAAGCAAGGGTGCGGGAAAAAACCACCGAGCTCACCATTGCCAACCGTTCGCTGGAACTGCTCTATCACTCCATCGCGCGCCTTTACAGCGGGCCGGTGGCACATGACACCTATTCCATTCTGCTCAAGGATCTGGAAAACGTGCTGGGCCTGGGACACGGCCTGGCCTGCCTGGTCGAGACAGGTGAAGAACGCGGCCATGTCATTGCCAGCACGCTCGACCCTGCCTGCGGCGATCTCGATGTGTGCGGCCTGATGAGCTGCGCCGAATGCATGGCAAGCAAGTCGCTTGCGATTCATGACACGAAAGGCGGCGGCCGCCTGCTGTCCCTTCCGCTGAAGGATGCCGAGCAAAGCTATGGCGTGTTGCAGCTGGAAATGCCGGATGGCAAGGAACTTGAGCCATGGCAGACCCAGCTTCTGGAAGCGCTGTCGCGCCATATCGGCATCGCCATCGGCACGGCGCGGCGCACCGAACAGAACCGCCGCCTGTCGTTGCTGGAAGAGCGCGCGGCCATCGCCCGCGAACTGCACGACTCGCTGGCGCAATCGCTCTCGTACATGAAAATCCAGGTCAGCCGCCTGAAGCCGCATGTGGAAGGCAGCGGGGCCGAGGCAACCCAGGTGTTGCATGAATTGCGCGAAGGCCTGAACAGCGCCTACCGGCAGCTGCGCGAACTGCTGACCACCTTCCGCCTCCGCATCGAGGGCGAGGGACTCAATTCCGCCCTGCAATCCACGGTGGCCGAATTTTCCAGCCGGGGCGACATCCCGATCGAGCTGGACGTTCATCTCGCCGGCTGTTTCCTTTCCGCCAACGAGGAAATTCACACGCTGCAAATCGTGCGCGAGGCCCTGTCGAACGTGCTCAATCATGCCCGGGCCACCCAGGCGCGGGTCAGGGTTGAATGCGGCAGCGATGGTGCCGTTTCCGCCACGATCGAGGACAATGGCGTCGGCATCCGCAAACTGGCGGGTACGCATCATTACGGAATGACCATCATGGAAGAGCGCGCCAAAAACCTGGGGGGCACCCTGAACATCGAAACGCCGGAGATTTCCGGCACGCGCGTCACGCTGCGCTTCACGCCATCGGGAAACAGGGAATCGGTTATCGTCATGCAGCACGAACTTACAAAATGAACCAGGAAGAAATCCAGACCATCTTCATCGTCGATGATCACCCCCTGTTCCGCAAGGGCGTCATCCAGTTGATACAGGCCGCGCCCGAATTCAAGTTCGTGGGCGAGGCCGCAAATGGCCAGGACGGCATCCGCCTGGCGCACGAACTCAAGCCCGACATGATCCTGCTTGACCTCAACATGAAGGACATGAACGGCGTCGAAGTGCTGAAGTCGATCAAGGACGCCGGACTCGATTCGCGCGTCATCATGCTCACCGTTTCGGATCAGGCTGAAGACCTGGTGGCCGCCTTGCAGGCGGGCGCGGACGGCTATCTGCTGAAGGACATGGAGCCCGAGGACCTGATGGCTCACCTGACCGAAGCCGCTCGCGGCCATATCGCCATCACGCCACGCCTGACCCAGCTGCTGGCCGTCTCGTTCCGGGAAATGGGCCGGCCAAAAAATCCGTCCGAAGCGGGTTTGACCGACCAGGAATGCCGCATTCTGGAACTCATCGCCGACGGCAAGAGCAACAAGCTGATCGCCAAGGAGCTGAACATTGCCGAAGGCACGGTCAAGGTTCACGTCAAGCATCTGCTGAAAAAACTCAACCTGCGCTCGCGGGTCGAGGCCGCGGTCTGGGCAGACCGCAGCCGCCGCCAAGCCTAACCGCCATGCCGCAGAACAACCGGTACAGCCACTTCGTACTTGAGCGACTGCAAAAGCTGCGCCCGTGGCTTGTATCGAGCATCGCGCCATTGAGCATGCGGGAAAAGCTGCTGTCCTCCTTCGTGGCTTTCCTGGCCATTCTGGCAACGGGCTGGCTGAGCAGCCGCTACATTGAAGGCGTCGGGCTGGCCGTGCTGGTGGCTTCCATGGGGGCTTCGGCGGTATTACTGTTTGCCGCTCCGCACAGTCCGCTTACTCAACCCTGGCCGCTGGTTGGCGGAACCATTATTTCCGCCTTCATTGGCGTGATGTGCGGCCGGCATTTGCAGGACCCCTGGCTCGCGGGTGCCGCAGCTGTATCGTTATCCATTTTCGCCATGCACCTCACCCACAGCTTGCATCCTCCCGGCGGCGCAATCACCCTGATGATCGCTCTTGGCGGGGAAAGCATCGGCGCCCACAATTATGGGTTCGTGCTGGCGCCGGTAGGCATGAATGTACTGATCATTCTTGCCGCTGCCCTGGTCCTCAATTATTTTCTTCCTGGCCATCGCTATCCTGCCCGGCCCGTATCGCGCATCGACCGCAAACATCGCCACAAAGACCTGACACCGCTCGCCCGTTTGGGCTTGAATCAGGAAGATATCCACTCCGCGCTGCGCGATTTCGACATTTACCTGGATATCAGCGAGGACGATCTCATTCAGGTGTATGACCGGGTGGGCAGCCATGCTTTTCGCCGCAAATCGGGTCATGTCACCTGCGCCGACATCATGTCCCATGATCTGGTCACGGCGGAATTCGGCACGGAACTGGAGGAGGTGTGGGCGCGGCTGCGTTATCACCGAGTCAAGGCCATCCCTGTGGTGGACAGCTTCCGGCGCGTCATCGGCATCGTCACGTTGGTGGATTTTCTCAAGCGCGCCAATCTGAAAACCTACGAAACCTTCGAAGACAGGCTGATCAGATTCATCCGCCGCACACCGGGCACGCATTCTGAAAAGCCCGAAGTGGTGGGACAGATCATGGCCACGCCGGTGACAACCGTGCGCGCGGATATGCACATCAGCGAACTGGTGCCGCTGTTGTCGGACAAGGGCTTTCACCACATCCCGGTGGTGGATGAAAAAGGCCGCCTGGCGGGCATGATCACTCAGTCCGACCTCATCGCTGCCATGTATACCTGCTACGTCATAAAAGACGAGGCAAAAGAATCGCATGGACAAAGTCCGGACGCTTGATTTACGATAAGCAGGTCTTGTTGTTGTCTAAACTCTTCCCGTGCAATGCATCTCTCCAGCCGCATCCACACCTTTGGCCAGGCCATGCTGAACAAGCATGGCGAGCGCGTGCACAAGATCGCGCTGGATGCGGGATTCACCTGCCCCAATCGCGACGGCAGCAAAGGCATCGGCGGCTGCACGTTCTGCAACAACAAATCCTTCGCGCCGGGCTGCCGGGAACAGGCACCGCTCGAAGGGCAATTCGACCGGGCGCGCCGCCGCATTGCACAGGCAACCGGCGCACAGCGCTTCATCGCCTACTTCCAGGCTTACACCAACACCTACGCGCATGTGGACGAACTGCGCAGGCTATACGACTCGGCGCTGGCCGAGCCGGGCGTCATCGGACTTTCCATCGGCACGCGGCCGGACTGCGTGCCGCCCGAGGTGCTGGATTTGCTGGCCGAATATCAGGATCGCGGCCACGAGGTGTGGCTGGAACTTGGGCTGCAATCCTCCTTTGACGAAACGCTTTTGCGCGTGAACCGGGGACATGGCTTCGCCGAATACGAATCCGCCGCTTGCGCGGCACGAGCCCGCGGTCTTCCGGTATGTTGTCATCTCATCGTTGGCCTGCCGGGCGAGGACGAATCCCACAACCACATTACGCTCGACCGCGTGCTCGAAACCGGGGTGGACGGCCTCAAGCTGCACCCGCTGCACGTGGTGAAACACACGAAGCTGGCCATCGAATGGAAGCGCGGCGAATACACGCCCATGAGCGAAACGGATTACCTGCGCATCGCCGCCGACCTGATCGAACGCACGCCGTGGGAAATCGTGTTCCACCGCGTGACCGGCACCGCTTCGAAAGACATCCTGCTCGCGCCCGAGTGGTGCGCGAAGAAGTGGGATGTGCTGAATGGCATCGCGCGTGAACTGGAAAAGCGCGGTACGCGGCAGGGCGCGCGCGCCGGCTGCGCCTGGAAGGAAAACATCCATGCCGCTTGAACTCGTCTGCCCCGCGGGCAACCTGGTGTCGCTGAAAACAGCCATCGACAATGGCGCCGATGCCGTGTACATGGGTTTTCGCGGCAACACCAACGCGCGCGCCTTTCCCGGCCTCAACTTCGACGAGGCGCAGGCCGCTGAGGGACTGCGCTACGCGCACGAGCGCGGACGCAAGATGCTGCTTGCCCTCAACACCTATCCACAGGCGGATACCTGGCAGCACTGGACCGGCGCGGTCGATCGCGCGGCGAAGCTGGGCATGGATGCGGTAATCCTGGCCGATGCCGGGCTCATGCGCTACGCGGTGAAGCACCATCCGCAGCTCCGGCTGCATCTCTCGGTGCAAGGCTCGGCCACCAGTTACGAAGCGGTGAATTTTTACCGCGAGCATTTCGGCATCCAGCGCGCCGTGCTGCCGCGCGTGCTGTCGCTGCCGCAGGTTGAAAACGTGGTGAAGAACACGCCGGTGGAAATCGAGCTGTTCGGCTTTGGCGGCCTGTGCGTAATGGTCGAAGGCCGCTGCCTGCTGTCGTCCTACTGCACCGGCGAATCGCCCAACTCGGCGGGTGTATGTTCGCCCGCGAAAGCGGTGCAATGGAAAGAAACCCCGGCCGGACTGGAATCAAGACTGAACGGCGTGCTGCTCGACCGCTACGGCAAAAACGAAAAAGCCGGTTATCCCACGCTGTGCAAAGGCCGCTTCGAGGTCAGCGGTGAAACCTACTACGCGCTTGAAGAACCCACCAGCCTCAACACCCTCGACCTGCTGCCGGAAATGCTGAAGATGGGCATTGCCGCCATCAAGATCGAAGGCCGCCAGCGCAGCCCCGCGTATGTCGCGCAGGTCACCAAAGTCTGGCGCGCCGCCATCGATGCGGTGAAGAAAAATGCCGCCGGCTTCACGCCCGCGCCCGCCTGGATGGCCGAGCTGAAAAAACTCTCCGAAGGCCAGAGCCATAAGCTTGGGGCTTATTACAGACCATGGAAATGACACAACACAAACCCCTCTCCCGGCGGGAGAGGGGCAGGGGTGAAGGGGAGCTCTATGCACAACTACCGTTCTCTCGTAGAACAGAGATTTCTCCCTCACCCGGCTTCGCCACCCTCTCCCGCTGGGAGAGGGGAAATTGCAAAGAATTAGCATGAATCTATCCCTCGGCCCTCTGCTCTATTACTGGTCGCGCAACGACACGCTCGCCTTTTACGACGAAGCCGCGAACTGGCCGGTGACGCGGATTTATCTTGGCGAAACCGTGTGCTCGCGCCGGCACCTGCTGCGCCTGCCCGACTGGCTCGAACTGGCGGAGAAGCTACGCGATGCAGGCAAGGAGGTGGTGCTTTCCAGTCAAACCCTGATCGAATCGGAATCCGATCTGAAGGCGTTGCGGAGGATGGTGGCCGATGGGCGCTTCCTGGTCGAGGCCAACGAATGGGGCGCGGTGCGCCTGCTATCCGCAGCGGGCGCGGCTTTTGTCGCGGGGCACACGCTCAATGTCTACAACCCGGAAACCCTCGATGTGCTGGCCGGGCTTGGCGCAAAACGCTGGCTGCCGCCGGTGGAAATGTCGCGCGCCGCGCTGGCGTCGCTGCTGGAACACACGCCTGCCGGAATCGAAACCGAAGTCTTCGCCTACGGCAAACTGCCGCTCGCCTATTCCGCGCGCTGCTTCACCGCGCGGCATTACAACCTGCCCAAGGACGACTGCCAGTTCCGCTGCCTCGATCATGCGGATGGCCTGACGCTGTCCTCCCGCGAAGGCGAAGCCTTTCTCACGCTCAATGGCATCCAGACCCAGTCGGCTGGCGTGTACAGCCTGATCGGCGAATTGCCTTCACTGCGGGAACTGGGTGTTGCCACACTGCGGCTGTCGCCGCAGTCGCACCACATGGGCCGGATCGTGCAGGCCTTTCACGCCGCGCTGGAAGGCGATGCCAGCCAGGCCGCCGCGCTTGCGCGCTTCATGCCCGGCAAACCCGTTGACGGCTACTGGCATGGCAAGGCCGGACTTGAACATGCACATGGAGAAGAAACATGTTGAACCTGCCCGCCTTTCCCCCGCTGCTGGCGTCGCTCATTGAAAAGCTTCCCGCCACGCCACCCAGCCTGGCGTTTTCGCTGGCGGCAAACCAGCTGTTGTGGCCGGCGCTAAAGCAACTCGACTGGCAGCCGCTGTCAGGCAGGCGCTATGCCGTCCACGTGAAAGATGCCGGACTCAAACTGCGTTTTACCCTTGGCCCGCGCGGGTTTTCGCCAGACAGCGGCGAACCTGACATCACCTTCATCGCCACGGCCAACGATTTCCTGCTGCTGCTTTCCCGCCGCGAAGATCCCGACACCCTGTTCTTCAGCCGCCGTCTGGTCAGCGAAGGCGATACCGAACTGGGATTGACCGTCAAGAACCTGCTCGATGCGCTCGATCCCGAGGCAGTGCTGAATCGCCTGCCTGCTCCGCTGGCGCGATTCGCGCACCGCCAGATCGCCGCCTGAGTTAGCCAGAAGGGCTTTTCTTCCACCGCCAGTTCTGCTAATTTAGTAAGTAATTGAATACTTACTTTATGGCCATGCAGAAAATCCGCGTCCGCCAGCCGACCGAGGCGCGCCAGACGGAAATCATCGAAGCCGTGCTGAATCTCGCCGCACGCGGCAGCCCCGCTGACATCACCACGACCGATATCGCAAGCGAACTGAATCTTTCACAGGGCGCCCTTTTCAAGCACTTTTCCAGCAAGGGCGCGATCTGGCTGGCGGTGCTGGATTGGGTGGAAGCGCATCTGTTTGACAGGCTGGAGACGGCTGCCCGTGGCGCGGACACCCCGCTGGAAGGGTTGAGCGCAATGTTCCTGGCGCACGTGAAGTTCATCACCGCGCATCCCGGCGTGCCGCGCCTGATTTTTCAGCATTTGCGCCGGGCGGAAGACACCCCGCTGAAAGCGCGGGTGCGCGGCTTGCTGAAGCGATATCGAATACTGTTGATGGAACGCCTGACGGAAGCGGAAGCGCGCGGGCAGATTCCGCGGGGCCAGGACAAGGAAGCCGCCGCCATGCTCTTCACCGGCGCGATCCAGGGACTGGCCATCCAGGCCATGCTGAACGGCAGTCCGGCAAGGATGCAAGACGAAGCGAGGCGCGTACTCAAGCTTTACCTTCAGGCAATACAGGGGCAGCCATGAAACTGAATATCATGCTTTCAAAAAAACTGGGGCTGGCAATGCTTGGGTTGGCGCTGGCAGGCATGTTCGCATTGGTCGTCGCACGCTCCGGCCCGCTGGCGCCCGTACGCGTCACGGCCATTGAGGTCGCGCAAGGGCGGATCGAACCGGCGCTGTTCGGCATCGGCACGGTGGAAGCGCGGCGCAGCTACCTCATCGGGCCGATATCGGCGGGTCGCGTATTGAATGTGCGGGCCGATGTGGGCGATACCGTCAAGGCCGGCCAACTGCTCGCGGAGATGGAACCGGTTGATCTGGATGAAAAAGCCACCGCGCTGCAAGCGTCGATACAGCGCGCGGCCAGCGGCATGGCCTCGGCGGAAGCGCAGAAGCAGGATACCCAGGCGCGTCATGCTCTGGCGGCGGCCAACGCCAGGCGCTACATCGAACTGGGCGAGAAACAGTTCATCAGCGCCAGCGTGGTCGAGACCAAACTGCAGGAACAGGCCTCCGCCGCAGCGGCCATGAAAGCCGCGGAAGCCAACTTGGCCGCCGCGCGCCAGGACATGGCGCGTCTCAAGGCCGAGCGCGAAGGCATTACGCGGCAACAGCAGAATCTGCGACTTGCGGCGCCAGCCGCCGGCATCGTGATTTCGCGCGATGCGGAGCCGGGTACCACCGTGGTCGCCGGGCAAGCCGTGCTGAAACTGGCGGAACCCGGCAATCTGTGGGTGCGGACGCGTTTCGACCAGGGGCGCTCGGCTGGTCTGGACGAAGGCCTGACCGCGGAAATCGTGCTGCGTTCGAATCCGTCGAATGTGTTTGCCGGCAAGGTCGCGCGCGTCGAACCCCTGAGCGATAGCGTGACCGAAGAACGCATTGCCCAGATTAGGTTTGACCCGCTGCCAGCGGGCGTGACCATAGGCGAACTGGCCGAAGTAACTCTGAAGCGACCGGCCATTGAATCAGCGCTGGTGCTGCCCAACGCCAGCATCCGCCGTCACAACGGCCAGTCCGGTGTCTGGAAGCTGGTGGATGGCGCGCCGGACTTCGTGCCGGTGCGCCTGGGCGCAGCGGGGCTGGATGGCAAGGTGCAGGTACTCGACGGCCTCAAGGCCGGCGACCGCGTGGTGGTCTACAGCGAGAAGGAGCTCGCACGCGGCAATCGCATCAAGGTCGTCGAGTCGCTCGCCAAATGATCAGTCTCGCCGGGCGCGACATCCTGCATTCCTGGGGCAAATTCGTGCTCACCGGGCTGGGGCTCGGCCTGCTGATCGGCGTTACCCTGTCCATGGCCGGTATCTATCGCGGCATGGTGGATGACGCCAAAGCCCTGCTCGCCAACAGCGGGGCCGACCTGTGGGTGGTGCAGCAGGACACGCTAGGCCCCTATGCCGAGTCTTCCAGTCTGCACGATGACGTCTATCGTTCGATTCTTGGCATGCCCGGCGTGGCGCGCGCGGCCAGCGCCACCTACTTCACCATGCAGGTGCGCAAGCTCGACGAGCCGGACAGCGAAAGCGATGCGCGTGCCGAGGATGTTCGTGCCATGGTGGTCGGCTTCGAGCCCGGGCAGCCGGGCGAGCCGGGCTATCTGGTCGCGGGGCGGCGCATCACGCGCGGTCATTACGAGGCCATCGCCGACATCAAGACCGGCTTCCGGCTGGGCGATCGCATCCGCATCCGCCGCGATGATTATCGGGTGGTCGGCCTCACCCGGCGCATGGTGTCCTCCGGCGGCGATCCGATGGTGTTCATCCCGCTGAAGGACGCGCAGGAAGCGCAGTTTCTCAAGGACAACGACGCCATCCTCAACGAGCGAGCGCGCACCGCCGCCAACCCCGGCCTCAACCGCCCCGGCGTGCCGGGCCTGCTGGAGGCGGTCGAGGCCTCGCAGACCAGCAACCGCTTCGTCAATGCCGTGCTGGTGCAGGTCGAGGCCGGCGCGGCGCCGGAACAGGTAGCGCAGCCGATCCGGCGCTGGAAGCATTTCGAAACCTATACCGTGGCGCAGATGGAAGCCGTCCTCGTCGACAAGCTCATCGCCACCTCGGCCAGGCAGATCGGCATGTTCCTCGTCATCCTGTCCGTGGTCAGCGCGGCCATCGTCGCCTTCATCATCTACACCATGACGCTGGGGAAGATCCGCGAGATCGCTGTGCTCAAGCTCATCGGCACCCGCAACCGCACCATCGCCGGCATGATCCTGCAGCAGGCGCTGGGGCTGGGCGTGATCGGCTTCGTCGTTGGCAAGACCGCCGCCACCCTGTGGGCGCCGGTGTTCCCCAAATATGTGCTGCTGATTCCGGAAGACGCCGCGCGCGGCTTCGTCGCCATCATGCTGATTTGCGCCATCGCCAGCACACTGGCCATCCGCGCCGCGCTCAAGGTCGATCCGGCCACGGCGATCGGAGGCTGAGACGATGACCGCGCAGGCCGGCTACGGCATCCGCATCGAAGGACTGAAGAAGCGCTACGGCGAAGGCGACACCGCCGTCGATGCATTGAAGGACGTGAACATGACTGTGGCGCCGGGCGAGGTGGTCGGCCTCATCGGCCCCTCCGGCTCCGGCAAATCCACCCTGTTGAAATGCCTGGGCGCGGTCATCGAGCCCACGGCCGGGCGCATGACCCTGGGCGAGGAACTCATCTACGACCACGGCTGGAAAATGCGCGACCTGCGCGCGCTACGGCGTGACCGCATCGGCTTCATCTTCCAGGCGCCCTACCTCATTCCCTTCCTCGACGTCACCGACAACATCGCGCTCCTGCCCATGCTCGCCGGTCAGGGCAACAACGCGGCGAGGCAGCGCGCGCAGGAACTGCTCAAGGCACTCGACGTCGGCCATCGCGCCCGCGCCCAGCCGTCGGAACTGTCAGGCGGCGAGCAGCAGCGCGTCGCCATCGCCCGCGCGCTCGCCAATCAGCCGCCCGTCATTCTCGCCGACGAGCCCACCGCGCCGCTCGACAGTAAGCGCGCTCTTGCCGTGGTGCGCATCCTCAACCAGATGGCGCAGCAATTCCATACCGCCATCATCGTCGTCACCCACGACGAAAAAATCATCCCCACCTTCAAGCGCATCTACCACATCCGCGACGGCCGCACTTACGAGGAAGCGGGTGAGGGACAGGCAATCGACTGATCTGGTGAAATTGTCACCACTTCCGCATCATCGAAATGATCGATCAGAATGTGCTTGACCCGCATCTGCCACAGTCTGCCGAATTCGGTTCGTTCCGCAACGCTGGCCTCTCCCGAGAACAGTTTCGACATCAGCACTTGCAATTCAGGCGGGGCAGGGACGACTTCGGGGTAGTAGGCAGCTGCCACGCTTGCGCCGGTGTCGAGCCGGGTGAAGCGGATGGCGGCATTGCCGGATTCGAATTGCAGCAAGTTGCGGCGGCTGAATTTTCCACCCAGGCCTTTGAAGCCCCCCTCGCCGGCGGCGCCGGTGAGCAGGCCGGCCACGGCGGCGATGACGCCGGTGACGCCCTCCGCCTGCGCTGCGCCGAGTTCGACCTTGATGCCGCCGCGCTCGGGCACGCTGTCCGGGTACAGCTTGGCCAATGCCTTCACTGTCATGAGATACGCGCCCGCCACCGTGGGACAGGAGTGGCCGGCGAGCTTGACGGCGTCGAGGTACGTGTAGGTCATCACCCCGTCGCTGGCCGCGCCCAGAACTTCGGCGAGCGGGTCACGCAGGGTGAGGGTTTTGACTTCGTCGAAAAATGCCGGATGGTTCATGATGCGTGTTCGCCTTTGATGAACGTGGCTTGCGCCAAAAAATACATGGCCTGGAACAGAAACCACAAGAGTGCGGAGAGGCCGAGCAGCAGGCCGCACCCCCTGCCCGATCCCGCCACCATGGCACCGGAGAGAAACAGGATTGCGCGAAGGCCCGCATGACGGCCAAGGCTTTGACGCAAGACGACATGCCACTCCCCCTGCACGCCGGGCTTGATCCAGACCGGCAGAAGCTGCGTGGCCGCGCCGGTCACGAGCGGAAACAGAAAACCGGCAACGAATGCCGCGACCGGATCGAACGCCGGCCATCCGCGCGCGGGCGCAAATGCAGCCAGTACCCCCATCGACAGGCTGATGAACAGACCAGACAGCGCAGTGGCAAGCGATGGCGCCGCGCCGTGCCAGGCGAATATCTCCTTGCCATGCAGACGCAGCCATCCCGCACCCAGCCGAATCAGGGCAACCGCCCATAATGCCGCGCCCAACAGGCTCGCAAGCCCATGCCAGGCAGCACCCGCCGCGACCAGCAGCGTGCCGCCCAACACCCACGGCAGGTTAGCGCGCAGATAAGGCCCCGCTGCGGGATCGGGACGGCCTGCCGCCGTCGGCATCAGCACGGCCAGCGTTGCCACGGCGGTCATGCCAATGAAGCCAAGCGTGTTCAGATGCAGGTGCAGGCGGCGGAATTCGGGCCAGTATTGCGGCCAGATGGAAGCCGAGAAAATGAGCAGCAGGGCGAGCGCGAGACAGGCCAGCGCGGCCTCGTACCAGGCCAGGCACGGATGGGCACTCCCCACTGCCCGCATGCGACGACGGCGGCTCCACAACAGCAGTCCGGCCGCGACGGACAATGCCAGCAGCGCGCCCGCATTGCGGCCCCAGGCCCATGCGGGAAAGGCCAGGCTGGCCGTGGCCAGCATGCCGCCCGCGATCGCCAGCAATGGAAATACGATCCATGAACCGCCCGCCTCGCGCGTGCGGGTGAGCACCGGGATGAAATGGATCATCGCCGCGAAAATCAGCGGCATGGCGCCGGCCGCGAGCATCAGGTGAAGATAGGCCGGCCGCCCGGTCAGCGGCGCCGCGAGCAAGGCGCCGGCGAAGAGGGCCAATGCCAGAAGCACCAGCGCCGGCAACATAATCCTAGAAACCGCAGTTGGACGCACCTGATGGTGCGTTTAGACGGGTGACTGGCGCGAAGCGACGACGCGGGCTAATGCTCGCAAGGAGGAGCGACAAAGCCAAGCGCCCGGCTGGACGTGCCAGCGGGTGCGTAGCGCTCTCACCAAGCGGGTGATCATTAACGAAGGCAGAAAACTCAATGTGCACGGGCTTCTCAACGAGATAGCGAGCGGCTAACTGTGGTTTCTAGGATTATTGATTGCCCCTACTGCCGGATGAAGTCGATCACGATTTCGCCCGCATCGCGCTGCAGGTACTGGATCGTCACGTTATCGCCATAACGTGTGCGCAACTGCTCCAGCAGCGGCAGCGGATCGTGATCGTTGACGAAACGCATGCGCTCACCCGGATTCAACGCATCCAGCGCGCCGAAAATGGCGGCGTGACGGAAGCGCTTGGCAATGCCGCGCGCGTCGAAGGGATAGACCTGGTCCTGACGAAGATGAAGGTGTGGATGAGTAGCCATGACTGCGTCCTGTATATGTAAATGGAATACATATTATAAACACAGTAGAATTCCGATTGGAATTCTAATTTGTATTAAATTTACATCTTATTGGCATGCAGCTTACCCGCTTCACCGATTACTCCCTGAGGGTGCTGATTTATCTGGGCGCACACCCCGATACGCTTGCCACGGTTGCGGCCATCGCTAGCGAATACGGTATTTCCCGGCACCATCTCACGAGGGTAGTGCATCAGCTAGGCATCAAGGGCTATATCGAAACAACGCGCGGCAAGGGCGGCGGCTTCCGCCTGGCCCGTCAACCCAGGCAGATCAAAATCGGCGATGTCGTGCGCGACATGGAAAGCGGGTTTGAACTGGCCGAGTGCTTCCGGCCCGGCGACACGGCCTGCCGGCTGTTACCCGCCTGTGCACTGAAGCCGGTGCTGGCTGAAGCAGGGCGGGCTTTCTTGTCCAGCCTGGATCAGTACACGCTGGCCAATCTACTGCCCCTTCGATCTTGATCAAATCGCCGTCAAAGCTGGATATTGATCACGCTCAAATAGAAATTCAACGCCAGGATTTATGTTTTAAGTCATGACATGACATGACTGACGCGCTCACTTGGCAGGCGGGAAGCCTTGTCATTCAGCCTGCAATACTTCAATTCTTTTCTGAAAATCAACAACTTAGCTGTTCCCTTGAAACTGGTTCATTTTTTGCACTTGAAATCACGCCGATGCATGTCTTTACCTCATTCAATGCAGGCGGGGTGCATCGGCCTTTTCTTAACTTATGGGTCATCAACATTGATCAGGAGCTGGTATGAATACCTATCGTAGAAACATATTGAAAGGCGCAAGCGCGGCGAGTGTAGTGACCATTGCCGCCGCCGCGGGACTGCTGAGGCCTGTAACGGCTTTTGCGGCGGACTGGAACAAGGCCGGTTTTGAGGCCAAGGATCTGGGAAGCGCGCTTTCCTCCATCGGCGGAGGCAGTGCGGCGGCTTCCGGCGACATATCGATCAAGGCCCCAGACATTGCCGAGAACGGCGCGGTGGTGCCGGTGGAAATCACTTCCACCATTCCGGGCATTGAGTCCATTGCGGTGATCGGAGAAAAGAACGGCTTTCCGCTTATTGCCGATTTCAAGCTGATGAACGGCGCGACTGGCTACATCTCGACTCGCGTCAAGCTTGGCGCGACATCCAATGTCGTTGCAGTCGTCAAGGCTGGCGGCAAGACCTACAAGGCGCACAAGGAAGTCAAGGTAACCGTGGGCGGCTGCGGCGGATAAGCCGGTCATCGATCAAGCGTTTTCCGAATTGATACAGGAGTCATGAAATGGCAGAACCAATGAAACTTCGCACCTCCCTTTCCGGCGACACCGCGGAAGTGAAGTGCCTGATGAATCACCCCATGGAGTCGGGCTTGCGCAAGGATGCCAAGACCGGGCAGGTGGTGCCCGCGCACCACATAACCGTTGTCGCCGCCACGCTTAACGGCAAGCCGGTACTGGAAGCCCAGATGGGCGGCGGCATCTCCAAGAATCCTTACCTTGCCTTCAAGGTAAAGGGCGCGGCCAGGGGAGACAAGCTGGAGGTGAATTGGACCGACAATACTGGCGACAAGAGCACGGCATCGGCTACAGTTGAATAAAGCCCGAAGATGGGTGCCCTTGGAATAGCCAACTGGATTTATTTCGTTGCACAACATGCCCGCAAAACAAGCCTTCCCGCTAGAACCGGCCTTATTGCAAAGCATGGTCGATGCGCATCAGGAGCCTTTCTGCCTGGTGGACGAAAATTTCCATATTGTCGCGGCCAATCAGCGCTACGCCGATATCTACGCGGGATCGGACCGGCATGCCGTGGTTGGCCGCAAATGTCACGAGGTTTCCCACAAGTCGGACTCGCCCTGCGAGGCCCATGAGGAATGCCCCTTGCGCCAGGTATTCGCGAGCGGGCAAACGCATCAATTCGTTCATCGTCATGTTGACCAGTATGGCGAGGCGGATTACGTCACGGTGCGCGGCAACCCGATTCTCGATGCCGGCGGCAAGGTGGTGCTCATGGGGGAAAACATTTCCTCCATCAGCCATGGCCGGGACATCTGTTTCGATGCCGAGCGCATGGTCAGCGGCTGCTGTCCCTCCTTCATGCGCGTGCTCGACAACCTGGTTTCCGTGGCGGAAACGGATGCCCCCGTCCTGATCATGGGCGAAACCGGAACCGGCAAGGAAATGGCGGCACGATTCATTCACAAGAAATCACGCCGCGCCGAAAGAGAGTTCGTGGTGGTGGACTGCACCCAGTTTAACGAGGAGCGTTTCGCCAGCGAGCTTTTTGGCCATATACGCGGCGCCTACACTGGAGCGTTGGCCAACCGGCTGGGGCTATACGAGGTGGCTGATCGCGGCACGCTTTTTCTGGACGAGATCGGCGAGCTTGCGCCGCCCATCCAGGCCCGGTTGCTTCGCGTGCTTGAAACGGGCGTCTTCCGCCGCCTGGGAGAGAATCGCGAACGCAGCGCCGATGTCCGGCTGGTGTGCGCCACCAACCGGGATCTGCGGGACATGGTCAAGGAAGGGACTTTTCGCGCCGACCTCTATCACCGCGTCAACTGCATGCAGGTGGAACTGCCACCCCTGCGTCACAGGCTCAACGACCTGCCCGAATTGACCAAATTTTTTCTCGATAGAGTGGGGCACAAAACTGGCGTATCGGACGCAGCCCATGAAGCGCTGCTGGCCTACCCGTTTCCAGGCAATATCCGGGAATTGCGCAACATCCTGGAACGCGCCGTGGCGCTGGCGCGAGGGGAATGCATCGAGGTAGCGCACCTGCCCAGCCATGTGCTGGCGGCTTCGCCGCCCGGCAAAACGCACCCTGTTCACGACTCGGGAGATTTTGTCGACTGCACGGAACCCGCGATCAATGAGGCTGAACATTTGCGGGAGATGCTTGCGCGGCATCGCGGCAACCGGCGCCTGGCGGCCCAGGAACTCGGCGTTACCGAGCGCACACTCTATCGAAAACTGAAAGCGTTGGGCGTCACTTTCCAGTCATGACTTTGCTTTCCTTATTGTCATGACTTGTCATGGTTCATGCATTTGATTTTTTGCTGAAACAATCAGCAACGCTTTGATTTAAAAAATCAATCTCTTGTCCGTATTCGCTGGCACGGCTATTGCCTTTGACTGTTCTGTCAATTCGCATGGAAGGATGAATCATGACCAGGCAGGAAGCCCTGCTTCAGTTGCGCAAGGCAAAATCCGCGCACATCCGCTGGCGGGCTTTCGTGCAAGCCATGGTTGCCGGTTTGGAGGTCAGCGAGGATAAAGCCCCGGCTCACCCCAAGGATTGCGATTTCGGCAACTGGTTTTACAAGGAGGGCTTTCAGTCTTTTGGTCACTGGCCCGTCTACCTCGACGTGGAGTATGCCCATGAAATGCTGCACGACGTTTACCACTTGCTGCACCGCGCGCGCAAATCCGGCGAGCACATGGAAGTGGAGCGACTGGCCGTGCAACTGACGGCCATTTCCTATTCCCTGCTTGAACTCATGGCCCTGTTTGAAGAAGAAATCCGGCTGGCCGAGCAAGATGCTTTCTGATGCACGAATGAACCCATGAAGCCTTGCGCCCTTCTTTCAGCATTCTCTGTTCTTCTGGCCGCAGCGAGCGCGGCAACTGCTGGAGGCGAAGTCCGCATTACGCATGATCTGCCCTATGTGGAAGTGCGGCATGAAGGCAAGACCGTGCGCATCGAGCGCAACCCGGACACCGAGAATATGCTCGATCCGGATTTCTCGCTTACCTCGCGCCCCTGTCCGCCCTACTGCATCCAGCCCATGCATCTCGCGCCCGGTGTCGAGACCATAGGCGAACTGGAACTGATCGATTACCTGCGAGCCATCAGCGCCGGCAACCCGGAGATCCTGATTATCGACTCGCGGGATGGGGACTGGCCGCAGCGTTCGGGCATTATTCCCGGCTCGGTCAATATTCCCTGGGACCAGCTTTTCCCTGCCCGCAACGACCCGGAAAAGATCGCCAACATCCTGGAGGGCGCTTTTGGCGCCCGCAGGGACGAACCGCTGTGGAGCTTTGCCCAGGCGAAGACGCTGGTGTTCTACTGCAACGGGCCGTGGTGCGGACAGTCGCCCACCAACATCAAGACCCTGCTGGTGCTGGGCTACCCGGCAAACAAGATCAAGTGGTATCGCGGCGGCATGCAGGACTGGAAGATGCTCGGATTAACCACCGTGCCACCCACCCCCCCACCCATAAATAAGGAATCTGAATGAACAAATCCATCCGGGCCGGATTGGCCGCCTGTCTCTGCTTTCCCCTGATGGCGTTCGCCGAGACCCCAGCGCCCGCCCAAGCCGCGCCGCCCGTCAACCCCTATCTGGTAAGCGTGCCCGGCATCACCCTGCCCAATGTTCCCGCCTACCTCGGGCTCATCGGCTCAATGGCTACCTTCAAGCCGTCCGTGGCGGCCAAGCCCTATTCCATGGCGGCGTTCTTGCCCCGCGAGCAGAAGCAAGCCCTGATGCAGGCCATGATGGGGCTGATGCCCAGCATGGGCATTCGCGATGCCATGAGTTTCATGGCCACCAAATACAAGGCCAAGGACGGTCTCGCCTTCGACGACGTGGTGCAATCCATGGAACTGCGCGCCAACAGTCTGAACTTCAAGAAAGTGGGCCACTCCCCCATGTGGAAGGACATCCAGGTGGTGCTGGGCGACAAGGACGCGCCGCGCATGGAGGTATTCCACTACTGCGACATTGCCGCCGGACGCGAGGTGCTCAAGGCCGCGCCCGAGGCCATTGCCTATCTGCCCTGCCGCATCGCCATCATGGAAGACGCCAACAAACAGCTCTGGGTCATCACCCTGGACTGGGACCTGGCCTGGCTGGATACCCTGAACGGCAAGATGGGCATCAACCCGGAGCTGGGCAAGTACGCCAAGGATATCCGCGAAAAGATGGACGACATCATGAAGGCCGCCGCGAATGGCGATTTGTGACTCGAACAACGCTTACTCGAAGGAGCGCATATGCGAGACCAGCTCCTCCCCGACGATCATCCGCCGGAGTTACCCGGCGCTGGCAATGGCGTCGGTCTTTTTATTCCAGGTCTAGGCCCATGTACAAGACCATGACGCCGGTGGCTAGTCTCACTTACGCGGCCACCGCCAACGATTCGTGACCCAACAACCCAACCCGAAGGAGAGCACATGAAGAACACCACCCGCCTATTTTTGGCCGCCCTGATCCTGGGCCATTCAGCCCATGCCGCGGACACCCCCGAGGCCACCGCCGGCAAGATGCTCGATCCCACCCGCAACGCCTCTGCCTTCAAGGATCCGCAGGCCTTCACGGAATGGACCGCCAACATGATGAACCCGGCGACTTCCATGGCCCTGGCCCAGAAGGGCATCGATCCCAACACCTACGTCAGGATGATGGCCGCGGGCATGAACCCGGCCACAATGCAGAACTACATGCAGTTCACCGATCCCAACGTGGCCATGAAGTGGATGGCCGCCGGCATGAACCCCAACTTCTACACCAGCCTCATGGCCCAGGGGCTCAATCCCAACGCTTATCTGTCGTGGATGGCAGCACCGATGAGCCCGCAGGCCATGGGCATGATGGCCGCACCCCTCAATCCTGGTCTGTACGCCAACTGGATGGCAGCACCGATGAGCCCGCAGGCGGTCAACACCATGATGGCGCCCATGAATCCCGGCCTGTACACGAACTGGATGGGCGCGGGCATGAACCCGGCCACCTATGGTACCTGGGGCCAGATGCTGGGCGCGCCGGCCCAGGCGACTGGTGCCGCCGCCCCGGCAGCTGGCTCCGCTCCCAACCCCCTGGACCCGTCCGCGTTGATAAAGATGCTGCCCCTGCCCGGTGCCCAGGCGCCCGCTCAATAACCCACCAGAAGAAGAGGAGTCATTCATGAAACATCCATTACCCATCCTGGCAGCCGTCGGCCTCATCGCGGCAAGCGCTGTCCAAGCCGAAAACAACACCGCTGGGCTGGCCAACACCTGCAACAACTGCCACGGCACCGGTGGCGTCAGCGTGGGCGAGTCCATGCCCTCGATTGCCGGCCTGCCTCAAGACTATCTGAAGAACATCATGATGGAATGGAAGACAGGCAAGCGGCCTTCGGCCAGCATGACCCGCCTGATCAGCGGCTTAACCGACGAGGAAATCGCCGCCCTGGCCGCCCATTATTCCAGGCTGCCCTGGGTGCCCGCCGTGCAGAAGACCGACCCCAAGCTGGTAAAACTCGGCAAGGAAGTCACCGAGAAGTGTTCGGGCTGCCATGGCGACACCGGCAAGGCGCCGGATGCCGAGACACCCAACCTGCATGGCCAGTGGTCGCAATACCTGCAACTGGAAGCGCTCAAGTACCGGGACGACGCATTCAAGATGCCCAGCAGGCAGATGGTCAAAGCCGCCAAGAAGCTCAGCGAGGAAGAAGTCAAGGCCGTCGCCGAGTTTTACGCCAGCCAGAACAAATAAGGAGCCCCGCATGAGCCAGATCAATCGTCGTGAATTTCTCAAATTATCCGCCGCGGCCGGTTCCGCTTCCATCCTGGGCTTTCCCTCGCTGGCGCGCGCCGGCGCGGCAAAAGCCAAGGTTGTCGTCATTGGCGGCGGCTTTGCCGGCGCCACCACCGCCAAGTATGTCAAGCTGGGTGACGCGAATATCGATGTCACCCTCATCGAGCCCAACCAGATCTATACCTCCTGCCCCTTGTCCAATGAAGCCATGGTTGGCCATCGCGACATCAAGACCCTGCAGATTGGCTACGATGGCCTGAAGAAGCGCGGCATCAACGTGCTGCACGATTTTGTCATTGGTGTGGATCGCGCGAAGAAGACCGTGACCACCAAGGGAGGCAAGACGCTTCCCTACGATGCCCTGGTCGTGTCCCCCGGCATTGACTTCCACTACACCGGCATCGACGGTTACAACGAATCAATGATCAATGACATCCCCCATGCCTGGAAGGCCGGGGAACAAACGCTGCTGCTGAAAAAGCAGCTCGAAGCCATGCCCGATGGCGGCAAGTTCGTCATCGTCGTGCCCAAGGGCCCCTTCCGCTGCCCGCCCGGCCCCTACGAGCGCGCCTCGCTGGTGGCCAACTACTTCAAGCACCACGGCAAGACCAAGAGCAAGGTCATCCTCCTCGATGCCAACGACTCCCACTCCAAGAAAGGCCTGTTCAACCAGGCCTGGACCAAGATGTACGGCTGGGAGAAAGAGGGCCTGGGTACCAATGGCATGATCGAATGGGTCAAAGGCGCGGAGGGCGGTGGCGTCACCAAGCTTGACGCCAAGACCAAGACCGTGTCTTCCGACTTTGTGGACGTCAAGGCCGACGTGCTCAACATCATCCCGCCGCACAAGGCGGGCAAGATCGCCGTGGACACGGGCCTGACCGGCGCCGAGGGCAACAACTTCGAAAAGGGCTGGTGCAAGGTGGAACCCATGACCATGGCCTCGGCAGTGGATCCGAACGTCTATGTCGTCGGGGATTCCTGCGTCGCCGGCGAAATGCCGCTGTATGGCAATCCCAACGCCGCCTTCGACATGCCCAAGTCGGCGCATATCGCCATGACCCAGGCCAAGGTGGCCGCCGCCGCCATTGTCGCCAAGGTCAATGGCCAGCCGGTCCCGCAGCCCTATTACGCCAATACCTGTTACAGCGTGGTGGGGGACAACTACGGCATCTCGGTGGCGCACCTGTACCGGGTGGAAAACGGCACCTTCAAGTACATCAAGGAAGGCAGCGGCGTTTCCATGATGAGCATGCCGGACAAGTCACCCGTGCCGGATGCCTATCGCAAGCTGGAAGCCGAATATGCGGTGGGCTGGCTTCGTAACGTCATGGCCGATGCGTTCATGTGAGAGGGAACCACACGATGAGTATCAATCGACGCGAATTTCTTAAGAGCAGCATCGCCGCCAGCACGGCTTCCACCATGGGCATGTCCCTGTCGCAACTGGCGGAGGCGGCAGCGAGCGAACTGGAAAAAGGCTGGAAATGGGACAAGGGTGTCTGCCGGTTCTGCGGCGTTGGCTGCGGCATCATGATCGCCACCAAGGAGGGCCGCGTGGTGGCCACCAAGGGCGACCCCGATGCGCCGGTGAATCGCGGCCTCAACTGCGTCAAGGGCTATTTCAACGGCAAGATCCTGTATGGCCAGGATCGCCTGACCCAGCCCCTGATGCGCATGAAGGATGGCCGATACGACAAGGCCGGGGCCTTCGCGCCGGTGAGTTGGGACACCGCTTTTGACGAGATGGAGCGCCAGTTCCGCAAGACCTACACCGAAAAGGGGCCGGACGGTATTGCCATGATCGGCTCCGGCCAGCAGACGGTCATGGAAGGCTATGTCTCCAGCAAGCTGATGAAGGCCGGGTTCCGCTCCAACAACCTGGACAATAACGCCCGCAACTGCATGGCTTCGGCCGTGGCGGCCTTCATGCAGACTTTCGGCATCGATGAGCCGGCGGGCAACTACGACGACGTCGAGCACACCGACACCATGGTGCTGTGGGGCGCGAACATGGGCGAATGCCACCCCATCATGTGGTCGCGCATCACCGACCGGCGTCTGTCCCACAAGGCCTGCCGCATCGTCAACCTCACCACCTACCACAACGCCTCGTCCGAGCTGGCCGACCTGGAAATCCTCTTCGCCCCCAACGGCGATCTGGCGATCCAGAACTACCTCGCCCGCGAGATCATCGCCCGCAATGCGGTGAACTGGGACTTCGTCAACAAGCACACCATTTTCGCCGCCGGTCCCACGGACATCGGCTACGGGTTCCGCAGGGCCGATGCCGAGAAATATGCCGTCGCCGCCGAGCACGACACCCTGCGTAACGAAAAAAACCATGTGCTGGACCGCAACGAGGCCATCGCCCAGGGCCGCAAGGAAGGCGAGTCAGTCGAGCAGAAGAACGCCGCCACCCCCGACAAGCACTGGAAGATCAGCTTCGAGGACTTCAAGGCCGCGCTGGAGCCTTACACCCTGGACTTCGTGGCCGAGGTGGCGAAGGGCGACGCGGATGAATCGCTGGACGCCTTCAAGGCCAAGCTCAAGCAACTGGCCGACCTGTTCATCGACCCGAAACGCAAGGTCATTTCCTTCTGGACCATGGGTTTCAACCAGCACCAGCGCGGCACCTGGGTCAACGAGCAGTGCTACATGAACCACCTGCTGCTGGGCAAGCACGCCCAGCCCGGCAACGGCGCTTTTTCCCTCACCGGCCAGCCTTCCGCCTGTGGCACCGCGCGCGAGGTCGGCGTGTTCTCGCATCGCCTGCCCGCCGACATGGTGGTGGCCAACCCGAAACACCGCGAGCACACCGAGCACCTGTGGAAAGTGCCGCCGCACACCCTCAACCCCAAGCCGGGCGCGCACATCACCGACATCATGCGCGGCCTGGAAGACGGCCGTATCAAGTGGTGCTGGATTCTGGTCAACAACCCGTTCCAGCATCACCCCAACGCCAACCGCGCCATCGCGGCAGCGCGCAAGGGCGATAACTTCATCGTCGTCTCCGATGCCTACCCCAGCGTCTCCGCCAAGGTGGCCGACCTGATCCTTCCCGCCGCCATGATCTTCGAGAAATGGGGCGCCTACGGCAACGCCGAGCGCCGCACCCAGCACTGGCGCCAGCAGGTGCTGCCACCCGGCCAGGCGCGCGCGGACATCTGGCAGATGCTGGCTTTCGCCCAGCGCATCCGCTTGAAGGACGTCTGGGGCGAACAGAAGCTGCCCGGGCTCAAGGTCGAAGGCTTCCCCGACGGCAAGCTGCCCAGCGTGCTGGCCGAGGCCGACAAACACGGCTACGGCCCGGAAACGACGCTGTATGAGGCGCTGTTCGCCAACCACGACAACAAGCGCCACAAGTGGCCAGACCCGGTGGCTAAAGGGCACGGCAACCATGTGGCCGATCTACTGAAAGATGGCTGGTTTCCGGAGAAGGCGATCTTCGAGGAATACCGCACCTTCGGCCAGGGCCACGGTCATGACCTGGCCCCTTTCGATGTTTATCACGACGACGTGCGCGGCCTGCGCTGGCCAGTGGTGGAGAAAGACGGCAAGTGGGTGGAAACCCTGTGGCGCTTCAACGAGCAGTACGACCCCTATGTCAAAAAGGGCTCCGGCTTCGACTTCTACGGCGACTTCGCCAAGGCCATCCCCAGCGGCAACCTCGACGGCGTTACCGATGCCAAGCTGACTGGCCTGCCGGGCAAGGCCAAGATCTTCTTCCGCCCCTATGCCGCCCCGGTGGAAAAACCGGATGCGGAATATGACCTGTGGCTGTGCACCGGCCGCGTGCTGGAGCACTGGCACACCGGCACCATGACTCGACGCGTGCCCGAGCTGCACCGGGCCGTGCCCGCCGCCGTGCTGTGGATGCACCCGGCGGACGCGGAAAAACGCGGCTTCAAGCGCAACGACCTAGTCTGGGTGGAGTCACGTCGCGGCAAGGTGCGCGTGCGCATCGAAACCGGCGGACGCAACAGTATGCCGCGTGGCTACACATTCGTGCCCTTCTTCGACGAAGGCGTGTTGATCAACCGGTTGACCCTGGAAAGCAATTGCCCCATCTCCAAGGAAAACGACTTCAAGAAATGCGCCGTCAAGGTTTACCGCGCCTGAAGCCCACCCGAGAGGAAAAGACCATGAAACCAAGAATTGCCCTGTTCGTGGCCGCCGCCTTGCTGACCGGCGGGCTGTATGCCGCCGAGACGGAATGGGTGCGCGATGACGCCATCGGCTTGTCCAAAACCAGCGTGTTCGATGACCCGGCCCCGCCGGAGTTTGCCTATTCCGACCTCAAGCCCAAGAAGTCCGGGGTGCTGCCGCGTTTCTGGGAAGATGCGCCGCCGCAGATCCCGCATCAGATCGACAAACTCCTGCCCATCCGGGCCAAGCTCAACAAGTGCCTGGAATGCCACGACGTACCCGACGAAATCGGCAAAAAGGTGAAGGGCGAGCCCACCCCCATGCCGGTGAGCCATTACGTGAAGGACGGCAACGAAATGAAGATGGCCAACGGCCGTCATTTCTGCAGCCTGTGCCATGTACCCCAGGCGGGCGTCGAAGCTTTGGTGGGCAACACCTACAGGGGAAACTGACCGTGAGCCCCCGTTCAGGAAAACAAGGGGGTTAGATGCGGCCCTGCGCCCGGAAGTGCCGCGTACCGCATGCTACTACCAAGGTCACGCGAATCAGGATATTGCGTGTGTGACGTAATCAGGCTCGGACGGCAGCGCGATTTTCTGATCCACGCTGAACTGGTAATCGTGGAACACCTGCTCTGCGCTGAGTAGCTGATAGGAACCATCAGGCAAACAACGGCTGGTGTCCTTGAGCCGGTAGGTGTAATGGCCGCAGGTCCAGATGTCGAAGTTGCGCATGTGGGTGCAAAGACAGGTCTTGTCCTTGACTGAAAGCTTCTTCTCGTCTGGATGCAGGGCAACCTCGCGGTTGTAGGCATCGATGTAGGCGCAGTTGCCATTGGCATCCAGCAGATAGCCGTAAGCCTCGCAGTTTGGGCGAATGCCCGCGCCGATGCCGGGGCTGCCCTTGAGCATGCGCATGGGGTAGCCGGTGGGCGACAGCGTGTTGACTTCGATGTCTTCCTCGCTGGCCTTGAAGTATTCCTGCTTGACCTTGTCGGGCAGGCCGCATTCGTTGGTGACGGTGAAGCGCGTCGCCACCTGCACAGCGGCCGCACCGTGTTCCAGGAAAGTGGCGGCGTCAGTGCCGGTAAAAATCCCGCCAGCTGCGATGACCGGGATATCGAGGTTTTCGGTCTTCAGAAACTGCAAAACCTCGATGACAATTGTGTGCAGGTCATACTTGGCCCAGTCCAGGCCGAAACCGAGGTGTCCACCAGCGAGCGGCCCTTCGACCACGATGAAGTCCGGCAGACGCTGCAGGCGTGCATTCTTGCGCAGGAACAGCTGAAGGGCACGCGGCGAGGAAACGATGATGCCCAGCCTGGCATCGCGGAAACGCGGGTGGTCTTCGATCAGCGCGAATGAGCCAAGGTGCAGACCAGCCGAAAGGGTAATGCCGTCAATGCCCGCGTCCAGCGCGGCGGTCAGCCGCGTGCGCAGCGTGTCGCGCGGCATGTTCATGGTCAGTTTTTCCATGCAGTTGACGAAGATCAGGCCATCACCGCGTTTGGCTTCCATGGTTTTGCCCACATGGTTGCGCGTGGCCTCCGCCAGCGTATCCAGGCAAAACTTGACGGACGACTTGTCGCTGCTGGCGACATTGTGCTTGTACTGCTTGAGTTTCTGGCTGACAAATTTGGTATCGAAACGGGTATCGGAGACGGTATGCACCATGGCGTCGGAGATATGGCCGATGCCACCCAGGCGCGCGGCTTCCAGCGCCAGTTCGGCGGTCGAAATATCCACCCCCATGCCGCCGATCATGATCGGCACCAGTTCCTGCTTGCTGCCCGGAAAGCGCAAGCGGAAATCATCCACGCGTTTCATTTTGATCCTTTGATTTCATTGAACGGCGCTGGTGCGCCTGTTCAAGTTGGAATTGTATCCGCACCTTGCCAAAAACACCTGAAAGTTTCATGGCCGGAATCAGGTGAAGCGGCCGCCATGGCGCGCGTAACGCCGCGCGGCAGAAAGCAGGTTGGCCCACAGCAGCAGGGCGGAGGAAGCCAAAGCCGCCCCGGCCGGGACGGCGAACCATCGCGGATGGATAACGGCGGCGGCGAACAGTCCGCAGGCAGCCAGATGGAGGTAAAACTGCATGCGCATGCCCCGCTCCAAAATCATCTGCTTCATGTTCGGGATGGTGCCCGCGCGCGCCTGCAACTGCGCCTGAAGATGGAACCAGGCCAGGAAAGGCACGATCTTGTAGAGCATGCCATTGACCACGCTCATCGCGAATCCGCCGATGAACAGCGCCCCCAGCAGCAGGGGATAGCTCGCACTTGCCGCCCATTCGGGCCAGATCTGGCCTGTTAACCAGACAAACACGCAGGCAATCAGGCTAGCCATGCCCATGCGCCAGAAATGGATTGTGACATCAGGCAATTTTCTGCGCCGCTGCGACTGAAGCTTTATCGTGGCCAGGGCGAAGACCAGGATCCCTGCTGCCAGGCCGATATCTGCCACAAGAACAATAGCTGCGGCCGTTTCTTGCGGCAACGTTGGCGCGCCAGCATGTGCAATCAAAAACACGAACAACACGCCGGCCAGCCAGCGGGCAAGCTGCGGCGGGTAAGGTGGTGTGATCTGGAACATGGGCACGACCTGATAGGCCACACCGATCACCAGCAGCAGCACCCAACCGATCAGGCCGAAGCCAATATGCGCTGCACTGGCAATTTCCGGTTCTGACGGCGACCAAAGACCCGCACGCATCAGCGCAAGCGCAAGCCCCAGCCCCACTGTCGTGGCAAGGCTGATAACCGCGAGCCGGATGCCGGTAACCGTGGCATTGCTGAGCGCCCGTGCCAGACTGATGCCTGCCGCAACAAGAAATACCGCAAAGCCGGTTGCAAGCAGGACAGCACCTATTGCGAAGTATCCAGCGCCGGCACCCAGAAAACCCCCCATCAAGGCGGCGGTTCCGATGGTCAGCGGCAGATGGATGAGCCAGGCAACCATTCCTGCCGACGGAATAGCCGAGCCTGCGACCACCGGCAGCATTTGCATCAGGGCACCGATCATCACCAATGCAAGAAAGCCAAGCATCAGCGCGTGGGTGAGCGCCAGCGCCTGTGGCGTCCAGCGCGAACTCAAGGCCTCGGGCGCAATCATCACCAGCAAGGCCGCCGCCAGCAGAAACAGCGGCGCGGTCAGGAAAAACATCAGCGGCACTGAAATCGGCGGTGCCTGATCGAAGGAAAGGCCGGCTTGTGGGTTCATGCTTGGCTAGAGTAGTGCTTCATTCTGTTCGGAACTTAACCTGGCGTTTGCGGGTTTTATGTAGGTCGCTCTTCAGGGCGACGAGCCGGGCTGAAGCCCGGCCTACGCTTGCCGGATCAGGATCACATAGCTGCCATCCGGCTGCGGTGAAGTCTTGTGAACATAGCTGCGACTCTCCAGGATGGGATAAAGCGGAAACGGCTCACGGTGCAGCAGCAGCCGGATATGCTGCCCCGGCTTCATCAGGGCCAGCGCCTGCGTGACCTTTTCCATGGGCTCCGGCGGCTCCAGCCAGCGCGCGTCGATAAGGATTTCGTTAATCGATTTGGGCATTACGTTTACCCTCTCTCCCCTTGCGGGGTGAGGCGGGGAATTCGCGGATCATGATCCGCGCCCGCCGAACGGTCCCGGCATGCAAGCCGGGACGCGCCCTGCAAGGGAGGGTTGGGGTGAGGGGTGTGCCCTGATTTCACCATCATCGCGCCACGGCATCCATCCGGTGGATGAGCTCGTCGCCCTCCCCGGCCAGCGCCCGGTCAGACATGGGATAGAGCATGTTCTCTTCCTTGATATTGTGCTGCTGCATGATCATGTTGAGCGTTTCGGACAAGCCAAGATAGTCCGTGTCGTTGCCCGCCGCAACCGCCGCTTTCATGTCATTCATGAGTGCGCGCATCTGCTCATGCTCCATGCGCATGACCTGGGTCGGGCCCATTGCGCTGCCGGTTTTCGCTTCGAAGGCCGGAAAGAGCACGTCTTCCTCCATGGTGAAGTGCCGCTCCATGGCTTTGTGAAATTGGCTGAACAGCTTGCTGGCGCTATCCCAATTTTTTTTCGCTGCGTTTTCTTCTGCTGCGGCAAACAAATCGTCGCAGGCCCGGTGATCCGAACCCAGAAAATCCAGAATCGTATTCATGTTTTCCTCCGTAACTATTTGTATATGGGCGTCAATCAGTTTATCAAGATATCCTAACCTCAAATTCATCTTGACATGGGCACAACATGTTGTATGGTTGTTATCTGCTGTACACAAAATATAGAAAATCGATAGCCAAAGGAGACGAGCATGGAAGCAGTGTTATCAGCGCTGCCGCGCGAAGTTATCAAGCGTGGCGGACAACGGGCGTCATTCGACGCGTCAAAAATCCGTTCGGCCCTCCTGCGGGCCGGACAAGCCACGAGCGAATTCGGCGAGGCTGAAGCCGATCTGCTGACCGCCCAGGCGGTCAAGGTGCTGATACACAAATTCCACGGTTCTCCCCCCGGCATTGAAGCCATACAGGACGTGGTGGAGCAGAGCCTGATCGCCGCCAATCACCTCAACACCGCGCGCGCCTATATCGTCTATCGCGAAACTCACAAGAAGTTGCGGCAAGACCGCAAGACCGTGGTCGATGTGGAAGCATCGATCAACGAATATCTGTCGCGCCAGGACTGGCGGGTCAATGCCAACGCCAACCAGGGTTATTCGCTGGGCGGCCTCATCCTCAACGTCTCCGGCAAGGTGGTCGCCAACTACTGGCTCAATCACGTCTATTCACCCGAACTGGGCGAGGCGCATCGCGACGGTTCCATTCACATCCACGACCTCGACATGCTGGCAGGATACTGCGCCGGCTGGTCGCTGCGCACGCTATTGCACGAAGGCCTGAACGGCGTGCCGGGCAAGGTGGAAGCCGGGCCGCCCAAGCACATGTCCAGCGCCGTGGGCCAGATCGTCAACTTCCTCGGCACCCTGCAGAACGAATGGGCCGGCGCGCAGGCCTTCTCCTCCTTCGACACCTACATGGCGCCGTTCATCCGCAAGGACAAGCTGCCCTATTCCTGCGTCAAGCAGTACATCCAGGAGCTGATCTACAACCTCAACGTGCCCTCGCGCTGGGGCACCCAGACGCCGTTCACCAACCTGACTTTCGACTGGGTGTGCCCGGAGGACCTGCGTGAGCAGACCCCGGTGGTCGGCGGCGTGGAGATGCCGTTCACCTACGGCGATCTGCAGGAAGAGATGGACATGATTAACCGTGCGTATATAGAAGTCATGACCACGGGCGACGCCAAGGGCCGCGTATTCACCTTCCCCATCCCGACCTACAACATGACGCCGGATTTCCCGTGGGAGTCGGAAAACGCCACGCTGCTGTTCGAGATGACCGCCAAGTACGGCCTGCCGTACTTCCAGAACTTCATCAATTCCGAGATGAAGCCGAACCATATCCGTTCCATGTGCTGCCGTTTGCAGCTTGATCTGCGCGAACTCCTGAAGCGCGGCAACGGCCTCTTCGGCTCGGCCGAACAGACCGGTTCGGTCGGCGTGGTGACGGTCAATTGCGCGCGCCTGGGGCACGAATACAAGGGCGACGAGGCCGCGCTGCTGCGCCGCCTCGATGCGCTGCTCGACATGGCGCGCAACGGACTGGAAATCAAGCGCAAGGAAATCCAGCGCTTGATGGACAACGGCCTCTTCCCCTACACCAAGCGCTATCTCGGCACCCTGCGCAACCATTTCTCGACGATAGGCGTCAACGGCGTCAACGAAATGATCCGCAACTTCACGGATGACGAACACGACATCACCACAGAATGGGGTCATGATTTCGCCGTGCGCCTGCTCGACCACATCCGCGGTCGCATCGCCGCCTTCCAGGAAGAGACCGGCCACATGTACAACCTGGAAGCCACGCCGGCCGAGGGCACCACCTACCGCTTCGCCAAGGAAGACCGCAAGCGCTATCCGAATATTTTGCAGGCGGGCACGGCGGATGCGCCGTATTACACCAACTCGACGCAGCTTCCGGTAGGCTTTACCGACGATGCGTTCGAAGCGCTGGAACGTCAGGATGACTTGCAGCGCAAGTACACCGGCGGCACCGTGCTACACCTGTACATGTCTGAGCACATCTCCTCGGCGGAGGCCTGCAAGAAGCTGGTGCGCCGTTCGCTGGAGCGCTTCCGCCTGCCCTACATCACCATCACACCCAGTTTTTCCATCTGCCCAAAGCACGGCTACCTCGCGGGCGAGCATGAGTTTTGTCCCAAATGCGACGAGGAAGCCCTTGCCCGCAAACATGCAGTAGCTGCTTAACCAGAGGAGACCAAAATGAATGACATGACCATTCCCGCTCAAGCCCTGTCCGCCGCCATCCTGAAGGACGAAGAACGCACCCGCTGCGAAGTGTGGACCCGCGTGATGGGTTATCACCGTCCCGTGTCCAGCTTCAACAAGGGCAAGCAAAGCGAGCATCGCGAGCGGCAGTTTTTTGTCGAGGGCCGCTGCCGCCTGGGATGATTGATTGACCCGAAACGAAAGAACACCGCCCCCCGCATGCCGGGAATTGGGAGGGACTCAGTACAGCGCGGCGTTTGCTCCTCCCCCGCTTGCCGGGGGAGGTTGGGAGGGGGTAAATCCCATCCCGCAATCCGCCACCGCCGTACCCCTCCCCAACCCTCCCCTGCGAGAGGGGAGGGAGCAAAGCGGTCTGGATTGTCATCTTTCGCTTCAATGACATTGCAACTGCGATGACGATGCTTCACATCGGCGGCTTCACGCCGCTCTCTTCCACCGACTGGCCCGGCATGCTATCCGCCGTGGTGTTCTGCCAGGGCTGCTCGTGGCGCTGCCGCTATTGCCACAACCCGGAGCTGATCCCCGCGCAAGGCGCGCATGAAACGCGTTGGGAAATCATTCTCGAATTTCTCCAGCGCCGCCGTGGCCTGCTCGATGCCGTCGTGTTTTCCGGCGGCGAACCCACCTTGCAGGCAAGCCTGCCCGACGCCATGCGCGAGGTGCGTGAACTCGGATTCAAGACCGGCCTGCACACTGCTGGCATTTATCCGCAGCGGCTGAAGGAAGTCCTGCCGCTGGTGGACTGGGTCGGGCTCGATGTGAAAGCACCTTTCGCGGACTACGCCCGCATCACCGGCGTGCCGGGCAGCGGCGATCGGGCGCAGGCCAGCCTTGATCTGGTTTTGCAATCCGGCGTCGAACATGAAATCCGCACCACCGTGCATCCTGCCCTGTTGCCGGATGAGGCAGTGAAAGCCCTCACCCGCGATCTTGCCTCTCGCGGCGCCAGACAACATGTCCTGCAGCCATTTCGCAGCCAGGGATGCACAGACGCGGCGCTAATCCATGCCTGCCACAGGGACTCTTCCAACCGGATATTCCTTAAAATTGCGGACTAGCGCATTCAAGGAATTGGGAAATGATCGAGAACCAGGAACGTTTCAATCGCACCATCGCGCTGTTCGATGCCGCCAATGCCGAAGCCCCCAATCTGGAGGAAGGCCAGCCGAAGGAACTGCTTTACGCAAAGCGCATGACCGACATGCTCAACCGCTTTGCACCGGACGCTTCGGAAGCATCGCAACTCGCCGTGCGCGCCCAGCACATCAAGCGCTGGACCGTGCCGCGCAACTCCTACCCGATGACCAAGGAAGGCTACCATGCGTGGCGCACCGGCCTGTACAAGTTTCACGCCGACACCGCGGGTGAACTGATGCGCCAGGCAGGTTACGACGACGCCATGATCGAACGCGTCAAGAAAGCCGTGGGCAAGCGCGGCATCAAGGTCAATCCCGAATCACAACTGCTGGAAGACATCGCCAACCTCGTCTTCATCGAACACTATATGCTGGCCTTCGCCGGCACCAAACCCGACTACGACGAAGCCAAGTGGATCGACATCATCCGCAAGACCTGGGGCAAGATGTCGGAGAGCGCCCGCGCCTTCACCCTCGCCGGCAAGATCAAGTTGCCCGAACCGCTGGTGCCGCTGATCACCAAGGCAATCAGTCAGTAAACACCCAAGGTGAGAATTCAATTCGAGACTGGAACCTTTGATTTCCGATGCGACGTTAGGTTGCTGGGGGTGCAATGAAATCACTACCTCCCGAACGCGGAACAAACATTGTTGAGCCGAAATTTAGCCTTCGAATGATGCGTGAAACCGTAAGCCAGCTTCATGCTCATGGAGAACTCTGGTTTCCGCTCCTAAATGTTGTTGCTACGTTCATTGATGGTCTCGCGCGAGGAAAGTCCGGAGAATCGAAAAAGGCATATATCGAGTACCTTGAAAAGCATTTTCCAGAATTGTGCAAGGATCTTGGGGCGGAGGTTTTCTATAAAAGCTTTCGCTGCGCGGCGGTCCACGAGTTTGGCGTCCGCCCCCCATACGCTTTGTGGAGAGACGCCGACATGAATGGAAAATATATTGAAACAGTCAAGTACGGAAATGAAGAGTGGACCACTCTTAATATTGATCGCCTTGTTCGGGATTTTCTGAATCACGTCGCCCTGCTTGAGAAGCAGGCATGAAGAAAACCCAATAGCAGCAGCCTAACTTGAAATCAAAGGGGTTGTTGCGTTGTTTTATTTCAGAACAATAAGGAACACAACACACGGTTTCCTAATAACCGGCCGAAAAGGCCGAACCCCCTGCATTTACAGTATCTATGTTGTCCGTATCATCAGTTTTGAACGACAACCAGCATCAAACCCTGTTAGCGTTTCAATGCTGTAGCTGGCGGCAAGTTAAATCACCCCGCCTGCGCCATGAGCCCGGCCTGGTTCATGTGTATGTTTCTCTGCAGCAGCCGGGTGGCGTCATGTGCTGAAAGCGGCGTGCTGAACAGGTATCCCTGCATTTCGGAACAATGCAGGCCGCGCAGAATGTCCAGTTGATCCGGCGTTTCCACGCCTTCCGCCACCACGTTCAGATTCAGGCCGCGCCCCATGCCTACAATGGCGTTGACGATGGAGGCATTGCCATTGTGACGCAGGTCCTTGACGAAGGACTGGTCGATCTTGAGCGTGTGGATGGGAAATTTGGACAGGTACTTGAACGAGCTGTAACCAGTGCCGAAGTCATCGATCGCCAGCATGACGCCTGAAGCAGCAAGGCGGCCGAGCTTGATGGCATTGCTTTCCAGATCGCGCATCAGCAGGCTCTCGGTGATTTCCAGTTCCACGCAGTTGCAGTCCAGGGCATGAATCTGCACGGAGCGCATGACGCTTTCGACAAAGTCCGGATTTTCGAGCTGGCGCGCGGAGATGTTGACCGACATGCGCACATCCGGCAGTCTGGCCTTGCGCCAGTCAGCGAGTTGAGCGCTGGCTTCACGCAACACCCATTCGCCGATCGGCACGATAACGCCGGTTTCTTCGGCAATGGGAATGAATTCGGCGGGCGAGAGCAGGCCTTTCTCGGGATGCCACCAGCGCAACAGCGCCTCGAAGCCTTTTACCGCGCCGGTGGCGATATCAACCAGCGGCTGATAGAACAGCATGAATTCGTTGCGTGCCAGCGCGCGGCGCAAATCCGCTTCCATCTGGATGCGCTCGGAATAGGGCGCCTGCATGCCGGGCTGCCAGAACTGCAGGCGGCTTCTGCCCTGGGACTTGGCCTGGTACATGGCGATTTCGCTGTGGCGGATCAGCGTATCGACCATGTCGCCGTCTTCCGGCGCGACCGACGCGCCGATGCTGACCGACACATAAACATCATGTCCCTTGATCTGCATCGGTTTGCTTAGTGACTGAATAATCTTGCGCCCGATCTGCTCGACATCCTTGCGCGAGAACAGGCCCGGCAGCAGCACGGCAAACTCGTCGCCCCCCAATCTCGCCAGCGTGTCGCCTTCGCGCAGGCACTGTCTTAATCTGGTAGCGACATTGATCAGCATTTCGTCGCCGCAGCCGTGACCCAGAGAATCATTGATGATCTTGAAGTGGTCGAGATCCAGTATCAGCACGGCCATCGGCTGCTTGGTGCGTTTGGCCTGGGCCAGCGACAGGCCGAGATGATCGCGCAGCAGGGCACGGTTGGGCAAACCGGTCAGCAGATCATGATAGGTCTGGTAGTGGACGGTTTCCTCCGCCTGCTTGCGGTCGGAAACATCCTTGACCACGCCGTAACTGCCCATGAAGCGTTTTTCAAACCGGTTTTCCGCGGATTCGTACATGCCGGTGGCGGAAACTTCAACCGTCTTGTAACGGCCATTCATGACGCGGGGGCGGCGTTGTCCCGGATTGCACTTCAGCCGCAGTTCGATATTGCGCGCGCAACGTTCGCTTGATCGCCGCTCATTGAAAATATGTTCCGCCCGGGCGATGTCTTCCTCGTAAATCAGATACGTGAAGTGCTGGCCAATGAGTTCGTCCTTGGGATAACCGAGCAGGCTTTCCACCCGGTCATTGATGAAGGTGAAGCGGCCTTCCTCGTCCAGCGTGTAAATCAGGTCGGGCGAACTGTTGACCAGAAAACGATGCCACTTTTCGGACTGTTGCAGGCGCTGGAGAATGAGGTTGTTCTCTTTTTCCAGCCGGCGCTTGGCCAGCGTGTTGTCTATCCGGCGCAGCAGTTCTTCAGGCTCGTAGGGCTTGCGGATGAAATCGGTGGCGCCGCCCCGCAGCGCGCGAATGGCGCCGTCAATGGTGCTGTCGCCGGACACCACGATGACCGGCGTATCGACTTCACGGTCCATCATGAAACGCAGCACTTCGGCGCCGCCCAGGTCGGGCATATTGAGGTCCAGCAGAACAATGTCGAACTGCTGCTTGCCGATTGCGATCAACGCCTCGCGCCCGCCATTTGCCGTGATGGCTTCGTAGTTGCGTGCCGCCATCAGCCGTGTCAGCCCTTCAAGAATCAGCGGCTCGTCATCGACAACCAGTACCCGCGGTCGATTGAAGAGGCTGCTGACGCCAACACCGGTACTGATATCGTCACGAATGTCATCCAGCATTATTTACTCCCTGAAATGGGCATGGGACCGCTTGCGCGAGATTGCGCCCCGCGGTCTGTTACTGCTTCGGCCGGCAGATAGATCCGGAAACTAGTACCGCCTGTTCCGGTTTCACATTCAATCTGGCCGCCCATGGATTCGACCAAGCTGCGGCAGATGGAAAGGCCCAGCCCGGCGTGGTCTCCGCCTTTATTTGAAGCCACCGGCTGAAACAGGTTTCGTTTCACCTCATCAGGCAGGCCCTGGCCAGTATCCCGCACCAAAATTTCCACAACCGGCTTGTCATGTTTTTCGATGCGGCGGGTGCCAAAGATCAGCTTGCCGCCCCGGGGCATGGCCTCGACCGCGTTCTTGGCCAGATTGAGCAGAACCTGCTTGAGATGGTCACGATTGGTAATGACCGGGCCCGTGTCCGGATCCAGGTCAATCTGCACGCTAACCTTGTTGGGCACAAACAGCGTGCCCAGCGACAGCCGCACCAGTTCTGAAATGACAGGGTTGATTTCAACCACCGTGCCGGCGGCGGCAACTGTTTCTTTCTCTGCCCTTTGTTGTGCCGTCAGGGTCCGCAGTATCCCGGCCACTCGCTCTATTTCGTTGCCAATAATTGACAGATCGCGGCTGATGTCGGTATCGCCCTGAAACTTGCCGGACAACAGATTGACGTAATTGCGCATGATGGTGAGCGGGTTGGCCGCCTCATGTACCGCCTTGCGAACCTGATCGCGGGGAATGCCGTCCACGGCGACAGGTGCGGTCTCGGTCTGCCGCACGGCTTCCATGTAAGCGCTTGCTCTCGGCATGGCACCGCCCTTGCGCGACGAAAGTGCACGGAGCGCGGTTTTCCAGACCGGCATTTCAATCAGATCCTGCGGCGGATTAACGGCCACCAGAACCGCCGGCGTGCCATCCTCCAGCCTGAGCGGCTCGGCCAGCAGAGTGTCGGCTTTCATCACCCGGGCAATCTGCGCGTCCGCCACGGAGGATTCATGCATCAAGCCAGCCAGCCAGAAAGCACGATTGCCGCGCGCCGCCTGGGCCAGCGCACTGACCGGATCCTCCGTCGATATGGATATTTCCCGCAGCGCATCCGGCACTGGCCACCAGCGGGCGGGCGCCAAGGCCTGATTGTTCAGGACATATAAAATGCTTCGCTCCAGTCCGGCAAACCCCTGGAGCGCCTCACCCAGCACCCGGGCAAGCGCCGCTTCATCGGCGGCCATGAAAAGATAATCGCGCAATGCGGCCAGCGAGGCGAATTGCGCATAAGCGCGGGAGAGACGATCGCGCGGACCGCTGAACTGCACCGCCTCCCAATCGGTATATCGCAATCTGGCCGCTTCGGCCTTTTCAATGGCTTCCTGTTGAAGCCGTGCCCCCTCGGCGGGATCAAGCCCCAGACTGGACATTGCGGCACGCACATCCACATTTTCCAGGGCGTTTTCCCGGCAGGCCAGGGCGACCGCCAGTTGCAATACCCTGACCAGCGGATGCGCGGACTTGAGCCGGGCAGGGGGCGCGGAATGGAAATGTACCGCATCCGACAGGAAGCCCTGTTCATCGCCCGCCAGCAGCCAGGCATTTACCCAGGATGGCAGGTTTTCCGTTCCAAGATAGGCGGGCAGGTCATGGCACAGCCCCGCGAGCCAGGCGGTCTCGCTGTCACAAACCCTTGTCTTTTCGGCCACGAGCCGGGCCAGGTGAGCGACACGCTGGGCAACAACCCATCGCGCGGCATGTTGTTTATCCGCCACTTCCGTGGACAGAATCAGAACCCGAAGGAAATCCGGACTTAAGCGGCCAACCGCATCTTCCAAAGCCAGCCGCTGGCCGGGGGCCGCCTGACGACGGGCAGCCGCCATGATACCCAAGGCGAGCAGCGGGTCCTGGGCCGCCGCGAGCTTGAGTTCAACGGACGCCTCTCTGCCAATATCCAGCGCGGACAGCATATCCGCCAGGACACCCGGCTGAGCGCGTATAAGACTTGGCTTATCTTTTTTGAGTAAAATCTGCAAATCCCCTCTATCTATTTGCTATATATATTAAATTTGCTTCCGGCGTCAACACTAGATTAAATATCCGCTTGTCCGGAAAAAAGCTGTTGTATTAAAGTTCCATGGCTGGTTTACCGTTTTTTTACTTATTATTCGGGGCCTTGCCCGCCAATTCGGGGAAAACCATGTTTCATCGTAGCTTATTCCTGCTGTTGGGTTTGATGCTGGCAGGCATGCCCGCACATGCCTGGCAGGCACCCGCCGCGCCTGTGATCAACGATACCGCGCCGGACAGCACCCTGGATCTCAGCGCGTTGTCTGTCCTGGTTATCGATCAGGAAAACGGACAAACCCTGATAACCAAAAACGCCAAACTGCAAACCCCCATTGCGTCCATCACAAAACTGATGACCGCCATCGTGACGCTGGATGCAGGCCTGAGCCTGGATGAAAAGGTGGCCATCAGTTCAGGCGACATCGACTACCTGAAGGGCACGGGATCACGGCTCTCCATCGGTTCGATTTATACGCGGGAACAATTGCTGCACCTTGCCCTGATCGCTTCGGAAAACCGCGCCGCGCACGCGCTGGGCCGCAGCTATCCTGGCGGCATCGATGCATTCATCGCGGCCATGAACCGCAAGGCCCGGCAACTGGGCATGCACAGCACGCTGTACGTCGACCCCACCGGACTGTCGAGCTACAACCAGTCCACCGCCGAGGACCTGGCCAGGCTGGTCAACCATGCCTACAACACCTACCCGGAAATCCGCGATATCTCGTCAACGGGAAATTACAGCCTGGGCAAGCAAAAAGTCGTTGTCAAAAAACGCCGTAAAACACGCGTGTTCTGGCGCGATGTCGCGTTCAACAACACCAATCGTTTGACCCGCGACCATGAATGGCAAATCGGTCTGTCCAAAACCGGCTACATCAATGAAGCGGGGCACTGCCTGGTGATGCAGGCGGAAATCGCCGAACGCAAGGTCATTATCGTGCTGCTGGATGCGATGGGAAAATATGGCCGGCTGGGCGATGCCAACCGCATCAAGCACTGGCTGGAAGACAACATCCGCAACACCCCGCGCAGCGCGACCATGTCGAGGGATACCTGAACAGCGTTCCCTGATTCACGCATAATGGCGGGAGACCTTCCCGCCATTTTTTATGCTGTTTTCCGATTATTTCGATCTGCTGGCCCAGGTGCTGTTTCCGATGGCACTGCTCATCGCCGCCGGCGCCATCTGGCGCACCCGGCTGGATGACGCCGGCATACGATCGATTCGCGGTTACATCACGACAGTCACCATCAACCTGTTTGCGCCGGCGCTGCTGTTCGCCGCTGCCGCCAGCGCGGAAATCGATACCAATCTGCTGAGCGTCCCGTTGCTCGTCGCCAGCGGCATGCTGCTGACGGGCCTGCCGCTGTATGTCCTGTTGTTCATGACGCGGCTGGGCGCGTCATTGTCTTCCGGCGCGCGTGCCGGACTGCTTCTGTGCGGCGTCTTCGGCAATGTGCTGTTCATGGGTTACCCCCTGCTGACCCACTTGTACGGCGAGGCGGGCGGTCGCTACGCCGCCTTTGCCGACATGGCCGCCACCACGCCGCTGGTTTGGAGCGTAGGGGTCTGGATTGCGGTGAAGCTGGGCGGCCAGACCACCGATGCCGGACATCCCCTGAAACAGCTTTTCACGCTGCCGCCGTTGTGGGCTTTTGCCGCTGGCGTGATCGTGGCGCAACTTCCCATCAATTCCCAGCCGCTTGTCCATGCGGCTCACTTTATCGGTCAGCCGACTGTTCCTGTCATGCTGCTGATGCTGGGACTGTCGATTCCCTGGTCGCGGCTGGCACCCAGCCTGCCCGTGTTGACCACAGTCGCCTTCAAGCTGTTGCTGCTGCCCTTGCTGGCCTATGGCCTGGCGCTGATTTTCTTTGACCCGTTAACCAATGCCCAGCGCGGCGCCGTCATCGAAGCGGGTGTCCCCACCATGCTCATGGCCGTAGGTCTCGCGGACCGTTATCAGCTCGATGTGGAGAAAGTCGCGCTCACGGTCGCGTGGAGTACCGTCTTGTTTCTCACGACCTTGCCCGTGTGGTTAATGGTGCTAGGCTCGGAATAACAGCTGCCAGGGGTAATCGCATGAAAATCGGCTTCATCGGCACCGGCATCATGGGTCGCCCCATGGCCTTCAATCTCATCAAGGCTGGTCACGAGCTCTTTACCTGGGGGCGGCGCTTCGACACGGTGGAGCCCTTGCTCGTGGCGGGCGCGACGGGCAAGGGTACACCCGCGGAAGTGGCCGCCAGTGCCGACATCTGCTTTACCGTGGTCTCCGGCACGGCGGATGTGGAACAGGTGATTCTGGGCGAGCGCGGACTGATTCATGGTGCGAAACCCGGCAGCGTCATCGTGGACATGAGCACGATCGCGCCGTCCAGCACGCGACGCATTGCGGCACAGCTTGCGGCGCGCGGCGTGGACATGCTCGATGCCCCCGTATCAGGCGGGCAGGCAGGCGCGACTCAAGGCACGCTGTCGATCATGGCGGGCGGCAAGGCGGAAATTTTCGAGCGCGTGAAGCCGCTGTTTGAAATCCTGGGCAAGAACATTGTGCATGTGGGCGATCACGGCGCGGGACAGGTCGTAAAGGCCTGCAACCAGATTGTGGTAAGCCTGACACTGCAAGGCGTGGCCGAAGCCATTCTGCTGGCACGGAAAAATGGCGTTGATCCGGCAAAAATGCGCGAGGCGCTGCTCGGCGGTTACGCGGGAAGCAAGATCCTGGAAGTGCACGGCCTGCGCATGATGAACGCCGACTACAAGGCCGGCTTCAAGGTCAAGCTGCATCACAAGGACTTGGCTATCGTGCTCGACAACGCCAGCGAGAATCATGTGCCACTGCCTGGAACAAAAATCGTGGCAGGGCAAATTGCCGCCCTGTTGGAAGCAGGCGATGCCGAGCTGGACTCAGCCGCCATCATGCTGGCGCTGGAGCGGCTGGCAGGTTAGATCAAATTGCGCTCGCCCAGCTCGCTTTTCAGGTACGCATAAAAAACCGGCGCGGCAATGACGCCCGCGACGCCAAAGGCGGCTTCCATCACCAGCATGGCGGTCAGCAGTTCCCATGTGTAGGCCTTGATCTGACCGCCGATGATGCGGGCGTTCACGAAGTATTCCAGCTTGTGGATGATGACCAGGAAGGCCAGCGAGGCGAATGCGACATGCAGGGAATGATTGAAGGAAATGATGACGATGACAGTATTGGATACCAGATTACCCAGTACCGGCATGAGTCCGACCACGAAGGTAATCACGATCATGGTTTTGACAAACGGCAGCTCGACGCCAAAAGATGGCAATACAATGGCCAGATAAATGCCCGTCAACAGGGTGTTCAGCGCCGAAATGCGCACCTGGGCGAATACGACTTTTCGGAACGATTCGCCCAGATGGTCGATGCGCTCGCTCAAGGCATGAGCGAGCGGCCCCAGCATGTGTTTCTCGCGTCCTTCGTTCAGCGCCACGAACGAGCCGATGATGAGCCCGATGACAACCATGGCCAGCACATGACCTGCCGTGCCGCCAAAGCCCTTGATTTCTTCCGCATGCGTGCGCAGCCACTCAACGATGGTGGCGCGGATCTGCGATTCGTCTCCCTGCGGCAGATACTGGGCAATGTAGGCAGGCAACAGCGCACGGGAGTTTTCGATAACCTCCGCCATTTTGGCCAGCAACGCAGCATAGCTGCCGCCTTCGGACTTGTAATAGGCGATCAATCCCACCACGATACCAATCAGGATCGCCAGCACGGTAGCGCTGATCAGGGCCACCACCACGATTTTCGCCCGGCTATGCGAAAGCAGCTTGCCGCCCACGAACCTTGGTGCCAGCATGGCGACCAGTTCGTACACCAGCAGCCCCGCGAGCAGGGCGGGTAGCAGCCTGGCCTTGAGCGTAAACACCAAAGCGGCTGCCATCAGCCCCCAGGCCGTCCATTCATACCGCGTGGCTTTGATTACCATTGTCTTTTCCGTCATGTTCCCGATTCTAGCCCGGTTACGCTCCGCACCGTGCTCGCTTCAACGGCCGCCCTGATAGCCCAGCGCTGCACCGATTGTTGCAGCCGCCCGTTTCAGCGCATCCACCCAGCCCGGCTTGTGCCGCTCGGCCGGGGCGGATATCGACAGCCCCGCAACAAGCTTGCCCTCGGCATCGCGGATGGGCGCGCCGATACAGGCCACACCCTGCTCGGCCTCCTCCCGGTCGTATGCCAGTTGCTCGCATCGGATGACTCCAAGCTCGCCGCGCAGCGCATCCAGGGAAGTCAGCGTATTGGGCGTGAATGCCGGCAGGCCGGTGCGCTCGGCATAACCCAGCACGCCGCTCTCATTGTCTTCGGCAAGAAAGATTTTGCCGACCGCGGTGACATGCAGGGGTGCGTGCGCGCCGACCACCTGCACCACCTGGATCATGGTCTGGCCGCCCGAGACACGCTCGATGTAGACCGCCTCGTCACCACGCCGCACGATAAGGTTGACCGTCTCACCGGTTTCTTCCGCCAGTTTCTGCAAGGTGGGCATGGCCACCTGACGGATATTCAGCCGCGCCCTTAAACGATTGCCCACTTCCAGCCAGCGTACGCCCAGATCGTATTCGCCCGCGCCGGTCTTTTCGATCAACCCGTGCGCGATAAGCGCGCCTAGAATGCGGTGCGCGCTGGCGGTGTGCAGTCCGGCCTGCTCAGCCAGACGGGTAAGACTCAACGAACCCGAGGCTTCGGAAAGCGTTGTCACCAGCGCCATGGCCCGATCAATGACCTGAATGGAGGAATTCTGGTTTTTCATAAGGTGAAAATTTATCACGCTATGTGAAATTTTGTCATTTTTGCGGTTCAATACGCTTACCAATTTCGTATTACGCAATATGTTTTCACATTATGAAAGGTGAGCCATGAATGCCATTCTGCAATCCCAGTCCGAATCCTTGCCTGCCTTTTGCCAGGGTATCCAGTATTTCGCCAGCCGTTATCCGGAAATCGACCGGCTTGGCGCGGCGCCACTGCTTGGCCCCGATACCCCCGCGCTGCCGGACGTCAATGATGAACGCGCCATTTATCAGACCCTGCTGGCTGCCGACGCGCTGCGTTATCTGACGCTGCAAATTACCGGCAGCAAATCGTCCGGACATCCGGGAGGATTTGCATCGAGCGCGGATGCGGTCGCCGCACTGCATCTATTGGGACACCGCAACATGGTGACCGAGGTCGGCCACCATGCACCGGGGTTTTATTCGGCGATGTTCCTCGACACGTCGCTGGAAAACATGGGCATCCACACCGTGGCCGACATGCGTTCGCGCTTCCGCGAACGTCACGGCCTGCTGGGCCACTTGTCGGGCGCGATCCCCGGCCTGCTCGCCCCGGCGGGCCCGCTCGGACAGGGCCAGCATTTCGCCATGGCAGGCGCGTACCTCCATCGCGACAAGCTCTTCCCGGTCACCATCGGCGACGGCGGCCTGGGCGAGCCCTACATCATGAGTGCGTTCCAGCACTTCGCCACCGCCTATCCCGACATCACCAACTACCTGCCGGTGCTGGTGTGGAACGGCTACTCGCAGGAGCATCACAGCATGGTGTCGCTGTGGGGCAACGAGCAGATGATCGCTTACTGGCGCGCGCACGGTTTTGAGGAAGTGCATCTCATCGATGCAAGCGACTTCGCCAGCGCGCCCGACGCGCCGGTGTATTCGGACTCAACCACCTTCGGTTTCGATGCGCGCATGGCCTTTACCGGCGCGGTCCTGAAGGCTGCGGACGCCGCCGCGAAAAGTGCACTGAGCGGCCGCCGCGCCTGCCTCATCGTCAAGCAGTTGAAAGGCGCGGGCGTGCATGCCACCGGCGCAAAGTCGCACAACCTGTATGCGCACCACACGCTGGATTCGGACGACGTGAAAGGCGGCCTGCAACGCCGTGCGCTGCCGATCCAGGCGTGGGAACTCGTGCGCGAGAATTTCCGCCATGCCGGCGGCGGCCCTGCCGCGAAGATCGCGGTGACCGAAACCATGCGCGCACTACCCAGTCTCGACGGCCTGCCGCTGACCGAATTCGCACTCGGCGAAAACCACATCCCGACAACCGCTTTCGGCCACATGGTCGGCGAAGTGGGCAAGCGCGACCCGCATTTCGTCGTCACCAACGCCGACGGCAACGAGGCTTCGGGCATGGCCAACATCAACAAGGCGCTGACGATCCGCCACCCGACCAGCGACGAGCTCTATTTCCAGGGACCGTCGGGCCAGGTCTACGAGCCACTCAACGAGGATGCCTGCGCGGGCCTCGCGGTGGGCGTTTCGCTGTTCGGCGGCCGCAGCCTGTGGTGCAGCTACGAATCCTTCGCGATCAACGGCCTGCCGATCTGGCAGACGGTGACGCAGGCGATGGCCGAGCTGCGCCGCCCGACGCCGGCAACGGTGTGTCTCTTCACCGCCGGCGCGCTGGAGCAGGGCCGCAACGGCTGGACCCACCAGCGCCCCGAAATCGAAAGCTACTTCGCGGCGATGATGCGAAACGGCAACGTCTACCCGCTGTTCCCGGTCGACGCCAACATGATCCAGGCGAGCTATGACTGGGCGCTGAAGCAGCACAACAAGGGCATCGTCATCACAGCCTCGAAATCGCCGCTGCCGATCCACGCAACGATGGAACAGAGCTTCCAGGCGATCGACGACGGCGCGATGGTGCTCAAAGAGACCGCTGGCAACAAGACGGTTGTATTCGCCGTCACCGGCGACATGGTACTGCAACCGGTGTTCGCCACCGCCGAGAAACTGGCCGAAGCCGGAATCGGCTCGCGCATCGTCGCCGTGGTCAACCCGCGCCGCCTGTATCGCCCGAGCGACGTGCTGTGGGACAGCGTGTCGGAACCCGACGGCCGCTTCATGGATGACGCCACATTCCGCTCCATGTTTCATGGCGATGCGCTGATCGGCGTCACCGGCGGCCCCTCTGCGCCGCTCGAACCTGTTTTGTTACGCAGCCAGGCGGCACAGCGCGACGTGTTCTGCTGGAAGCGCGGCGAGACCACCGCCAATCCGCAGCAACTGTTCGACTTCAACGGCATGAACGCGCAGGCGATGCACGATCGTGCGCTGGCAATGCTGGGCTGACATGCAACCGAAAATCATTGTCCTTGATGACGATCCGACCGGCTCGCAGACCGTTCACTCCTGCCTGCTGCTGACGCGCTGGGATGTCGCCACGCTGAAATCGGCGCTGGCCGACGCGGCGCCGCTGTTCTTTGTGCTGACCAACACGCGCGGCATGGATGCGGCACGCGCCGCTGACGTGACGCGCGAAGTGTGCGTCAACCTCAAGGCTGCGCTCGCCGATTACGCCGGCCCGGTGCTGTTCGTGTCGCGTTCGGACTCGACCCTGCGCGGCCACTATCCGGTGGAAACCGACGTGATGAACGCCGTGCTGGGGCCGTTCGACGCAACGCTGCTCACCCCGGCATTTTTCGAAGGCGGGCGCATCACCCGCGACAGCACCCACTATCTGATGGTCGACGGCAAACCGGTGCCCACGCACGAAACCGAATTCGCGCGCGACTCGGTGTTCGGCTACAAGACGGCCTTCCTGCCCGACTACGTCGCCGAGAAGACCCGCGGCCGTGTCGCCGCAGCAGACGTGGCGCGCCTGACGCTCGTCGAACTGCGCGCGGACAAGGCCGGAATCTGGCTCGACGCGCTCAGAAACAACGCGATCGGCGTGGTCGACGGCGAATCGCCCGGCGACTACCGCCTGTTCGCCGACGCCGTGTTGAATGCCGCCGCGCAGGGCAAGCGCCTCTTGTTCCGCAGCGCCGCCTCGCTGCTCACCGCACTGGCGAAACTGCCGCCGCAGCCGGTCGCTGCTGAAGCATTCGCCACGCTGGTACGCGGCGGGCGGCCCGGTGTGATCATCGTCGGCTCGCACGTCGCCAAAACCACCGCCCAATTAACGCATCTCCTGAAAGAACACGGCGTGATCGGCCTGCCGCTCGATGTCGCTCGCCTGCCAGCCGGGCGCACGAAGGTGGCCGACGAACTGGCGGCGAGCATCGCTCACGCCCATGCGCGGGATCTCACCCCGGTAGTGTTCACCAGCCGCACCGAATTGAAATTCGCCAGCACTGCCGAGCGCCTGGCCTTCGGCGAGGTCGTCTCCGGCACGCTGATGGACGTGGTGAAACGGCTGCCTGAAACGCTGGGCTTCCTGATCAGCAAGGGCGGCATTACTTCCAACGATGTGCTGTCGAGCGGTCTTGAACTGACTTCATCGCGCGTGCTGGGGCAGATTCTGCCTGGCGTTACCGTGGTGCAGACGCCGCCGGGCCACCGGCTGCCACGCATGCCCGTGATCATTTTTCCCGGCAACGTCGGTGGCGACGATGCGCTGGCAACGGCCTATCGCCGTCTCAATAACCATGCGGCCTGACAGGCCGGCCGCGCTCAATCAGCCGCTAAAATAGCGCCATGATTTCTCCCGACATCATCCGCCGCCTGCATGCCATCCTGCCGCCACACTGCCTGCTGGTGGCGCGCGAGGATTTGGCGCCGTTTGAGACGGATGGACTGACTGCCTATCGCAATACGCCGGACGTGGTGGCCTTGCCGGAAACGGAGGAACAGGTCAAAGCCGTCATTGCGCTGTGCAGCGAAACGGGCACGCCTGTTGTTTTTCGCGGCGCGGGCACGGGTGTGTCCGGCGGTGCGTTACCAGTCGATGGCGCCGTGCTGCTGGCCATGACCAAGTTCAACCGCATCCTGTCCATTGACCCGCTGGCGCGTATCGCGCGCGTGCAACCCGGCGTGCGCAACCTGGCGATTTCAGAGGCCGCCGCGCCGTTCAATCTTTATTACGCGCCCGACCCGTCCTCGCAAATCGCCTGCACCATCGGCGGCAACGTGGCGGAAAACTCCGGTGGCGTGCACTGCCTGAAATACGGTCTGACCGTGCACAACATTTTGTCCCTGCGCGTGTTGACCGTGGACGGCGAAGAACTGGTGATAGGCAGCGAGGCGCTGGATGCGCCCGGCTACGATTTGCTGGCGCTGCTAACCGGCTCCGAAGGCATGCTGGCCGTTACGCTGGAAATCACCGTCAAGCTGCTACCCAAACCGGAACGCGCGCAAGTCTTGCTGGCCGCGTTTGACGACGTCAGGAAAGGCGGGGCCGCCGTCGGCGCGATCATCGCGGGCGGCGTGCTGCCCGCTGGGCTGGAGATGATGGACCGGCTTGCCATCGAAGCCGCGGAGGCCTACGCCCACGCGGGCTATCCGCTCAATGCCGAAGCCATTCTGCTGGTGGAGATGGATGGCACCCAGGAAGAAGTGTCCGAAGACGTGATGCGCGTGCGTGAAATTCTGCTGGCTTCCGGCGCCACGGAAATCCGCACCGCGAAAGATGAAGCCGAACAGAAAAAGTTCTGGGCTGGGCGCAAGGCCGCATTTCCCGCCGTGGGCCGGCTTGCGCCCGATTATTACTGCATGGACGGCACCATTCCGCGCAAGGCCTTGCCCGCCGTGCTGACGCGCATGGCCGAACTCTCCGCCGAATACGCGCTGCCCGTTGCCAATGTTTTCCATGCCGGCGACGGCAATCTGCACCCGCTGATTTTGTATGACGCCAATCAGCCGGGCGAGTGGGAAAAGGCCGAACGTTTCGGCGCGGACATTCTGGAAATGTGCGTGGCGCACGGCGGCAGCATTACCGGCGAGCACGGCGTGGGCATCGAAAAAATCAACCAGATGTGCGTGCAGTTTGGCGGCGTGGAATTACAGGCCTTTCACGGCATCAAGGCCTGCTTCGATCCCGATGGATTGCTCAACCCCGGCAAGGCCGTGCCGACCCTGCACCGTTGCGCCGAATATGGCGCCATGCATGTCAGCGGCGGCAAGCTGCCGTTTCCGGAGTTGCCGAGGTTTTGATGCAGGCGCTACAGGAATGCATTCGCGCCACTCAATTGCCGCTGCGCATCCGCGCGGGTGGCAGCAAGGACTTCTACGGCCAGTCGTTCGAGGGCGAAGTTCTCGATGTGTCCGGCCATCGCGGCATCGTCAGCTACGAACCCGGCGAACTGGTCATAACGGCCCGATGCGGCACGCCGCTGGCTGAAATTGAAACACTGCTAGACGAGCACGGCCAGATGCTGGGTTTCGAACCGCCGCGTTTTGGCGCCTCCTCAACGCTCGGCGGAACACTGGCCTGCGGGTTTTCCGGCCCCCGGCGGCCTTATTCCGGCTCGGCGCGCGACTTCGTGCTGGGCATGGAAATTCTTGACGGCTCCGGCCAGCACCTCAAATTTGGCGGGCAGGTCATCAAGAATGTCGCCGGCTATGATGCCTCGCGTTTGATGGTGGGTGCGCTGGGCACGCTGGGGGTGCTGTTGCAAGCCTCGCTCAAGGTGCTGCCCCGGCCCCAATCGGAACTCACGCTTCAATTTGAACTGGACGAAGCCACGGCCTTGAATCGCATGAATGAGTGGGCAGGCAAACCGCTGCCCATATCGGCCAGTGCGTGGCAATCCGGCGTTTTGTTTTTGCGCCTGTCCGGCGCCAACAGCACGATCATGCAAGCCCATGCCAAACTGGGCGGCGAACCCCACTTGCACGGCGCGGAATTCTGGCGTCTCCTGCGCAACCATGAAGCAGCTTTTTTCAACGATGATCGGCCGTTGTGGCGGCTGTCACTGCCTGCCACCACCCCGCCGCTTGGACTGGATGGAAAACAGCTCATCACCTGGGGCGGGGCGGAACGCTGGCTCAAGACAAATGAGGCGGCAGCAGATATCCGCGCCAGGGTTTCCGCGCGTGGCGGACACGCCAGCCAGTTTTCCGGAGGCGACAAATCAGCCGGTGTATTTCAGCCTTTGCCATCGGCGCTCATGAAGTATCACCAGAGACTCAAGAAGCAGTTCGATCCGCGCGGCATATTGAACCCCGGCAGAATGTATAGGGACTTCTGACATGCAAACCCAGCTAGCCGAAGGTTTCAGGCAAACCCCCGAAGGCCAGGAAGCCGACCGCATACTGCGCACCTGCGTGCATTGCGGATTTTGTCTCGCCACCTGCCCCACTTACCTGATCCTGGGCGATGAACTCGACTCGCCGCGCGGCCGCATTTACCTGATGAAACAAATGCTGGAAGGCGCGCCGGTCACGAATAAAACCCTTTCCCATCTTGACCGCTGCCTGACCTGCCGCAACTGTGAAACCACCTGCCCATCGGGGGTGGAATACGGCAGACTGCTCGACATTGGCCGCAAGCTGGCGGAAAGCAAAGTTGCGCGTCCGCTCACACAGCAGCTTCAACGCAAAATGCTGGCGAAATTCCTGCCGCAGGAAAAGCTGTTCGGCGGTCTGGTCAAACTGGGACGCATGGCAAAGCCGCTTTTACCGGATGCCCTGGCCGACAAAATCCCCCCCAGCCCCCCTTTGACAAGGGGGGAGGCGGGCGCCACTACCCTTCCCCCTTCTCCCTTCCCCCTTCACACCAGAAAAATGCTCATGCTCGCCGGTTGCGTGCAGCCCTCACTCGCACCGCAAATCAACGCAGCCACCGCCCGCGTGCTCGACGCAATCGGCGTCTCGCTGATCGAAGCGGATAATGCCGGGTGTTGCGGCGCGGTCAGCTTTCATCTGAATTTTCAGGAAGCGGGGCTCGATGCGATGCGCCGCAACATCGACGCCTGGTGGCCGCATGTCGAGGCAGGCGCCGAAGCCATTGTAATGACGGCTTCAGGCTGCGGCGTTACGGTCAAGGAATATGGACACCACTTGCGGCACGACACGCGCTATGCGGAAAAAGCCGCAAAAATTTCCGCGCTCACCCGTGACATTTCGGAAGTGCTGCTCAACGAAGAGGCCGCCCTGAGAGATTGGCTCTCGCGGCGCGGCCCCCGTGAAAGCCGGCGTGTCAGTTTTCATGCGCCTTGCACGCTTCAGCATGGCCAGAAAATCACCGGTGTGGTGGAGGCTTTGCTGACAGTCGCCGGTCATGCCGTGCTGCCGGTCAGCGAGACGCATCTGTGCTGTGGATCGGCTGGAACCTATTCGCTGCTGGAGCCGGAAATTTCCACCCAGTTGCGTGACCGCAAACTGGGTCACCTGTCAGCACCGCAACCCGAAGTTATCGCCAGCGCGAACATCGGCTGCCTGACTCACTTGCAAGGCGGCACCGGGATCCCAGTAAAGCACTGGATCGAGCTGCTTTAACACTGGCTGCATTCAGCGGGCGGCCTGCCTGCCGCCACATCCACCTTGCTATCCGGCTCATTGGCGGCGGCGGATTCCGCCGCAACCACTTCCTGCCCCAGAGCCAGCACGGCCATGGCGTAATAGGACGAACGATTGTAGCGGGTCAGTACATAGAAATTCCGGCTGCCCAGGACGTACTCATTTTCGGCATCGCCATTCTGCAATTCAATCAGCGCGTATTTTTCCCACATGGAAAGCGGCGTTCGCGGCTTCGCGCCAAAGTAAAACAATTGTGGCTGGGTAAAACTGGGGGTGATGTCCGGCACCAGCAGCTGCTCCAGTTGCGCGTTCAAAAGATCGACAGCCGCTGTTGGGGCGAGCTGCCTGACCCAGCCATGCAGGGCCAGAAAGCGCGCTACCGAGCCTATGGCATCAACCGGATCATGCAGGTTGATGCGGCCATCGCCATTGAAATCGGTGCCATAACGAAGAATGTTTTCCGGCATGAACTGCGGCATGCCGATGGCCCCCGCATAGGATCCCTTTACCCCAAGCGGATCGCATTGCTCCTTGCCGCACCACAGGAAAAACTGGGCCAGTTGTTCCCTGAAATATTGTGAGCGGTCCTTGCCGTCTTCCGCCGGGTAATCAAATGCCAGCGTGGCCAGCGCATCCACCACGCGGTAGCGCCCCGTATCGCGGCCGTAAAAAGTTTCCACGCCAACAATGCCCACAATGACTTCTACCGGCACGCCGTATTGCTGGCTGGCCCGCATCAGGGTGTCCGCGTGCTGTTGCAAGAACTGCTTTCCCGCCTGAGTGCGGCCCGCATTGACAAAGCGATCCCGGTAGGTTTGCCAGTTTTTGCGCTGTCCAGACGGCAAGGGTTTTATCGCCCGCCTGACGGATTCGAGTTTTCTGGCTTCATTCAGCGTTCGTTGAATCCAGACCGGATCCAGACCGCGTGCAGACATTTCATCCGCGAACGCCGCCACTTCCGCGCGATCCGCGTAGGTTTCCGCCTGTTGCTGGACGAGTCTCTTGCTTGCCGGTGAATTGGACGCAGCCTGGGCATCGGCATTCAAACCGGTTGCCAGCAGTAAAAGCATCGCCGCACGGGCTGCCTTTTTATTGTTCAAGCTGACTCACCTCATTCATGTTTCCAAAAGCGGCTGGGTCGGGAAAAAACGCCGCCTCCACATTCAAGGCACCCAGAAAACCTTTCACGCTTCGTCCCCCTTTTTCAAGGTAGCCCATCAGTTTTGGCAGGCAAGCCTTGTTCAACAGCAGGATGGCGGGATGATCCCTTTCCGCATCACGCGCGAAAACAGCTTCCCTGCCGGCTGCGTGTTCCGCCATGTGCATGACCAGATCCTGGGGCAGATGAGGGACATCACACGGCACGGAAAGCATCCACTCATGCCGCGCCGACTGCAAACCCGCCTGCATGCCGGCCAGCGGCCCCTGAAAATCAGGCAAGGCATCCGGCAAAACACGGTAGCCGCGGTTCGAATATTCGCTCAGGTTCCGGTTGGCGGAAATGAGCAATTCGTCCACCTGCGGCAGCAAACGCTCAATCGCCCAGTCCACCAGCGGCTTGCCCTTGTAGTCAACCAATCCCTTGTCTCGCCCGCCCATTCTCCGGCCCTGGCCGCCAGCGAGAACCAGCCCGGTAACCGCCAAACGCCTATTCACTTCTCTGATACAGCCAGTAGCGTTCATTCTTTTCGCCGGGCCTGGCGCCTTCCCAGCGCTTGATCCAGCCTGGCCCGGGCGAGACTTCCTTGCGGCCTTTCCGATAGGTCAGCAGCCAGCGGCATTCCGCCGGTTTGCCCGGCTTGAGCGTCAAGCTGGTGTGATAACCCAGCAACAACCTCTGGGACGGATTGAGATTTTGTGTTGCCAGGCATGTTGTAACGCCTGTTTTGCCTTTGATGTTCTCCGCTACGCGCGACATGCTGAGGCGGTCATCGAGCGGCCGCAGGAACAAGGCCATCAACAGGCACCAGACGAAAGTGATCCCGGCACCCCATACCAGCAAAGGGCGATGTGGCGTGCGCGGCTGGCGCTTCAGCCAGATTATCCAGCCCGCCCATGAAACAGTAACCAGCAGGCCCAGAGCCAGCGACAAAGGACGAACACCCTGACTTTCCAGACCCAGCTTTGCAACGCGCCTGGCCAGTTGCGCAGGCCAGCCAAGATCAAATGCGCTCCAGTAAGTCCAGAATACCAGGGCGAAAAAACTGAACACCATCAGCGAAAACCAGAGCAGCGCGTTGGCCGCGCCACGCTTCAAGTCACCCAGGCCAGCGCTGGCAAGCAATGCCACGGCGGGAAGCAGCACGATGGCCTGCAATTGCTCAGATCTGACAAGCAGACTGAGCGCAAGCAGCGCCACCAGAAACATGCCCAGCGGCATCCACAAACGTACCGAATCCCAGCCATCGCGCTTGAGCCGGTATACTGCCCAGCCCGCAAGCGGCCAGGCCGGCCAGGCAAACCAGGTCAGGGCATTGATGAAATAAAAAGGATTGTATTTGCTCGTATCCCTGGCCGTGAATGCCACCTGGCCCATTGCAGCCTGCCACCACAGGGCGAGCCGCTCAGGGTGCTGGCCCTTGACGGCCAATAGCCAGACGCCGCATAGCGCCAAACCAACTGTCAGGGCAAACCACGATCCACCCACTCGCGCTGACGTGCGCCAGCTGGGAAACAGTGCTGGAAGAAGCAATAAGGCAATCGCAAGCGTTAACGCAACAAGCCAGGCGCCCGAGAGAAACAGGCCCGCCAGACCCAGACCTGCCAGTCCGCCGCCAGCCAGCGGCTGCTCCAGCATTCGTGCAAGACCATAGGCAAACAGGGCAACAGCCGCCAGTTGCGCGGTGTAGGGATTGATTTCATGCGCGGGCACCAGCAGCCCCATACAACCCAGAAGGGCCAGCGCCGCCAGCCAGAAAGTCTGCTCGCCATACAACCGGCGCGCGGTCATGGCGGTCAGCCAGAGCGCCAGGCCGGAAAAAACACCGCTGGTCAGGCGTACCGCATCATGAAAGGCCAATACGGGTGAAAGCAGTTTTCCCAGAAGCTGCGCCACCCAAAAGTACAGCTGGGGGAAAACCCTTGATTCGACCGCCGAGGCTGGAAACAGCCAGTCTGCCTGCTGGCGCACCGCCAGCAGGCGGGCAAAGGTTTCGGAATCCGGGCCTTTCCAGGGGGCATGCCCCACCAACCCCGGCAACAACCAGGCGACGCAAAGCGCGAGGTACCAGTAGGCGGCGGGGGCTTGAATCACTGAACGATTTTAATCAGCTGTCCTGGCTTGGGCTCGCCGGCTGGATACAAGTCATTCATCAGCCTCAGCTGGGATTCCGCGCTCCAGCCAAGCGGCGACTGCGCGGCAAGGCTTGCCATGGTCATGCCGGGCTGGGCCTGTATAACACGAATCACATGCGGTTTTGCCAGCTGGCGTTCCTGCTGCGAAATCGAGCGGAAACTGTTGATGGAATCCTTCAGCGCCGTCCTGTTCTGGTTATATGTAGTGCCATCCTTGGCCATGCCCGCCAGCAGGTATTGCGTATTGTTGAAATTGATTGCCGCAACCAGCACCGGCTTGCCCTGCTGGGCGCCCGCCGCGAATGCCGCCGGGTTGCCATTGACGTTACCGGATTCATAGCGTGCGCCTTGATCCAGCTTTAATCCCTTTTGCAAGGTATCCATGGGCTGGGCATTTTTGGGACCAGGTTTCAATTCAACCAGGGCCGTACCCTGCGGATTGATGGCCGCCACGCGGTCGGGTTGATTCTGCACCCGCCAACCCTGCGGAAACTGCACCGAAATCCCCAGCTTTTCATGCAGCAGGGCATTGCTACGGATAACCCCCTGATCCGGGCTGTCGCCAAAATACACGCCATTCATGGCGCGGATAAATTCATCCCGGCCTTCCCTCGGATTGGCGACTTTGTATTTATTGGCTTCGCCGACCACCTGCCTCAATCGGGTATCGTTGCTCGGATGGGTGTCGAACACGCCGTGGTAGCGACGCGGTTCGCGGCCTTCCTTTTTTGCCAATTCGACGTCGTAGAGTTCCTGATTTTTCAGCACGCCAATGACTTCCACCATGGCTTGCGGGTTGTATGCCGTCTTGGCCAGATATTCCGCGCCCAGGCGGTCCGACTCCAGTTCATGATCGCGGCCATAACCCGCCACCAGAGACTGGCTCAGCTGTTGCAGCAGCGTAGCGCCTGCCTGGTTGTCCATTCCCGGCACCAGAATTGAACCCAGAATCGCACCCAACCCTGCCGCCGTCGCCGCGCTTTGCTGACGCACGCCATGACGGGCGGTCACATGGCCAATTTCATGTCCCAGCACACCTGCCAGTTCGGCTTCCGAATTGAGATACGACATGATGCCGCGAGTGATGTAAATGTAGCCGCCCGGCAGGGCGAAAGCGTTCACTTCGGGACTATCCACAACAGTGAAATGCCAATCCAGATTGGGGCGATGGCTTTTGGAGGCCAGTCCCTTGCCTACGCGAGTTACATAGGCCTGGAGTTCGGGATTTTCCACCAGGCCATATTCCTGCATGACATCCTTGTGTGCCTGCGCACCCATCTGTATTTCCTGCTGTTCGGACATCAGAACGAAATCCTTGCTGCCTGTAACAGGATTTTTAGCGCAGTGGGTCAACAACAAGGTGCCCGCAATGGCTACAACGATACGGCGCACTGGACGTTTTTGTGTGGGAATGCTCATGCCTGACCTCGTGGTTCAAATTCCAATACCGTCATCATACCTGCCATGGCTGTAGCGACGGAACAGCAGCAAGAGTGATTTACATTCCAGCGCGCCTCAACGGGAAGCTCAACAAAAAAATGGCGAAATAAAAAAGGCAGCCAAAGCTGCCTTTTTCGGATATCAGATAAACCTTATTTCTTGGCGTAACGCTGACGGAATTTCTCGACGCGACCAGCCGTGTCGACAATTTTCTGCTTGCCCGTATAAAACGGGTGACACTCTGAGCACACTTCAACATGCAGGCCCTTGCCCAGCGTTGAACCAGTTTTGAACGTGTTGCCGCAAGAGCAGACCACGTCAATTTCCTTGTAGTCGGGATGAATATCAGCTTTCATGAAAATATCCTTAAAATTTATCTTAATCTCGCGGCGAGTACGCGAAAGAACTAAACAATATAAAGGAAATCATATTGTTAGGCAAGCCTATTTCTCTCTGGGCTACGCGCCGATAGTAAACATGGACTTAACCTTTACTTTTGACTGGAAACAACATGAAACTCCTACAACTCCCCCTGCGTTTGTTTGCCCTGCTGCTTGTTCTGATGACCATAAGCGTTCGCCCCGCCTGGTCGGCCAGCGCATCGGAAATCAATATCGAGGTCAATGAAACGCTATCCCGCTTTACCCGCGAAATCGGCGGTGCAAGCGCTTACCTCCAGGCCGCTCGCGGCGTGCTGGTTTTTCCCACCGTCTATAAGGCCGGCATCGGGATCGGCGGCGAATATGGCGAAGGCGCCCTGCTCATTGGCGGCCGGCCGGTTGATTATTACAGCACTGCTGCTGCTTCCTTTGGCTTCCAGCTTGGCGCTCAAGCCAAAAGCATCATCATCCTGTTCATGCAGGACGAAGCCTTGCGCAAATTCCGTGAAAGCGAAGGCTGGAAAGCGGGCGTGGACGGTTCGGTTGCGCTGGTGGACATGGGGTTGGGCAAGGAACTTTCCTCCCAAACCCTGCAAAACCCGATTGTGGGCTTCGTCTTTGGTCAAAAAGGCCTGATGTATAACCTGACCCTGGAAGGCACCAAAATCACCAAACTCAACAAGAACTAAACAACCTTATGCGATGACGCACCTGGGTGTAGAACCACTACACATCCCGCATTCAACCTTGTTCGCTTTTGCCACTAATGGCTGCACTTTCAAAGAAAAAAAACGGGGACCAAAGTCCCCGTTTCCATTTGACAAACTATCAGCTTATTTCTGCGGGACGAGTTCCACACGGCGGTTCTTGAAACGGCCTTCTTCTGTTTCATTATCCGCGACCGGGCTGGACTCGCCGTAACCCTTTGCTGTCAAACGGTCAGCAGCTACGCCTTTGCCAATCAGGTAGGTGCGGACCGCTTCCGCGCGGCGCTGGGACAACTTCTGGTTGTAATCGTCATCGCTGCGGCTGTCGGTGTGACCAGCCACTTCGACTTTGACATTACCCCATTCCTTGAGCGTTGTAGCGGCTTTGTCAAGAATGCCGTAGGCATCCGGGCGCAACGTCGCTTTGTCGTTATCAAAATTCACGCCTTCCAGGGTCAGCTTCTTGGGTGCAGGAGCGGGCGGCGGGCAACCATCGGCGGTGCCGGGCGCGGCCACGGTCGGGCACTTGTCGTTGGCATCCAGAATGCCGTCACCGTCGCTGTCCTTGGCAACCGGGCAGCCATCGGCGGTGCCAGGCGCGGCCACGGTCGGGCATTTGTCATTAGCGTCGATCACGCCATCACCGTCACTGTCCAGCTCACAGCCTTCGGCGTTGACCTTGCGGCCTTTCGGCGTGGTCGGGCACTTGTCGAGGGCGTCAACAACGCCCTCGCCGTCACCATCAAGCTCACAACCTTCGGCGTTGACCTTGCGGCCTTTCGGCGTGGTCGGGCACTTGTCCTTGCTGTCCTTCACACCGTCGCCATCGCCATCGCCATCCGGGCAGCCAGCATCCAGCAGCTGCTTGCCGGGGCAGCCAATCGTTCTGTATAGCTCGTAACCAATGGTGTTGGTCTTGGGACTGGCAACGTTGGTGGGATCGTAGTACTTGCCTTCGGCAGCCTGCGCGCTGGTCAGGCCAGCAGAAATCATGGCGACGCCAAGTACGTTGAAAACGAGGGGGGTTACACGCATGTATGTGCTCCTGTTGTGAGTTAGCGTTATTGTGGAATGCCTGTGATCAATATTGCTGAATACTGATCAATCCATTCAACAATTGGTATCGATGATCTGGTCGATCATCGTTAACAATTCTTTGAAATGTAGCCTCATTTGGCCTTTTGAGATAGTCCCCTGAATTTTGTTTATCCGATTTTTACAATTTTCAAGTGCGATCCGGGTCCTGTTTTTCCTTGGGATGTTTCACATCTGAATGCCCAGTTTTTCCAGCATGCCTTGCAACTGATCAGTATCAGCAAAGTGAAGCGTCAGGCGGCCACCCTTGCGAGCCAACTGAACTTTGGCTTCCATGCCCAGGGTTTCGGACAGCGCTTCTTCCAGCCGCCGGATGTCGCGCGGAACTGTTCTTTTTGCAGGAAGTGATGCAGCCCCGCTTTTGAGCCTGGCAACCCTGCGTTCGGCCTCGCGCACTGACAGACCCTTTTCCTCGATCTCATGCGCCAGCTCGCGCTGCTGGCCGGCTGACAAGGGAAGCAGCGCGCGCGCATGGCCCATTTCAATCAACCCGGCGGTCAGCATGTCCTGCACGGGTTTGGAAAGATTGAGAAGCCGCAAGAGATTGGAAACGGCCGCACGAGACTTGCCAACCGACTGCGCAACGGCATCGTGAGTCATGCCGAAGTCCTGGATCAGGCGCTGCAAGCCATGCGCTTCATCGATGGCGTTGAGGTCCTCGCGCTGGATGTTTTCGATCAGGGCCATGGCGGCCACGGCATCCTCGGAAACTTCTTTCACCAGCACAGGCACTTCGGCAAGGCCCGCGCGCTGGGCCGCGCGCCAGCGGCGCTCACCGGCGATGATCTCGAACTGCTTGCCGTCAGCACGAACAAGTATTGGCTGCATCAAGCCTTGTGCACGAATGGATTCGGCCAGCTCGTCCAATGCGGTCTCGTCCATGTGGGTGCGCGGCTGGTAGCGACCGGGCCGCAACTGCGAAATCGCCAGCGTGCGCAGTTCTCCCTTGTCGCTACCACCACCAGCAGTATCCCCGCCCAGCAAGGCATCGAGCCCGCGGCCGAGTCCTTTCATTTTTGCCATGTCCGTCCCCCTGATTATTTGCTAGCCCGCGCTCACCGCAATGCCATAGCGGTCGAGCAGTTCCTTGGCCAATTCGATATAGGCTTGCGCGCCCTTGGAGGCACGGTCGTACACAATGCCCGGCAATCCGTGACTGGGCGCTTCGGCCAGCCGGATATTGCGCGGAATAACGGTATTGAACACCTTGTCGCCGAAGTGGCTCTTGAGCTCGGCCGCCACCTGTTGTGCAAGCGTAGAGCGCGGGTCATACATGACGCGCAGCAAACCTTCGATTTCAATATTGGGATTGAGCTTCTGCTTGACCTTCTTGATGGTGGCGACGAGATCGGTCAGGCCTTCCAGTGCATAGTATTCGCACTGCATGGGAATCAGCACGGCATGGGCGGCAGCGAGCGCATTCACTGTCAGCAGATTAAGCGTGGGCGCGCAGTCAATGAGGATGAAGTCGTATTCACCGGAAACTCTTACCAGTTCGGACTTGAGGCGGAACTCGCGCTTGTCGAGCTCGACCATTTCCACCTCGCCGCCCGCCAGTTCGCGGTTGGCGGGCACGACATCGAAGCCGCCCTGTTCGGAACGTAGCCGCGCGGAAGCAATGTCCGCTTCGCCCAGCAACACCTGATAGGCCGTGGGCAAGGCCGTGCGCTTTTCAACTCCGGCACCCATGGTGGCATTGCCCTGAGGATCGAGGTCCACCAGCAGGACGCGCTGGCCGGTTTGTGCCAGTCCACAGGCCAGATTGACGGCAGTGGTAGTTTTTCCGACGCCGCCCTTCTGGTTGGCAATGGCGATGATGCGGCCCATGTTTTTCAGTTCTCTATTTTTTCCATCAAGACGACACAACGCTCGGCGCTCAAACCGGGCACATTCAACGGTACGATCCCCATTACTCCAACATCTTCCGGCAAGCGGGCAATTTCTTCTTCAGGCTTTTTGCCTTTCATGGCTACCCACCGCCCACCCGGCTTCAACAAATGCCGGGTCAGATTCACAAAATCGGCCAGGTTGCTGAAAGCGCGGGATACGATGGTATCCGCACCGCCGTCCAGCACGACCGACTCCACCCGGCCGCCTTCCATCTTTACGTTTGCGAGTGCCAACTCCGCTGCAACCTGCCGCTGGAAGGCCGCCTTCTTATCCACGGCCTCGATGCTGATCACCTGCCAGTCAGGCCTGACGATAGCCAGAACCAGGCCCGGCAAACCCGCGCCGCTTCCCACATCAACAACAACCGGACCCCGCATATGAGGCATAACCGCCAGGCTGTCGAGCAGATGATGGGTGACCCATTCGCCCGGATTTCTCAGGGCCGTCAGGTTGTACACCCGGTTCCATTTGTCCATCAATGCCAAGTACGCCAGCAGTTTTTCCCGCGCTTCCGCGCTGACGTCCAGCCCCAGCGCACGAATGCCTGTCGATAGCTGTTCGGCGGGCGTCATGCGGATTTTTTCGCATTGTCCGTGTCTGGCCGGAATCCCCTTTTGGCATAAACCATCAGCACCGAAATCGCGGCAGGCGTAATGCCTTGCAAGCGCGACGCCTGGCCCAGTGTTTCCGGCTTGTGCTGATTCAATCGCTGGCGCACTTCAATCGACAGCCCGGTCAACTGCATGTAATCAAAATCCTGCGGCAGCCGCAGCTCTTCCTGGTCGCGGTGGCGCTCCACTTCGTCGTTCTGCCGGTCGATGTAGCCTTGGTATTGGGCCTGAATTTCCAGTTGTTCGACAACTTGGGCATCCCCGACGCCGGGCGCGCCGCCGGGCAGTTGCATGAGTTGCACGTAACGTACTTCCGGCCGGCGCAGCAATTCGTAAAGGTTGTATTCCCGCTCAATGGCCTTGCCTAGGATGGTTTCGGCTTCGACAGGCGGCAAGGTTTCCGGCCTCACCCAGGTCGATTTCAGGCGTTCGGTTTCACTGGCAATGGCATCGCGCTTGCGATTGAAGGCATCCCAGCGCGCATCATCCACCAGACCCAGATTGCGGCCCGTCTCGGTCAGGCGCAGATCGGCATTGTCTTCGCGCAGAGAGAGCCGGTATTCGGCGCGGCTGGTGAACATGCGGTAGGGTTCGGACACGCCACGAGTAATCAGATCATCAACCAGCACGCCGAGATAAGCTTCGTGCCGCGCGGGATGCCAGGCTTCCTCGTCCCGGGCTTGACGCGCGGCGTTCAGCCCGGCCAGCAAGCCTTGGGCGGCGGCTTCTTCATAGCCTGTCGTTCCATTGATTTGGCCGGCAAAAAACAGGCCCTGAATCGACCTGGTTTCCAGAGAGGCTTTCAGATTGCGCGGATCGAAATAATCGTATTCGATGGCATAGCCGGGGCGCAGGATGTGCGCGTTTTCCAGCCCGGGAATCGAATGCACGGCTGCCAGCTGGATATCGAACGGCAGCGAAGTGGATATTCCGTTGGGATAAACCTCATGCGTGTCCAACCCTTCCGGTTCCAGAAAAATCTGGTGGCTGGTTTTGTCAGCAAAGCGGTTGACCTTGTCTTCGATGGAAGGGCAATAGCGCGGACCCACGCCTTCGATCACGCCAGTAAACATTGGACTGCGGTCAAAACCGGAACGGATGATGTCGTGTGTCCGCTCATTGGTATGCGTGATCCAGCACGATACCTGGCGCGGGTGCATGTCCCGGCTGCCCATGAAGGAAAACACCGGCTCTGGCGCATCTCCGGGCTGTTCCTGGCAAACCGTCCAATCGATCGTCCGCCCGTCAAGCCGTGGAGGCGTGCCGGTCTTGAGCCGTCCAACCGGAAGACTCAATTCACGCAGGCAATGGGCCAGCGATTTGGCCGGCGGATCACCCATGCGCCCGGCTTCATAATTGGACAAACCGACATGGATCAGTCCCGCCAGGAAAGTGCCGGAAGTCAGCACCACTGACCGCGATTCAAATTCAATTCCCAGGTGGGTTCTGACGCCAGCAACCCTGTCGCCCTCGACAAGCAGATCATCTACGGCCTGCTGAAACAGGGTAAGGCCGGGCTGGTTTTCCAGGCGGCGGCGAACGGCCAATTTGTATCGAACACGATCAGCCTGAGCGCGAGTGGCGCGAACCGCCGGGCCCTTGGAAGCATTCAAGGTGCGGAACTGGATGCCCGCTTCGTCGGTGGCAATGGCCATTGCCCCGCCCAGCGCATCGACCTCCCTGACCAGATGACCCTTGCCGATGCCACCGATGGAAGGATTGCACGACATCGCGCCCAGCGTTTCGATGTTATGCGTCAGCAGCAGCGTTTTCGCGCCCACGCGCGCGGCCGCCAGCGCGGCCTCCGTACCGGCATGGCCGCCGCCCACAACGATGACATCAAAATGCTGGGGAAACTTCATGCGTGAATTCTACGCGAAAGCATTTTTTCCCGCCGCCTGTTTCACGTGAAACACGACAGCCCCCTTCTCTTGCCACGCCGTTTCAGGCAACATGGTTCCATGAGCCACCCTGCCGATGCCCTGTGTCAAGCCTACCCCGTCATTAACGAACTGCCCGAGGCAGCCAGGGACAAACTGCTTGCGGCTTTGAACCCGCTTTCCCTGCCGGCCCGGACACAGGTTTTCGATGAGCACCAGCCCTGCGGCGGCTTTCCTTTCGTCATTTCCGGCGCCATTCGCGTCATCAAGGCGGCGCCCAATGGCCGTGAGTTGCCCCTGTATCGCGTATTGCCTGGCGAAACCTGCTTCATCACCGCCAGCTGCCTGCTGGGGCACCAGGAATATAACGCCCGGGGAGAAACCGAAATGGACACGCTGGCGCTCATGCTGTCCAAGCCGGTTTTCGAAGAAATGCTGGTTCATGAACCCTTCCGCAGGTTTGTGTTTCTGCTGTTCTCGGAGCGGGTTGCCGACCTGATGCAACTGGTGGAGGAAGTGGCTTTCATGCGGCTGGACCAGCGACTGGCCGCACTATTACTGGGTCATGGCCGGGAAGTCCGCACCACCCATCAGCAACTGGCGCAGGATCTTGGCAGCGTCCGGGAAATCGTCAGCCGCCTGTTAAAAGGCTTCGAGCATCGCGGCCTGGTAAAACTGGGGCGCGAAACCATCGAAATTCTCGACCCGGCCGGTCTCCGGCAACTGGCCGAAACCTCGCCCCAATAGCATTGTGTGACCCGGGTTACAGACCCGGCTCTTTCAGTTTGGTGAAATGCAGCTTCCTTAACCTTAACTGAAGGAGAAATCCATGAAAGCCAATGTTGGTGGTATCGACCGCGCCCTGCGCATCATTGCCGGCCTTGTCCTGATCGCATTGACCCTGACCGGGACCATCGGCGTATGGGGCTGGATTGGTGTTGTACCCCTTGCCACCGGCCTGATCGGCTGGTGCCCGGTTTACCCTCTTCTGGGCATGAGCACCTGCAAAATCAAGCACGCCAACGGCTGATTCAGATGCTGTTGCCTTGCAGGGCGGAAGCCACGGCTTCCGCCCGCTTTTGCGCACCCGGCCCATCACCATGCAGACAGATGGTCTGCGCCCGGATGAATAATGACCCCCCTCCAAGCGGCTCGACTGCCTGAGTTCTGGCAATCGCCAAAGCTTGACTGGCTGCCTGGTCAGGTTCGTCTATGACCGCCCCCGGCAGACTCCGGGGCGCCAGTTGCCCGTCCTGTAAATAGCGCCTGTCGGCAAAGGCTTCTTCCAGTACCATGAGTCCGGCTGTTTTTGCCCAGCCCGCCAAAGGCGACCCTGCAAGCGCGATCAATGATAGCCCCTTCAATTCAAGCAAGGCTTCGATAACAGCCTCCGCTGTGGCTTTATCCACAGCGGCCTGGTTATACAGCGCGCCGTGCGGTTTCACGTGAAACAGCTTCAAATCAAGCGAGGCCGCGATATCCAGCAGACTGTTTGTCTGTTCGGTAACCCAACGGCTAATGTCTTTCGGCGCAGCGTCCATCGGCTTGCGCCCGAAATTGGCCGGATCCGGATAACCAGGGTGCGCCCCCGGCTTGATACCCAGGTCCCTGGCCCGCAACAAAGCCTGCCGCATGCTGGCAACATCGCCGGCATGGCCTCCGCATGCAATCGATACCCTGTCCACGAGAGGCATCAACAAACCATCCGGCCCGCCTTCGCCCACATCGGCGTTCAACTCGATCAGCTTGTCCATAGACCCTCATGCTGCCATGCCTGTAGCGCTTCCTCGTGGCTGACCACCCGGAAACGCAGACTACCTCCAGGGCCAAGCTGCGCCAGCCTGGGCAGATCGGCCGAGATGACTCCTGCAATGACCGGATAACCGCCGGTTACAGGCCCGTCCCATCCCAATACGATCGGTTGACCTGACGGAGGAACCTGTATTGCACCGGGCAAAACGGCTTGGGAAGCAATTTCACCTTTTTGATAATCCAGCGTTTCCCCGATAAGTCGGATCCCTACGCGGTTGGCATCCGCATGAACAACATAGGGCTGACCCAAAAAACGTGCGAGCGCCGCATCGGAAAATCCGTTGAGCTGCGGCCCGGGCAAAACCCGCAGGACAGCATCGAGATCAGGCCGGGCGCCGGGCAAGCATTCCCATGCCAGATTACCATCCGGACTGCCGACCGGCAGGCGGTCTCCCGCTTTCAGCGCGCGCCCCTGCCAGCCGCCCCAGCCACCGGGCAGAAAAGTGGAGCGGCTGCCCAGCACCCTGGGCACACCAATACCGCCCGCCACCGCAAGATAGGCCCGCACTCCCGAATCCGCCTTGCCAAACATGACTACCCCCCCGGGTCGGACTTCATGCCGACGGCCGGGCGGCAAATAATCGCCATCAAGACTCACCGCCATATCCGCGCCCGTTAATGCCACGGCCGCACCGTCCGGAAAACTTAACACGGGCCCCCGCAGGGTCATTTCCAGACCTGCCGCATCCTCCGGATTGCCCACCAGCCGATTGGCCCGGATCAACGCCGGCGCATCTGCCGCCCCGCCCTTCGGCACGCCCTGTGAGCGAAACCCCGGCCGGCCCAGGTCCATCAACATATCCAGCAGCCCGGGTTTGGCCACAACGATCATGCCGCAACCAGTCTCACGCTGTCTCCCGGCTGAAACAATGCTGGAGGCGATGCCGCGGGGTTGAACAGTTGAGCATCCGTGCGGCCTATCAAGTGCCAGCCGCCCGGCCCCTGGGCAGGATAAATCCCGCAATACGCCCCGCCCAATGCAACACTTCCGGCAGGCACGCTTTTCCTGGGAGTATCCAGTCGCGGGACACGCCATTCATCCGGCAGCCCTTCCAGGTAGGCAAAGCCAGGCTGGAAACCTAGGAACTTGACCACAAAGGATATTTCACACAGCCCCCCAATCAGCCCGGGCCGGGTTAACCCCAGCATTTCCGCCACCTCCGGCAAATCCTGGCCATCGAATGTCACCGCGATTTCATGCCGGTTGCCAACGCTTGCGGACACCACCCCGCATGCCACGCCATTCAATATGTCCTGCAACTGGATCGGCACCCGTGCACCTGGCTTCAGCACAACCAGCAGGCTACCGTCCGCGGGAACCAGTTCCGCCACGCCCGGCAAACCGGCCTCCATCAACCGACGATAGACCAGCAAGGTTGCTGTCCCGGTTTCCAGCCGGATACCCCGATCCGTCACCCAGCGCCAGGAAATCGTTTCACGTGAAACAGTTTTTTTCGTCATTTGACGCTTCCCGGTCTTTAACGTAGCTTCCGGTTGTCCGAAGGGAATTCCATGCGCATCATTTCATCCGCTTTATTTTTCCTGGCCCTGAGTTTACCCGGTTTGAGCCAGGCCGCTTTTTCCGCCGTCAATCCGAAATTGTCCACCCAGCCGCAGGACCAACAACCCAGGAAAGTATTGCTTCTGCCGCCTCAAATGTTTGTTGCCGAAATGTCCGCGGGCGGCGTGATACAGAAGCAGGACGACTGGACCAAACAGGCCAACGAGAACCTGCTTGCCGCGGCGGAAACCCATGCCCGGGAAAATGGCCGGTTCGAGACAATGCGCATGCCCGCACTCTCGCCAGAAGAAGTTGAAATCGTTGAAAGCCACATCGGCCTGTATGACCGCGTGGCCTCGGCCATCCATGCATACGGCCAGGGAAGGGATACCGGCTGGGAACTGAAGAAAAGCGAATGGGACTACACCCTGGGTGATGGCTTGGCCTTTCTGCACGAGAAAACCGGGGCCGATTCGGCGCTGATTTTTGTGGGCGCGGATATTATTTCCACCGGCGGGCGCAAGGCCGCCTTTACCGTTGGACTACTCATCGGCATTGCCATCCCTCTGGGCCAATCTTTCATAACCGTTGGCCTGGCCGACCTTAAAACCGGAGAAATCAGCTGGCTTTCCTACGACCAGAGCATGTCCATGGATTCTCGCGAAGCCGGAGAAGTTGAAAGTCTGGTAAGGGATTTCTTTAAAACTTACCCCTATTCAAAATGACGCGCTTGCTTGGTTACGCCCTGCTGCTGGCCGCAAGCTGTGCCACCGCGGATGACATTTCACCCTGGACTGGCACGGTGGACGCTACCGTGCTGGCACGGGAAGAAATGAATCTTTGGGCCGAATCCGAAGAGTTTGACAAAGCGCTGGCGCGCGCCGGAATGGTACGCAACGATCCCGCCCTAAATATCTATCTTCAGGGCATCATGGACAAGCTCTATCCGGAATTCAACGGCAAGCTGCGTGTCCGTGCACTGGATGCGCCGCACCTGAATGCCTTTGCCATGCCTAACGGCAGCATCTACATCAACACCGGCCTGCTCGCCCGGCTCCAGAACGAAGCCCAGCTGGCCACCGTTCTGGCGCACGAGGGCGTGCACTTCGTTCATCGCCACTCCTTTCAGCAAAGCGAACGCATCAAGAACGCCGCAGCCTTCGCTCTGGTCGTCGGCATGCTGGGCGTGCCATTACTGGGGGATATCGCCGCGCTGTCCTCCATGACCGGGTTTTCGCAGGAACACGAAACCGAAGCTGACAATACCGGCTACCAGCGTTTGATTGCCGCGGGCTACTCCGCCAGGGAAGCGCCAAAAACCTTCGAACACCTGATTGCCGAAATCAAGGCGCTGGATATCAATGAGCCTTTCTTCTTTGCCAGCCACCCTAAATTGCAGGATCGTGTGGAAAACTTCGGCGAACTTTCAAAAGACGCAATTAACGGCAAGGTCGGACTGGAGGAATTCATCCAGCACATCCGGCAGGTGCGCCTGTTCACCTTGCAGGAAGACCTGTCTGCCTATCGCTACAAGCAGCTCATTCTTGTTTTGAGCGATCCGGACCGGCGCAGGGAGTACCCGCCAGAAGCCTCGTATTTTCTGGGCGAGGCCTACCGGCTGCGGGGCAAGGAGGGCGATCTTGCACTGGCCGAGCGCGAGCACACACTTGCGCTGGAGCTGGCACCAGAATTCGCACCCAGTTATCGCGCGCTTGGTCTGCTTTTGTACAAGCGCGGGGAAAAGCAGCTATCCGTTCCGCTTTTCAGGCGTTACCTTGAGCTGACGCCCGATGCCACGGATCGAGGCTACGTGGAACACTATTTAAAGGAATCCGGTTCATGACGCGCAGGCTGCTGCTTCCCGTTTTTTTGACCTTGCTCATTGCCGGATGCGCGCCGTGGTCGGCGGTAGACCCCAATAACCGCCAGATCAGGGTCAAGGACGATTACGCACTGGAAGCGCCAATGGGCTGGGTCAGGCGCAACTATGACGTATTTGATATTTTTCTCTCGCGCGATGGCCCGCTGCTCAACTTCATCGCCATCGACCGGGAAAAACACGATCGCGAATTGCCAAGAACAAAACGCAAAACCAGTGCTGAGCTGTTGCCGCAGGAGGTCGCCGAACTGGTTATCGCCGAACAAAAAGCCGTCGACAGCCGGGGGAGTTTTGCCGTGCTGTCCAATCAGCCCGCAACGCTGGGCGGCAGGCCCGCCGTGCGGGTACATACTCGCTGGAAAAACGAACGCGGCCTGCCGATCGAACGCCTGACCTATGCCCTGGTTGACCAGAAAGGCCGGCTGGCTTTCATCTACGAAGCGCCCGGATTAGTGTATTTTCCCAAAGCGATCGCGGATTTTGAAGCCGCAGTCAAAACCGTGACTTTTCAGTAGCGCGGCTATTTGCCGATACAAAACCGGCTGAATATTTCGCCCAGCAAATCATCCGGCGTGAATTCACCGGTAATTTCCGACAGCGCTTCCTGAGCCAGGCGCAGCTCTTCCGCCTGCAATTCCAGCTGGCCCGATAATTCCAGCACCATTTTTAAATGCGATTGCGCACGGCCGAGCGCATCAAGATGGCGGCGGCGCGCCATGAATCCGCCCTCTCCGGCAGGCTGCCAGCCCGCCATGCGCAACAGTTCAGCCCGAAGCAAATCGATGCCTTCGCCGGTTTTCGCGGATAGCCAGATTTCGGTTGTAAGACTTTCCCCCTCACCCCAACCCTCCCTTGCAGGGCGCGTTCCGGCGTGCACGCCGGAACCGCTCGGCGGGTGCGGAGCATGCTCCGCAAATTCCCCGTCTCGCCCCACCAGGGGAGGGGGGGAAATGCGGGCCGACTCGCCAGAAAGATCGATTTTGTTGTGAACGGTAATGCGGGCGATATCAACGGGCAGTTTTTCAATGATCTTCCGTTCTTCCTTGCCCAGCCCATGCTGGCTATCCACCAGCAACAGCGCGATGCCGGCCTGTTCCACCGCCGCCCAGGTGCGGGCGATGCCCATCTGCTCAACCTTGTCCGAGGTCTCACGCAGGCCGGCGGTGTCGATGAGTTGAAAGCTCACGCCAGCAAGAAGGATTTCCTGCCGCAACGCATCGCGTGTGGTGCCGGCAATGTCGGTGACGATGGCAATTTCCTGCCCGGCCAGCGAGTTCATCAGGCTGGACTTGCCGACATTGGGCTGGCCGATCAGCGCGACATGCACGCCTTCGCGCAACAAAGCACCCTGCCTCGCCGCTGCCAGCACGCCGGCCAGTTCTTCCAGCGTGGCTTCGGTGCCCTTGCGGACTTTCTCCTTTTCCGCCTCGACGATGTCTTCCTCTTCGGGAAAATCGAGACTCGCTTCCACACGCATGCGCAATTCGGTCAATCGCCGCTGCATGGATTGAATGCGCCGGGAAAACTCTCCCGTCAGGGAATGCAGAGCCGATCGCGCCGCCTCGATGGACGACGCATCGATCAGGTCGGCGACACTTTCGGCCTGGGCCAGATCCAGCTTGCCATTCAGAAACGCCCGCTGGCTGAATTCTCCCGGCATCGCCAGACGGGCACCAAGTTCCAGGCAGCGGTTGAGCAGCGCCTGCATGACCGCCGGACCGCCGTGGCCTTGCAACTCCAGGACATGCTCGCCGGTAAAGGAATGTGGTGCGGGGAAATACAGCGCAATGCCCTGATCGATGGGCTGGCCGCTGGCGTCAAGAAAATTTGTGCAGGTAGCATGGCGTGGTCTGGGCAACTTGCCGATCAGACCGGCCGCGATAGCTTCCAGACTGCCGCCCGAGATACGCACCACGCCAATGCCGCCGCGACCCGGCGGCGTGGCAATGGCAGCAATCAGATCGCTATTTTTTTTCATGGGTAGCCGCACTACCCGAATCGAACTTCTTGTTCATGTACCACTGCTGGGCAATGGACAGAATATTGTTGACCAGCCAGTAGAGCACCAGACCGGACGCGAAGAAAATGAACATCACGCTGAAGACGATGGGCATGGCCATCATCACCTTGGCCTGGATGGGATCGGGCGGCGTGGGGTTGAGCTTGACCTGAATGATGGAGGTAATGCCCATCAGCACCGGCAGCACAAAGAAGGGATCGGGTGCGGACAGATCGGTGATCCAGCCCATCCACGGCGCACCACGCATTTCCACCGCCGCGATCAGCACGTAGTACAAGGCAATGAAGATCGGGATTTGCATCAGGATGGGCATGCAGCCGCCCAGCGGATTGACCTTTTCCTTCTTGTACATGTCGGCCATGGCCTGATGCAGCTTCTGGCGGTCATCGCCATACATTTCCTTCATTTTTTGCAGCTTGGGCCCCAGCGCGCGCATCTGCGCCATGCCCTTGTAGCCGGAAGCGGATAACGGGAACAACGCCAGCTTCAGCAAAACCGTAAAGATAACGATTGCCCAGCCCCAGTTGCCCACGAGGGCATGAATTTTCTCCAGCACCCAGAACATGGGCGCCGCCAGCGGGGTCAACCAGCCATAATCACGCGTAAGATCAAGCCCGGGCGCGGCCGCTTCCAGGTTTTTCTGAATCTGCGGCCCGATATACAGGCTTGAATTCAGGGTAATAGACTGCCCGGCTGCCAGCGAGCCATAGGGCTGTTTGTACCCTGTCGAATAGAGATCGTCGCCCAGTTTGTCGGCGTAGTAAGTGCGATCGCTTCCCGCCTTGGGCAACCAGGCCGCAACAAAATGATGTTGCAGCATGCCGACCCAACCATCCTTGGCTGATTTTTGAAACTCCGCATCCCCGTCGGCAATATCCTCGAATTTGATTTTCTGGAACTTGGCGGCTTCGCTATACACTGCGGGTCCGGTAAAGGTATACATGAATTTTGACTCGCCCGCGGGCGCCTGGCCGTGGCGCACCAGCTGGCCATAACGTTCCAGCTGAACGGCCTGGGTGCCCGCGTTGGTGATTTTTTCGGTCACGCCGATCTGGTAACTGCCCCGGCGGAAGACATACGTCTTTTCCACACTTACGCCGGTCTGCGGATTGGTCCAGGTCAGCGGAATGCTCAAAGACTCGCCGCTCAGCTTGTAGGTGCCGGGTGCCAGCTGAAATACATCCTTGTGCGTGGGCAGACCCCAAAGCAGGCCGCTTTGCACGACATAGGGACGATCCGCCTTGTCCTGCAACAGCACCAGCGTCTTTTTCGAATCGTCGACTTCATGGTAACCGGTCAACTCCAGCTTGCGCAGATCGCCGCCATTGGCATCGATTTCCACGCGCATGACGTCTGTCTCAACAATGGCGCGCGACCCGGCGGACATTCCCGCTGATTGCGGCGCTTGCTGGCTGGCCTGCTGCACGGCCTGCGTGCCCTGAGTGGCGGCGGGCACGCCCGTTGCCGCCTGCCGCGCGGGCGCGCTGGCCTCCTGTGGTGGCGGCTGATCCTTGGCCTGCCACGCCTCCCACAACAACAGAAGCGAGAAGGAAAACACCACGAAAAGTATCAGGCGTTGATTGTCCATGTTTAAGAATTCGACCCTAGTGTGGCGTCCATCGTATCTCGACTCTATTAAGGAACCGGATCATGCCCGCCAGGACATCCCGGTCTGCAACGGCCAATGCGCTTGATCGCCAGCCAGCCGCCTTTGATTGCCCCATGTTTGCGCAACGCTTCCAGCGTGTACTCGGAACAGGTTGGCAAATACCGGCAGCTGGGCGGCAATAATGGGCTGATCAAGTATTGATAGCCCTTCACCAGCCAGATCAGCACTTGCCGCATTTGGCCGCCGCACTGACTAACGCCTCCCGCAGATCCACCACCTTTAAATCCTCGGTGTGCGAACCTTCCCTGGGTTGACTGCTAGGCCTGACAACCAGGTCCAGCGCGGGCAACGCGCTGGCCGACAACCTGAAGGTTTCCCGGATCAGCCGGCGCATCCGGTTGCGATCCACCGCCCGGGCAAACAGGCGCTTGGACACAATCATGCCCAATCGTGCATGACCCAGTTCATTGGGCTTGCTCATCACCTGAAAATAGCGTGAGCGCACTGCGCACCGGTAAGTCATCACCGCTTCAAACTCCGCCGCCTGCAACAAGCGCTGGTGGCGGGAAAACGTCTGTCCGGCGGACAATCGGAAATCTTAAACCGCTAGGCGGTGGCGGCCCTTGGCGCGGCGTGCGTTGATGACGGCGCGGCCGCCACGGGTCTTCATGCGAACCAGAAAACCGTGGGTACGCTTGCGGCGTGTAACGGAAGGCTGATAGGTACGTTTCATTTTTGCTGCCTTTTCACAGAAAGCGGGCTAAAAAAGCCCTGAAAAAACCGCTTATTAGACGCGTTTACCTCCCTATCTGTCAAGGTGTGGGCGTTATTGTGGCGGCATTCCGCCCTGTGGATAAGTACGTCCGATAGGAGTAAAATTCCACATCTGACAAGTGTCTTATTCCAATGGTCTCCGCCTCCCCCACGTCTTTTGATTCCTTCTGGGAAAACTGCCTGATCCGCCTGCGCGCCGAACTGACGCCGCAGCAGTTCAATACCTGGATCAAGCCCCTTTCCTGTCAGGAAAACGAGGGGGCATTGAAAATATCCGCGCCCAACCGTTTTGTGCTGGACTGGATCCGCGACAAATTTTCCGGCCGGCTGGAAGAGTGGGCGCAGGATTACTTTGGTTCGACCAAACTTCTGGAATTTTCCCTGCTTCCCCGGCCCGCCAACCAGCAAACCGCTGCCTATTCTGCGTCGCCCGCCGCCTCTTTACCCAGTTCGCCGGCCACGGAAAGCAGCCCGTCCGGCATGCGCATCAATCCGCAATTCACTTTCGATACGTTTGTCAGCGGCCGCGCCAACCAGCTGGCACGGGCCGCCGCCTTGCAAGTAGCGGAAAATGCCGGCGTCGCCTACAACCCCTTGTTCATTTATGGTGGTGTCGGCCTGGGCAAAACCCACTTGCTCCAGGCCATCGGCAACCAGATCCGCATCCTTCATCCAGCGGCGCGCATCAGCTACATCCACGCCAACGATTATGTGAACGACATGGTGAAAGCCTATCGTCACCGCAACTTCGAGGATTTCAAAAAACATTACCTGACGCTGGATGTACTGCTGATCGACGATATCCAGTTCTTTGCGCAAAAAGACCGCACACAGGAAGAATTCTTTTACGTCTTCAATGGACTCATTGAAAACAAGAAACAGATCGTCATCACCAGCGACACATTTCCCAAGGAATTGTCAGGCATCGAAGACCGCCTGAAATCCCGCTTTGCCTGGGGCCTGACCGTTGCCATCGAGCCGCCGGAACTTGAAATGCGGGTAGCCATCCTGCAGAAGAAAGCGCAGGCGGACGACATCAAGCTCGACGAAAATGTCGCGTTTTTCATCGCCAAACAGGTACGTTCCAATGTTCGCGAACTGGAAGGCGCGCTCAAACGCGTGGTGGCCTACGCGCGTTTTACCGAAAAGCCCATGACGCTGGATCTGGTCAAGGATGCCTTGCGCGACCTGATTGCCTCGGCGCACAAACAGGTATCCATCGAAAACATCCAGAAGACCGTGGCCGATTTCTACAAGATAAAAGTCGCGGACATGTTCTCCAAAAAGCGTACCCGCAACCTGGCCCGTCCCCGCCAGATCGCCATGGCGCTGGCCAAGGAACTCACCCCCCTTTCCCTGCCCGAGATTGGCGATGCCTTCGGCGGGCGCGATCACACCACCGTTTTGCATGCCTGCCGCAAGGTTGCCGAGCTGCGCGAACAGGAACAGGACATCAGCCGCGACTATCTGGTGTTACTGCAAACGCTGACCAGTTAGCGGATTGGGTATAAACATGAATAAGTTTTCGATAAATCGACCAAACTGGAAAAGTGTCCACATTCATCCACAGACACCCCATTTTTATCCACTGGCTTTAACCATCGGGAATGCCGTCTCGTGCATGGCCGTTATCGGCTTATCCCCGGATTTCGTGCCCACCAAACAATGAACACAAGGAATATATAAATGGTACTACTGGAAACAGAACGCAACAGTCTGCTTACCCCGCTAGCCGCCACCGTGGGGGTCGTGGAAAAGCGGCATACCCTGCCCATCCTTTCCAATGTTCTGTTGCAGCGTCAGAACGGACGCCTCACACTGCTGGCGACTGACCTGGAGCTGCAGGTCAGCACGGCGCTGGAAGGCAAAGCAGGTGAAGATTTCTCGATTACCGTCGCGGCGCGCAAGCTGTTCGATATCGTGCGTGCCCTGCCGGACGATGCCAAGGTCAAACTCGACAGCAAGGACAGCCAGCTCGAAGTCAAGGCAGGCAAGTCAAAATTTACGCTGCAAACCCTGCCAGCGGCGGACTTTCCCCGCATGGAAACAGGTGCGGGCGTGGCCGGTGAAGTGACCCTGCCGCAAAAGACGCTCAAGCACCAGTTGCAGCTGGTGCAGTTTGCCATGGCACAGCAGGACATCCGTTATTACCTGAATGGCATGCTGCTGGTGCTGGACGGCACCACATTGAGAGTGGTTGCGACCGACGGCCATCGCCTGTCCCTGGCGGAAACCGCTCTGGAAAAAGCTGGCCCGCAAAAGGACGTAATCATTCCCCGCAAAACCGTCATCGAACTCACCAAGCTGCTGCAGGAAACCGAGGATCCGGTCACGCTGAGAGTGGGCGAAAATCAGGTCACCATTGAATTGAATAACACCCAGCTGGTTTCCAAGATTGTCGACGGCAAGTTTCCGGATTACCAGCGCGTCGTGCCGGTGGGACATGACAAGCACCTGCTCATCAACCGGCAAACCGCCAGCCAGGCCCTGCAGCGCGCGGCCATTCTTTCCAATGAAAAATTCCGCGGCGTGCGGCTGGTGATGGGCGCGAACTCGCTCAACGTGGTTTGCAACAACAACGAGCAGGAAGAAGCCCAGGAAGAAATCGAAGCCAAATACGATGCCGAACCGCTGGATATCGGCTTCAATGTCACCTATCTGCAGGATGGGCTGAATGCGCTTTCCTCGGAGGAAGTCACGCTTTCGTTCTCTGATCCCAACAGCAGCATGCTGGTGACATCGGAAAAAGAACCCGGCTTCAAATATGTAGTCATGCCCATGCGCATCTAAATTAAATCCCCTCTCCCCTCGCGGGAGAGGGTTTGGGTGAGGGGGAAACATTTACCCCACAAGCAGTAATTAAGTTTCAGGAATTGATATGGCAGACCAATACGACGAAGACAGTATCCAGCAACTCGAAGGCCTGGAGGCGGTACGCAAGCGCCCGGGCATGTACATCGGCGACACTTCCGATGGCACCGGCCTGCATCACATGGTGTTCGAAGTGCTGGACAATGCCATCGACGAAGCCCTAGCCGGCCACTGCGATGACATCAAGGTCATCATTCACCCGGACAACTCCATTTCCATTTCCGACAACGGCCGTGGCATTCCGGTCGGCATCAAGTTCGACGACAAGCACGAGCCCAAGCGTTCCGCCGCCGAAATCGTCATGACCGTGCTGCACGCGGGCGGCAAGTTCAACCAGAACAGTTACAAGGTTTCCGGCGGCCTGCATGGTGTGGGCGTGTCCTGCGTCAACGGCCTGTCCAAATGGCTGAAGCTGATCGTGCGTCGCGAAGGAAAAAAATACGCCATGGAATTTCATCGCGGCAAGGTGGAAGACCGCGACATCGAAAAACAGAATGGCGTGGAAGTATCGCCCATGAAAATTGTTGGCGAAACCAAAAACCGCGGCACCGAAGTCCATTTCCTCGCCGACGAGGAAATTTTCGGCAAGGTCGAATATCATTTCGACATCCTGGCCAAGCGCATCCGCGAACTGTCCTTCCTAAACAACGGCGTCAAGATCGAACTGCACGATCACCGTGACGGCAAGACGGAAAACTTCGCGCATTCAGGTGGCGTCAAAGGCTTTGTCGAATACATGAACAAAGCCAAAACCACCTTGCATCAGAAAATTTTCCATGCGATCGGCGAAAAGGAAGGCATGACAGTCGAAGTCGCCATGCAGTGGAATGACAGCTATTCGGAAACCGTGCAGTGCTTCACCAACAACATTCCCCAGCGCGACGGCGGCACGCATTTGACGGGTCTCCGCACGGCCATGACCCGCGTCATCAACAAGTACATTGAAGACAGCGAACTGGCGAAAAAAGCCAAGGTGGAAACCAGCGGCGACGACATGCGCGAAGGCCTGACCTGCGTGTTGTCGGTGAAAGTGCCGGAACCCAAGTTCTCCAGCCAGACCAAGGACAAGCTGGTGTCATCCGAAGTGCAACCGGTGGTATCCGAAGTCGTGGGACAAAAACTCGCCGAATACCTGCAGGAAAACCCGATCGACGCAAAAACCATTTGCGGCAAGATCGTGGAAGCGGCCCGTGCCCGCGAAGCCGCGCGCAAGGCCCGTGAAATGACGCGCCGCAAGGGCGTACTCGACGGCGTCGGCTTGCCCGGCAAGCTGGCCGACTGCCAGGAAAAGGATCCGGCGCTGTCGGAAATCTACATCGTCGAGGGCGATTCCGCCGGCGGCTCCGCCAAGCAGG